>ENA-ORRH01000141-ORRH01000141.1-human-gut-metagenome-genome-assembly--contig:-NODE-141-length-76650-cov-22.1683_pt1 | contig 76650 bp, 60 predicted proteins | sample MGYA00242173_ERZ509130 | MGnify/ENA primary metagenome ERZ509130 (study PRJEB26280, sample SAMEA2338633) | human gut metagenome | biome: human gut; feature: human-associated habitat; material: faeces... | reverse complement strand
GACAAAATCTTACGATTCGTGAAACTCGCCTCATCGTGGATTATTTAGGCCTTCCGGAAGGTTGTTTTGACGATGAAGATTAAGCTGTTTCTACGACCTAAATCTTAGTACTCTAACGATGAAGATCATTAGGTGCTAACGATGAAGACCGATAGGTGCTAACGATGAAGATCGTTAGACTCTATGGATAAAGACCGATAGGATAGACTGATTTTGAACGTATAACGAGGTGAGTTTGCCTCGCGCGCGTGTGTATTTATGGGCAATAGGCAAAACTTTCATCGCGGAAGCGAAGTCGATAAAACACCGTATTGTTTGTGCCAAACACATTATAAAGAGAGAAATTAAGACTCAGTTGCAAACATTTCCGACTGCGAAGCTGGTAGTCAATAGCTGCATCGAAACGCCAGTAGATGGGCAATCGGCAACCATTGTGACGTCCATACTGCGAAACCACATAACCATTGACGAGATAGAACCCTTCGGGAGTCGTAAAGGGGTTGCCCGACGCAATGAGCCCCGTAAAACTGAGGCTAAGGCGCGGCTGCGGTTGATAGGAAAGCATGAGGTTGACTTCATGGCGTCGCTCATAATTGGAGGGATAGCGACTGCTCACACCATCGATGCAAAACTTGCGCAGCGAACGTCTCCAGCTATAGCTCATCCATCCCGTCACGGAACCTAAACGACGAATAAGTTGCAGCCCTAGTCCATAATTCATGCCATGTCCTTGAAGCAAGGCATCAGCCAGGGAATATTGTTCTGTAAAAAGATTGAGTACATTGTCAGCATACTCCACTTGATGATAGAGTCTTTTCCCTACATACAAAAATCCCGCTGCACCGAGAGAGTACAGCGGGAGTATAAAAGCCGTGACCGCTAAAAAGGCAATGTTTAAAAAGACGGCCGCGTCAAAATTGTTGCTTTAGTCAGCTAACTTAGCCTTGATGAACTCACGGTTCAAGCGGGCAATGTTAGAGATAGACTCATTCTTGGGACAAACAGCCTCGCAAGCACGAGTGTTGGTGCAGTTACCGAAACCGAGTTCGTCCATCTTAGCTACCATGGCCTTAGCACGCTTTGCAGCTTCGGGGCGACCTTGGGGAAGGAGGGCAAACTGGCTTACCTTAGAACTTACGAACAACATAGCAGAACCATTCTTACATGCTGCAACGCAAGCACCACAACCGATGCAAGTAGCGCAGTCCATAGCCTCGTCTGCGTCTTGCTTAGGGATAAGGATAGCGTTAGCGTCCTGAGGAGCACCTGTGCGTACGCTGATGTAACCACCAGCTGCCTGAATCTTATCGAATGCTGAACGGTCTACCATGCAGTCCTTGATAACGGGGAATGCAGCAGAACGCCAAGGTTCAACCGTGATTACATCGCCGTCATTGAAACGACGCATGTAGAGTTGGCAAGTTGTTGCACCAGCCTCGGTCTTGCCGTGGGGAGTACCATTGATATAGAGCGAACACATACCGCAGATACCTTCGCGGCAGTCGTGATCGAATACGAAGGGTTCCTTGCCCTCCTCAACGAGTTCTTCGTTGAGGATATCGAGCATCTCGAGGAATGAAGTGTCATCGGGGATGTCGTGCATCTCGCGAGTGTCAAAGTGACCCGCATCCTTGGGGCCATTCTGCTTCCAATACTTGATTGTGAATGATATGTTCTTAGCCATGGCTTATTAGTTCTTGTAGTTACGGGTTTTTACTTCGATTGCTTCATACTTCAAGGGTTCCTCATACTTCACGGGATCCTTGTCTTCACCCTGGTATTCCCAGCATGATACGTAGAAGCAGTTCTGGTCGTCACGCTTAGCTTCACCTTCTTCAGTCTGGTGCTCTACACGGAAGTGACCACCACATGATTCCTCGCGGTGGAGGGCATCGATGGCGATGAGCTGACCCATAGTGATGAAGTCGTTGAGGCGGATAGCCTTATCGAGCTCTACGTTTACACCCTCGATATGAGGTACGAAGAGGTTGGTCTCGAATTCCTTGCGGATTTCCTTGAGCTTAGTGAGTGCAGTCTGGAGGCCTTCCTTAGAACGTGCCATACCAGCGTATTCCCACATAATGTGACCCAATTCCTTGTGGATACTATCAACTGACTTCTTACCGTTGATCTTGAGGAGGTGGTCGATGTGTTCTTTAACGGCCTTTTCAGCAGCAACGAACTCGGGGAGGTCGGTGCTGAAGCGAGGTACAGTAATCTGGTCGCTGAGGTAGTTCTGAATAGTGTAGGGGAGTACGAAGTAACCATCTGCCAAACCTTGCATAAGGGCTGAAGCACCAAGGCGATTGGCACCGTGGTCAGAGAAGTTGCACTCACCAATAGCGAAGAGACCAGGAATGTTAGTAGAGAGTTCGTAGTCAACCCAAAGGCCACCCATTGTGTAGTGGATAGCGGGGTAGATCATCATCGGGTTAGTATATTCGATACCGTCGTCACCCTTACGAACTACTTCACCGGGCTTCACATCAGTGATCTCTTCGTACATATCGAAGAGGTTGCCATAGCGCTGGAGCACTACGTCGATGCCAAGACGGCCGATAGCTTCAGTGAAGTCGAGGTAAACGGCGAGACCTGTGTTGTTAACACCGAAACCAGCATCGCAACGTTCCTTAGCAGCACGAGAAGCTACGTCACGAGGTACGAGGTTACCGAATGCAGGGTAACGACGCTCGAGGTAGTAGTCGCGGTCAGCTTCATTGATGTCAGTAGGCTTCAACTCACCCTTCTGGAGCTTGATAGCATCTTCCTTCTTCTTGGGCACCCAGATACGACCGTCGTTACGCAATGACTCTGACATAAGCGTAAGCTTAGACTGCTTGTCGCCGTGAACGGGGATACAAGTGGGGTGAATCTGGACGTAAGCGGGGTTAGCGAAGTAAGCACCCTTACGATAAGCTGCGATAGCTGCTGAGCAGTTGCAACCCATTGCGTTGGTTGAAAGGAAGTAGGTGTTACCATAACCACCCGTAGCGAGTACAACAGCATGAGCTGCGAAACGCTCGAGTTCACCAGTTATGAGGTTGCGAGCAATGATACCGCGTGCACGACCGTCGATGATGACAACGTCTTGCATTTCGTAACGGCAGTAGAGTTTAACAGTGCCAGCATGTACCTGTGCCATCAATGCTGAATAAGCACCGAGGAGGAGCTGCTGACCTGTCTGACCCTTAGCGTAGAAAGTACGGCTTACCTGCACACCACCGAATGAACGGTTGGCAAGCAGACCACCATATTCACGAGCGAAAGGTACACCCTGTGCTACGCACTGGTCGATGATGTTGGCACTTACTTCTGCCAAACGATATACGTTGGCTTCACGTGCACGATAGTCACCACCCTTTACGGTATCGTAGAAGAGGCGATATACAGAGTCGCCATCGTTCTGATAGTTCTTGGCAGCATTGATACCACCCTGTGCAGCGATAGAGTGTGCACGACGGGGTGAGTCTTGAATGCAGAAATTGAGCACTTTGAAGCCCATCTCACCAAGTGAAGCGGCTGCAGAAGCACCTGCCAAGCCAGTACCTACTACGATGATATCGAGCTTACGCTTGTTGGCGGGGTTCACCAATTTCTGATGAGCCTTATAGTTGGTCCATTTTTCAGCAACAGGACCTTGAGGTATTTTTGAATCTATATTAGCCATGATTGGATATTCTATTTTATGAAGTTTAAAAGTTTAGGAGTTGAAAGAGTTAAGAAAGCAGCAATAGTCATATCTATTCTTTTCGCTTCTTACCTTCCCGCTCTTCCACTTTAAAAGAATACATTACGCTGCGCAGCAAGCACCACCGCAGAAGGCGAACTTGAGGGCTACAACGAGGAAGATAAGCATGAGCACGGTCACGTAGATATTGCCGATGCAACGCCAGCGATTGAACCAGATCTTACCGTTCCAGCCGAGGGTCTGCATAGCGCTCCAGAAGCCGTGAGTCATGTGGAACCAAATAGCTACAAACCAGATGATGTAGAGAACTGTGAATACAGGGTTGCTAAAGGTGTAAGCAATCATGCCGTAGCCGTCAGCTGCGTCTGCTACGCCGTTAACGAAAGGCATACCACCATTGACGAGTTCGGCAAACATCATGTTGTACCAAAAGTTGAACAAGTGGAGCAACAGACCGAGCACGACGATTACACCGAGCACGAACATGTTCTGCGATGCCCACTCTACCTTTTCGGGCTTGCTGGTAACGGCATAGCGGTTGTTGCCACGTGCTTTGCGGTTCTGCAAAGTAAGGATGATGGCATAAATGAAGTGGATGGCTACGAGTGCTGCGAGGCCGATGGTAGCTACTACGGCATACCAGTTGGCACCCAACATTTCGCATACCCAGTTATAACCTTCTTCTGAGAAGAGGGCCACCAAGTTCATGCAACCATGGAATGTAAGGAACAGGATAAGCGCAATGCCAGTGACTGACATGATTACCTTCCGTCCGATGGATGAGTTAGTTAACCACATAAAATGATTTGAATTAAGTTGATATTTAGATTATTATAGAATTTTCAATGAGTTCCCCTCAGTACAATGCGTCTGACCTCTCTAGTCAGCATCGCACCATGATGTTTTTCCCCATAAATGGGGAGGACACACATTCTCTGTGCAAAATTAAAAGTTTTTTTGGGTCTTTGCAAATTTTCTAGCGAGTGATTTGCGGCATTTTTCTTTTTTCGTGGTCAGTAGGTTTTCTCTGTTGCGCTGTCATTTTCTCCGCTTACGCGTGTACGCACACTCTTTCATTTTTAGTCATAGTCACTTACACTCCTACCATGAAATTTCTTTATACAGATGAGAATCAACTCCTTACACGAATTATTTGCTTGTACTGTGCTTACACTTTGCCAACACTTTACCTTTATCAATTTTCCTTTACATATTGTGCATTTCCACGCAAAATATTTACGAAAAAATTGGATAAATTGAAACAATTCTAGAGAGCCTATCTTTTTCTGATTGAACTAGACGCTTTTTCTATCTTTAAACTACATAAGTAGACTCTATCAGAAAGAGCTTTCTAATAGACAGACGCCATGCTTTTTCTACTTGTTTTCCACATGCGGTGGGGATTTCTATGCCCCATAAAATGAAGTTCGTGGAAGTAACGCGTCCTTGCACTACCCCCACGAACAGACAATCTGCGTTTTCTCCCATAAGAGGAGAGAAAGCGATTCTTTACTCCAACACTGCAAACACCATCCCTGGCTCAAAACCTCTACTAATTGCGGCGCGAGCTATTTTCTGATTAAGGGCATAAGGAGAGGCGGCTTTCATCGTACGGCGGCGAGAGACAATAAAGTCGGCAAGCGACTGCCGATACTCCTCCTCGTCTATTTGAGCAAGGGCTTCGTCTATGATGTTAGCATCTATACCTTTCTGGCGTAGGGCATAGGACATCTTTACACGTCCCCAATGATCGAAACGGAATTTATCCGCCACGAAAGCACGAGCATAGCGTTCCTCGTCGATGTAGCATTCTGCCTCTAAGCGCTCGAGCAATTTTTCGATTTCAGCCGAAGCGGCACCTTTCACACGAAGCTTTTGGGCGATTTCGCTGCGGCAATATTCTTTTTGCGAACACCGGGTAGTGGCCCAAGAATAGTAATTAGATGAAGACACGGAGAGATAGTTTACAAAGGAGGAAAAGGAGATTTTTTGAGTCTAACAAGTGACTTATCAGCAATACCACGCACGAATGCGCGCCCTTCGGGATGTGGCGACGAGAGAAGCAGTAAGAGGTTATTTTAATTAACTTCAAGACTATTTCTTCGTGAAACTACGCACTACGAACCAAGCATGTTGCACTATCGCGGTGAACAGGCCATAGTGGTGCGCCATGATGCGGAAGCGCTCACGCAAGGAGGCTTTGTGGTGGCGCGTGGTCATTCCCTCGCTCAGATAGTTGGCCACGACGGTGTGGGCATTGAGAAGAGGCAGCCCCTCATGCTCAGCTTCGCGCATGATGCGAATACACCAATCGAAGTCGGCCGAGAATCTGTATCGAAGGTCGTAGTGGAAATGACGAGCCAAGTCTGTGCGGGCAAAGAAAGCTTGGTGACACACGAGCATGCCGTTACGGAAAGAACGCCAACTGAGACTTTCGGGGGGCGACAAACGACGCGCACGAAGAAAATGACCTTCGTCATCCACTAAGTGCGTATCGCCATAAATTACGGCGGGCAACAAAGTGGAGGATTCAGCCTCCTGTGCAATAAGAGCGAGCGTGTCGGGCGAGTGGAAAGTATCGCCAGCATTGAGGAATAATAGATAGCGTCCTGTAGCCATATCAATGGCCTTATTCATGGCATCATAAAGCCCATTGTCGGGCTCACTGATGCACACTATCTCGTGGCGTATAGCAGCACGACTGTTGCGTTCTTGATAGTGATGTATATGTTCGAGCGTATGGTCGTGCGAATTGCCATCGATGATAAGATGTTCCACACGACCATATGTTTGCTCTTCCACACTGTGAATGGTGCGTTCTATGAGGTCGCCTGCATTCCATGTCACGGTGGCCACAGTAATCTTTAAGCCTTTTCCCTTCGAGGAAGGAGGCACACTTGGTTCCTGAGTTGTTTCTGTTTCCATTGATAACTTATTGACAAGTTGATAGGTTAACACTCGTTTACTCGCAAGCTTCAGCGTTATATAACTGAACGTATGCTTCTGCCACCGCCTTTTCCGAATAAGCCGTAACAGCCTTTGTACGCGCATTCCGACATAACGCGGTGTAACTAGGCGAGGTGATGACTGAAATTATGCCGTGAGCGAAGTCGATGGCCGAGCGATATTGAGCTAAATAGCCATTAATACCCGTTTCGATCATCTGTGGCAAGCCTCCTATGCGAAAGCCCACACAAGGAATACCACAAGCCATTGCTTCTACGATGGTGTTGGGCAGATTATCCATCAGCGTGGGCATAACAAGAAGGTCGGTTGCTTGATAAAGACTGCGCTGGCGCACTTCTGAAGTGTCGTAGTCAAAGGGTATGGTCTCTATGGGCATCTGTTCGCACACGGATTCAGCCTCGCCGCCCGCCACAACGAGGGCGAGATGTTCCGTCATTTCGGGATGTTCGTGACGCAACAGAGCTAGGCTCTCGCGTAAATAGGCAATGCCCTTATCTGGATTAGTTACTTTGAAAGCGGTGAAGAGTAAGAGGTGCTTGTCAGCAGGCAGATGTAACTCACGACGCAGAGCAGCCTTATCGGCAGGGGGAGCATAGAATGCCGTGTCGATGGGGTTGGGAATGCTCACCACGCGATGTCCCTTGAGCAGTGGCGAGCGCTTGGCAAGCTCCGTGAGCCATTGGCTACATCCAATGAAAGTGGGTTCGTGACTCAATGCATATACACGACTCTTCGCGCGAAAAGTGCGATAACTGAAGTCGTGAGCCGAGGGACGTAGTAATAGCGGACAATCGTGGCACGAAGTGAGCCACTTTTCGCAATCGATAGCATGGTGACAAATAGAAGTGAAGGGCCACATATCGTGCATAGTCCATACCACGCGCTTTCCGCTTTGTATCACACGTTCTATATCCTTCATAGAGAGCATGGCTTGGTTCACCCAGTGGAGGTGTACCACATCTGCTTCTGCAAATTCGGGCAAGCGAGTAATATCAGTGCCATAACGTGCTGTATCTACAGTGAAAAGCCCCTTACGATTGAAGCCATTAGCGGCATAGATTTCCGCTCTTTCTAAGACAAACTTTACCTTGAGCCATAGACTAGGCTTTAAGTTTACCACGTCGGTGCGTACTTCGGACAGCGAACGATCGCGACAGAGCAAGGTGGCCTCCACACCGCTTTGGCGCAGAGCTTTGAGTAGTCGGAGGGCTGCGATAGCGGCTCCGCCCGCGTGATCAGATGTATTGACTAAGAGAACTTTCATGGTAAGTAGGGAAGGAGGAGAGGAGGGAGGAAAGAAAGGATTCTTACCCCCTTTAAATAGAATCTGTAGGAATCTTAGAAGGGCTTACCCTTTATTCGTGCATAATCTTCTCCGTAGCTCCAGCGTTTTGCTTGATATAGTCGCCAGCAGCCTTTCCTGCCTCTGAGAGGGCTTGCTTGTCGGAGAGGAAAAGGTCCATAATGGCGGTAAAATCGGCTGCGCAACTTATTTCGCGACATCCTCCATTGGCAAGAAGGTCTTTCGCTTCACGAAATTTGCTATGATTCGGACCGATGATAACGGGCACCCCATAGACGGCTGCTTCGGGCACATTATGTATGCCCACTCCGAATCCGCCACCCACATAGGCCACCGTAGCATAACGATAGATACTCGAGAGCAGTCCGTAACAATCGATAATGAGACAGTCGGCTTCGGCCACCCCCTTGAGAGTGGCGGAAGAATAGCGTACATAGGGGCGGCGCAACTTTTCTTCGATTTGACACAGGTGCTCCTCGCTCACCACATGGGGAGCAAGAACGAGTTTGAGATTAGGGTGGGAATTGAAATAATCGATAAGAATGGCTTCATCGGGCTGCCATGAGCTGCCCGCTACGAGTACTTTCCAGCAGCCTGCAAAGCGCTCTATTAAGGGAAGAGGCTTAGCTGCCAAGCGAATGTCGATAACCCGATCAAACCGGGTATCACCAACCACACTCACTTGCGTCACACCAATACTTTGGAGCAAACGGAGCGACTCTTCATTTTGCACATAAAGATGTGTCATGCGATGAAGCACACGGGCATAACCTCGGCCAAACCAACGGAAGAAAATCTGACCAGGACGAAAGATACTTGATACGGAGTATACGGGAATGCCATTGCGATGAAGCACTTCGATATAGTTGCGCCAAAATTCGTACTTAATAAAGTAGGCTTCTTCAGGACGAGCCATGCGCACAAACTTGAGAGCATTGAAAGGAGTGTCGAAGGGGAGATAGCACACCACATCGGCCCCGGCATAGTTTTTACGCACCTCATAACCCGAGGGCGAGAAGAAGGTGAGCAGTATTTTCTTTTCAGGATGCTCACGGCGAAGCCTTTCCATGAGCGGACGACCTTGTTCAAACTCGCCTAGCGATGCTGCATGAAACCATACATAGCGATCAGAGCCTATGTGGCGGCGAAGAATACGCCAAGTATCACGATGGCCACGCATCATGGTGCGAATTTTCTTGCTAAACAAGGCTGCCACGTTGCAGCCCAACATCATGAAATAGATTGCGAGAGAATACATGCGTAGAATGCAATAAAAAGGATTGAGAACTAGGTTTATGCCAACATCGAAAAAGAGTTGACATAAAAGAGCAAAAGGGAAGGCGCAGAATATTCCCTAATGGCTCATTCTGCACATTCCCTTATATTAAATCAAACACCTTAGGCGAGAGAAGAAATCGCTTTCTTCATACGACTGAGGGTTTCTTCCTTGCCCAAGAAAGCTGCAAGCTCGTACATATCGGGGCCCTTACCCGTGCCTACGAGACATACGCGCCATGGGTTCCAAGGCTTCTTACCGCCAGTCGTAGCCCACTCATCAACCACAGCTTTCTGGCTCTCAATGCTAAAATCGTCGAGACCCTCGAGCAACGTGTAGAGTTCTTGCATTTCGGCAGCAGCACCCTCCTTCCAATTCTTGCGTGTAAACTTGTCGTCCATAGAGTAAGTGGGAGCGATGAAGAAGAAATCGCATAGAGGCCAAAGGTCCTTAATAAAGTTGATTTTCTTCATTTTCATCATGCCTACCACAGCTTCTACGCGTTCCATAGGAGCTTCGATGCCATTCTCGCGGAGTATCTTGTCGAAGGCGGGAGCGAGGAGGGCATTGTCGGTCTTGAGAATGTACTCACGGTTAAACCATTGGCCCTTGATATAGTCGAATTTAGCACCGCTCTTCGAACATTTTGAAAGATCAAACTGTTCGATGAGATCGTGCATGGAGAGTATTTCCTGATCGGTACCAGGATTCCAACCTAAAAGGGCGAGGAAATTGATTACAGCCTCGGGAAGATAACCACTCTCGCGATAGCCCGAAGATACGTCGCCCGTCTTGGGATCGTGCCATTCGAGAGGGAACACAGGGAAGCCTAAGCGGTCGCCGTCACGCTTAGAGAGTTTGCCCTTTCCATCGGGCTTAAGCAAAAGGGGAAGATGAGCAAAGCGGGGCATAGTGTCTTCCCAACCAAAAGCTCGATAAAGTAGCACATGGAGCGGTGCTGAAGGAAGCCATTCTTCGCCACGTATCACGTGAGTAATCTCCATCAAATGATCATCAACGATATTGGCCAAGTGGTAGGTGGGCAGATCGTCGGCACTCTTATAAAGCACTTTGTCGTCGAGAACATCGCTCATAATGCGTACATCGCCACGGATAATATCATTTACGTGGATTTCCTCACCGGGCTCCACCTTAAAGCGTACCACGTATTGCTCACCCGCATCAATGAGGCGCTGGGCTTCTTCTTCGCCCATCACGAGAGAGTTGCGCATACTCATGCGAGTGTGTGCATCGTATTGGAAGTTTTGCACCGATTCGCGCTTAGCAGTGAGCTCTTCGGGAGTGTCGAAAGCGATATAAGCCTTTCCCGCATCGAGGAGTTGCTTCACGTATTTGCGATAGATATCGCGGCGCTCGCTTTGGCGATAAGGACCATGATTGCCACCGAAGCTTACACCCTCATCAAACTCTATTCCGAGCCACTTAAACGACTCGATAATGTAATCTTCGGCACCAGGCACAAAGCGATTGGAATCGGTATCCTCAATGCGAAATACCATATCACCACCATGCTGGCGGGCAAAGAGATAATTATAGAGGGCGGTGCGCACACCACCAATATGCAGAGGTCCTGTAGGACTGGGCGCAAAGCGCACACGTACTTTTCTTTCAGACATAGGAATGCTATCTATTGTGTTGATTATGATTCAGCTTAGATGCCGCTCAGCGGCGGCACGTTCTGAGGTGCAAAAGTAGTGCTTTTTTCCGATACAGAGCGTTATTTTCTCCCTATTTAACCGCCCACAGGGTGCATACCACCGCTTGTTTTGCGCTTTTGGGCTATATTCAAGCGATATTAGCGAAAAAATCAGTACTTTTGCACACTATTATACGCATACACAAGAACAACAAAAACGATACTACATAATGGAAAAGAAATTCAACCGCACGCTGGTAACGGCTGCACTTCCCTACGCTAATGGTGGTGTACACATCGGACATTTGGCTGGTGTATACGTTCCAGCCGATATCTACGTGCGCTATCTCCGTCTGAAAAAGCGCGACGTGCTCTTCATCTGTGGTTCCGATGAACATGGTGTGCCCGTCACTATTCGTGCCCGCAAAGAAGAATGTACCCCGCAACAGGTGGTTGACCGATACAACAAGATTATTAAGGAAAGCTTTGAAGGATTCGGAATTTCATTCGACTTCTTCGGACGCACCACTTCGGAGGTACATAAGAAGACGGCTTCTGACTTCTTCCGCACCCTCTACGACAAGGGAGAATTTGTGGAGCAAGAGAGCGAGCAATATTACGATGAAGAGGCTCACACCTTCTTGGCCGACAGATACATCACAGGCGAATGCCCCCACTGCCACGCAGAAGGTGCTTATGGTGACCAATGTGAGAAATGCGGCACAGCTCTTTCGCCCACCGAGCTCATCAATCCGCGCTCTACCGTGAGCGGTTCTAAACCCGTACTTCGCAAGACAAAGCACTGGTACTTGCCCCTCGACAAGCATCAGCAATGGCTTGAACCATGGATTACGGAACAGCACAAGGAATGGCGCTCTAACGTAATGGGGCAGTGTAAGAGCTGGTTTGATATGGGTCTCAAGCCCCGTGCCGTAAGTCGCGACCTTGATTGGGGTATTCCTGTACCCGTAGAGGGAGCTGATGGCAAGGTGCTCTATGTCTGGTTTGACGCTCCCATTGGCTATATCAGCAACACGAAAGAACTGCTACCCAACGATTGGGAGAAATGGTGGAAAAGTGATGATACACGCCTCATTCACTTTATTGGTAAGGACAACATCGTATTCCACTGCATCGTGTTCCCCGCTATGCTAAAGGCTGAAGGTTCTTACATCCTGCCCGACAATGTGCCTGCCAACGAATTTCTTAACCTCGAGGACGACAAAATTAGTACTTCACGCAATTGGGCCGTGTGGCTCGACGAATACTTGCGTGATCTGCCCGGAAAGCAAGATGTACTCCGCTATGTGCTTACAGCCAATGCTCCCGAAACAAAAGACAACAACTTCACTTGGAAGGATTTTCAAGCTCGCAACAACAATGAACTCGTAGCCGTCTATGGCAATTTCGTCAATCGTGCTCTGCAACTCACTAAAAAGTACTACGATAGCGTTGTGCCCGCTGCTGGCGAACTGACCGACTATGATCGGCAGACTATCGAAGAATTTAAAGATGTGAAGGCTGAGGTGGAACGCTTGATTGAGAACTTCCGTTTCCGCGATGCACAGAAAGAGGCAATGAACTTGGCACGCATCGGCAATAAATACTTGGCCGACTCTGAACCTTGGAAAGTCATTAAAACTGACCCCGAACGCGTAAAGACCATCCTCAACCTCTCCCTCCAACTCGTAGCCAATCTCGCCATTGCATTCGAGCCATTTCTCCCATTCTCTTCAGAAAAGCTGCGAGGCATGCTCCATATAGAAGAGGCTCAGTGGGATCGTCTCGGAGCCACGGATCTCTTGCCTGCAGGACACAAACTAGGCGAGCCTGCCTTGCTATTCGAAAAGATAGAAGACAGCGTGGTGGAAGCTCAAGTACAAAAACTTCTCGACACAAAGAAAGCCAACGAAGCAGCCAACTTCAAAGCCGCTCCCGTAAAAGAGAATATTCCTTTCGAAGACTTTGAAAAACTCGATATCCGCGTGGGAACCGTACTTTCGTGCGAGAAAGTAAAGAAGAGCAAGAAGTTGCTAAAGTTTGAGATAGCCGATGGCGCTGAAAACCGTATCATCGTAAGCGGCATTGCTCACTACTATAATCCCGAGGAACTTGTAGGAAAGCAAGTGTGCTATGTGGCGAACCTCGCTCCCCGCACCATCAGCGGAATAGAGAGCCAAGGCATGATTCTCTCTGCCGTCAACTTCGACGAATCTCTATCCGTAGTGACCGTAGATCGCAAAGTAGTGCCTGGCAGCCAAGTGGGATAAGCATTACTTGTTTTAAGTTTTGAGGTTTAAGGTTATAAAGTTACTTACACTTTCAACGTAAAAAGTAACATTATAACCTATTAACCTCAAAACTCCAAACCCAACCCATACATTCTATTTATGAAGAAGTTTGCAACCATCTTGTGCCTATTACTCCTCACTGCGTTCTCTGCAGCGATGGCACAGATCAACTTCACAGTGAAGTATCAGCGAGTCAATGCCAACACCATCGACATCGTATTCTCGGGTACTGCACAGCCTGGATGGCACATCTACTCCACCAACATTGGTGAAGGCGGTCCCACCCCTGCCTCATTTGGCGTAGATGCCATTAAGGGCGCGAAGCTTAAAGGAAAACTCAAGGCTGGCCCTGGAGCAAAGAGCATGCACGACCCTATATTCGACATGCCCGTATCTTTCTTTGAAGGCAAAGCCACCTTCACGCAGCGCGTAGAACTCACCGACAAGAACTATGAACTTAAAGGCTATCTACAATATGGCGCATGCAATGACCAAAACTGCTTACCGCCCACCAGCGTAAACGCTCACCTCAACGGCACAAATGGTCCTGAGCCTACAGCCCAGACCAAGGCTGAAGAAGCAGCGCAAGCAGCAGCCGATGCTGCCACTGCCACCGATGCCTTGCCGCTCAATGCCGACTCGACTCAAACCACCACCGCAGCAGATTCTGCCCAAGCCGCCATCGCCGTGCAACCGCTCGATAGTGCTGCCATACAGCAACTGTGGACTCCCGTCATCAAAGAGCTCAAAAGCTATGGCGCCGACGGCACAGACATGACAGGCAAGGCTTGGTATTACATTTTCTTCCTCGGATTCGTGGGCGGACTTGTAGCTCTCTTTACACCTTGCGTATGGCCCATCATCCCCATGACGGTGAGTTTCTTTCTCAAGCGTTCGGGCAATCGTCGTAAGGGAATACGCGATGCTATCACCTATGGCATATCCATCGTGGTTATCTACGTGGCATTAGGCCTTATCATCACCACGCTCTTCGGAGCCAACGCTCTCAACGACCTCTCCACCAATGCAGTGTTCAACATTCTGTTCTTCCTCATGCTCGTAGTCTTTGCCGCAAGTTTCTTTGGTGGATTTGAGATTACACTCCCATCAAAATGGGGAGATGCGGTGGACAATAAGGCCGAGAAAACCACTGGTTTGTTGAGCATATTCCTCATGGCTTTCACCCTTTCGTTGGTTAGCTTTTCATGCACAGGTCCCATCATTGGATTCCTGCTTGTAGAAGTCAGCACCTCTGGCAGTTCAGCCCTAGCCCCCACCATCGGAATGTTGGGCTTCGCCATTGCACTAGCACTTCCATTCACTCTCTTCGCCCTCTTCCCCACATGGCTCAAGAGTGCACCTAAGAGCGGTGGTTGGCTCAACAACGTAAAGGTTGTGCTCGGTTTCCTTGAGCTAGCTTTCGCTCTAAAATTCTTCTCCGTAGCCGATCTCGCCTATGGTTGGCATCTACTCGACCGAGAAACATTCCTCGCTCTTTGGATAGCCATTTTCGCCCTGCTCGGCATCTATCTGCTAGGCGGCATCAAGTTTCCCCACGATGATGAAGACGAACGCCACACTTCCGTGCCCCGTTTCTTCCTAGCTCTAGCATCACTAGCCTTTGCCATCTATATGGTGCCAGGTCTTTGGGGTGCTCCGCTCAAGGCCGTCAGTGCTTTCGCTCCACCCATGTCGACTCAGGACTTCAACCTCGATCCCGTAAAAGTAGAGGCGAAGTTTACCGACTATGAATCGGGCATGGCTTACGCTCGCCAAACAGGCAAACCCGTAATGCTCGACTTTACAGGCCACGGCTGTGTAAACTGCCGCAAGATGGAACTCGCCGTATGGCACGATGCCAAGGTGCGCGACATTATTAATAAAGACTACGTACTCATATCGCTCTACGTTGACGAGAAGACTTCGCTACCACAACCCATCGAAGTGAGCGAAAACGGGCAAACCACTACACTCCGCACCATAGGCGATAAGTGGAGCTACCTGCAACGCTCTAAGTTTGGAGCCAACGCGCAACCATTCTACGTGTTACTTGATGCTGAGGGCAAACCTCTTAATGGCTCCTACTCTTACGACGAGAACATCGATAAATTCGTGAGGTTCCTCCAAACCGGCCTCGAGAAATTCAAGGCTGGCGAGTAAGAATCGTATCTCTCAGCCAATACTGTGGGCGACGCGTCCCCGCGTCGGCATTGCCATAAAAGCATTCCAACATGCCGACGCGAAACGCGTCGCCCATAGAACTAATGAATAGTAACTTTATAACCTCATACCTCCAAACTTAAAACTTTTATCTATAAACTTAAAACTCTTCAATGACAACTCTTACAACCCTCATTGTCGTGGTATTCGTGGTGGGCTATTTGCTCATCGCCACAGAGAGCCTTAACAAAATCAACAAGGCAGCCATTGCCTTGCTTATGTTCGTAGGTTGCTGGACGCTATTCATGTGCGACCCATCGCAGTACTTGCCTGCTGCTGTAGGCGACAAAGTAGCCTCTGTCGTAAGTGAAGTGATAGAGCATCATCTAGGAAGCGCATCCACCACGCTCTTTTTCCTCATGGGCGCTATGACCATCGTGGAACTTGTCGACCAAAATGGTGGTTTCAATTTCGTACGCGATATGATGCGTACAAAGAGTAAGCGCGGACTGCTCTGGCGCATTGCAGTAATGACCTTCATCCTCTCGGCCATTCTCGACAACCTCACCACGAGCATCGTCATGGTGATGATTCTCCGCAAACTAGTGACCGATCACAAAGATCGAATCATTTACGCTTCGCTCGTAGTCATTGCAGCCAACTCGGGTGGCGCAGCCTCCCCCATCGGCGACGTGACCACCATCATGCTGTGGAACAAGGGCCTCATCACAGCTGCAGGAGTGATTAAGGAGATTCTCTTACCCTCAATTATATCCATGGTGATTCCCACCTATCTGCTCTCGTTCTCGCTTAAAGGCCAACTTTCCTTCAATGCTTCAGTACAGACGAAAGGCAGCGTGAGCGAACTTACGGCACGTCAACGCAAGGTTATTTTCTTCCTCGGCGTAGGTGGTCTGATTTTCGTGCCCATCTTTAAGAGCATCACACATTTACCCCCATTCGTAGGAATCTTGCTCGTACTGGGCGTGCTATGGACCACTACGGAACTATTCTATAGCCACCTTGGCCACGCAGAAGAGAAAGGCGCTATGCAGAAACGCGTCACCAATATGCTTTCACGCATTGATATGGGCACCATTCTCTTCTTCCTCGGTATACTTATGGCAGTGGCTTGCCTCGAGACTATCGGCGTGCTCGTACAGATGGGACAAGGCCTCAACACATTCTTCGATGGCAACCATTTCATGGTGACAGGTATCATCGGTGTTCTTTCTAGCATTGTCGACAATGTGCCTCTCGTAGCAGGTTGCATGGGTATGTATCCCATACAAGCAACGGGCGACTTCGCCCAAGATGGTATTTTCTGGCAACTCTTGGCCTACTGCGCAGGTGTGGGCGGTTCGATGCTCATCATCGGTTCGGCAGCCGGCGTGGTAGTGATGGGATTAGAAAAAATCACCTTCGGATGGTATATGAAGCACATCTCTTGGATTGCAGCCATAGGCTATTTGGCTGGTATCCTCTGCTACTACGTGCAACGCGTAGTGATTGGCATGTAAACTGCTCCTATCGGTTTCATATCGGTATCATAAAATATAAAGTCCTTGAGTGGGAAGTTTAGGTAAAAAGGTCATAAAATCAACCCACTTACAGCTTACAACAAACACTCACCAAGACTTTCTCACAAAATACTCTCTCAAAAGGGTGCAGACATCTAATAAGTAGTCTGCACCCTTTTTCTATGTACCTTTTCACCTTACCCCTTCAGCCCACGCACTTTATAAAATGAGCCTACCTAATCACACATGCTCACTAGATAAAGAATATCTTCTTTAGATATAGTCCGAAATAAAAACTATTATAATTATCTCTACATAGGCATTCAAGTTACGCGAAAAGACCGTTCATGTTATCGTCCTTCGGTCGAAGGACGATGACTTAACAAACGGAAACTTCTACGGCCTTTTAGCCTAATAACTCAACTTTTCTCTAAAGAAAGTCGTTTCCTTATCTCGGGGGCATGTGGTTGGGAATACTCATCATAATTTCGGATTTAGGATGCACGATAATTCAGCCCGCTCATACTAAATCCGAAACTTAAAATCCTTAGCAATTTCATACGTAACACTTCATCTTACCATCAGCGAACGAAGCTATTACCGTCGCTGGATGAGCATCATTTGCTCTGCCGCTGCCGTTCGGTAGCTTTACCGCTGCCGTCCGGTAGAGCTACCACTGCCGTCCGGTAGAGCTACCGCTGCCGTCCGGCAGAGCAAAGAATCCTCATTTCAAGATGGACATACGATGATTTCGGAACAGAACGATAAGCAATCAAGCTTGCTTGCATTGCTGAAACGCAGCCGATAAAGACGATAAAAGCCCAATGCCGCTCATACTAAATCCGAAACTTAAATTTTTAACTTTGTAAACGAGAAACACCAAACCTATGAGCATTAAATACGAAATTCAACCCATCAAGAACTCGCAAGGAACAGGCGAGGAGGCCGGACATACTTGGATTGATTTGGGATTGTCCAGTGGAGTGAAATGAGCTTCTACCAATATAGGTGCCACTCGTCCTCAAGACGCGGGCAACTACTATGCATGGGCGAAAATGCTTATGTGCTGAATAGCCAACAGGGACAAAAAACTTTTTACCGTGCTAAAGTGGGTAGTACATTGCCACGTTACAAGGCTTATTTGCAATGGAACGCTACGCTTCCTGCCGTAAGTATGAACTTTGGCGGCACACAGACTGCGATAAGCAACGTGGTGAATAGTAGCACAAACGCACCCATTGCGGTTTATGGCATCGATGGCCGTAAATGTTCAACTACTCAGGCCAAGGGTGGTGTATACATTGTAAATGGTAAAAAAAGAATGCTTAACCCCTAACAAAGCAAACAATACATCGACAAAAAGAAAGTTACCATCCGAAACTAGGCGAGATGCCTAGTTTCGGATGGTAACGGCGTTGTTGATACCTTGGGATGGTAGAAAACACAATGCTTATCCAACGATGATAAAACGTACATGAGCAAACGAACGGAAGTGCTATCCGCAAAAGGAAGAAGAATCTTTTACAGACAGGTACACAGATAGAATTGTGCCTTCATCACTTCCCCTTCAATATCCGCTTGATATCGTTGAGCTTGTTGAGGGCTTCAAGAGGCGTCAAGTTGTTCACATCGAGATTAAGAAGTTCATCACGAATTTGGCTCAGTACAGGGTCGTCGAGTTGGAAAAAACTCAGCTGCATACCCTCCTCTGTGGTCTGTGTATTGCTTTCAGCGCGTGGCACACTTGTTCCTGCCTGTGCACCAGCTTTCTCTAGGTCAGCTAGAATTTGCTCAGCACGTTTCACAATACTCTGCGGCATACCAGCAATGCGTGCCACATGAATACCGAAAGAGTGTTCACTGCCGCCACGCTGAAGCTTGCGGAGGAATACCACACGCCCTTCAACCTCGCGCACGGAAACATTCCAATTTTTGATGCGTGGGAAGAGTTTCTCCATCTCGTTGAGCTCGTGGTAGTGTGTGGCGAAGAGTGTACGTGCATGTGCCTTGGGATTCTCGTGGATATACTCCACAATGGCCCAAGCGATGGAAATACCATCGTAGGTAGATGTGCCACGTCCTAACTCATCGAAAAGCACAAGAGAACGTTCCGTGAGATTGTTCATGATATTGGAGGCTTCGCTCATCTCTACCATAAACGTACTTTCGCCCACAGAGATGTTGTCGCTAGCACCTACACGAGTAAAAATCTTATCCACTAGCCCAATGCGAGCCGACTCAGCGGGAACGAAAGATCCTATCTGCGCCATGAGGGTGATGAGCGCCGTCTGACGCAGTAGCGCACTCTTACCAGCCATATTAGGTCCCGTCACGATGATGATTTGCTGTTGCTTCGTGTCGAGTTCCACGCTATTGGCCACATATTCCTCTCCCGGCGGCATAAGCGTCTCTATCACAGGGTGACGCCCCTCTCGAATATCTAGTGTAAGTTCTTCGTCTACGATGGGACGCACGTAGTGCCTATCGCGTGCCACATGAGCCAAGCTCTGCAAACAGTCAAGATGACTCAGTGCCATAGCGTCCTTTTGCAGTGGTGCCACATATTGGCTCACCTCATGCACAAGTTCTGCAAATAGACGCATTTCTAAATCGAGAATGCGATCTTCCGCCCCGAGAATTTTATCTTCGTATTCTTTCAGTTCTTGCGTAATGTAACGCTCAGCTTGAGCCAAAGTCTGCTTACGAATCCACGTTTCGGGGACACGTTCCTTATATGTGTTGCGCACTTCTATATAGTAGCCAAACACGTTGTTAAATCCTATCTTTAGGCTCGGAATTCCCGTAGCATCGCTTTCTCGTTGTTGGATTTTTTGGAGGAATTCTTTGCTCGAACTAGAAATTTGCCGAAGTTCATCGAGTTCTGCATTCACGCCGTTCGCTATCACACCTCCCTTATTAACCAATAAAGGAGGGTCTAGACTGAGCGAAGACTTGATGCGGTCGCGCAAGGGAGTGAGAGCATCGAGTTCTTCGCCCACGTGGTGAATAGCTTCGCATCCCTCAGCATGAGTGCAAGCATATTTTAGCAACGCTGTGCTTTCCAATGCTAACCGAAGTTGTTGGAGTTCTCGCGGATTGACACGTCCCACTGCTACACGGCTCACAATGCGCTCCATATCGCCTATTTTGGGCAGTTCCATCTCACATAGTTCGCGAAAATCGGGATGCTTGAAAAAATGCTCCACACCATCCTGCCTATTTTCAATCTGAGCCACAGAGCGTAGTGGGAAAATAATCCAGCGATGAAGTTGTCGAGCGCCCATTGGCGTGAGTGTATGGTCGAGTACTTGTAGCAACGAAGTTCCCCCTTCGTTCATCGGTTGTACGAGTTCGAGATTACGCGTGGTGAAGCGATCAAGGCGTACGTAGCTATCTTCTTCAATGCGTCGCAGGGCAGTGATGTGAGCCGTCTGCGTGTGTTGCGTCATTTCGAGATAGCATAGAATGGCCCCTGCAGCCACTACGCCATCTTTCAGATGGTCCACGCCAAATCCCTTGAGGTTGCGCACTTGGAAATGCTTCGTCAGTTTCTCATGGGCTGTCTGTGGGGTAAAGGCCCAATCATCGAGGTCGAAGATAAAGTTTTTCGACCCGTAAAGACCTTCAAAACGGCCGCGCATGCCATGTTGTACCAATATCTCTTTCGGTGAGAAGCCCGCTAAGAGCTTGTCGACATACTCCGTAGTTCCTTCAGCTACAAGAAATTCTCCCGTAGAGATATCCAAGAAAGAGATGCCCACGGCTGCTACGCCGAAATGTATAGCGGCAAGGAAGTTGTTCTCTCGCGCATTGAGCACATTATCTGTCATGGCCACGCCAGGTGTGACTAGCTCGGTAATACCGCGCTTCACGAGTTTCTTAGCCAATTTAGGGTCTTCTAATTGGTCACAGATGGCCACACGATAGCCAGCACGGATGAGTCGGGGCAAATACGTGTCGAGCGCATGGTGGGGAAATCCTGCCATTTCCGTGGCTGCCTGTGTTCCCTTATTATTACGTCGGGTCAGGGTGATGCCTAGCACCTGTGCTGCCGTAACGGCATCTTTGGCATAAGTTTCGTAAAAGTCGCCGCATCGAAACAGCAATATCGCGTCAGGGTTTTTCGCCTTGAGGTCATAAAACTGTTTCATCATCGGTGTGAGTTTCTCTGCTTCTGTAGCCATGGGAAGATTATATGGTAAAAACGCTTGACAACTCTCGTCGGCTCTTGCCGCATCGGATGTCAAGCGCATAATAATTCTATTAATAAAGATGGTAGAGAAAGTGAAGAGAAATAAATTTGCCTTGCAAAGCATTCTTCATAAACTCTTCAACTTTTAAACTTCTATACTTTTAAACCATCCATCGTACCCCCGCTGAGAATCGAACTCAGATCACTGCTTTAGGAGAGCGGTGTTCTATCCATTGAACTACGAGGGCTCCAAATCATCGGACAAAGTTACACTTTTATTTGCACTTTCTGTCCTTTCATGATGGATTTTTGGCAATGAGGATTTGTTTGGATTTCTTCTCGCAATGATTTTCCTCGCGCCAAATCGTTAGTGGTAACTCCCTTACTGACGAGCAAGTTTCGGACCAAAAGAGAGGTCGCCTGCATCGCCCAGTCCGGGCACGATATAAGCATCGTCGTTGAGCACAGGATCGACAGCTGCCACCCAAAGCGTAATATCATCATCAGGAAACACACGGCATAGGTGGTCTATTCCTTCTTGTGCAGCAATAGCGCAGCAGATGTGCAATTTTTTAGGGGTTCCGTGACTAAGGAATGCCTTATAAGAGAGTTCTAGCGAACCACCCGTAGCGAGCATCGGATCGACCATAAGGAAAGTACACCCGTTGAGATTCGGTGCAGCGATATACTCCACATGGATTTTGATATTTTCGCGTGTGCCCTCCTCACGATAAGCTGCCACGAAAGCAGAATCGGCCTGATCGAAAGTGTCGAGAAAGCCCTCGTGAAAGGCTAGTCCGGCACGCAACACGGTACCCACCACGATGCGATCGTCGTAGGTTGGCACATCTTTAGTGCCGAGCGGTGTAGTGATGGTCTTATCGCTATAATCGAGCGTGCGACTCACCTCGTAGGCTATGGCGCGAGCTATGCGCTGCATATTGCGGCGAAATAGGGTACGATTGTCCTGAATATTGACGTCGCGCAGTTGCGCCATGTATGAGTTTATCACAGAACTGCGTTCGCCAAGATTGATTACTTTCATGAAATATGAATCTGTGGAATAATATAGTCAGTTTGCTTTATTGTGATTAGGGATAACCCAAATCTCTGCAAAGTTAATACGTAATGAGCGATAAGCCAAAAAAAGAATTAGGGAAAAGTTGACGGGTTAACAAGTTGACTAGTTAACGAAGATGTTTGTACAGTGAGTATCCATACATTCTTACCCGTTAACTTGTCAATCTGTTAACCCGTCAGTCCTATTACTTCAGGATGAATAGAACCACCCTAAAAGTCGTTACTTAATCAGTTTATCTCCTTTTGCGGTTACGTAGATGCCTTTTGTGGGAACTTCCACTCGACGACCGCTGAGATCGAAAAAAACATTCTCTCCCTTTGCTTGAGGAACGCTGATAGCAGGTGATCCAATCCCCGTGGCCACCTGACCAGGAGCTAGCCAATCGATGGGGAATACACCATAGTTTTGTATGTAGCCTGTGCTGCAAGAAGCGTCTTCATAGAAGATAGCCACCTGACCGTCGCCAGTAATATCCATCGTAGAATAGCCTGACGAGGGCAGACATGCCACAAATTCTTTGGTCCAAGTCTTACCTTGATCAAAAGAAGCCTTCACGGTGAGATTTTTGCGCGCTGAGCCATTGTTGACGTAAGAGTGAAGAAGCACGTTCTCATTAAAATAGAGAATGTCGCCGTTGCAAGCCACGCCACTGATGTCAGCCCACTTTCTCTGAGTGCCCCAAGTCATACCACCATCGGTCGAAGTATTGTAACCACGCTGACCATATTGACGTACAGAAATCATCACGGTACCATCGGCCAATTCTACGAGTTTCGATTCATCGCCTCCGCTATAAGCAGAATTGGGCGACATGTGCCAAGTTTCACCTTCGTCGTCAGAGTAGATGATGTATTCCTGGATATTATTACCAGCAAAACGGTGGCTCATGGCGAACATGATACGGCCATTAAGTGAGGTGTTGCGCTGACGCTTCAGCACGATGCCACGACCTGAACCTGCGAATGAGCCAAGCACCTGACCCTGTGTGTAAGTGCCTTTATAGAGTTCGTCCTTGAGCGAACGGGGGGTGCTCCAAGTGTCGCCGCCATCCTCAGAAGTGACAATGAAAGGAATAATAGGGTTGGTAGAAGATGAACTAAAGTAGGCCTGACCTGCCACCATGATAGCGATGAGTTTACCATTGTTGGTCTCCACGAGCGCTGCATCACCAAATCCGTTCTCAGCAACGCCGACTAGTTTGTGGTGAGCTTCCGAGCCAGCCACGAGTTGGCTCTCGCTCCAGGTCTTACCATTGTTGTCGGAATGGCGTTCGTATACATCGATATGGTTGGGAAGGTCACCATTGTGGCTGAAACGATTGTCAGCCATCACTACTACACGTCCATTCTTCTCTGCATTCCCATCCTTCTGATTGTGAAGCACTACCATAGCGGGGATACGCCAATAGTGTGTACCGAGCAAATAGGGCTGGAAGGGAGTTGATTGTACGGACCAGATGCGGGCTACGCCTTCAGGATTACCGTTGTTTACTGCAAAGTCAGCGGCATCGGAGCCATAGCTAAAACTGAGCAATGAAGCATCCACCACATCGTTAATCTTCGCATCATCGGCAATATCAGCTGTTACGTAGAAAATGCTACTGCCAGGATTCATATCCACGCTTTTTTCTACTGGGATAGTCACCTCGTTGGTAGTAGGAGCAGCTAAGGTGCCCACAAGGGTGGCTTTGCGCTCGCCTGCGGTGATGAAGTCGTAGTTTTCAGAGACGAATAGCTTAATATTCTTCAAATCCTTCACGTTCGTAGCACCGAGGTTGAGCTTCACACCCTTGAGGGGCAGAGATCCCTTGAAACTTGCTACTACGACATCAAAGCGGAGCAGTACCTGTTCCTTGTTGCCAGGAGCATAGATTTGCGATCCCGATGCCACGTTTGCACTGGCAATGGCAGGAGCAGCGTTGAGTTCCTCGTCGGTGATTTCCTCTAACTTCCATGCCGAAGCGGTGTTGAGGCCACCATTCCACATTACGAGCACACTGCCATCTTTCTGTGCGTGGATGGGATATTTGCCGTCGGGGGTGATATTGAATGCACCCTCGCCAAGCGACTTCACGGTGAAGGCAGTCTTGGCGGTCTTCGAGGTGGTGGTAGCACCTGTCATCTCTGTAGAGTTGGGCTCGATGTATTCGCCAGTGGCATAGCTCTTCACGTAGAACTTGCCCGAACCTGCGTCTTCAAAAGTCCATGCATAGGGAGCAGCCACTACCTTAGCACCCCACATGGGCTGGCTCTGCGAGCCGGTGCTGTAGATGTAGCTTCCCTGGCAGTAGTCGGCTGAGGGGCCTGATACGATGTAGTAAGTCTTACCGGCTTGCACCTGTATCATCTTGGCGGTGTATGCCTCGATAGCGGCTTTCACTTCGTCCTCGGTGGTAGCAGCATTGACGGCTGTCTTGAAGGCTTCGCGGTCGGCCGTGGCGTACTGTCCGGGATTGGTACCCTCTTGTGTGTTCTTGAGCATGCTGAGAGCCTTTGTCTGTGCCTGTCCTAAGGCATCCATGGGCACGTATTCAAAACGATATTGACAACCTTCGTCACCTGTTGTTGTGCCGCTGCCCCAGTTGTAGAGCTTGTAGGAAGGACCATCCTGACTAGTGTTAAATTGTGCCGTACCACTAACAATGATATAGAGATCGTCTTGGCCATCGATAGCTTTGATGGTCCAGTCGCTACCTTTATCAGCAGCTACGCTGACATACTGTTTGGGGTTGCCCGTAGTAGTGGTAGCCGAGATGGAGGTGCCATCCATGTTGATAATCTTGTAGGTACCAGCGGTAGTACCTGCCTCGAAGCGCCACAGGAGTGCTTCTTCGTAGGGAGAGGTAGCATCCTTGGTATTGGTGATACCTTGTCCCGAGCCGTTGGAAGTGATGGAGAGCCCGCTGCGTTTTGGCGTAAAGATACGGTACCACTTAGGGCTTGCTTCTGTAGAAGCCTGCACCTCGTCAGCCATAGCTGGCTGTGCTGCGCCAAGCCCAGTCAGTGCCAGTGTGGCAACAAGTGCCTTTAAGTAACTTTTCTTCATAATTATTGGTATATTTGTTAGATGATTGTTTTAAGGAAGGAGGAGGGGTAACTATTTATAGGAAGTGGGGGCGAAGCGTCTCGCTTCGGCTATCTGTGCGAAGGCTCGATGCCGAGCGTAGATATGAATATTATTGAAATAACGACGTTTCGGGGCATCGAGCCCCTCTCGCTGTTCCGAAGCGAGACGCTTCGCCCCCACTTCCTATGAATAACAGGTTAATAACCTCCTATAAAGCATTATTTGGAATTACCTTAAAATAAGGACGTCCATCTGTTAGATAAAGTGCATACTCTCCCTCTCTGCAATGTCGCAGATTTCGTGCTATATAATTTACCACTTTGTAATAATGTGAATCATTACGAATAATCCTATCGAATGATTCATGCTGCCATATAGAACCTTGCATAGAGCACACCTTGTTTATCTCATGCGCTGTATACGATTTTATACTAGCCATTATATCTTGTATCTGCCAATCGTTAAGTGGCTCTATAAGCAAATGTACATGATTCGGCATAATTACATAGTCGTGTATGTGATAGTGCGAATGATCAAAATGATGCAAACTATCTATCACTATTTTTCGGACCTCATATTGTGCCAATATACATTGTCCCAAACATCGATCGTACAAACTATTCTCAAGATTCGCTTTGTATTTTTCAAAATCCTCTGCTACTTGTTTGATTATTATGCTATCATGACTGGCAAGCCATTTATTTACAGCATTTTTAAATTCGCTTACAGCCGTAGGCGGCATGGAATCTGCCAATCTAAATGTGACAAAGAATATTTTACCCTCTCGATGCCAATGCGGCAAGTCTCCTTGTGTAATATGCATCAATATTTACTTGATTTGAGGAGTTTTCCAAAAGGAAATGGGGGCGAAGCGTCTCGCTTCGGCTATCTGCGCGAAGGCTCAATGCCTATAACAGATAATACCTATTCTTAATATCACTACCCCTTCTTCCCACCTAGCACGGAATTAGGGTCGAATTTGGAGATAGCGTCGCGCATGGCGGTATCGCCCTTGAGATTTTCAAACTTATAATAATCCATGAAGCCCATGTTGCCTTCGCGCAAAGCTTGGGCAAGAGCCTTGGGCACCTCTGCTTCAGCTTGTATTACTTCGGCACGAGCCTGCTGAGCCTTAGCCTTCATCTCTTGCTCGGTGGCTACGGCCATAGCACGACGCTCCTCAGCCTTGGCCTGAGCAATGTTCTTGTCGGCATTGGCTTGATCCATCTGCAAGGTGGCACCGATATTCTTACCTACATCGATATCGGCAATGTCGATTGAGAGAATCTCATAAGCCGTACCCGCATCAAGTCCCTTAGAGAGGACTAGTTTGGAGATAGAGTCTGGATTCTCTAGCACCTGTTCATGCGTTTCTGCAGAACCAATAGACGATACGATACCCTCGCCCACACGAGCTAGAATAGTATCTTCGCCAGCACCACCCACGAGCTGATGAATGTTGGCGCGCACTGTCACACGAGCCTTGGCGATAAGCTGAATACCATTTTTGGCTACGGCAGCCACAGGCGGAGTATCAATCACCTTTGGATTGACACTCGTCTGCACAGCCTCGAACACATCACGACCTGCAAGGTCGATGGCTGTGGCTTTCTCAAAAGAGAGGTCGATATTGGCTTTCGAGGCTGACACGAGGGCATGCACCACACGCTGCACATGACCGCCCGTCATATAGTGAGCTTCGAGATTGTCGCGTGTCACGGTGCGAAGGCCTGCCTTGTGAGCTTCAATGAGGCTAGGCACAATCACGTTGGGCGGTACGTTACGGATACGCATCAAGAAAAGCTGAATAAGAGAAATCTTTACACCCGATACTTTGGCACTAAGCCAAAGAAAGAATGGCACAAAATGAAAAAAAATACTGAGGCATACAATGGCTACCACCACAACGACGGATATAACCACGGGATCATTGATAAACATACGCTTTTGTTTTTCTTGGCACAAGATAGCGCTTAGAAGGTAAGACGATGTTTACTTACTACATAGCTCCGCTGCCTATCTTATGAGCAATTTAGGGTGAATAAAATTGTTATTTTTAGGCCACGTTGTACGGATTTTTAGAGGCTCATTCCTCTGGATATTCTGCACGCAATGTACCAACTGCAAATATAGGAATTTTCGGACGTAATGTCCAAATTTTTTGAACTTAATTGGTGCTCATCGGCGGCAAATGTGACCACTCTTACAAAACAGAGGAATAGTTGTGTACAACTTATACACTGTCTCTGCTACACACCTCGCACGTGCGCTTTACCCATCAAATTGATGCCATTGCTCTTCCTTGACAATCATGGCAAATTACTACATATTTTGTTAAAAGACAGAGAATGCTTTGGATGCGCGCGTTTTTATTGTACTTTTGTACGAAATTAGCCTTATTGGGCCTCTTTTCATACAAACCCGAAAGAAATGAGCAAGAAAAAAAAGATACGTTCGGCAGGAAAATTTGCCACCATCACCACAGGAATTAGCACTACACTCGTGCTCGTACTTCTAGGCATGATAGTACTCTTTGTAAGCATCGGCAACAATTTTAGCCGACAGCTACGCGAGGGGCTTTTCGTGGAGGTGATGCTCAACGACAGCATATCTCACCACGACCTTCTAGCCGTGCAATCTCACTTACGCCATGCCCCCTATGCTAGGGCTGTGAGCTACAAGTCGAAACTGCAGGGTATTGCTGAAATGAACGAAGCCCTTGGGGGCGACATGGGCGAATTTCAGGGCTCTAGCCCTATCCCCGCAGAGTTTGAAGTTTATCTTAAAGCCGACTATGCCAACCTCGACAGCCTAAAACGCTACGAAGGGGATATGCAAAAGTTGCAAGGCGTGACGGAAATAAACTATCCGCGCGACATCATGCAGAAACTTGACCGCACGATTCCTTCGGTGAGCATCATTCTGCTCGTGGTGGCAGCCTTGCTAGCCGTGGTATCATTCTCGCTCATCAACAATACTATCCGCATGAGCGTGTATGCTCGCCGATATAGCATCCACACAATGAAACTAGTTGGAGCTAGTTGGGGTTTCATTCGCCGTCCCTTTATATGGCAAGCTCTACGCATTGGTATTGTGGCAGCCGTAATAGCCGGTGGTCTGCTCGGTGCTGCGCTCTACTATCTGCGCTTTGAAGCTGGCACAGGCGACATCTATTTCAATCAACTCGTCACGCCAGACGTGTGGATATATACCATTGGTACCATCTTTGCCTGTGGCATCGTTCTGACAGTGCTCTGTGCCTTCTTCTCCGTGAACAAACACCTGAGAAATAAGACAGTGGTGTAATAGAGAGAGTGATGATGTGGCCGACTTGTTGCACGGCGGCACTGCAGAAAAGTAAACACCACTGAAGCCCCACGCTCCATCCTTTCTGCCAAGACGCGACGCGTCAGCTACAAAAAAGAAATCTCCAATTTCCTTTATAGCAAACAAACAACAAAATATACATAACGCACACAATGAAAACTACTGCCAAGAAAGTGTTCGCTTTTGATCGCACGAACTTCATCCTCCTAGCCATCGGTATGGCCGTGGTAATCGTCGGCATGATTTTAATGTCGGGCTCGGGTTCCAACGAATCAACATTCAATACCGCCATCTTCGACGCACGCCATGTAAAGGTGGCTCCCGCCGTAGCCCTCTTTGGCTACCTTTTCATCATCTATGCCATCGTGCGCCGCCCCCGAGACAAGCAAAGCACAAAGGAAGAAACTACGAATGAAAATAACTTTACAAAAGAAATAAATTAAGATTATTGAGCTACGACACCTCACAAAGGTAACTCCATATCAATCTTTCTCATAAACCCATAACACAAGATAAAGAATGAATACCCTCCAAGCCCTTATCATGGGGCTTCTGCAAGGACTCACAGAATATCTCCCCGTGAGTAGCAGCGGACACCTCACCATAGTTTCTGAACTCTTCGGCATCGACGGCGAAAGCAATATGACTTTTACCATTGCCGTACACGTGGCCACCGTACTTAGCACCCTCGTCATTCTCGGCAGCGAAATAGGGAAAATTCTCAAGGGCATGTGTAGCCCTCTCTCCCCTCGCTCTCTCAAGGGCAACGGAACCTTCCTCAATCGTCTCAACCCAGACCAACGCTACGTGCTCAATATCCTTGTATCGATGATTCCCATCGGCATTGTGGGCGTATTCTTCAAGGACCAGGTGGAAGATATCTTTGGATCAGGTCTGCTCGTAGTGGGCATCTGTCTTCTCCTGACGGCCGCTTTACTCACATTCTCCTACCTGGCCCGTCCGCGTCAACGCGAGAACATCTCGCTCAGCCATGCCTTCATCATAGGTTTAGCACAAGCAGTAGCCGTGCTCCCCGGCCTCAGTCGTTCGGGTAGCACCATTGCCACAGGATTGCTCCTCGGCAATAAAAAAGAGAAGTTGGCACAATTTTCCTTTCTCATGGTAATCCCCCCCATTTTGGGCGAAGCACTGCTTGACGTGCTCAAGATGGTGAAGGGTGAAGAAGCCACAGGAGGTATCGATACGCTTCCCCTCATCGTAGGATTCGTTGCAGCATTTATCTCAGGATGTGCAGCATGTAAATGGATGATAGGTATCGTCAAGAAGGGAAAACTCATCTACTTTGCCTACTATTGCGCCATTGTCGGCGTAGCATCCATCGTCTACTCCTTACTTAAATAAAGCAAGAAAGTTTTTACTTGAAATATCGGATTGGAATCTCGAGAAGACCAATGAACATCCGATATTTTGCTCCACAATATATGGCTAAGAAACAGACCATAGCAGACTATATTCTGCCCCCCGTAGCCTTAGAAGCGCTTTCCACCCCAAACGATGCGCAGCCTCACTTCACAAGCATTGATGTGCTAAAAGACTTCATAGTCCACCCCAATGTGACCACAGAAGATGGCAATCCGCTCATGGGCGGCATCCTGCCCTGCGTCGTGGCTTTTGACAAACCACTCCACATGACCTCATTTCAGCTCGTGGCAAAGGTAAGATGGGTACTATCCCGAGCGCTTGGTAAAAAGAAAATTAAGATAGGCCACGCTGGCACACTCGACCCTTTGGCCACAGGTGTAATGGTTGTTGCCACAGGACGAGCCACAAAACTCATCGAAGAGTTGCAAAGTGGCGTGAAAGAATACTTTGCCACAATCAAGCTAGGAGCTACAACTCCGAGTTTCGATCTAGAACACCCCATTGATCGTACCTTCCCCACTGAGCATATTACCGAGGAAATGATACGTCAAGTGCTCACACAATTTGTGGGCGACATCATGCAAGTGCCGCCCGTATTCTCAGCGTGCAAGATAGAAGGTAAACGTGCTTACGACCTCGCTCGTAGCGGACAAACACAAGAAGAGGTACAGCTCAAAGCTAAACCTTTACACATTGACTGCATAGAGCTTACAGAATGTCACCTTGAACGGCAGGAGATGACCATCCGCGTGGTCTGCTCGAAAGGCACCTATATCCGTGCTTTGGCGCGCGACATCGGCGAAGCCCTCGGAAGCGGAGCTCATCTCACAGCACTCAGACGCTCACGCGTAGGCCACTTTACCCTTGATCGTTGCTTCTCAATCGAAGATTTCACACAACTGATTGAAGCAAAATAGAGGTGCTACAAGGATGATAAAGTGAGAAAGAGGGCTTGTAGTTCTCTTCATAATCGCCTCGCATGCACATTTTCAATCACATCATCAATAAAAACAGGCATTTCCCTATCAGAATAGCCAAAGAAACTCCTCATACCGATATGAAGCTATCACAGTTTAAATTCAAACTCCCTGAAGATAAAATTGCACAATACCCCGCACCCCATCGCGACGAATGCCGCATGATGGTGCTCCACCGAAAAACGGGAGATATAGAACACCTCATGTTTAAAGATTTGCTCACTTTCTTCGACGAAGACGATGTGTTCATATTCAACGATACGAAGGTGTTCCCTGCACGTCTCTACGGCAATAAGGAGAAGACTGGCGCACGCATCGAAGTATTTCTACTGCGCGAACTTAATCAAGAACTCCGCCTTTGGGATGTGCTCGTAGATCCAGCTCGCAAGATTCGCATCGGCAACAAGCTCTATTTTGGTGAAGACAATTCTATCGTGGCCGAGGTAATCGACAATACTACAAGCCGCGGACGTACGCTCCGCTTTCTTTATGACGGCGACCACGAAGAGTTCAAGCGCTCGCTCTATGCCTTGGGAGAAGCTCCTATTCCTCGCTTCATAGGCCGCGAGAGCGAACCCGAGGATTTGGAACGCTTCCAGTGTATCTTCGCCAAAAACGAGGGTGCAGTGACGGCTCCTACAGCAGGTATGCACTTCTCACGCGAAATGATGAAGCGCATGGAAATTAAGGGTATTAAAGAGGCTTTTATTACGCTCCATTGCGGCCTTGGCAACTTCCGCAATACCGATGTGGAAGACCTTACCAAGCACAAGATGGACTCGGAACAGATGTTTGTAGGCGAAGCATGCTGCAACATTGTCAATTCTGCCAAAGATCAAGGTCATAAAATCCTGGCCGTTGGTACTACCGTACAACGTGCCATTGAAGCTTCATGCAGCACGGACAATCGCATAAAGGAGTTTGAAGGATGGACAAACAAGTTTATCTTCCCTCCCTACGAGTTCCACGTGGCTGATGCCATGCTCTCCAATTTCCACCTCCCTTACTCCACCCTGCTCATGCTCACTGCTGCATTCGGTGGCTACGATGAGACAATGAATGCTTACAACGAGGCACTGAAGCACGACTATAAGTTTGGTCCTTTCGGTGATGTGATGCTTATCATTGATTAATCACAGTCTCCTCTCTTCTTAATTCTTAATTTATAGCGAGGCGAAGCTCCCCTCCAAGTAGCTTCGCCTCGCTGTTTTTATAAATACTTAGATTCTGAAATATCTAGCGTTTCTCTTGTGTCTATAAAAAGGCTGATATATTGAATTTTTGTTTTAACCTGAGTTATATATAAAAAGAAGGGCTAGAAGTATTAGAAGCCCCCACACGAAAAATATGCTCTACCTCTCTCTCGGCACTAACCTAGGCAACCGCCTTCACAATATCGAACAAGCCACGCAACTCATAGCCCAGCGCATAGGTCGCGTAGTAAAGACTGCCACACCCATACAGACCGCTCCCGTAGGGTTCAGCTCAGATAACCAATTTCTCAATACAGCCATAGCGGTTGAAACCTCGCTCTCTACCACCGACATACTACGTATAACGCAAGATATTGAGCGAGATATGGGGCGCACACAGAAAAGCGTAGATCATACCTACCACGACCGCATTATCGATATAGACCTGCTCCTTGTCGACCACCACGTGATTCATAACGAATCTCTCTCTTTGCCTCATCCAGAGCTAACCAACCGTCTCTTTGTGCTCGAACCCCTAGCCGAAATAGCTCCTACTTTAATACATCCTCTTTACGGCAAAACCATCAGCGAACTTTTTGCCTTACGCAAGCGATGCTCTATTGAACTCTTAACCTCCGCTCAATGTACGAAGCAGACCCTTCAAGCGATTAATCATCTTTTGCCACAACTGTCAGCTTCAGCCAATCAACTATCCCTCGAAAGCCTTCAACAACTAGAAAGTGCAGACAATATCAACCGAATGGTGTACTTACTCCTCAGCACCGAAAATACTGAAAGTACGGACAATCGCATCATCGGCACTGCCACCCTATGTCTGTGTCCGCTGCTCACTGGCACAAAAGCATGGATAGAAGACGTCGTAGTAGATGCTAATGAACGCGGAAAAGGCTACGCCCGTATTCTACTCGAACACTTGATTTTCCAGGCACGACAGCGTGGTGCCGATAGTGTAAACCTTACTTCTCGACCCTCGCGCATAGCCGCCAATAGACTTTACCAATCGCTAGGTTTCCAACTTCGGGAAACAAACGTATATAAAATGGACATTGCATTATCTAGCCTAACGGACAGATAATACCCATACAACGAAAGATTCAACTTTCTATATTCTTAAATTCCTATAATAGTTTGTAACTTTGCACTCCAAACGATATTAACGCTTTGGGGCTTCTCAGCGTACGCTTACACCTTCAGTACGCATCTTCACAAAGCACAGACAGACAAAACAAATGGATTTACTACACATTGTGACGCAGATGCTAATGATATTTGGCATCGTAATGGTGGGACTTTTTGCTGCAAAGCGAGATTTATGGTCGGGCGATCTTGACCGAAAACTCTCCGTCTTCATCATGAATATTTCCATGCCTGCACTTATTTTGGCCTCTGTGATGGGAAAAGATCTCGCTTTTGAAAATTCCGAACTCATTGCGCTTGGCATCGTAGCAGTGGTCAACTATGTGGTGCTTATCGGTCTAGCCTATCTCATTCCCCACATATTTAAGGTGAACAAGTCGCGCTTAGGAATCTTCCGCTTCATGCTTGCCTTTGGCAATGTGAGTTTTATTGGCTATCCCGTGTGCGACGCAGTGTTCGGTCCAAAAGCTGTATTCTGTGCTTCCGTACTCAATATTCCGTTTAATCTCTTAGTGTTTACCATCGGTGTGTCCTTTATCAATGGTGGCAAAGCCAAGAGTGCCTTCTCGCCAAAACTGATTCTTTCGCCATGCGTCATAGCCTCGCTCATAGCTGTGGTTATTGCTATTGCACGCATTAAAATGCCCACTCCCATAGGAGAATGGTTTCATCTGCTAGGCGACCTCACCACACCTTGCGCCTTGCTCATCATCGGTTCGAGCCTTAGCCACATCCCCGTGAAAGACATGTTTGGCAATCGTTTCGTCTATTCCATGACGCTGCTACGACTCATCGTCCTCCCTCTAGCCGTAGGAGGCGTGCTTGCTCTCATGGGAATCAACCCCTTTGTGAGCGATGTAGCCGTTGTACTCAGCGCCATGCCCGTAGCCACCAATGGTATTATGCTCTGCTTACAATATGGACAGGACGAACGCGTAATGACGCAGGGACTTTTCTTCACCACCTTGCTTTCCGTTGTCACCATCCCTCTAGTGGCTTATCTTGCAAGCCTATTTTAATATTGGATTTTCTCATTAGAAATTCTCTATAAAAAATGCACATCGCACCTACCTCAAAATCTAATGCGCGTAAAATACTCCGAAAGTAATAATGAAATATTAAGATTACACCCCTTAACCTAATATATTACTATCTCTGCAGACATACACCTTTAGTACAATATAAAAATCACCCTATACACAGAAGGCTTCAGTTCTAACGAATTGAAGCCTTCTGTATTTGTTATATTAGGTCAGCGGATATTCCCGGTGGGTATTACCCTAATGTCGTATGTTTGTCCATTTCCTTGTTGTAAGCAGTAGAGTGACCCACTTTACCATACACGATCCATATGATGTGGAATACAAATTGGGACAGCATTTATGAAGGGAACGCATCATCTCTGCTTACGAAGCATAAATCTATCTATGTACCCTGTTTGTAATACCTTCTTCTTCCTTCTAATTCCTTTTTCTCCCCTCTGGTGGCTAAGTGAGAAAATTCCTCCCTTTTAAGCAACACACCACGCCTATATAAATACACGCGCGCGCGAGGCAAAATCACCTCGTTATGCGTTCAAAATCAGTCTATCCTATCGGTCTTTATCCATAGAGTCTATCGGTCTTTATCGTTAGCACCTAACGGTCTTCATCGTTAACACCTATCGGTCTTCATCGTTAGAGTACTAAGATTTAAGCCGTAGAAACAGCTTAATCTTCATCGTCAAAATTACTAATCGTATATAGTCTATATATACACAAAGAGTGTGCACAGAGAAACCATGCACACTCTTATTTTTATCAAGTATAACTCATTTCAAAAATAGGAGAATGAGCTATGCAGATTCTTTATTAGAGCTGAGGACCAGCGGCAACGAGAGCCTTACCAGCTTCGTTAGTCTCGTACTTCTTGAAATTCTTGATGAAGCGAGCTGCGAGATCCTTAGCCTTCTCTTCCCATACAGAAGCGTCAGCGTAAGTGTCGCGAGGATCAAGAATCTTAGGATCAACTCCAGGAAGTTCAGTAGGAACAACGAAGTCGAAGAAGGGGATAGTCTTAGTAGGAGCCTTATCGATAGAACCATCGAGGATAGCATCGATGATACCACGAGTATCACGGATAGAGATACGCTTACCAGAACCATTCCAACCAGTGTTAACGAGATATGCCTTAGCACCGTTAGCTTCCATCTTCTTTACGAGTTCTGCAGCATACTTAGTGGGGTGCAATTCGAGGAATGCCTGGCCGAAGCAAGCTGAGAATGTAGGAGTAGGCTCAGTGATACCGCGCTCAGTACCAGCAAGCTTAGCAGTGAAGCCTGAGAGGAAATAGTACTGTGCCTGCTCAGAAGAAAGAATAGATACGGGAGGAAGTACACCAAAAGCATCGGCAGAAAGCATGATAACTTGCTTTGCAGCGGGACCCTTGCTGATGGGCTTAACGATGTTCTTGATGTGATAGATAGGATAGCTTACACGAGTGTTCTCAGTTACGCTCTTATCAGCAAAGTCGATCTTGCCGTTAGCGTCAACGGTAACGTTCTCAAGAAGTGCATCGCGCTTGATAGCACCATAGATATCGGGCTCGCTTTCCTTATCAAGGTTGATAACCTTAGCATAGCAACCACCTTCATAGTTGAACACACCATTGTCATCCCATCCGTGTTCGTCATCACCGATGAGCTTACGCTTAGGATCGGTAGAGAGGGTAGTCTTACCAGTACCTGAGAGGCCGAAGAAGATAGCTGAGCTAGTCTCGTCCATGTTGGTATTGGCAGAGCAGTGCATAGAAGCGATGCCCTTGAGGGGGTTGTAGTAGTTCATCATAGAGAACATACCCTTCTTCATTTCACCACCATACCAAGTGTTGATGATCACCTGCTCGCGGCTAGTAATGTTGAATACAACGGCAGTTTCTGAGTTGAGGCCGAGTTCCTTGTAGTTAGTTACCTTAGCCTTAGAAGCATTGTATACGATAAAGTCGGGCTCGAAGCTTTCAAGTTCTTCCTTTGAAGGACGGATGAACATGTTAGTTACGAAATGAGCCTGCCAAGCAACTTCTACGATGAAGCGCACAGCCATGCGAGTTTCCTTGTTGGCACCACAGAAACCATCTACTACGAAGAGACGCTTGTTAGAAAGCTCCTTCTTAGCGATTTCCTTAACGGCTTCCCAAGCTTCCTTAGAAGCGGGCTTGTTGTCGTTGGGATATTCGGGAGTAGTCCACCATACTGTGTCCTTAGAATTTTCGTCCATTACGATGAACTTATCCTTAGGAGAACGGCCGGTGTAGATACCTGTCATTACGTTTACGGCGCCGAGCTCAGTCTCTTGGCCTTTCTCGAAACCTTCGAGGCCTGCCTTAGTTTCCTCTTCGAAAAGTTGCTCGTAAGAGGGGTTGTGCACGATCTCAGTAACACCGGTAATACCGTACTTGGTCAAATCTAATGTTGCCATAATGATTTATTGAATTATAAAATAAATTGGTTTACTTGTTTGGGCTTGGATGAGCAGCGAATACGCTACATTTCCTTTACCGCAGCAAAAGTACGAAAAAGTTGGTGCAAATGGAAAGTTTTAACGCATTTTATTTTCACTCTTTCCGTGGCGTTTGCGCTTTGACATTTGCTGTTGGCAGTTTGTAGGGTTAGGGAGCGAAAAATGCTTATTCTTTACTCATTTTATATAGGAAATGAGCGATTCCGTCTTCTTCGTTAGAAAGCGTAACATAGTCGGCCTCGGCACGCACTTCTGGTGCGGCATTAGCCATAGCCACTCCGCATCCGGCATAGCGAAGCATGGAAAGGTCATTGTAACCATCACCAAATGCGAGCAGGTCTGTGCGGTTCATGCGGAGGTGGGCGAGAAGACGCTCAAGGCTTTTGGCCTTATCTATACCAAGGGGAACGAGTTCCACAAAGAAAGGAGCGGAACGATATACGTCCATAGTGCCCTCAAGCATTTTACTCAGGTCGGCTTCGGCATGCACCATGGCTTCGGGCTCTCCTGTGAGGAGGAGTTTGGTAGGCTGCGATTCGATGGCTTCAAGTAAATTGGTTACAGAGCGAATTTTCATCTTGTTGATGCGGCTTTCTTCTATAACATAAGGGTCATCAGGAAGTTCAGTCACTATTTCAGAACCTACATAACCCAAAAGTGCATAGCGATGTGTGCGAGCATACTGATGAATAAGTGACACAGCATCATGAGGTAGGTGGCTGGAATAGAGTTCCTTACCCGTACTTATATCTACTATTTTTCCGCCATTATATGAAAGAATATACCCACCTTTTTGGGGCATTTCTAGACATTCTGCTACTGGCATGATGCCGTAAGTAGGACGTCCAGATGCAAGCACAAGCACAGTGCCTTGACTTTCAACTTGGAGCAAGGCTTGGCGAGTGAGAGGAGTAACTTCTTTATTATGATTAGTGAGTGTTCCGTCGAGGTCGAGGGCTATTACAGAGTACATTCTTTGAATTTTATTAGATAATTAGGGAGATGAAGTGATATTAGGTAGCCACAGAAAAGAAAATTTACTTTCTTACCTTTCGATTTTTTTAAAGGATAGCCTTATCACCTCATAACTTCTTATTATTCCCTATAATTTTAAAAATAGTCTCCATTCACACGTTGAACTTCCCACATCACGATGCCAGCCGTAACGCTTACGTTCATAGAGTGTTTGGTTCCATATTGGGGTATTTCAATGGCTTGATCGCAAGCGTCTACCACGTCTTGTCTTACTCCTTTTACTTCATTGCCCATTACGAGTGCATAGCGGCGATGAGGCTCAAAACTGAAAGTGCCAAGTTTGAGGCTGCCCTCTACTTGTTCTACTGCCAATACTGTGTAACCTTCCTTCTGCAGTAAAATAACTGCTTCTAGGGTATCATCGAAGTGGCGCCAACTAACGGAATTTTCTGCTCCAAGAGCTGTCTTATGAATTTCAGCCGATGGTGGGGTAGCAGTAATACCACACATATAAACAGCTTCCACACGGAAAGCATCTGCCGTGCGCAATACGCTTCCCACATTGTGAAGCGAACGCACATTGTCGAGTACCATCACTAGAGGAAGTTTTTCAGCTTGGTGAAATGTTTCTACATCGATGCGGTTGAGGTCTTCTACCGTAAGTTTTCTCATTTTGGGGATTACTTTCTTGCTACTAATGTTATTTTATTCTTGTTGTTATCGACAGTATATTCGTTTGAATATAGGGTACAACTTTTCTTTTTGTCGTCGGCGAAGTTACGAAAAAGCCGTGGATAACCATGTTTATACCACGTGGAAAATGTGTTGAAGTCAATGTTAACAAAACTCGTTTCTGAGATAAATAAAGCGCTCTATCGTTATCCACGAGTTAACAATCTTATTCGCAGTTAATCACCATTCCTTTCCACTATTTTCTCCCCCTTTCCATATACTTTTTTTCTACTCATGGATGTTTTCCACGAGGTGTTTATAAGTAAATTTTACTCCCTTACATCTTTACATATATGAGAGGAAAATAGCGAATATACAATGTTGAAAACGATGTAGAAAAATCTCGTCTTAATGGGGATAACTTCATGACCAAATATATTCCTTACAAAGTATTCACATTTTCCACAGACTACTATACCCACCATAGGATTCATCTCTTTTTTCTATAGAGTAAAAAGAAAAGAAAGAATAGTAAGATTATAAAGTGAAAGCAGAACGTGTGGAAAAACTCAGGGATTGTGGTAAAAAATCGTACTAGTGATTGTATAGGTAAAAGAGATGACAGGCATTCGAGCCATTGAGTGCTTCCTCTAGCTTTGTGTGTAATGTGCTACTTCCTTGTTGATTCTTTAAAAGTCCCTTTACCATGAACACTTTCAATGGGAAAGTAAAACGAGTGAAGAAAAAAGGTAAAACCAAAAACATTTCCGTAACTTTGCATGATTCATCACGTCACATCATTTTAATCGCCCCATCGTGGGGTTGCACTTCATGAACGAAAGCATACAGATAAAAGGAGCAAGGGTAAACAATCTTAAAAACATCAGTTTGGATATTCCGCGCGATAAACTCATCGTGGTGACTGGCCTTTCGGGGTCGGGCAAATCATCGTTGGCCTTCGATACGCTTTATGCAGAAGGTCAACGACGCTACGTGGAGAGTCTTTCGGCTTATGCTCGCCAATTTTTGGGACGTATGCATAAGCCTGAATGCGACTATATAAAAGGCATGCCACCAGCCATTGCTATCGAACAAAAGGTGACAAGCCGCAATCCGCGATCGACTGTGGGTACAAGCACTGAGATTTATGAATACTTACGCTTGCTATTTGCCCGTGTGGGGCATACCTTTTCTCCTGTGAGCGGTGTTGAAGTAAAGCGCAACACGGTGCAAGATGTTGTAGATTGTATGCTCTCCTATTCTGAGGGTACGAGATTCACTGTACTTGCTCCCATGCGTGTGCGTCCGGGAAGAAATTTCGTAGAGCAACTACAGATTGATATGCAGCAAGGGCTCTCGCGTATCGATATTGATGGTGAGATGGTGCGCATGGAAGACTTTTTGGAACAGATTGAGAAAGGTGAAGTGTGTGTGGATATGGATTTACCTCAACAAGAGAATACAAATACCACTGTAAAGCACTTGCAATTGTCTGACATATCTTTACTCATCGACCGAATGGCTGCGGGAAAAGATAAATCCATATTATCGCGTTTGGCTGATTCGGCCGAGACAGCCTTCTTTGAAGGGGATGGTACATGTATGCTTCGCTTTTATCCTGCACGCATTGTCCACACTTTTTCCACACGCTTTGAAGCCGATGGTATCACCTTCCGTGAGCCTGACGATAATATGTTTTCGTTTAATTCGCCAGTGGGAGCTTGTGAGCGTTGCGAGGGATTCGGCCGAGTGATGGGAATTAGCGAGCATCTCGTTGTGCCCGACACCTCGAAGAGCATTCATGATGGTGCCGTGATGTGTTGGCGCGGCGAGAAGATGGGTTTGTGGAAAGACGAGTTTATTCGCCGTTGTGCGCGCAAAGGCATTGACTTTCCCATTTTTGAGCCTTATTATAAACTCACACATAAACAGAAGGACATCCTCTGGCATGGCGATAAAGCCGAACAACAACTTCCTGAGGATGAGCAAGTGAGTATAGATGCCTTCTTCCGCATGCTCGAACGCAATCAGTATAAAATACAATATCGCGTAATGTTGGCGCGCTATCGTGGCCGTACGGAGTGTCCTGTATGTCATGGATCGCGCTTGAAGCCTGATGCTGAATATGTGCACGTAGATGGACATTCCATTACTGAACTTGTGCGTATTCCCATTAAAGAACTTCTTCCGCTGATGGAGAATATTCAGCTCTCGGAGCACGATGCCACCATTGCCAAACGATTGCTTACGGAAATACGCAGTCGACTGAATTTTCTTAAGGAAGTGGGGCTTGACTATCTCACACTCGACCGCTTAAGCAATTCTCTCTCGGGCGGTGAGAGTCAACGCATCAATCTAGCCTCTTCGCTAGGCTCTTCGCTCGTAGGTTCGCTTTATATTCTTGACGAACCGAGTATAGGACTTCATCCGCGTGATACGGAGCGTCTCATTCACGTGCTCAAGGCATTGCGTGATTTGGGCAATACGGTGATTGTCGTGGAACACGACGAAGAAATCATGCGTGCTGCTGATTACTTAATAGATATTGGTCCTGAAGCTGGAAGGCTAGGAGGACAGGTCGTGTACAATGGGCCTTACTTTTCCACAGAAGCCGAATTGCAGAAGCAGATAGGTGTAAAGGCTGATGCTAAAACAGGATTGTATCAATCGCACACTCTCAATTATTTATACGGCAAGGAGGTCATACCTCTTCCGCCATCGCGTAGACAGTGGAATCGTAGCATCGTGGTGGAAGGTGCTAGAGCCAATAATCTCAAAGGTATCAATGTGGAGTTCCCGCTCAATGTGATGACAGTGGTGACGGGAGTGAGTGGATCGGGAAAGTCTACTCTTGTGCGTGATATATTCTATCGTGCCATGAAACGTGCCAAGGATGAGGTAGCCGATCGTCCAGGCGAGTTCATTCGTTTATCGGGGGATATTGAAGCAGTACAAGCTGTAGAGTTTGTCGACCAAAACCCGATAGGTCGTTCTTCGCGTTCGAATGCCGTTACCTATGTTAAAGCCTATGACGAAATACGCAAACTCATGGCAGCCCAGCCGCTAGCTCGACAGATGGACTATACGCCAGCCTACTTTTCTTTTAATGCAGAGGGTGGACGTTGCGAAGAGTGTAAGGGCGAGGGCACGGTGAAGGTTGAGATGCAGTTTATGGCCGACCTTGTATTAGAGTGCGAATCGTGTCATGGCAAGCGTTTCAAAAGCGATGTGCTCGAGGTGCGTTATGAGGGAAAGAACATCTACGATATATTGGAGATGACTGTGAATCAAGCCATGGAGTTCTTCACTGAGCATCAACAGACAAAGATCGTCAACCGTCTGCGTCCACTTCAAGAGGTAGGTCTAGGATATATCAAGTTGGGGCAAGCCAGTTCTACGCTATCAGGCGGTGAAAATCAGCGTGTGAAGTTGGCCTACTATTTGGGGCTTGAGCGCTCTGTTCCTACACTTTTTATTTTCGACGAGCCCACTACTGGTCTTCATTTTCATGATATCAATCGTCTGCTTCATGCCTTTAACGCTCTGATAGAGCGCGGCCATACCATCGTTATTATAGAGCACAATCTCGATGTTATAAAGTGTGCCGACCACGTAATCGACCTCGGTCCTGAAGGAGGAAGAGAGGGCGGACAACTTGTGGCAGCAGGTACTCCTGAGGAAATTGTGAAGGAAGGAAAAGGCTATACGGCAAAATATTTAAAAAATCTCCTCTAGGCGGCAACATAGCAACCTCGGTCGAAACATCAGCGAAAATGATTAGAAAAGTCGAGTAAACTCGCAGAAAAATTAAAAAAATGAATCTACACGATTACATTGCTCAACAGATCCTTCCGTGCTATGCCCATTTCGATGCGGCTCACCGACTCGACCACGTAGAGAGCGTGATGAAACGCAGCGTAGAGATGGCTCAGCACTATCCCCAAGTAAATGTCATATTGGTGGAAGTAGCTGCAGCTTATCACGACTTAGGCCTATGTGAAGGGCGCGAGCATCACCACCTCGTCTCGGGACGCATCGTCAGATCCGATGTGCAGCTTCGGCAATGGTTTACCGAGGAAGAAATAGAAATCATAGCCCAGGCTGCCGAAGATCATCGCGCTTCGGCCCACCATCCGCCGCGTAGCATTTATGGATGCATTGTGGCCGAGGCCGACCGACAAATCAATCCCGACACCGTGATTCGTCGAACTCTTCTCTATGGCCTCGACCACTATCCAGCGCTTACTAAAGAAGACCACTATCAGCGCGTCAGAGTTCATCTCATGGAGAAGTATGGCAAGAAAGGCTACCTAAAACTCTATCTCCCTGAGAGCCCCAATGTAGCCCCCTTGAAAGAACTCCGCACCATCATCGAGAACGAAGCACAACTCCGCCAAAAATTTGAAGAAGTGTGGCAAAGCACTTCGCGATAATCCCCACAAAGAGAATTATTTTCATCATGTTCCACTCACTATCTTCATTTTCCTACCGCCTGCTTCGCTGGGTGCGACGATTTCGCCACCGCTGCGGCTACGGAATTCATTCGCCCTTTGCATTCAATTTTGTAACGGGCGTGGTCTATGAGCGTGGAACATATTATGCCTATCCTACCTTGCGTAGTTATTTTCTGAAGCACCGCGCTTCTACCTCTCTTCGTCTCAAGGATTTGCTTCTCCTCTTCCGTATAGCTAACTATCAGCACCCACGCTGTTGTTGGATAGCCCCTACAGAAGGAAGCGAATTGGTGCGCCGTTTTATGGAAAAGGGAAGTAGTCAGACTCTATACGTGCGAAGCCCACAGCCACCCGCTGAGGCCAATCTCCTATATATATACAAGGGGTGGGAAACTCGTCAAGTAGAACTCATGGAAGCCCTATCTCTAGGCGGACTGCTCATTGTAGGCCGCACAGAGGGAGCCTCAGCCCAAGCTTGGCAATCGCTCCAGAGACATCCCCAAGCGAGGGTAAGTTTCGACTTAGGTGACTTTGGGCTCGTGTTCTTCCGTCCAGAACTACAAAGGCAGAGTTATGTGATAAATTATTTTTAGCAGAAAGTTAGCTTTATGGGAAAAAACAACATTTCTTCGTTTCTTTCTAGCAAAACGTAAGAACAACTAATAGATGATTTATCTAAAAAAATATGATATATACCAAAACAGGTGACCAAGGCACCACCTCGCTCCCCACAGGCGAACGCGTGGAAAAGCATGCTCCAATAATATGCTTCTATGGTATGCTTGACGAACTGAGCTCTCGTCTAGGGTTGCTTGCATCTTTACTTCGTGAGCAGAGCTACTTGTCAAGTGTGAAGGCCGACATAGTGTTGATAGAAAATGTCCAACAAATCCTTTTTCGTTGGGCCTCGCTACCGCAGCCTGTAAAGTCTTGCCACAATGATGTCACGCAGCTAGAGCACTCCATCGATGAGATTCATCGCTTGGTGAGTGGAATCTTCAAGGGATTTGTCCTCCCCGGAGGCAACGTGGTGGCAGCCGAGATTCACATTGTGCGCTGCAGCGTGCGCCGCTTTGAGCGTGAACTCTATGCCTTGCTGCCTGAGTTTTCCACCACAATGACCAAGGCGCTAGAAGAAACGGGAGCATTCATCCTAATCAACAGACTCTCTGACTATCTTTACGCGCTAGCTCGAAAAATCAATTATTTAACAGGATATGATGAAAAAAAAGCGCAACTTTAATGTTCCATTTATGGAAAAAGAGTATTTTTGCGCGCAATTACGCTCATTGTCGGGAATTAGCTTCCTGCAGTTTCTTGGCGCTCGAAGCTAGGAACAGCCCGCTCAGAAGCGGTAGTAACACCAATAATATAACCTCAAACTCACAATAACTATGTATTGGACATTGGAATTGGCCTCGAAGCTCGAAGATGCCCCTTGGCCTGCAACGAAAGATGAATTGATAGACTATGCCATGCGCTCGGGTGCTCCGATGGAGGTGGTAGAAAACCTTCAGGAACTCGAAGACGAAGGCGAAATATACGAGACTATTGAAGACGTGTGGCCCGACTATCCTACAAAGGAAGACTTTCTCTTCAACGAGGATGAATACTAATCGCTCAAATAAGCTACACAAATAGCTTAAAGCGTTGAATAAAAGCGGTATAGGAATTGTACAACAACATTCCTATACCGCTTTTCCCGTTCTCTTACCCCCAAAAAAAAAACAGTGTAAGCTGAACGCAATGAAGTTTACTTCAATTGCTGAGGTGCAGCCTGTCTTATTAAAATAAACTGCTCAAATCAGAGCATACTGTCTTTGCAACTAAATAGCCATCGTCAGAGTATGTAAAAGAATTTAAGGCGGATTATTTACCCAAATCTACCCCTGCAACATAGATTTGGGTAAATAAACGCCGTATTTTTCTTTTAAATGCAATTAAACCATTACCCTTGCAAGGGTTAAGATATAACGGTATGATCATGACAAACAAACTTGTTGGTAGAGAGCGAGAGTGTCAAGAACTCCACAGAGTGATGGAGTCGGATCGCTCAGAATTTGTTATAGCCTTGTTCCTCTTCAACGAGGATGAATACTAATCGCTCAAATAAGCTACACAAATAGCTTAAAGCGTTGAATAAAAGCGGTATAGGAATTTTTCGGAAAAACTCCTATACCGCTTTTATATTCTAATAAATAAGAAGTAGCAGACCTTTGATTATATATTCTGCATTACTCTATATAAAATGTGAGCACTACCATACCGATGGTAGCACGATCGATGCTTTGGGTAAAGACAAGTTGGGAGGGGTCGGTAATGTCGCGACGATTCTTTTGTAGCACGTTGTTGAGGCCAAAGCAGAATTTGAGTTCGGGAATAAACTTAAAGAAAGGCAAGTACATATCGCAACCCATTCCAGCTTCTAGCATGAGTACGAAGGGCTTGCAGCGGAGTTGGCTCTGTTTAGACGTGATGAGGTCGTACATGGGAGCAATTCCTGTGACCACGTAAGGTCGATAATTATTGAATCGAGGAGCAGATATTTTGAGGTCGATGGGGATGCCGATGAAACACGACTTCATATCTTGCATCTCCGTTCTATCTGTTCCAAGTTCTCGGAATGTGACGTGGCGTGAGCCAAAATGGAGAGAGGGAAGTATACGTAAAGCGAGGTTACTGTTGATTCGCCACTCGCCTAGCACACCAACAGAGAATCCAAAGTTAGTCTGATCGGTCTGTGCCACCCATTGCTGTTGTCCGCCTTCGGCCGAGGAAAGGGCAGTGAGGGGGGGCACATAGCCATTGCCGTCAAGGCGCATGGATTGGTCGTGTGCACCTACGAAGAATCCGTAGTGAAAACGCCGTTCATCAATGAAAGGCTTATTTTGCACACGACGTTGCTGGGCAGCAGTCACGAGGGCTATGCCTAGAAAGAGGGATAATATGAGAAGTCTTCTTTTCAATGTGCTAAAATCAATATACTAATTCCGTTAGTGCGATAATATATAATAACTATCTAGCTCCTATTTTATTGTACTGCGGCTTGTTGCATCTGCAAAAGTAATAAAAGTTTGCTCCTTTGCTTTCTTGTATCGAAGAAATATGTAACTTTGTCGCGCATTCTATGCTTTCCGAGCCTAGCTCGTGCATGGCAAGGAGTGCAGGACAAAACTCAACTCTTTAAACAACAATTTTTTAATTCTACTATTATGGCTTACGTAATTGGTGACGACTGCATTGCTTGCGGTACCTGCATCGACGAGTGCCCCTCTGGCGCAATCTCTGAAGGCGAAAAGTATTCTATCGACCCCAACGTGTGTGTTGACTGCGGTACTTGCGCAGATGTTTGCCCCTCTGGCGCAATCGCTCCGGGTGAATAATATCTCGTCAGCACATCGTCAACTTAACTCACACGGACTGCCGTTATCCTTGCCTTGCGTATTTGGATGCGGCAGTTCTTTTATGTATATTCTGTTTGCGTTGCCATGATGGTCATTATAATCAATTCACGCTATATGCATTCACGCATTTCAGTTTTTCGCCTTTGCTTTCTATTCTTTTGCTTTATCATTTTTGCATCTTCCGCTTTTGCTCGTTTGCAATCCGAGGTTGAGGCTTTTCGGTTGCGCCCCGTGCCCGACAGTATATTCACGCTTATGCAAGGTCGCTCTTATCCACAAGGATGTATGGTAAAACGCAGCGATTTGCGTTATGTAGAAGTGCTTCATTATGATGCACAGGGCAGGGTAAAGCGTGGCGAACTAGTGTGTCATCGCAGTATAGCGGCTGACCTCGTGAGCATCTTTCGCGAACTCTATAAAGCTCGCTATCCTATAGAAAGCATGCGCCTTATTGATCGCTATGGAGCCGATGATGAGCGGTCGATGACAGCCAATAATACTTCGGCGTTCAACTATCGCCATATTGCTGGCACTTCGCGTCTTTCTAATCATAGTTGGGGGCGTGCTATTGATGTGAATCCGCTATACAATCCGCTAGTGGCTCGGGGAGGCACCGTGGTGCAACCTCGAGCAGGGCGTAGATGGGCTAATCGTTCGCGAAAGTCGCCTTATCGTATTGTACAAGGCGACTTGCTCTATCGCCTCTTTCGCCAACATGGATTCTCTTGGGGCGGTAGTTGGAAGAAGCGGAAAGATTATCAGCATTTTGAAAAGTAAGTTTCCTCTCTATTTTTTTATAGGGACTCGCATTTGAAAACCCCTAAATCTTCAGTTTAGGGGTTTTCAAATGCGGGGTTGCATAGCTATCCTTGATTTTCGATGTACTTCTTGATGGTTTCCTGACAGACATTTCCGACTGATGACACAAAGTAACCATCTGTCCAAAATGTGTTTTCCTTGTAAAATACATGTCTAAGGTAATTTTCATGTTTTTTCCAAATGGCAATTGTTGACATTTGTTTTAGCCTCCTTACGATTTGCAACGGAGATAGTTTTGGTTCGCTACATATCATCATGTGAATATGGTCTTTGTCGGTTTCCATGACCTCAATGTTAAAGTCTGATAGGTTCTGCGTGATTTGCTTCATGTCATATTCCACTGCTCCAATGATTAGCATCTTCCTGTATTAGCATACAAATATCACGTGATATATGATGAGAAACTTCGATTGGTTCTTTGAAATGTAATCTATCTGTATAATGGTCTCATTTTAAGATTTCTATAGTAATCAATCTGCTGTTTTTACAATATTGCCTCCTTATCCCCATACTTTCTCCGAGATACGCTTTACAAGTTGTAGTTTTGCCCATTGCTGCTCAACAGTAAGCTTATTACCAATTGCACAAGAGGCGAAACCACATTGTGGCGAGAGCGAAAGACGCTCCAATGGTATGTATTTGGCAGCCTCGTGGATGCGAGCTATAATTCCGTCCTCGTCTTCAAGTTCAGGGCGCTTGGTGGTTATCAGTCCGAGTACCACATGCTTGTCAGGACTAACCTTTGCTAATGGCTCAAAGCCGCCAGAGCGCTCATCGTCGTATTCAAGATATAGCACATCTACATTCTCACGAGCAAAAGCCCAATCGGCTACAGAGTCGTAGGCGCCACTATTAAACCATGTGGAATGATAGTTACCACGACAAATGTGTGTTGCCACTACCAAATCTGCAGGACGACCTTCTATAGCGCGGTTGTTGACAGTTAGTAGCTGTTCTTTTACATCATCGAGGTTGCTACCCAATTCCTTATATCGCTGTAAAGAAATAGAATTTGAACTACCTAAAATTGCTCCCCACGAGCAATCATCAAGCTGGAGATATCTACCTCCTACGGCATAGAACTGACGAATGAAATCCTGGTATACAGCAGCAATATCGTTTATAAGGTCATTGATATTAGGATATATGGCTCTTGTGCCAAGGAAGTTCTTGGGTAGGTTGAGCTGTTGGAATAGCTGTGCTGGTGCAGGAATGGTGAGTTTTGCGATATGCTTATCGTCTTCATATTTCTTTAGCTTCTTATAAGCCTCGATGAATGGATGAGGCTGTGCAGTAAGTTTGCCAGTGAGATAAACTTTGTCAAGACGTGCAGTTTCGCCATTGAAGGCTATATCGCCACCAGGCTCATGGGTAACACCACCAAAGCCCCAAAAGAAATCAAGGTGCCAGAATGTGCGATTAAATTCTCCATCTGTGATGAGGGTATAGCCTAATTTCTTCTGCTTCTCTACCAGTTGTGCTACGTATTCGTCGCGATTGCTATCGTTGAGATTAGCAGGACGAAGAAAACTGCCTACGAAATCAGCTCGCTGTGGAACCTGAATACCATTAATAGTCTTTGTCATGATTGTTGTTTGTTTTGTTGTTATCATTATTTCGTTTGCAAAGGTATGATAGTTGCGTGTTTCGACAAAGAATATTTGGTGAGTTAAGGAAAATATGCTACTTTTGTGCTTGAAAACTTTATAATAACAGAATATTATTCTGCAATAAATGAAATTCTCGGAACTTGATAGTATAGATCGCAAGATATTGCACATCCTTCAAGAGAATAGTACGCTTACAGTAAAAGAACTTGCAATGAGGGTTAATCTCTCAACCTCGCCCACCTTCGACCGCCAAAAGCGATTGGAGCGTGAGGGCTTTATCAAAGGCTATCATGCCATACTCGATGCTAAGAAGACGGACAATGGTATGACGGTGTTGTGTAATATGCGTCTTAAGCGCCATTCGCAAATGCTGATGGATGATTTTATGGAAGCAATACAAGATATCGAAGAAATCACGGAATGCTATAATACGAGTGGTGAATATGACTTCACGCTAAAAATACAAACTCGCGATATGGAGTCATACCAGGAGTTTATGCGTACCAAGCTTGGCAACATTGATAGCGTAGGCTATTTCCATAGTGTATTCGTTATGAAAGAAGTGAAGAATACACATGGTGTGCCTGTAAAAATGGGGTAGAATGGTTCAGAATATTACTTGCTTTCTTCTTTACCAATACTCTGTTAATTCTAATGTAATCGTTTGAAAATGAAAGATCGGGATTTCAATGCTGCCTGCAATATCAAGGAATTTGGCTTGAAGGCCCTACCCACGGAGCGTGGGAAAGTCAAGCCTGTGGACTGCCCAACGGTGGATGAACGACCCCGTGTCCTAAAAAGCCGTGGCAGTAAGAAGCAGGAAAAGAGAGGAGGTATTGGTATCTCCGAAGCCGCTAAATCTTTAGTTTAGCGGTAGTTCACAAGATTCTCACCTTAAACTCCGAACCCCTATACGCCTCTACGTGGAGAATTATTCGTAATTTTGCCGCGATATACGCTAAATAATCATTATCATTCAACGCATTTTTCATACGTATGAAAGAATTTTTCCGCATGATGCGGCATTTTGTGTCACCATATAAGGGCTACATGATAGGCTCACTCCTTTTTAATCTTCTATCAGCTCTGCTCAATGTGTTTTCCTTTATAAGCATTATTCCTATGCTGCAAATGCTCTTTGGCATAGACAAGACGCGCTATGTGTTCATGGATTGGAACACGGTAGGGGTGAGCATGAAAGATATTGCCGTGAACAATATGTACTGGTACACTACGCAGCTTATGGATAAATATGGTGCAGCCACAGCTTTATTGTTCATCGGACTGTTTTTGGTGATTACCACACTTCTTAAAACGGGATGCTATTTTGCTTCTGTTGGAATCATGGTGCCGCTTCGCACAGGTATTGTGCGCGACATTCGTATGCACATTTATCATAAGATAATCTCCCTGCCGCTCTCTTTTTTTAGTGACGAGCGCAAGGGCGATATAATAGCTCGTATGAGTGGTGATGTGGGCGAGATAGAAAATTCTATCACAGGTTCGCTTGAAATGCTTATCAAGAATCCCATCCTGCTTCTTTGCTACTTTAGTGTGCTTATCTACACATCATGGCAACTCACGCTATTTACCATTATAGTGCTTCCCTTGATGGGATGGGCTATGGGGCGTATAGGTAGAAAATTGAAGCGTCAGAGTCTTGATGCACAAAATAAATGGAGCGACACGATGGCTCAACTCGACGAAACGTTAGGTGGTATGCGCATTATTAAGGCTTTCACCGCGGAGAAGAAGATGGTAAAGCGCTTCGACGAATCCACCAACGACTTCCGCGATGCTTCTAATCGTGTGGCCATTCGTCAAGCATCGGCACATCCCGTGAGTGAGTTTCTTGGTACAGTGCTCATAGTGATGGTTTTATGGTATGGCGGCACGCTTATCTTTTCCGATCATTCGCCCATTGATGCGCCCACGTTCATTTTCTATATGGTCATACTCTATAGTATCATCCAGCCTCTCAAGGATTTCTCAAAAGCTTCGTATGCCATTCCAAAGGGTATGGCCTCTATTGAGCGAGTCAATAAAATACTCAATGCAGAGAATACAATTAAGGAATCACCCCATCCCATCCATATCAGCGGATTGACAGATAGCATAGAGTTTCGCAATGTGAACTTCTCTTACAATGGCACTACGCCTGTGCTTCGTGGTGTCAATCTTACTGTGCGTCGTGGCCAGACTATTGCATTGGTGGGGCAGAGCGGTTCAGGCAAATCTACCCTTGTAGATTTACTTCCGCGCTATCATGATGTGACGGGGGGCGAAATTCTTATTGATGGCAAGAATGTCAAGACTCTCTCGCTCTCCGACTTGCGTCAGCTCATAGGCAATGTCAATCAAGAAGCCATTCTTTTCAACGACTCCTTTTATAACAACATCACCTTTGGAGTGGAAAACGCCACAATGGAGCAAGTTGTCGAAGCAGCCAAAGTGGCCAACGCACACGACTTCATCATGGAAAGTGAAGAAGGCTACGATACGAAAGTGGGCGACCGCGGTTGCCGTCTTTCAGGTGGTCAGCGTCAGCGTGTATCAATAGCACGTGCTGTGCTCAAGAATCCCGACATATTGATTCTCGACGAAGCTACTTCTGCACTCGATACGGAGAGTGAACGCCTCGTGCAGGAAGCACTAGAGCGTTTGATGAAGACGCGCACCACCATTGCTATTGCTCACCGTCTTTCTACCATTAAGAATGCTGACGAGATTTGTGTGCTTTATGAAGGCCGTATAGTAGAGCGAGGCACTCACGAAGAACTTCTAAAGCTCGGTGGATACTATAAGAGGCTGAATGACATGCAGCAGCTTTAAAAGTATAAAAACTAGAAGTGATACATTCTAGGTCATTTGCATATTCGCGTCTTACCAAATGAAACGATTTACTCACCTCCTTTTCTTTCAAGCCTTACGCCTCATTATGCTCTACGCTCTTTGCGTGGTGCTATTCGTTGTGGCCAAGCCGCTCTTTGTTGTGGCTCAACCAGCAGCGGTGAGAGGCAATGCTAGTGTCATAGATGTACTCTCGGCCATGTGGCACGGATTGCCGCTTGACCTCGCTACGGCGGGCTATGTATGTGCCCCTGTATGGTTGCTATCTGTCGTAGCATTATGGCGAGGATGGGGAAAGTGGTCGTTGCTATTTAGGGTATGGGCTGGAGTGATTGGCATAGTGGTAGCTCTCGTCTTTGTGGGCGATGCTTGTCTGTATAGCTTTTGGGGAATGAAACTTGATGCCACGGTGTGGACCTATCTCGGTCAGCCGCAGGGCGCACTCTCAAGCGTCTCTACATCTTTTGCCCTCTATGCCACATTATCCGTCATTCTAGTGGCCGTAGCTTTCTATTATTTTGCCACGGCGGTGGCACTCCCTCGTTCTGAAGCTGTAGTTCGTAGCTCGCGAAAAGAGAATCATTGGCTTCCCCGTTTGGGCTTCAGTCTCGTATGGCTCGTATGTGGTGGTATTCTCTTTTTAGCCATTCGAGGTGGAGTGGGGAAGAGCACGGCCAATGTGGGAATGGTCTATTTTAGCAATACGCCTTTTCTTAATCATACGGCTGTCAATCCACTCTTTAGTCTCGTATCGTCGTCGGCCAAAACACGCAACTTTAAGAAAGAGGGTCGTTTTTTCTCCGAAGCCGAACGTCAGCGCATATTCTCTTCGCTCCATTATAGCCGTGAGAGCCATGTGCCCGATTCGCTAAGGCTGCTTCGAGATAATCGTCCTAATGTACTTATCGTGTTGATGGAAGGCTGTGGTGGAACATTCGTTCATGCCGTAGATTCTTTGGCCGACCCCACTGTCACGCCTCATCTCAATCGTTTAGCCTCTGAGGGCGTGGTGTTTACAGAAGTATACGCTAATTCTTTCCGTACCGATCGAGGCATGGTATGTACGCTGAGTGGCTGTCCGGCTTTTCCCGATTTGAGCGTAATGAAGCTACCCGCTCTCTGTGATAGGCTTCCGAGCATAGCCTCATCGCTGAAACGAGCGGGCTACACAACGAGTTTTCTTTATGGTGGCGACATCAACTTTACCAACACACACGGCTACTTGCAAAGCACGGGCTATGAGTGCATCAACGGCGAAGAAGCCTTTCCTGCTAGCGTGCGCCACACTCATAATTGGGGAGTGACCGACCGCATAACTTTCGACACCCTTTATCAGCGCATCATCCGAATGCCCGAACACCAACCTTGGCACATGGGCTTCCTCACTCTAGCGAGTCATGAGCCTTGGGGAGTTCCCTACAATCGGCTCAAGCACGACCCTGTGGCCAATTCAATGGCTTATCTCGATGATTGCATCGGAAGGTTTATCAGCCGCTTGCGACAAACGAAGGCTTGGGAACATACGCTCATCGTCTTTTTGCCCGACCACGGCATATCCTATCCAGAGGGTATACAAGAAACCGACGAGAGACGCAATCATATCCCTATTATATGGACGGGAGGAGCCATAAGCAGACATCGTGAAATCCATACACTTTGCAATCAGACTGACCTAGCAGCCACACTCCTTGGTCAGCTCGGCATAACTCACCGCGATTTTCCTCTTAGTCGCGACGTACTAAGTACCACCTACACGCATCCTTCGGCCGTACATGCTTGGCCCGAAGGCATTTCGTGGAAAGATGCAACGGGATTTTCTGCTCTCAATATCTTGGCGAAGCCCGCGGAACCTATCGTAGAGCATCCACACCATTCTCCGCAGCGTGTGCAAGCTGTCAAGGCTTTTTTGCAGACGGCCTATGACTATCTTGGACGTATGCAATAAGGAGTCTACTACAAAGAAGATTATCTTGTGCATCCCATTTTGGGGGAGTTGGATATAAAACACAGGTTTTCTAAAAAACGACATTATCATTTGGAAAAGATACTCATCACCGGAGCTTCAGGCTTTATAGGCAGTTTCCTCGTGGAGCATGCGCTGCAAGAGGGAATGGAAGTATGGGCTGCTGTGCGCAAGAGCAGTAGCCGCCGCTACTTGCAAGACCCACGCATCCATTTTCTTACACTAGATTTCTCGAATCTTTCCGTTTTGACAACTCAACTCGAAGCTCATCGGAAGGAAAACGGATCCTTTGCCCATGTAATCCATGCTGCGGGAGCCACCAAGTGTCGCCATCCCCAACAGTTCTTCAGCGTCAATGCCGAGGGAACGAAGTATTTGGCTGAAGCCCTTGTGCTCACGGGAGCCTTGGCCGCTGACGGACGTTTCGTGTTTATTAGTTCGCTCAGCGTGATGGGACCTGTGGCCGAGACAGACTATCACCCCATATCGCTCCAAGATCATCCCCGTCCTAATACGGCCTATGGCGCTTCCAAACTCTTAGCAGAGAGCTATCTTAGCGAGATAGAAGGATTAAATTATGTGGTGCTTCGCCCCACAGGCGTATATGGTCCGCGCGAACGCGACTATGCGCTCATGGCCGACAGCATTCGTCGGCACGTTGACTTTGCCGTGGGTTATCGTCGGCAAGTAATTACTTTTATCTACGTGGCCGATCTCGTGCAAGCTGCCTTCCTAGCTCTCAGTCGTGGTAAGCGGGGTAGTGTATATTTCCTTACCGATGGCCAGGAATATTCTAGTCGTGCCTTTAGCGATCTCATTCAAGAGGAGTTAGGCGTGCGCCACGTGCTCCATATCAAAGCCCCCCTATGGGTGTTGCGTGTGGTGAGTTGGGGAGCCGAACGCTTGGCTCGCCTTACAGGTACACTCTCTACACTCAATTCAGACAAATACCGCATCATGCGTCAGCGTAATTGGCGTTGCGATATTCGCCCTGCTCAAGAGCAGTTGGGCTACCATCCCGAATGGCCACTTAGTCGAGGAGTAAAAGCAACCTTTGGCTCTCAGGTGTAATATCTTCCGAATAGCCATTGAATACACATTTGCCCTCTCTTTACTACACTTTTATTATTGGTTTTTACCGCAAATAGCCCTATTAATTTATATATGACTACTTTTCCACGCACCCACCATATACTCTTAGGCGTAGAAGTATGCACCCTGCTTTATACGTTCTTCACCTCCGTACTCATCCTCTTCTTTTGGTCGCGAATGAGTTCACCCTTGCAGTTGCTTGAGGGACGTGGTTTCGTAGTGGGGGGCATGGCCATGTTTTGGATTTTCTTCCAAATACGGCCTAACAAGTATATACTGTTTCTTCGCTACATATTTCCGCTCTCGCTCCTAGGTTATTGGTATCCTGATACGTACGAGTTTTGTCAGCTATTCCCCAACCTCGACCACGTGTTTGCTGCAGCCGATGCCGCTCTTTTCGGCTGTCAGCCCTCCATTACGTTTTCACAATGGTTGCCTCAAAAGCTTTGGAGCGAACTTTTCCACATGGGCTACTTTGCCTACTACCCACTCATATTACTCACCGTATTGGCTCCACTTTTTGGGCGGAAAGAGCAGTTCTCACGCACGGCCTTTGTGGTATTAGCAAGCTTTTTTCTTTATTATCTCATCTATCTATTCTTGCCCGTAGCTGGTCCGCAATATTATTTCCATGCCGTAGGGCAAGAAGTCATCCAAAGCGGACATTTCCCTCATATGAACGACTATTTCCGTTATCACACAGAACTAGCCATCTCGCCTGGTCCCGATGGATTCTTTCGCAACTTGGTGGAATCCACTCAGCAGTCGGGTGAACGTCCCACGGCAGCCTTTCCATCGAGTCATGTGGGTATGAGCACGGTGCTCATGCTCTTGCTTTGGCGCATTCGGCGTATACTTTTTTATGGTGCATTACCATTCTACTTCTTCCTATGCTGCGCCACAGTCTATATTCAGGCCCACTATCTAGTCGATGTGTTTGGCGGACTAGTCACGGCGTTCGTATTCTTCGTTTTGACCAATCGCGCTTTCGACCGCTATGTAGTTCTGCTTCAGCCGTATAATCAGAAGCCCTAATTCCGTGTATGCTCTCCTTTGAGTAGAACGCTCGTTGGCGAACGAATATTCTTCAATTAGAATTACAAACAACATTATTCATATATGATCAAACCTCTCCTTTCCCTTCTTCTCTGCGTCTCTGCGCTGAGTGTGAGTGCACAGCCCACAGTCTCCGTGGGTCGCGGTGGTATCACTGCAGAAATGCTGCAGCAGATGCGCAAGAGTCATCCCACGACCAATGCCGACCGTGCGCTGCGCAATGCCCTAGCTGGCACAAGCATCAACCAATTAGCTACACAAGCTAATAATCCCGATGCCACCGATCGTCACTTCAGCAATGAAGTGCCCTCAAAGGGCATCACTGACCAGAAAAGTTCGGGTCGTTGCTGGCTCTTTACTGGTCTTAACGTGATGCGTTCACAGATGATTCGTCAGTATGGATTGGGCGATTTCCAGTTTTCACAAAGCTATAGTTTCTTCTACGATCAACTAGAGAAGTCCAATCTTTTTCTCCAAGCCGTAATAGACAATGCCAAGAAGCCTATGAGCGATCAACTCAACGATTGGCTCTTCAAAAATCCATTGTCGGATGGCGGAACATTTTGTGGCGTGATTGATGTGGTGAGCAAATATGGCCTTGTGCCCGCTGACGTAATGCCCGAATCGTATAATGCCAACAACACTTCGCGCATGGCCAATATATTGAGCTTGAAGCTTCGCGAATATGGTCTAACGCTGCGCAAGCTATCGGCAGCTGGAAAGAAGTCGACAGAACTCGAGAAGCAGAAACTCCAAATGCTCGGCACCATCTATCACATTCTGACCATCTGTTTGGGCGAGCCCGTGCAGCATTTCACTTATACTTTGCGTGATGCTAGCGGCAAGGCTTTGGGCGAGACGAAGACTTTCACTCCGCAAGAGTTTTACAAGGAATATGTGGGCAATGACTTGAAGCAGACTTATGTCATGGTGATGAACGATCCCTCTCGTCCTTATCATAAGACTTATACAATTGATATGGACCGTCACTCTTACGATGGTTTGCAGTGGACCTATCTCAACCTTCCCATGGAGGAAATCAAGCCCTTAGCTATCGCCTCTATCAAGGATTCTACAATGATGTACTTCTCATGCGACGTGGGTAAATATCTCGATTCAAATACGGGAGTGCTCTCGCTCCGCAATTACGACTACGAGTCTCTATTCAATACGCAGTTTCCCATGACAAAGGCTGAACGAATACAAACCTTTGCCTCGGCCTCTAGCCATGCCATGACGCTTATGGCTGTGGATCTCGACAAGGAAGGAAAGCCTAGTAAATGGATGGTGGAAAACTCATGGGGTGCCTCATCGGGCTATAAAGGGCATTTGATTATGACCGACCAATGGTTTGATGAGTATATGTTCCGCCTCGTGGTGGACAAGAAATATGTGCCCGCTCAGACGCTCGAACTACTCAAGCAATCGCCCACGAAACTTCCCGCCTGGGATCCTCTCTTTGCTGGCGAGGAGTAGGGATTGCTTCATCTCTGATAAAATGAAGTGTGAGTCAGAATTAAGTATGGGGTGAAATCTCTGTCTTATTCATGTAAGATTCGAAACTTCAGTAAATCATAGTTCAAAGCATTGCTAATGCGAAAAAACAAAAAAAGCGCCCACTTTATTTGCTCATATCAAAGGAAAAGCGTACTTTTGCACTCGCAATTCGGGGTGTAGCTCAGCCCGGTTAGAGTACGCGTCTGGGGGGCGTGTGGTCGCTGGTTCGAATCCAGTCACCCCGACTGAATTGTAAAGCCGCAAACTATTCACGTAGTTTGCGGCTTTTTCTATGGTATTTCGTGAATAACTCCGCAAGAAAAGTTAACTTTGCACTCGCAACGGATTAGGGAAACGAGTGAAATTCTCGTGCAGTCCCGCTGCTGTATGTCCTACTCACAACGTTGCCGCTCACGATTGGCCACTGTTTCGGAACACTTCTACTTGCGATTCTGAAGCGGGAAGGCGAGCGGCAAAGGGGATGAGCCAGAATACCTGCCGCTGCCAAGCACATGCGTTAGTTGATAATTATAAGTGAGGACGCAATCTCTTGCGTAGAAAGAATCTGTCTATACTTATAGTATTATACCGATGAAAACTCTGTGTTTGCCATTTGTCTCATTCCCGAGGAGGAAGGGATAAATATGTTGAGAGTAAAGGAAGAGTAGCCGCGATCCTATAAAGCGAAAGCTACTATGCAACCTATGCCCCCTTCAAAAATTCTAAATTCCCATTTTATGCATCTGCTCGTTGCTATGCTCTTCAGTGTGGCCGCTCACCCTAGTGTACCCGATTCGTTGGGTACGGCAGAAGTCACCGCTGCACGGCGAGTGGTAGGTGTCAGCACACCCGTATCCGTGCAGCGACTTGATTCTACCGCATTCACTCTACGTGGCATTACCGATATGGGCGATGCTTTGAAACGTTTCTCAGGTGTCAATCTGCGCGACTATGGTGGAGCTGGAGGTCTCAAGACTGTGAGTGTTCGCGGACTTGGCGCTAGTCACACCGCTGTAAGTTACGATGGACTTTGTGTCAGCGATAGCCGACAAGGAGAAATCGACCTAGGACAATTCTCTATGGAGGGACTAGGCAGTATAGAACTCCAAGTGCTCGATCAAGCGGAACTCCTCTGTCCTGTGCGTCAGCTTGCCTCTGCCTTGGTGAGTCTCACCACGGTGGCAACAATGCCTTCCGACCGCCGATGGCATGGTGTCGCAGAAGGCGTGCAAGGCGCGTTTGGCCAATGGTCACCCTATGTGGGACTGAACAAAAAAATTACGGAGCGGAGTTACGTGGGTATGCAGGCGCACTACTTCTTTGCGCATAACGACTATCCGTTTACTGTAGAAAATGGCGTTGCCACAACCCACTGGAGGCGCAACAATAGCCGTATGCAAAGTGTCACAACGGAAATAGACTGGATACAACTTGTGGGGCGTCAAGGAGGATCTATCCGTTCGAAAGCTTATTTCCATCATAATTATCGCCACCTACCTGGCATGGTACACTATTATGTCAACGGAAGTAATGAGTGCTTGCTTGAACAGACGGCTTTCGTACAAAGCCGATGGCAACAGCAATGGAACAGATGGAAAATGTTTGCCGCAGGAAAGTATAATTGGCAAACGAGTCAGTATGCCGATACGGGCAAAGGCTATCCTAATGGACGCCTTAATCAAAACTATTGGCAGCGTGAAGCTTATCTCACGGCAGGTGCTTCGTATGCCTTTTTGTCGTGGCTTACGGCAGCCTATGCCACCGACTATGCCCATGCTTCGCTCAATAGCAATCTCAGTACCGACAATCATGTGAGTCGTGATTCGTGGTTGCAAAGCCTTTCCCTTCAACTAAAGACCTCACGCTTACAATTTATAGCACGTGCTGCAATGCATCAGTATTGGAATCAGACTGCTGGTAAAGCCGCTTCTGCTCGTGATGCAAAGCGACTGCTCTCCTCGCTGACAGCCTCAGTGTTAGCATTGCGCAGTCCATTCTGTCTCTACGTGCGCGGCGGCTATAAGGAATCGTTTCGTATGCCCACCTTCACGGAGAGCTACTATTATCATCAAGGCTCTACATACCTCAAGCCCGAACTGACGCGTCAACTCTCTATGGGAGTTACGTTGCAAGCAGCTCCCGCCAAATGGTGGACGGTGTTGGCAATGACAGCCGATGCTTATTATAATCGCGTGAGCGATCGCATTGTGAGCATTCCCGTAAACCTATTCCTTTGGAAAATGACCAACTTGGGCGATGTTCGCACCGTGGGGATAGACCTTACCATGCAATCCACCCTTCGCCTAGCTGAGTCACAAAACATTCTCTTGGCTCTTAACTATTCGCTTACCCACTGCACTGATCATACCTCGCCCAGCAATAATAGTTGGCACAAGCAATTAGCTTATACTCCCGTGCATAGCGGAAGTGCCTCAGCAGGGTGGGAGAATCCGTGGCTATCGTTTGTGGCTCATGTCAGCTTCGCATCCGAACGATGGAACACAAATAACCATCTGCCAACCACCAATCTGCCAGCCTATAGTGAATGGGGATTTGCCGTATACCATACGTTTCGCTTCCGACAGCAACGAATACTTACGCTCCGAGCCGATATTCAAAATGCTTTCGACGAACGCTATGAAGTAATACGCCGATACCCCATGCCTGGAAGAGCTTACAAGATAAGTGTGAAGTATAGGTTTTAGTCAGAGTGGGCAAGTAAGGCAATTTATCTTTCAGAATGAATAGGCACATCCTATAGCCTGAAGTTAAGCATATTATTCATTTCATTAAATACTACAGAAGTTATGAACATTTTTAAATCTCTGAAACTGGCCGCTCTCTCGCTGCTCGTTTGCGCAGGATTTACTGCCTGCTCCGATGATGAACCTACTCCCACTCCTGCTCCTGCACTTCGTGGGCAAAGAGGTTTCTATGTGCTTTGTCAAGGCAATCAAAATCAACTTGACGGAACGATGGAATTTTTCAGTTCTACCGATGAGGCTAGCCGCACATCAAACCTATTCTATACAGCTAACCAAAAAAGCCTTGGCGATTCACCACAGCGCCCCGTGCTTTATGGCTCAAAGCTCTACATTCCGATGTTCACAGAGAAGAAGGTGTGGGTTGTCGATGCTCAGACCATGCATGTGCTTGCTGAAGTGAGCAAACCCAATGCGAATGCAGGCGATTACACGGAAGGTCCCCAAGCCGTATGCAGTGACAATGGCTACGTATATATTGCCTACAACGATGGTACTGTGACTCGCATGGATACCACCGCTTATCAGCAATCTGCTCCTATAACAGTAGGTCCTAACCCTGCCGATATTGCAGCCTATGATGGCAAAATATACGTGTCTGTTAGTGATGGCTACAACTTTCCCAATTACCAAAATGGCTTTAAGGTAGCCCAAATAGATGGTGCTTCGTTTGAAGTAGCAAATCAGTATACTGTGGGCATGAACCCCGGACAGTTGGCCATTGATAATAGTGGCAACGTGTTTGTAGTATGTCGTGGAAACTATGGAAATGTTCCTTCTAAAGTGGTGGAAATCTCTGCCGATGGCACAATTCATGAAGTAGGCCCAGGCTCTATAATTGCTATCAACAATCAAAACAGAACATCGCGCGCATTAGGAAATAGCTCAGTGCTCTACGTGCTCAATGTACAGACCGTATACTCGAGTGATTATAAAAGTTGGACAAACACCATCAATAGCTACAAGTACAATTCTCTCACTCGTGAAAGAATTGCAGAAGGCTTCCTCGATGTCAATAACCTACCCATCAACCCTACGGGCATCATGGATGTAAATCCTTCTACGGGCGATCTCTATATCTGCTCCGACGCTTCTACTGATAAAAATGCTTACACCACTGAGGGTAAAATTTATATCTATTCAGCCGATGGTGTATTTAAGAAAGCAATCACCACGGGTGTTCACCCCTATGGTGTGGTGTTTAAGTAAATTAGCTTTCAGATTCAATTTATAGATGATTCTCTAACGAAACACCTTATTAGCTAGGCTCACTTTCGCAATGCGAAAGTTGAATATAAAATAGAAGTTCCGAGATATGTGCCCTTACCGCATGATACGTAAGGTGCTTATATCTCGGAACTTTGTGGTTCACTATGGCTCAACCAAGATGTAACCACAGTTTCGAAATAGACAATTTGTAGGACACAAAGTAAACCTCATATACGCGGATCTTTTCATGATAGCTAAAAAGTGGAAATCAAGTGTGTGAAAGCTTAGCTTAAACGTAGGTCTATTCGTTTCTATTTCATAACTTTGCCGTCGCTAGATGAGCATCGAGAGCTTTACCACAGGCCTGTGGTAGCTTTACCGGACGGCAGCGGTAAAGCGCTATATGGACAACGAAGGAGCGAATGAATGCCTGTTTGAAGACGGATGTGTCGTTGTGCTGAAACAATTAAGGGTGGTTCTATAAATTCTGATGATGGGATTTGTATGGTATGGGGAGTGTATTTTTGATAGTAAATAAAACAGAATATAAATATATATATATGTCTACAATTACCTTTAAACTACAAGAGATTCCTCGGTCGGAGGGAGATGAACTGCGTGGCTATTATCCTGTATTGGCTCATTCTTCCAAGATTAGTGCGAGCCAGCTGTGCCAGATGATTCAAGAACGTTGTACGGTTACGAAAGGCGATGTACTCGCTGTATTGAACGCAGTGGCACAAATCATCGGACAAGAACTAGCTAATGGAGGTCAAGTTGAGGTGCCCGACCTAGGGATGTTCTCGCCATCGCTGGCGAGCGATCAGCGCATTGTGGATACATCGGACAAGCAGTTGGCTCACCACTTACACGTGGATAATATCAAGTTTTATCCGAAGGCTTCGCTTAAGAAAAAGTTTGAAAATGTGTCGTTTCGCAGAGCAAACGATTTGGTAAAGACCTTCTCGAAACTTACGGATGAAGACATCGTGAAGCGCGTACGCTTTTTCTTCGAGAAGCGTTCTAACGAGGTGTTAGACCGTGCAGCATTTCAGTCAATAACTGGGCTGCGCCGCACGATGGCTACCAATGTGCTTGATCGTCTGGTAGAGCAAGGGCTTTTGGTGAAGAAGGGAAGATGGAATTCGCCCTATTATGTGCTTCCAGACGATTGAACTCGGGTATGGAATGGTGACTTTCTTTACGTCATGTTGGGTTCGGGAACTGAGTAATCTAAGATGGATTAAGTGAATTGCTTTTTCAGTCTAGACGGATAGGTGAAAATGAGATAGAGAAGAAAATATTTTTCTGCATTCGTTTTGTTGTATTGAGGGCATGCACTAATTTTGCACAACCATATATACTTTACAGATGCGCTCTGTTAGGATTTTAGTCCATATACTCTGTGTGCTCGCCGGCTTTATGCTGACGGGCTTGAATGCTTTCGGACAACAAGAGCCTGTCTTTGCGCATTATTGGTTGGTGGAGCCGCAGTTTAATCCAGCGGCAGTAGGACGAAATCCGCAACTAAGCGTGACAGCGGCCTATCAGAGCCATGCTTCGGGCTATACTGACGGTGGAAGTACAATGTATGCGGGTGCCGATATGGCTTTCCAGCTAGGGCGGACGCTGCATGGTGTGGGGGTGTTGTTTCAAAACGACCAGTTGGGTCTATTCTCACACATGCGTTTTTCTGTGCAGTATGCTTACCACCAACGCTTATGGGGAGGACGGCTCAGCATAGGCGCCGAATTGGATATGCTCAATGAGAATCTGAAGGGTTCAAAAGCCGATTTAGGTGATGCAAATGATCCAGCCTTTCCAGCGAGTGACTTGAGCGGTTCAAAGTTTGATGCATCCGTAGGTTTGTGGTACACCCATCGCCGATGGTATGCTGGCGTAGGTATGCAACATGTCACTTCACCTACCATTATGCTAGGCGAAACGAACGAATATAAGGTGAAAGCAGTATATAATTTTACGGCTGGATACAATATTCGACTAAAGAGTACGTTGTTTACATTGACGCCCTCTACACTTCTTCGCTATGATGGTTCGGCTTTCCGTGCCGACATTACAGCTCGATTGCAATATTCTCATGAGAAGAAGCAACTTTATGCCGGCCTAGGCTATAGTCCGTGTCATTCCGTGATGGGATTTGTGGGAGGCCGTTTTCATGGTATCGACCTTGGCTATTCTTATGAGGCAAATACCTCAGGAATGGGGCTTGGTGCAGGGCAACATGAAGTGACGCTCGGCTATCGTCTCGACCTTAATTTAGGAAAGAAAGGAAAGAATCTGCATAGGAGCGTAAGATGGCTGTAAAGAGAGTATATGGGTAAATCCTAATACAATATATGGCGCATTTCTGACTGCGCTAGCTTATGGGTATAATGTTCCATTCGCATATTAGCAAATAAAACCGATGAAACGCAATCTATTATACATACTCGCTGCTGTAGCTGTGAGCGGCTTCCTTGTCTCGTGCATGGGAAGTAGTCGTGCCATGATGAGCGGTGGCGAAGTGACCGGATCGAGAGCTTCCTCTTTTACCGAACCTACGCCTTATGGTATGGTGGAGGTGAAGCGAGGCTATCTGAAAGTGGGACTTCAGAAGAACGATTCCCTTTGGGGGATTGTATCTCCACAGAAAGATATCTCTGTGGATGGTTTTTGGATGGACCAAACAGAAGTGACCAACTCGATGTATCGACAGTTCGTGGAGTGGGTACGCGATTCTATCATCCGTGAACGGCTCGCCGACCCGCAATATGGCGGTGATGAAACTTATAAGATAGAAGTTGACCGCAATGGCGACCCTGTGAAGCCTCACCTTAACTGGAGTAAGCCCATACCTTGGCGCAAGCCTTCGGAAGATCAAGAGCGTGCCATTAACAGCGTGTATTATACCCATCCTATTGATGGTACACGCATGATTGACACCAAACAATTGCTTTATCGTTACGAGGTATTCGACTATGAGAAGGCTGCCTTGCGTAAGTATCGTCTCGACCCAAAGGAACGCTCGCTGAATACGGACCATTCCGTAGATCCAGACGAAGTAGTAATGATTTCAAAAGATACGGCCTACGTTGACGATAACGGACGTGTGGTGAACCAGACTATCGAACGTCCTTTGTCGAGCCTTTACGACTTCCTTAATACGTACATTGTACCTGTCTATCCCGACACCACGGTGTGGGTGAACGATTTCACCAATGCCAACAATGAACAGTATATGAAGCTCTACTTCTCATCGGCCAACTACAACGATTATCCCGTAGTAGGAGTTACCTGGGAACAGGCACAAGCCTTCTGCGCTTGGCGCACCAACTTCCTTTTGAAAGGTATGGGACCGCAAGCTCGCTACATTCAGCGTTATCGCCTCCCGACCGAAGTGGAATGGGAATATGCAGCACGTGGTAAGGAAGGAAACCCCTATCCTTGGGAGGGCATAGAGGCCAAGAGCAAGGAAGGATGCTTCTTTGCTAACTTCAAGCCCGATCGTGGTAACTATACTGACGACGGCAATCTTATCACTTCGCGTGTAGGTATTTACGGAGCCAATTCTAATGGGCTTTTCGATATGGCGGGCAATGTGGCCGAATGGACTAGTACCGTCTATACCGAAGCTGGCGTGGATGCTATGGCCGATCTCAACCCCGAGCTTTCTTACAACGCAGCGAAAGAAGACCCCTATGTGCTCAAGCGCAAGAGTGTAAGAGGTGGTTCGTGGAAAGACCCTATGTCGTTCATCCAATCGGCATGGCGCACATGGGAATATCAAAACCAGCCCCGCTCGTTCATCGGATTCCGCTGTGTACGCTCTAAGGCCAACACCGTGAGCACCACTAGTGTGGGTAAGAAAAAGAAGTAGATGTTAGTTGGTAAGTTGAAAAGTTTAGAGGTCGCTCCTGCTTGTCAGAACCCTTGATGAAACAAAGGTAACTTTATGATCTCATAACCTCCAAACTCCAAACTGAGAATAACCAAAAGGTAACTTTATAACCTTATAACCTCCAAACTCCAAACAGAGATTATAACCTCCAAACTCCAAACTGAGATGAGTAAGATAAACATTGTGGTCCGTTTGCAACATTGGATGGACAGTGTGCCCGGACAGACATTCCTCAACTATGCATACTCTTGGGGTGCATCCATCGTAATATTGGGTGCGCTCTTCAAGCTCACCCACCTTCCAGGGGGTAACTTTATGCTCTTCATCGGTATGGGCACCGAGGTTGTAGTGTTCTTCCTTTCTGCCTTCGATCGTCCTTTCGATAAGGAGGAAATAGGCAAGGAATTACCCCACGACTATCAAACCGATGAGGAAATAGCCGAAAGCCTTGGCCTTAACGATGATGATGATGAAGCTGATGATGAAGCTGAAGACACAGAGAACACAGAGAACGAAACGTATACGACTCCTGCCGCTCAGCCCGCTGCCTCTGCAGCATCTGCTCAGCCTGCAGCACCTCTTTTCACAGGAGCTCCTTTGTTTGCCGCTCCTGCACAATCAGCTACAACTTCCACACAAGAAGACACTACTCCCATGCAGGCGGCTCCTTCTTCCGAACCTTCTGCTACTTCTGTTCCTACTGCCGAACAGCAAGCTCAAGCCGCTATTGCCGCTGCTACTCCTGCGGGTGCAGTACCCTTCGATGCTGAAGCAAAACGTTTGGCAGAGATAATCCGCTTGGCCAATGATGAACTATTACGCCGTGCACAAGCGGCACTATCGCCCGAGATGGAAGAAGCTACACAACAATATATAGAAAAGCTTCGCACGTTGGCTCAGACCTTCGAGAAAGTGGACGAACAAAGCGCTCGCCTTGCCCATGATAGCGAAGAAATGGCCAATCTCAATCGTACGCTCACGGCAATCAATAAAACTTATGACCTCCACTTCAAGAGCATCAGTCAACAGGTGGGCACGATTGACCAAATCAACGAACAAACTCGCAAACTTGCTCAGCAGATAGAAGAACTCAACGGTGTTTACTCGCGCATGATACAAGCGCTCACCGTCAAGATGACCACTCAAAACTAACCCCCTCTTAGGCTCCTAATATGTCAGTAAAGAAAAGACCGGTATCTCCGCGCCAAAAGATGATCAACCTCATGTACATCGTGTTGATGGCCATGCTTGCGTTGAACGTCTCGAGCGATGTGCTCAAGGGCTTCTCGCTTATAGGTGATAGCTTAAAGCGCACCACCGGAAATGCCATGAAGGAGAATCAAGCGCTTTATTCTGATTTCGCTGCTTCATATAAAAGCAATCCTGCCAAGGTAAAGCCTTGGTATGACAAGGCTATGGAAGTGAAGCGTATGAGCGATTCGCTCTACAACTTCGCTGGCGAACTCCGCTGGGCCATTGCTCGCGAAGCAGATGGAAAAGATGCCGACCCCGACAACTTGCAAAATAAAGAAGATCTTGAAGGATCCAGTCGCATCATGCTCGCCCCCGCTAAGGGAAAGGGCAAACAACTCTTCGATGCGATCAACTCCTTCCGTCAGCGCATACTTGCTCTCGTCACAGATCCTCGCCAGCGTGCCATTATAGCGTCGAATCTATCTACCGACGTGCCTCGTAATGAAGACAACGTAGGAAAAAATTGGCAGCAATATATGTTTGAGGAAATGCCCTCTATCGCGGCTGTAACGATGCTTGCCAAGCTCCAAAGCGATGTACGCAAGGCCGAAAATGAGGTAATCCACTGTCTGCTAGCCAATATCGACCTCAAGGATATCCGCGTCAACCAACTCAATGCCTACGTTTCGGCCGAAGCTACTACACTTTATCCTGGTGACCAATTCCGCTCGCGCATATTCATGGCTGCTGTTGACACTACGCAGCGTCCTGAAATCTATGTCAATGGTCGGCGTATTGCAGCTGATGGCTCATACAATTTCACGGTAGGTGGCCCTGGTCAGTATTCTTTCTCGGGCTATATCCTTATGCCCAATGCTGCGGGCGAGGTGATTCGTCGCAACTTCACGCAAAAGTATAATGTCATAGCTCCTCCCACAGGAGCCACTGTGGCTGCCGACCTTATGAATGTGCTCTATGCAGGATTCAACAATCCCATAAGCGTCACGGCTGCAGGGGGCAATGCAGGAGTGCATCTCAGTATGACGGGAGGAACGCTCTCTCAGAAAGGACCTGGAAAATATACCGCTCGTCCCTCAAAGGTGGGCGAGAACGTGACCTTCACCGTGAGCGGCACTGTCAATGGCAAAACTCAGAATATGGGTTCTTTTACTTTCCAAGTGCGTAAACTCCCCGATCCTACAGCATTTATTCAAGTAGGTTCCGATCGCTTCCGTGGCGGCCGTATAGCCAAGGGCTCTATACTCGGAGCCGGTAGGTTGGGCGCTGCCATTGACGATGGACTACTCAACATACCTTTCCGAGTTCTCAGCTTTGAGACCGTCTTCGCCGATCGCATGGGCAACTTCCGTCCAGAGCCTTCTGCAGGTCCCAACTTTACCGAAAATCAGCGCAACCTCATGCGCGAACTTCGTCGTGGTCAGCGTTTCTACATCTCTAAGGTGCGCGCAATAGGCCCCGATGGTATCACGCGCAATCTTAATGGTAGCCTCGAAGTCATTGTGAACTAAAGCAAAGTTACACTGAATGAAAAAGATATTTGCTCTTATACTCTTGATATGCGCCCTAGGGCAAGCCAGCGAAGTCTCGGCTCAGCCCCCGCGTCGTCGTGCCGAACAACAGCAAAAGCAAGAACAACAACAAAATTCGCCTCGTGGTAGTTCCTATCGCGAATTTCCCACAGCACAGAGCATGCCTAGCGATGCGGCATGGCGTCGTGACCTTTATCGCACGCTCGACCTCACGAAGGATGCTAATGCCGTGCTTTACTATCCTACAACGCCGCAGGATGGACGCGAAAACCTCTTTACCTATCTTTTCAAGCTCCTTTTACGCAAGCAAATCAAAGCCTACGACTATAAGCTCGATGGCAATGAAGACTTCTCATCGAAAAATGAGGTGACGGCCAAACAGCTTATGGATCGTTACCACATCTTCTATGAGTCGAAGGGCGATAAGGTGCGCGTCAACGATGCCGATCTTCCTTCTGATGAGGTAAAGGCTTACTTCATTAAGGAGAGCACTTATTACGATCAGCATACAGCTAGCTTTCGAAGCCAAGTCACTGCCCTTTGTCCCGTGCTCAAGCGCGGTGATTCTGACTTCGGCGGAGAATTAGCGCAATACCCAATGTTCTGGGTGAAGATGCAAGATGTAGCGCCTTATCTGGGAAAACTCATGCTCATGGGATCTTCGCTTAACAATGCTGCCACGATGTCGGCTGATGATTTCTTCACAATGAAGTGCTATAAGGGCGACATTTATAAGGCTGTCAATCTGCAAGACCGCCTTCTCTCCAACTATTGCCTCGATGATTCTGCTATGCTCAAGGAGCAGAAGCGCATAGAGAAGCAACTCACAGATGTGCAAGAACATGTCTATGGTCGCGACAGTGCTTACTATGCTCGCCTCCGCGCCGACTCTTTGGCTCAAGCCGAGACTGATTCCATAGCCGCAGCAGGCAAGGCTACACGTCGTACTTCTGCCTCGCGTCGTTCCTCATCAGCCTCTTCACGACGCACACGTACTGCGAGTGTGAGCAGTTCCTCTTCCACCAAAGCTCCTAAGCAGAGGAAGCAACGTACTTCTTCGAAAGCCTCAAGACCCAAGAGTTCATCGGGCGGAGGACTAAGCGTACGCCGTCAGCGTCATTAGTGTTCCACGAGTGGGGGATATATCCCTTTCTCCTCCTATATGCTACACATCTATAATAAACCCATTGGTGAAATTTTGGGTTAACAGGTTAACTTGTTTACTAATTCAGCCAACGCGTATAATAAAGGAGTAATAAGCTAGCTACCTCTAGCGTTTTTCCCTTCGTGGAGGAACGCCAATATTGAGGTGCGAGTTTATTGCTCCTTTCGCGAACAAGTGTCTCACACACTTCTGCTAGAGAGCGCATTTTATGAAAAGAAAGTTGCCGTACCCCTCTTCCTTCTCTTCTCCACTTCAGACATTCCGCCTAACCGACGGCATGAAGCACTATGTGCGGAGGAACAATTGCTTCGACTTGCTTCGCTACCTTTTTGCGTTGCTCATCGTGGCTTTTCACTTTAGCGTGTTGACCCATGCGGAGTGGAGTGAAATGATGGTGCAATCGGGGCCTCTCAGTGTGAAAGCTTTCTTTGTCATGACGGGATTTCTCGTAGCCTATAGTTTTTTGCAGCACGAGCACCACTTGCAAAAGTATTTTCGTAAGCGCTTCGAGCGAATCCTCCCAGCCTATGTCGTGGTAGTTCTTTTCTGCTTTCTCCTAGGCATGCTGTTGAGTTCTTATAGCGTGGCCGATTTTTTGGCATCTAAGGAAAGTTGGAAATACCTAGGCTCCAATCTGCTGATGCTCAATTGGTTGCAGCCATCTCTGCCAGGTACATTTACCCGTTGTCACATGACGGCGGTCGATGGATCGTTGTGGACCATGAAGTTTGAGCTTCTCTTCTATGTGCTTCTTCCGCTGTTCGTTCGTGCTCTCCGTAGCTCGGTGGGTTATTACCTCTTGGGTGCATGGGTCTTAGCCACTTTTTGGATTTATCCGCAAGCTCCTCCCCAGTTGAAGTATTTCTGCTTCTTCTTGAGCGGAATGGGCGTACTCTTCTCGATAGATTGGCTGAATAGGGGAAATCGCTTTCGCAATGTCTTCGTCTGTTCTGTGCTTATAGAGTTGTTGCTCTACGTGCCAAGTTATGATGGTATGCCACTATTGTACGAGCAACTGCGCACGTTGGAAGTATTCAGCTATCCGATTTTCCTCATTTATTTGGCCTACAATCTGCCTGTGCCCAAAGTCCTACTCTCTCTGCCCAATGTGACGTATGGCATTTACCTCTACCATTTTCCCGTTATTCAAGCCATTGTGCAGACAGGAGTATTTCGTGGTCATGGGCTGCTCATGTTCCTATCTGTCTATGGGATTACGTTCGTCTTAGCCATTCTTTCCTACATGTTCATAGAGCGCAAATACATAAGGTCACATATTGCAAAATAGTTCTAGTTCTTTTGGGCTAAGGGGAGGAGTAGTGCATAAGAAGAGGAAAGGTCCAGCGTTCCCAATATTCTCCTCATCCATTTTTCTCCATCTTCAAGGATACAATCACAATCGCATATAATATATGAAGCTAGTAATAGACGACAAGATACCTTTTATCCGTGGCTTTGCTGAGAGCTTTGGCAAAACCGTCTACCTTCCCGGTTCAGCCATTACGGCGGATGATGTGAAAGATGCCGATGCTCTCATCATCCGCACTCGCACTAAGTGCAATCGTCAGTTGCTTGATGGCTCCAAAGTGAGCTTCATTGCCACGGCTACCATAGGCTACGACCATATCGACACCGCCTACCTCCACGAGGCTGGTATTGCCTGGACCAACTGCCCCGGATGCAATGCAAGCAGTGTGGCGCAATATGTAGAGTGTGTGCTTCTGCAGCTCGCAGCCCATGGTTGTTGGGAGAGTGATGCCCCGCTCCTGTCCGCTTCTCCTCAGCCCATTCATCGCGAAGTGTTTAGCGGACTTACTTTGGGCATTGTCGGTGTGGGGCATGTAGGCAGTCAAGTGGAACAAATGGCTCGTCGCCTCGGTTTCGCAAAAATACTGCTTTGCGATCCTCTTCGCGCTGAACTAGAAAACTCTAGTAGTTATGTTAGTCTTGAGGAAATAGCTCGTCAGAGCGATGTTGTCACTTTCCATACCCCCTTAACCTTTGCTCCTGCTCCGCATCCCACTTACCACATGGCCTCAGAAGATTTCTTTCGCCAGTTGCGTAGCTCGGCCGTGGTAATCAATAGCAGTCGAGGCGAGGTGGTCGATGGCGAAGCCTTGAAGCAAGCCTTACTCACGCAAAGCATTCGTACCGCTGTGGTCGACACTTGGGAACACGAACCTTATATCGACCCCACCCTCCTCAGCACCGTATTTATAGGCACTCCCCATATTGCAGGTTATAGTGCCGATGGCAAGGCCAATGGCACACGTATGTCTTTGCAAGCCGTAGCTCGCCATTTTGGCTTCGATGCCGAACAATACTCTGCGGTGCAAGCCCCATCCATTCCAGTAGACTTCGCCTATTATCCCGAGGGCGACGGAAAGGAACTCGCTCCAGAACTTCGCCTTTACGACCCTCTTCGCGACAGCCAGGCTCTCAAGCTCCATCCTGAGAACTTTGAGATCCTCCGTGGTAATTATCCGTTGAGAAGGGAGAGTATGACCTAATGAAAGCCTCACCTCTCTTTTTCAGAATTTCCTTTCTCGCCTTGCCTCATTGCGTAAGAAGTTGTAGCTTTGTCAGCAACACACACCTATACTCCTTAAAAATATGTCAGCAGATAGCAGCAGAATACGTTTCCGATTTAGCGGTGCCTTCACTCTTGCGGGTGCCGTTGTGGTAGTGGTAGCCCTTCTTGTCTATTTCCTACCGCGCGAAACGAAGTTTGGCTATGAATATGAGCAAGGCCGTCCTTGGCGCTACAATTCCCTTATAGCCACTTACGACTTTCCCATCTATAAAACCCAGCACGAGGTGGAGGCAGAGCGCGACAGTGCCCTTCGCAGTTTTCAACCATTCTATGCTGAAGATCCTCGTATGGCTGACCGTCAAATCCTTGCTTTTAAGCAAGATTTCCTTGCGGGCAAGTTTCATGACGTGCCCGCCCATTGCCTAGCTCATATCACTTCGCTGATGCAAACCGTCTACGATGCGGGCATAGTACCCTTTGCCGAAATATCGCAAATGGCGAAAGATCGCACCTCGGGTATTCGCATCATCGAAGGCACAGAAGCTGTTTCGCGTCAGCTCACCGAACTTTATTCTACGCGTTCCGCCTATGAATATATTGTCCATGCCGACACCTTACAGTATCCGCGTGAACTCCTTGCCCGCTGCAATCTCAACGAATACCTCTCGCCCAATCTCGCTCTCGATAGTGTCAAGACACGTTCGGCTCGTGAAGATGTGATAGCCTCTGTGGCTCCTGCTGCAGGCATGGTGCAGAGTGGTCAGCGCATCATCGATCGTGGTGAGATTGTCTCGGCCGAACAGTATAAGATTCTTCAGTCGTTCGAGCGCGAGAGCGTGCGTCGCAACGACCCTTCAGAGGGCTTCTGGCAAGCACTCCTCGGACAGATAATCTTTGTATCGTGTGTGCTCATCTCCTTCGTTGCCTATCTGCGTCTGTTCCGTCGCGACTATTTGCGCTCTACGCATAGCATCATGCTCCTCTCCACACTCATTGCCATTTTTCCGCTCATCACCTACTTGATGGTTGATCAGAAATTTCTCAATGTCTATATGGTACCCTATGCCATGGTGCCTATGTTTGTGCGTATCTTTATGGATTCCCGCACAGCATTTATGGCCATGGTGTGCAGCGTCATCCTTTCCTCCTTTGCTCTGCACTCCAATTATGAGTTCGTCATTGTGCAGTTCATGGCTGGCCTCACCGCCATCTATGCTTTGCGCGATCTCACCGAGCGTTCGCAACTTCTCCGAGTAGCCCTTGCCGTATTCGCCACGAGTACGGCTATCATGGTGGGCTACGACCTTTCGCAAGGCGTCGATGTGCTACATCTCGACCATTCCATGTACATCTACAATGCCGTCAATGGCGTACTTCTGCTCTTTGCCTACCCCTTGCTCTATCTCATAGAGAAGTTGTTTGGCTTCACCTCGAGTGTTACCCTCGTGGAACTTTCTAACACGAACAACGTGTTGCTCCGCCGTATGTCAAAGGTGGCACAAGGCAGTTTCGTACATTCCATGCAGGTGGCCAATCTTGCTGCAGAGGTAGCCGATAAGATTGGAGCAAAACCACAACTCGCTCGTACGGGAGCGCTTTATCACGACATTGGCAAACAACTCAACCCTGCCTTCTTCACCGAAAATCAGACGGGGGTGAACCCTCATGATTCTCTCTCCGAAGAACGCTCGGCTCAGATTATCATCAGCCATGTGACTGATGGACTTCGCTTGGCCGATAAGTACCATCTGCCTAAGCTCATCCGCGATTTCATTAGTACCCACCACGGACGCTCAAAGGTGCGCTATTTCTACATTCTGTGGAAAAACAAGCATCAGGGCGAGGAGCCCGATCCCAAACTCTTTACCTATCCAGGTCCCAATCCTTTCACACGCGAACAGGCCATTGTCATGATGTGTGATGCAGTAGAGGCTACCTCGCGTTCGCTCAAGGAGTATACGGAAGAAAGCATCAAAGCACTTGTCGATCGCATCATAGATGGGCAAGTGCAAGAGGGATATTTTCGGGAATGCCCTATTACCTTCCGCGACATTGCTGAGGCCAAGCGTGTACTCACCGAAAGTCTCAAGACCATCTATCATACCCGAATTGCCTACCCCGAACTTAATAGTAAACCTACACACCCTGCTCCTCAGTCTGCACGACGCACATATTTCTTTGGACGAAAAAAAGGCTAACTTTACATTTCCTTTTTGTGGGCTCTAGATTTGTTTGGAAGCCATCTTCTCATAGCAAAGGCTGCGCATGAAGCATCTTAAAAAGAGTTTCATGCGCAGCCTTTGCTATGAAATAGAATGTATCTTTTACTTATATTCATTCGCAATTCTTTCTCCTCTCAACACCGCTAGTGCATTAAGCGCTAGCGCCTCCATCTCGTCTTCGCCAGGGAAAATGCGTACGGGAGCTATGTGCTCTACGCGTTGCGCTATACCTTGAGTGATATAATCAGAATGAGCCATGCCTCCTGTGAGTAATATTGCATCGACACGGCCAAACAATACGGCACTCTCTGCAGCAATTCCTTTGGCCGTATGGAAAATCATTGCATTGATGAGTAATCGGGCATGAGCATCCCCGCCGTCGGCCATTTGCAGAATCTTCACAATGTCGGTTGTGCCGAGGTGAGCCATTAGTCCAGCTTGGCCAGCCACACGCTTTTTGAGTTGATCCTCTGTATATTGTCCGCTATAGCAGAGGTGAATCAAGTCTGCCGCAGGCAACGTACCTGCACGTTCGGGCGAAAGAGGTCCTTCACCGTCGAGTGCATTGTTTGTATCAATAGCTCTTCCCCTCTCGTGTGCAGCGATAGAAATACCTCCGCCCAAGTGGCAGATGATGAGGTTTAGGTCTTCATACCTTCGTCCTATTTCTTTGGCATAGCGCCGAGCTGTGGCACGCTGGTTAAGTGCATGCCATATTGCTAGGCGAGGCATCAGCGGAGAACCGCTCACACGAGCCTCGGGCACTAGTTCGTCCACCGTTACAGGGTCGGCAATGTAAGCCTCACACGGTTCTTTTTGTAAGCGTGCCAATTCGTAGGCGATGATACACCCCAAGTTGCAAGCGTGCTTACGAAGTGCATAGTACGTCTCGTGACACATTTTTTCGTTTACTTGATACACTCCTCCTGGAATTGGCTTAATTAGTCCACCGCGTCCAATGATTGCATCAAATTGCATAGGAATATGATTCTGCTTTAGCCAGTCTGTCACCAACTGACGTCGAAACGTATGTTGGTCGATTATCTGCTCATAGGCTGCTAGATCTTCCGCATTATGCCGAATCGTTGTGATGCAATAGGGAACATCGTCCACGTAGACTGCCACCTTGGTAGAGGTAGAGCCTGGATTCACCACGAGTATGCGTTTGCCTTCGGGAATAGTGTGATTTGACATGAAAGTGTGAGTGCTTTACACTTGTCTTTAAAAGCGCTTTGTGTAGTTTTTATGACTTGATGGCGCTGTGCGCCTAGTTCTGAGAGTTTATACTTATAGATGAAGCCAACGTTGCCAGTGCCAAACTAAAATATTTTGCATCTGCATCGTCGCCCCTTGAAGGTAACACCACGGGAACTATCGTTCCTTGCAACATGCCCGCCACCTGAGCTCCAGCAAAGAGTGGCAATGCCTTATAGAGCGCATTGCCCGATTCAATATCGGGGAGCACCAACGCATCTGCATCGCCCTCAAGCGAAGAATCAATACCTTTTACGCGAAGCGTAAGTGGGTCGCACGAGGTGCGAAGGTCTAGCGGACCATCCACTCGTAATCGTCCCCATTCTCCTGAAACTGCTCGCTGACATATCTCAGCATATCCCTCCGTGTGTGGAAACTTAGGACTTACCATTTCGCTACAATGAACCAACGAGATGCGCGGCTCTTCTATTCCAAAGGCATGGAGCACGTGTGCTAAGTAGCCCACCTGTTGCAAGCGCTGTTCGTGAGTGGGGTAGGGTATCACTGCTGCGTCTGAGAAGAATAGAAGTTTATGATAGCTCTTTATCTCGGCCACGGCTATGTGGGTAAGTACCCGTCCGCGAGGCAGAATGCCCCACTCCTTGTTGAGCACAGCGCGCAGCAATGTATCTGTGTGGATAAGCCCTTTCACAAGCACGTCTGCTTCGCCTCGGCCCACCATCATCACCGCCTCCTGGGCTGCTGCTTCGTCAGTATCAGCATTGACAAAGTGCATCCTCGCTTCAGAAATCTTTGTAACGGATAGTTTTTGCTTCACTTCCAACGTATGACCCACAAAGTAGGCTTCAGCAAATCCGTCATTTACGGCACGCACCACGGCTTGTAGCGTACTATCGTCTGTGCCGCATACTACGGCTAGGCGGTAGCGCCGTTCCTGCAACCGTAGGTGGGCGCTCAGATCATTGAAAGAGTGAATAGCTTGCATAAGGAATGGGTATTGGTTGTATATCTTGTGGGGGAAGGAAATGATTCTTCGTTTCTTATTGCACAGGTATAGCCTGTTTTGTGTAACAAACGGCCGCAAAGCTACAAATAAGTAACCAAATATTGCACATATTTTCTCTTTATATGCAAAAATAAACCATAAAATTAGATCAATAGACCATCAACGTGTATCTTGAGCGCTTTGCCATATCCTATTCTCTCTAAACATCGGCGTCTATGTCATTGCAGAAGTTTTTCGAAAAAAGTGATATCGGCTCTATGGAATGCCACGTTGCCCAACGTTCTTCCAGAACAACGTTTTGTTGACTTCGTATATGCCGTTCCAAGGTATACGTCTTTCCGTCCGTAGATGTACATTCTCCCGTTCACAGATCTTCATCTATCCATCGTTCAATGCCCAGTTGTAGCTCTACCGCTGCCGTCCGGTAGCTCTACCACAGGCCTGTGGTAACGCTGCCGCTCGGCAGCGGTAGAGCTACCGCACGGCAGTGGTAGAGCTTTCACCGCCCATTGAACGACGAGAAAGTCCTCATCGAGAAACGGGAAGAGCTAGGTTTTAGCTTGATAATGACGAAGTTTGTGGCACTTCGTTCACAACTTACACATACCCCTATTCGCAAAGGGAAAATTCTGCCTACACAGAGAGCCTAATTTGCGTGCTCCAAAGAAGACCAAATCTTCGCACCGTAAAAGCTAAATAAAGAGACCTTCGTACCTAGCATCGGAAGGAAGAAGAAGCAGATCCCCTCTTATTACGCGCGTGCGCGTT
>ENA-ORRH01000135-ORRH01000135.1-human-gut-metagenome-genome-assembly--contig:-NODE-135-length-78751-cov-17.2267_pt1 | contig 78751 bp, 63 predicted proteins | sample MGYA00242173_ERZ509130 | MGnify/ENA primary metagenome ERZ509130 (study PRJEB26280, sample SAMEA2338633) | human gut metagenome | biome: human gut; feature: human-associated habitat; material: faeces... | reverse complement strand
TAGGGGAAAGGCTCTGAAATTCTTCAGAGCTTTTCCTTTTTTCTGTTGGGAAAATATAAAATATTTTGACAAACTGTTGCTCTTATGATATCGTTTTTGTCTAAAATGAGTTATTGTGCGGTTATATCTTTATGTTGAAAATAATTCATGGCTTTTGAGAACAGTTAAATAAAATATTCACTTAAAACTCTGAAGTTATGCTAACTTTTAATGAGGAAAGACAATACATCGACGGTGAGTTTGAAGCATTTGCCGAGATGTATAAAGAATTTGGCCTGTCGATTGACGGCGAAATTTATTTGACCCATTCAAAACAATGGGAAAAAATTTATTTTGTACTTTCGTTTAAGCCGTTTGCTCCGAAAGTGCAGGATGATATGATAACAACCGATAACCGCGTGGTTCTCGGTATGTTTGCGAAGAAATACAATCTTAATCCCGATCAGGAACGGCGCTTGCAGAAAGTTCCGAAAGGGTTGCGAAAAGTGTACTACTCCAAACAGCGTTTCCGCAATGCTTTGGAAATTGAATTTTCTAAGACCGCGGATAAACGCGAGTTGCAGAGTTATGTGCACTATCATGGCGGCAGGATGTGCGAAAAGGCTGCAAATATATGCAGCTCGGTGCGCCGCCTGCATATTTAAGTTAAACACATGAAGAGCTTCGCCGTGAGGTGCGGCTCTTCTTTTTTACGGATGTGGCTTTTTGTAAAAAAGTTCTTGATTAATTGTGCAGATTTGTGTATCAAATATACGCGATATGATGATAGGGGTATAGCTCAGTTGGTAGAGCATCGGTCTCCAAAACCGAGTGTCGTGAGTTCGAATCTTACTGCCCCTGCCAAGGAAAATCAAGGGTTTGCGGGGAATCGTAAGCCCTTTTATTCTGACTTTTGGATTACTTTTTGACTCACATAGAATCAAATACTTAGCATAGGGTGTCAGAACAAAGTCAGAATGAATTTTGGCATAAAAAAGCCCCGAAAGTATGCGGGGTTGTTATTGTTCTTTTTCGGCTTCCAGACGTTTTTTGAGCGTATTAAGTCCCATTCTTTCGGTCGGGCTTTTATATACTTCGTTAAATATACGCTCCTCCTTATGTCCGGTAAACATAATTGCCTCGGCTGTGGTAGCTCCGGTTTCGACGTAGGCCGTGCCGCCGGTATGGCGCATTAGCTTGAAAGTATATTTGAAACCGCAGGCATCACGAACAATGCGGAAATATTTAGCAAAGCGGTTGACAGTAAAGGGGCCGTAGTCATCAGTAATCAGGTAATCATCCTGAGCCATGAGCTGTGGAATGAGGTGTTTGGGAATGGGCAGACGCATCTCTTCTTTGGTTTTATTTTGGGTAAAGTTGATGAAATAATTATCGCCCTTTTGATAAATGTCGCTTTTGCGTAATTTAAGAACATCAGCCGGGCGCTGGCAAAGATAGTCATCAAGCTCAATGGCAAGAGCAACATAAGGATGTCCGAGTTCTATTGCCTTATCTATTAAGATTTTCAAATGCTCACGAGGGATGTATTCTCTTTTGGGTTTCGGGAGTTTAATCCTCATATTGGCGAACGGATTGGCAATATCAGCGGGAAAGATTTTCTCCATAATGCCGAATTTATACATACGCCGCAAAAAAGCAAAGTGTTTTTGGACATCAAATATCGAGGTCAGTTGTAAAAAGTTTTCATACAATTTATTTGCAGATTTATAGTTAAATAAATCAAGCGGCGTATCAGCAAGAGATGTTCCTTTAGCGTTTTTGCGCTCTTCCATGAATTTATAAGAACGGTCATATTGAGCTTTCATCCGGTATCCGATTTCTTTATAAAATCGGGTGGTCTTGTATTCTTTCCAAAGGTAGCGGATAGTTTTAGGATTAAGAGGCGTTTCTCCAGTTTTGCGGAAGTTAACAGTTTGTTGGTAGAGCTCCAGAGCTTTTTGACATGCAGCAAGATAATCTTTTCCCAGAGACTGAGATTTGACTGCACAGCCCTCCGGGATAAGACGAGCGGGTAGGTTGAAATAGTAAGCTATTTCCCCGTTTGCCAGCTTCTTGGATGTCAAATAAGGTATTTTCATTTATTAATCTCAAAAGCAAAAATCCAAATCTGCAGTTGTCTCAACATGAGTGTTAAACTCCGTTTTTTCTCTGTAGAGTTTTACTTTGCGCGAAAAAGGTTTAATTTCTAATTTTCCCTCTTTCACGTATTTGTTTAAGGTGCGGTTGTCTCCGCTTTGGGCAGAGAGCCCTAGCAAAGATTTCATTTCTGCTGCTGTCATGAAGCCGTCATTTGTCATTTTTCTCCTCTCCGTAAGCCGTTGTCGACGTTTGAATGGTTGTTATGGAACTTAATATCTGCAATAATTTTAAATTTTGTGTCAAGGTGCAGATAATGGGGTTTTCATAGCCGGCGCCGCCTCCCGTTCTGCAGCTCGGAAATATGACATCTACGGGCGTAGAAAGTCTTTTATAATATGGTGTCATTTTTTTACCTCGAATAAATCATTAACATTAGCCTTGCTTTTGCCGAGATATATCCCGTTTTTTTTTAATATATGCCAAATATACCAGCCGCTTGATAAACCTGAGCCTTTTTTTGTTATACACAAACAAGCGTCTTTGTGCTTAAGTCCAAAACCATCTTCCTTGTCCTCAATTTTTGAAATGTGATATAAATGATTTTCATACACCCACACATCGCCGATTTCTGGTTTTTCTTTACTCATTTTTCAATGTTCCTCTCATCATATAGTTTCTTAGCCTTTTTATAAGCTGCTTTTTTCGTCTTGCCGGTAGCATAATAACCGCCAACTCTGACATACCATTTTCTTTTTAACTTTCTTGGATGAACCCATCTTCCGTCCTGCCAGTCAAAGAATATTGGCTCATATTCAACTTCATCAGCTTTAATCATCTCTCTCATCATAAAAAGTTACTTCATCTTTGCGGACAGGTCGGCAATTATCCCATCTAAACCCGTGGACGTCTAAAAATCTATTTCCCTTAGATTCTAAAAAATCTAAGTCTTTAACGCTCTCTTTGCCATCATCCCAAAACCAGCAAAGACACTTGTTCTTAATTATGAAATCCCAGTCAATAGGCTCTTGGTAAATTTCCCAGTCGTCCGCGTTTGCATCTTTTAAATTATAGAAAATTCCTGAGCGCCCGATAATAGTGTGAAATAGCCCAGCTTCCCAACATTTACGCCTAATTTTAGCACCGTTTCTGAACTCGGGCAGCAGTTGTTCTAAATATGACATTACTCAATCTCCTAAAATCGTGATTAACATAGGTAAAGTAAAAAAAACAAATGCAGTAAATATTCTTTCAGCAAGAGAGACAGCAAGTTTTTCAACTCCAATCTCTTTACAATCATTTCTCCATACAAGAAAAATAATCAGATATAGAATAAAGTTAAAAGACAAAACAAGATAAATCATCCCTTAATCTCCTTTAATGCTTGCTGTGCGTCAAATACGATATTTTTAAGAATAACCTCTGCCTCATAGTCATATTGTGTTGAAGTGTCGGCTTGTTCTTCTATCCATTTCAAAGCCTTAACAGCAATCTTCAGCTTTTTCTCAAGCTCTATCTCTCGGTCGGTCTTAGTCATTTCACACGCTCCCCAAGCTCAATATCAAAAACGTCTTCAACACATTTTAGGTCGGTATATTCGCCGCCGATTATGGTTATTTTCTTTATTTCAAAAGTCATACGCTCGGGATTTTTACGATAGGCCTTTTGAAATTGCACTTGCGGCCGGGTTAGCTCATAACCTGAATTGCAAAGGGCTACTTCACGTTGATAGGTTAATAATCTTTTGTACCAAAACGGCGTCGCTTTGCGGTATTCATGCGTTTTGCGGCCGGATTTTATTTCTTCAAACCAATGGTCGGTCAGGACAAGTTTAAGAGTGTTACTCATAACCACTATCCTTGATGTTCACACAAAGCCAATAAAGCTTTGTCTTTGTTTCCGGTTTCTAACATAACTTTGTCAAAATAAAACATTCCTAAAGCCGACGAGCTTAAAAAAAGTTTACGTTCCTCATCAGTGAAATAAGGATAATTGCCCCATTTTATTTTGCGTTTAATCAACCGGCATAATGCCCGATCAAACATTGCTCCTTTAACCATTCCGCCGCACCTTTTTCCCTGACCTCTTAAACTATCTCGAAAATCTAGATAATCGACTTTTGTCCATTCTTCTTTATAAATCTGTCCTGCTTTAATCATCATCAGCCTCTAAAAATCTCATTCCACAAATCCGGCAGTATATTGTTCCGGTCAATCTCACTTTATGGCAATAATGAATGCCGAACCAATGAAGAACATAAGCCCACCAAGGCACTTTATTTTCAATCTGGTCGGTTAATTCCAAGATAGACAACTTTTTCATCTTAAAAGTCCTTTGTTCATTTCATCACAATATTTTTGCGTCAAACCAATCCATTTCGTTCGGAGCATCGACTAGAGCAAGGTCAAAATAATGCTCATTGTCAACATAGCAGCGGATAGCAACCGGGGCTGTATCAGCTCTCAATTCTGCCGATACCTTTTTGCCCTCAACATTGTTACCGTAAAAATAAAAAATTTTGTCTTTCATTTCGTGTTCCTTTGTTTAAAAAATTTGATAGCCTTTGCGTTCGAGATAATTAGCGGGCAGCTCAGACATTATAAATTCGCCTTTTGTCCTTTCTTGCCAAAACAACAACAGCTTATTCATATACTGGCAAAATTCTCCCACTGACATTTTTGTTGTCGTTTTAACGCCAAAGAGCTTTTTGTTAATTTCATGGATTAGTTCTCCTGTATATGGAATTTGGTGTTCTCCGTATGATAAGCCGCTGTTATTTAGAAATTCGGCTAATTCTCCGTTGAAAAGCCAATAATAAGAGTTTTGTTCATTGCTGCGTTTCTGTTTTTTTTCGGCAACTTCAACGGTAATCTTTTTGCCGGCGTTGAGCAAAAGTTCTGCCTGATTAAATAAAGCCCGAAAGCTTGGTTTTAATTGAGAAACCTGCGAAATATACATGTTTTTATCCCTAATACGGTATATTGTCTTTAATGTCCGTCAGACGGTTGAGTTCTGACATTATTGCATCCAACCAGACGACAGAGCCTTTTTCCTTAAGTTCGGAGCAAAGGTTGTTGACATAGTCTATTTGAGACTTCGTTGCTTTACGGTAAGTTTCCGATGTTTGTTCATTGAGCCACTTAAGGCTGGCCTCGTAACGCTCCGATAATGTTTTTTGCGGTTTGGGCTGCTCATAACTGCTTGCCCCGGCAGCAATCGCCTTGTTAATGGCTTTTGTTTGCGCCGCTTTAGCCGCTGCCGCTTCTTTGGAAAAATTATCAGTGCCTTTGTCATGAGTGTTAGTTGCGTCGGCATCTCTGGTGTCGTCGATAGCCAGAAGGCCGTTGAGGGCATATTTTCGCGCATAGGAAGAAGTTGCACCGGTAATCTGTGCTTCGTCCATGCCCTTTTTTGATTCCGCTTCGCGAGCATAAGCTGTATTTTCAACAAATTCATCTTTGGACAAAGCAAGGCAGGCGGTTGCCTTGACATAATAGCGGCCATCCAGCACGATAACTTCATCTGAAACGGTAAGAACGCAATTATCTAAAAGAGGTTTTACGGCTTCCAGAATGTCTTCGCAAGAACGGTAGTTATATCCGCCGAAATTGTTTCTCTGGTTTTTCGGGGCTTTTAGTTCTTTTTGAATCCGGCTCAATTCTTCATAAATTGTCATTTCTCAAATCCCTTTAAGGTGGTTTCAACTTTCTCAAGTATGGTTAAAATTTTATCCTGTTCTGCATTTTCTGAACGTATGTAGTCAGAAATCCATACAAGCGTTTCAATTGCTTTTTCTTCGGTTGTCATGGTACCTCACATAAAAAATCCGATAAAAATCGTTGAAAAAGCCAAAGCAACTCCTGAGTATTCAATTATTTTTTCCATTTTTTTCTTCTTTCTGCGTATCTTCGTCAGAGGGAAGGGGGTCGGCAAAGCTTCCGAAAATGGCTTCAAACATTTTCGCCTGATATGCCAGTAAATCCTTATTCATAAATCATTCCTCCCATTAAGTTGCTCATCAAAATTTTGTGGTTTTCGGTTAAACGGCGGTTTAGACGTTCGTTGAAATATTTTCTTAATTTTGCGGTTTTTTCCAAATCTTCGTCACCGTCTTCAAATTCCTCAGCTATCTGATAATCCTCAAGGTTGTTAAAATATTCGGAGAAAGCAAATGTCAGACTTATGTCGTATCCGTATGACCATTCCTCGGGATTAAATTCGTTTTCTTCAAATCTCCGACACATTCGGTTAAGGATTGAGTCAAATTTTTTATTTCTCATGTTTAATTTCCAAATAGCTGAATCGATAAGTTAAAAAACTAGCACCGGGCGAACGTAGTTACCGTTGCTCTTATTGCGGTAGTAGCTCAAACCGTAACTGGTGTTAAGGATCGAATGCCACGCGTAGTAGCTGCTAGACTCCGACGAAGACCAATACCAGTCGTTTTTCAACGGCTCGCCGCCCGCACGAACAAGGGCTTTGTTTACGGCGTCAAAATTTTCGGCAATCGCCATCCACTCGTTTTTTGTCGGTATGCCAATTTTTACGGCGTCATACCAACTCATCTGTTGCGGCTCGTCCTGCAGCGCAATAACAATTACCCGTCCGTTGATAGCGGCGGCACGAACGCCGACCGGCTGGCCGTTCTTTTTAACAATCATTGCTCTGAATTTCATGTTTATTCCTTTTGTTTTAGTTATCTTATGTACTATATGTACTATATGTATTTGCAGATGTCAACAATAAATCGTACATAAAATACAATATTTTTGTAGCGCATTGAAAAATAAAGAAAGATTTTTTAAGAAAGAGCAAAAAAAAATACCGCCCGAAGGCGGTTATGGTAGAGGTTATTTAAAAAATTACTACCAAAAACATGAGAATGTGCATTTATTTGTTCGGCTAAAATCCACTATTGGAGATGTATCTCCGTTAAAATCTTGTTTCCCTGCTAACCCCATTTGTTTCATCGTATTATAGGAATCTTCACATTTTTCTACTTGTTTTTGTTGATTAGGGCTTAGTTTTTTATCAATATTTTTTACTGCCTCAGTTAAGTCTACCATATTATGCCTCCTCATAATTATATCGTGAGTGGATAAATATTCTTTTATTTGTTCTTTGGCAATGAATCATTATAGCATCGTTGTAATTTCGAATCAATAGCTGTTCTGCTCTTCCAGTATAATCATCAATTTTTAATTTTAAAGTGTTTACTAGTGTATCTAAACTTATTTTTCTTCCATGAGATAGCCAAAGTTTATGATCACTCAAAGCGGTAGCTATTTCTTCTGCTCTTTGTTTTTTCTCCTCATTGGTTACTGTCTTTCCAATTTTTTCTGGCGTTGTATTATGAGTTATCCAATCTTTGAACTTGTATTTTACAAGCCAGTCTTTAATCAAACTTATGGATAGATCTTTTGCTTGTTCGTATCTTTTCAACATGGCTAGATCCATATCTTTTAGTATTGCCCATTCAATGGGTGATAATGTTCCATCAATAGACTTTTTAATCATAATATCTACTTGGTCTAAATATCCAAGAGCCGGTACTAATTGAAATGTGCCGTCAGATTGGCGAGCATATACTTGAGGATCGACAGGACCAAGAGAAGAATAATAATCCATGCAGATTTTGTCTCCAGATAGACTTAAAATAGTTCCGGCAGACATTGCACACTCTGGAATAAAGAAACTGATGGTTTTGTAATGGTATCTCATAATATCAACCATTTTAGCTGCTGCTTCAGCTAGACCACCACCCGTTGTTAAAATTAGGGCAAGATTATCATGTTTACTTGGTGATTTTTTATTTTCTTCCAAAACATTTCTTAATAAAAGAGGGGATGGATTGGCTATTTCGCCAAAGTATAAAACTACATCAGAGTTGAGTTTTTCTTCTATTTCTTCAGCTTGACGATTAAAGCCGTCAATAATGCTTTTATCTAAAATACAAGTTTCCATTTATGTTTCCTCTTTTGCTTACGAATAACTGTAAATAAAAGATTCAATAAACCCTCATATCACCAATGATAGTTGCAGAAATTTAAATTCATTACTATCAAGGTAATAGTTAATTTAAGTTTAATAAGTTAAAATTTTGTTTGTGTCAATTAAATATTAAACTTTTGGGCGTTGATAATGTAAATGACACGGTCGAGCATAATGTTCTCTTATCATCACAGGTCTTTCAACTTGGTCTGATAATCGATAACAACGGCGATAATCTGATATTCGCAGCTTTCGCTGCCAACAATGATGTTCGTATAACGCGGGTCAGTAGACATGGCTTCCAGTACGACGGTATTATCATCTAAGCGGTTATACTTTTTTACAGTTGCTTCATATTTTCCGTCATTTGAAACTCTTTGAGCAACAATAAAATCGCCATTTTGAATCCCGTCAGGAACCATATCACAATAATCAGCAATATCTAAACAAATGAGAGTTGTCCGTTCGGGCGGAAATATCTTGTTCATAGAATTGCCACGGACGCCAAGAGCAAAAATATTGCGTTTGCGCAAGTTGTCATTAATAGGATAATTGACCGGCAGCCATTCGTCGCGCGGTAACTGAATAGCTTCCGTCCATGCGCCGGCTTCGACAAATCCTATACGGAAAATTTGTTTTATGGAAGGATTCTGAATGATTTTATCGCCATCTTTTAGCCATTCCCAGTCAACGTCAAATATTCCCGCATATAGTATGGCTGCTTTTTTACTTAAGAGACGTTCTCCGCTTTCATATTTTTGATATTGGGGATATGAAAAGCGTCCTTGGCTATATTTCTCAAAGAATACTTTTGCATTGGGACAGCCAAGCTTAAAGCGGCAATCTACTAATCTTTTAGATTGAGCTTTCCCTTCTGCGGTGTTTGAAAAATTGATGATTTTATCCATAAATTTATCCCCAAAAACAATATTGTACTAAATGTACCATTTAAAAAAACTGTTGACAATGTATTTTTTGTACGATTTTGTATTGACTTTGTTTTTTAGATTTTGTACGTTATGTATTATATATACGAAAGAGGAAGTTATGAAACTTAAAATATATAGAGAAAGTTTGCATATAAGTCAGTCTGAAGCTGCTTCTCAGCTTTGCGTTTCAAAAAATGTTTATAACAGCTGGGAATATGGGGTTCGTATTCCTCGGGCAGCAATGATGAAAAAAATTACGGAATGGACCGAGGGTAGGGTTACAGCCAATGACTTTTATTTAGCCAAAGAAGAGGAGCGGAAGTGAGTGAAGCGATATGTCGCTAAAATCAGAGAGCTTGACGGTTTAGTTCAGAAGTGGGCTTGCCGCCAGAGAAGCTACATATCCGGTTATCCGGCGCAATGCGGGCATCATTATATTGGCAGGTCGGACATGCTGCTGCGCTGGGATTTGCGCAACATTATTCCGCTGACATTTGACGAGCACCGGCTTTTGCATGACAGAATGCTGGATTGGGACATTAAAAACCCTTTTCGCAAACAGTTTTTGCTTAATCAGAAAAACAAAGGGTTAAAAACTTATCTTTTGGAAGAAGGTTTGACTGTTGAGGAGTTTTTGAAGCAAAGCAGGCAAAAGATTATGCAGGAACTGGGATTATGAGAAAGAACAAATGGTCGGACATAAGAATCATGGAATGGAGTGTTGAGGTTTTTCCGGGGTTGAGATGCGAAAAACAGATTAAAAAGCTGGAAGAGGAACTCTGCGAAGCCGAAGCTGAATATGGGAAAAACCGGGAAAGATGGCTTGAAGAAATGGCGGACGTGTCCATTGTGGCAACAGTTTTGGAATATCGTTTTAGGTCTAAAATCGGAGCCATGATAGGCCGATATATAGAATGCCTGCCTGAGAAAAACCAGATTTTTGAAGCAAGGGATAAAAAGATGGACGTAAACATTATGCGGAAATGGTCAAACAACAACGGAGTATATCGTCATGTTTAAGAAGTTACTGGACAGAATTAAAGGTTCGCCGATGCAGCAAAGGGCAATTCCGGCAAATGATGAGCAGACAGCTCTGATGGTTGCGGTAGGCAATCGTGAGCGCCGCAAGGCTTATTTACTGAAAAAGAAAGCCGATACAACGGCGGCTTTGTTAAGCTGGTGTCGCGCCAATGGTAAATAAGTTAAGAGAATGGCTTTTTTATTGGTTGATGAAAAGGGAAATCAACAGGTTAAAAAGAAAGATAAAGGGGCAGAAAAAGTGAACTTTCTTGATGAAAATATAAACAAAATCATTAATGCAGATTGTTTGGATATTTTCAAACAGTTGCCGGACAAGTGTATTGATTTAGTCCTAACAGACCCTCCGTATGGCATAGGTAACAAATTCACGTCGGAATATGGTTTGCAGGAAAGAAAGAGTAAGCGCGGGAGCTTTAGCTGGAATGATAAAATCCCCGAAAAAGAAGTTTTTGACGAAATCATACGGGTGTCAAAAAATCAAATCATATTCGGCGGCAATTATTTCACGGAATATTTAAAACCAACAAAATCATGGTTGGTTTGGGATAAAATTGGGCAATACGACTTAAAAAACCCATTTTCGGACTGTGAACTGGCCTGGACAAGTTTCTCCTGTACCACCAAAAAATACACTTTTGTCAACATGGGTTTTATTGCCGGAAAAGAAGAAAAAGGTAAAAGAATTCACCCAACACAAAAGCCGCTTCAATTGTTCCAGGCTATTTTGCAGGATTTTTCAAAACCAGGCGACATTGTGCTTGATCCATTTTCTGGGTCCGGAACTACTGCCGTTGCGGCACACAAGCTCGGACGCAAATTCATCTGCATCGAAAAAGCCCCGGATTACTGGGCTGCGTCGATTAAACGTCTGGAGGAAGCCCATCAGCAGCTTTCTATTTTTGATTATTTGAATGTAGCGGAGTAGTAAGATGGAAAGAACGACAATATCAACGGATTTGCTTATTCAGAAATTAACAGATAATGAGCTTGTTGCCATAATCAAATATCAGTCATTATGGGCAATGCTTGAGCGCCAACCTGATGATAAGACTGCGCTAAGATACATGACACAAAAGCAGTTAATCATAGCTAAGAGTTGGGCGGATTCAATAGAGATGTTTGTAACATCTGATATTAATTCAATTAACAAGAAGAGAACACGTCAAAAAAAGAGCTATGAAAAACAAAGGGTTGTGGAAAATTCCGACGCCGCTAATAAAGGGACTGTTATTAATAGAATTAATGTAAAGAAAAATAATAAAAAAGAAATTTTACAACAGTTCGAAATTTGGTGGGCTGAATATCCAAACAAAAAATCCAAACAGGACGCACAACGGATTTTTGAAAAGCTGCTTACAGCCCAGAGGGTTTCCTTTGACGAGCTTCTTGCCGGAGCTAAAGCGTATGCTGAGCATTGTCGACAGGAAAAGACTGACCCGCACTACATCAAACATCCTTCAACATGGCTCAATCAGGGATGCTGGGCGGATGAGTATGCACTTTCCAATCATGCAAACGATGATGATTTTTACCGTAGACTGGAGGCTTTGCAATGAGTGAACAGCTGAGAGCAACGAAGTTTTTTCTTGATAAGGTCAAAAGACTTTATCCGACGTTTCAATACCCTGATGAGATTGATGTTGAACTCTGGACAGAGATTTTGGAAGGGCACTCGCAAACGGATATTCTGGACGCATTAAAGGCTTACCGCCGGGAAACGGAATACAACAAAGCGCCTAATCCTGCGGAATTTAAGAAGTTTCTGGCCGCAAAATCTGATAATCAGGGAATGCGCGTCAGGATTTTCAAATGCGCTGATGAACTGGGAGACAAGTATGGCAAAGCTGCCCGCGGCAAGTATCTGGAAATTGCCCGCCAGCAATGGCCGGATGTCGATTTGAGCGGTCATTGCTGGGAAGAGCCGGCCGTGCTTGGCTGTGAGAAAAAATTGCCCAAAGACATGGCTTCTGACCTGATGAAACAGGATATTCGTTTCGGCAGTTGCCGGCATTTGTTGCCGGTGTATGAGCGGGCAGTTCGTTACGTTGCCGAAGATTTACTGGCTCGGGAGATTCCGGCCGACGAATGGAGAAGATTGGATTTGTCTGAACGGTGTGTGCTGGCTATGAAACGCGGCTTGTTTAACGATTTCAGCAATGTTCTGGTTTTGGTTTGTCGTCAGATGTTGGGCAAAGATTATCAGTTCGAAAGTAAAAACGGGCTCAAAGACGGCTATTTTGGCAATGAAACGAAAAAACTTGTAAAATATTTGGGAGCCCATTATCGCACGGATGATGATGTTCTTGTGGCTGCGTCAGGATTGTAGAAAGGAACAGAAATGAAGAAAAACGGCAAAAAGAAAATTACGGTAGTTGATAATCATAAATTTTTTCCGCCGGTTTTGCTCAAATATGCCAATGACGGTTATCTGGAGTTGAACGACGCCGAAGGCTATCTTGACCGCAGTCTGACCAATTCGACCGGGCTTGTGCGTCTGGAAGCCGGCCGCTGGCTTGCCTATCAGCATTATCACGGCTTTGAGCGTCCGTATGGTACTCACGCATCTGATTTTACCACGGAGCGGGTAGATGGCGGACGCAACAAGACCGGCTACTATACAGCAGAATATTTTCAACAGCGCTATAACGAGGCGATGGAGCGGGTTCCCGAAGCGTTTCGTGCCGTTGTCGTTTTGGTCTGCATAGATAACGAACCGATAAAAGCGCCGGCCGAATGGTCCGAGCGAGAGCGCCGTGAATATGTTGCCGTCAAAAAATATGATTTATGCCGGGGGCTGGATTGTGTCCGCCGCTATATGAAATTTGGCTCCAGACATTGAAAACTCTTGTTTCTCTGCATATCTCAGAGGAACGTGTTGACAAAAGAAAAAATATTACCTTTATGAGGGATTGACAATTTAAAATTATTATGCTTAAGATTGGTTTGTCAGGCGAGGGCGCCTGATGGAGCTTGAAAACCTCCGACTTCATAGAGGACATACCAATCTTAACGGAATGGATAATATGTCCGGCGGCTAAGATGATATGTCCAGGCAAAGGCTAAAACATCTTAGACTCGTTTCTCTATGGCGGGGTTTTCACCGCCGGACACCTATTGAAAACAGGGCGAAGCGGTCTCCAAACTTTTAACATAGAGAGATTAAGATGAACGATTTGACCGTTTTTAACTTTGAAAGCCAACCAATCAGAACTTATGCTGATGAAAATGGGGATACATGGTTTTGTTTTCGTGATGTTGCTAAAGTTCTGGAAATTTCCAATTTATCATATCTAAAGAAAAGATTAAATGAAAAGGGGTGTCGTTTAACGTCAACCCTTACAAAAGGTGGTAAGCAAAGCCTTATATTTGTTAATGAGGGTAACTTGTATCGGATGACTTGCCGTTCGGACAAGCCGCAGGCCAAGCCTTTTGAAAATTGGGTTTATGACGAAGTTTTGCCATCTATCCGCAAGACCGGCTCTTATACGGTTGCCAACAAAGAAAAAAGCTCCACCAACATCGATGAAATAAAAAAAGCCATTGTTCTTGCCCTGCGCAAAAACAGTGCGCCGTTGTCTTTTAAAATCAACGGGGAAGTTATTTCCGTTCCTGAACCGGTGTATAAGGGAATACACACTGGTCTGCTTCAATTAGACCCGATTATGCATAATCTGTCTAAAGTGATAGAAGGTGCCTGTCGCAAAGCGGTTCGGGAAGAACTTAAAAGAATTATAATGAGTTAGACTGAGAGGAATTCGAATGTTAAATGATGAACAAAAGCAATTTAGAGACCGTTTGGTTCGTCATGCTGAAATGTGCATGAAGCGGAGACAGAGTTGTCAGGGGGAAGAAGCCTGTAAGCAGGGACTTATTTTGCCGTTCATCCAGCTTCTCGGTTATGATATTTTTGATGTTGATGAAGTTCGTCCGGAACATTCGGCGGATTTTTCCGATAAGTATAAAAATCGGGTTGACTATGCTATTCTCAAAGAAGGCGAGGCTGTTATTGCCATTGAGTGCAAGCTTCAGGTTGACAAGGCAGATCGCGGACAGCTGAAGAGTTATTTTAACGCCTGCAAGAGTGTTAAGCTTGGTATTTTAACGGATGGGCTTAATTATGAATTCTTTGCTGATTGTGATTCTCCCAATATGATGGATGACGAGCCTTTTATTTCTTTTAATTTTGAAGAGTTTGCTCAGGGCCGTATTGATGACGAACAGGTTAAAGCAATTTCCAGTTTCAGCAAAAGTGAATTTGACCCGGACAATGTCGGGGCTGAAGCTAAAAAGAAGGTTATTTTTTCTTCTATTATCAATTTTTTGGAAAATAATCTGCAAAATCCGAGTGAAGACTTTATTCGTTATCTTTTAAGCAATGCCGAAGGAATCAACCAGAAAATAACCCGCAAGGTTATGGAAGAGAATACTGATATTGTTAAAACCGCTTTTCAGGGTTTTATAGACAAGCGTATTTTGGACCGAGTAGGTTTGGCTGATAAACGTTTGGTTAAAATTGAAGAGAAAAAGGAAGAAACTCAGGAAACGGTTCAGATGGTGCCTGTGCCTCAATCAGATATTGTTACGACAGATGAAGAAATGTATGCGTTTACTTATGCCAAGCAACGTCTCGCCTTTTTGGTCGATAGCGATGAGCTGTATCAGGGTATTGATAAAATTGAGTGGAGAGATTTTAAAACGACATTTACTGTCTTCTATAAAAAAGAAAGAAGCGGAAAAATTTTTAATTTTCTTGAAAATGGAGATGGGACCAAGAGTTTCTATTTCCCGATGATGGAAAATCGAGAAATCAGATGTTCTTCACATGACTATAAAGAAATTGATGCGCTTCTTTTAGAAAGTTATAAAAAAGCGCTTGCAGAAGTACGATAAGGAGGAAAAATGTCTTTATTTCCATCATCTTTTGCAACAGGAAAAGTTCTGGAAGGAAGATATAAAAACTGTATTATTCAATGGTATGGAGAAAATATTAAAATACATACCGGATTTATGCAGAGACTTCCGCTTACTCCCGATACAATAGAAAGTTATGAAGTTATTAAGGAAGACAATAATAAGAGCACCGGAAGCGTTGTCGGCAGAGGTTTACTCGGCGGCCTTTTGTTTGGAGGTTTGGGGGCTTTAGTCGGAGGATATACGGCTAAATCTAACGGTGTGGTTATGGAAGTAAACTTTAAAGACGGTTCATCGTCCATTTTGCTTTTGCCGCAGGATTTTTATTTGAAGGTTATTTATGATTTAAAACATAAAAATAACAAAGGGGTACAATTAGAAGAGTTATCGACAGGCGGAAAAATAATCCGTTCGTTGATGTTTTTTATTCGCAGAACGTTAGGATTCTGTTGTGGAGTATTAGCTTTTGCTCTTTTAGGGTTTGTTTTCAGTGATAAAAACCCAGATAAGGTTCTGTCTATTGTCTTTTCTCTTTTGTTTCTTTGGTTTTCTTTTGTTTTATGGAGAAAAAAGAATTAAAATTAATAACTTGTTTTTACAGAACTTGAAAGTTTAATCGTTTTAATTTTAATGTTTTTGAAAAAATGTGTTATTAAATTAAAAAGAATTGAATAATGTAAACATATTGATATTTTAGCTCTTGACAACACGTACCGAGTGAGATAACATTTCAGGCATAATGCAAGATTTGTCTTTAGACATTTCTTGCATTTGTTTTTTAGCCTGTTTTTATCTGCTTACGTTCAGGCGTTCTCCGCTGTATTGCCGCCGGTTTTTTCCCATTATGCCGGCGGCTTTACTTTTTCTTGAGTCGGTTATGGATTTATCTCCGGTATACAGAATAATATGTTATGCTCTGGCGGCTTATAATCTGGCCAAAGATGCGCATTATCATGCCAAGTATAACAGTTTTTACGGCAATCATCTTTTTGCTGACCGTCTTTCCGAAAAATGGGACGACTATATTGATGAACTTAAAGAAGTTTTTTATCTCGGCAATGAAGCCAACACGCCCGAATCAAAACAAATCCTTCAGGACACAATCCCGCTTATCCCCGACATTACCGAGAACACTCACGAAAACAACATTCTTCTCTATAAGTTCTTTTCGGACTTTCACGCGCAAATAAACTCCCTCAGAGAAAACTTTCCGATGTCTTATGGAGAAGAAAACCTCATTGGCGATATTGACCAGCTCGTTCAAAACAACAAAGGGCTGCTCTGGCGCGCTACTTTAGGATAATCAATGACCCTAACCGCAAAACAGGAAAAGTTCTGTCAGGGCGTCGCTAAAGGTCTGACTTATTCCGATGCCTACAGAGAATCTTACAATACTGATAAGATGAAAGCCGAAACAATCAACCGTGAAGCTTTCGACCTCATGAAAGCCCCCAAGATTGCCGCAAGGGTTGAGCAATTAAAGCAGCGGGCCTTAAAACGCTATGACCTCACGATTGACGATATTATCACTGAGCTTGAAGAAGCAAGGGAGATAGCCAAAGAGACAAAGACATCGGCGGCAATGGTTTCGGCATCTATGGGTAAAGCCAAGCTTCTCGGATTGGTAACAGACAATATTTCAGCCAAGATTACGCAGGCGCCGACCATTGTTGATGATATTTGATTTTGTTTATTTTGGTCTATCCAGTCTAAAAAGTGCCCGTTATTACGGTTAAACATAGAAAATTGTAGACAAAAGAAATGATATGGAAGAAGGCAGCGTAAAACTTTCCGGGCTTATCGCTCCGTCATTTTATGAACTGCATCGACTGGTTAAGAATTATTGCTATACATATTACTGGCTTAAAGGCGGTCGCGGTTCCACCAAGTCGTCGTTTATAAGCCTTGAAATCGTTCAGGGTATAATAAAAGACCCGCAGGCGAATGCGGTTTGTTTCCGCAAGGTCGGCGATACGCTGAAAGACAGCGTTTTTGCTCAGATACTATGGGCAATTGACGCTTTGGGCGTGAGCGATTTTTTCAGAGTTATGCTGACGCCGCTGCGGGTTATCTACAAGCCGACCGGGCAAGCGATTTATTTTAAAGGCTTGGACGACCCAAAAAAGACTAAGTCTATCAAGCTGCGAAAAGGCTATTTCAAGTTTGTGTGGTTTGAAGAGCTGGACGAATTTTCCGGTCCGGAGGAAATCCGCAAGACAACCCAGTCGTTTCTGCGCGGTGGCTGTCGTTATGTAGTTTTTAACAGTTACAATCCGCCGCGGAATACATCTAACTGGGTGAATAAAGAAAGCGCCGTTTGTCGCCCGGACAAATACGTTCATCATTCGACGTATCTGACTGTTCCCCGCGAATGGCTGGGCGAACAGTTTTGGATTGACGCTGAGTATCTGAAGAAGCAGGATGAGGCTTCTTACCGTCATGAATATCTGGGCGAGAGTGTCGGCAACGGTGCGAACGTCTTTACCAATGTTGTGCTGCGGCCGATTGGCGATGACGAGATAAAACGGTTTGACGCCATTCGGCAGGGAATTGACTGGGGTTATGCGACCGACCCGTTTGTTTTTCTGAAAATGAACTATGATCGCAAGCATCGGCGTCTTTACATCTTTGGCGAGATTTACAAGCCCGGCCTGTTGAATGACGACGCGATGACCTTAATCCGCCAGATGTTCGACCCGCGCCAGACGATTATTGCCGACAGCGAAGAACCAAAATCTATTGCCGAGTTCTGGCGTTCCGGCTTCAACATTCGCGGCGCTGAGAAGGGCAAAGGCTCGGTTGCTTATGGAATTAAGTTTCTACAGCGTCTGGAGCAGATAATCATCGACCCGGTGCGTTGCCCGAACACAGCAAAGGAATTTGCCGAATATGAATTTATCCGGGAGAAAGACGGAACTTTGCGCGACGATTACCCGGACAAGAACAACCACGCAATTGACACCTCACGTTATGCGCTCGAATTTGACATGGACAAGCGAGGCCTTTTTTAATGCTTAAAAGAATTATTAACAAATGGATTGAAAAAGCCGTTGCCCAAGAGGTTGCCAATCAAAACAAGTTAAAATGCCGGGAAGACATCTATGATAAGCTGCGTCTGGCGGAAGTAGACCGCAACGAACTGCTGAGCCGTTCCATTCAGAGAACCTCGAAAGACTTTAAGCCCGTCAACGCCAAAGGTCAGGCTATGGATGCGGCCAGTGTCGGCGGCAGCCTTAAAAATGTTTTCGGCGTCAGCAACTATGCCGATGATATTATTTTTACGCATTTTGCCCAGCAGGGTTTTATCGGCTATCAGGCCTGCGCTTTGCTTTCGCAAAACTGGATTATCAACAACGCCTGCAGCGTTCCCTGTGAGGACGCTATTCGTCCGGGATACGAAGTCAACCTCAATCAGAATGCTGAGCATGATGATCCGGACATGCTCGTGAAGATTAAACAGATTTCCGAGCAGAAATTCAGAATTTCGGATATTGCCCGCAACTTTGCCCGCAACAACAAGATTTTCGGCTGTGCCTTGGCGCTGCCGGTAGTTGACGGCATTGATTACAGCAAACCTTTTAATATTGACGGTGTGCGGCGAGGTGCGTATAAAGGCATTTCCCTGATCGAGCCTTACTGGATTACGCCCGAGCTTGATGCTGAAGCAACTTCGGCACCCGAAAGCCTTCATTTCTACGAGCCGACCTGGTGGCGTTTGCCAAACGGCAGAAGAATTCATCGTTCGCACGTTATTTATATTACCGGCGACGAAGTGCCCGATGTCCTGAAACCGACATATTATTTCGGCGGCCTGCCGCTTACTCAGCAGATTTACGAACGCGTTTACGCTTCGGAGCGCGTAGCCAACGAGGCGCCGCTGATGGCCTTGACCAAACGCATGCTGATTGCTGACGGTAATATTGAAGCCTATCTCATGAATGAGGAAGAGGCTGAAGAAAAGCTGCGTAAGTTGTCCTACTGCCGTGATAACTACGGTGTCTTTTTCAAACGTCCGGGCGATAATGTGCAGCAGATAGACACGTCGCTGACCGATTTTGACGCGCTGATTATGACACAGTATCAGCTGGTGGCTTCAATTGCCCGCATGCCGGCGACCAAGCTTCTGAAAACCACGCCGAAAGGCTTCAATGCGACCGGCGAATATGAGATGAAGGACTACATTCAGGAGCTGCAGCATATTCAGGACAACCAGATGAAGCCGCTGATTGACCGGAACAATCTGCTGGTCGAAAAGTCTGAGTTCGGTTTGTCCTATGAATTGGAAACCAAATTTAACCCGGTTGACATGCCGACCGAGCGTGAATTGGCAGAAGTCCGTAAGATTGATGCCGATACCGATGCCGTGCTGATTAATGCCGGGGCGATTACGCCGGAAGAATCGCGGGCGCGAATTATAGATGACCCGAACAGCGGCTACAACGGGCTTCTGGCGGAAATGCCACACAGCGATTTTATGGAAGAGAATTTTCTCGATGACGAAACCGCCGCCGGCGAGCAGCTCTTTGGAGAGCAGCCGGAACAAACGCTTGACGAATGGAAAGAAGAAGACCATCCGCGTGCTGATAACGGCCAATTTGGCAAAGGCGGCGGAAACTCTTCAAATAATGGAAAAGAGGATTTAGAAAAAGAAGATATTTCAAAATTTTTACAGGAAGAAATTTCCGGTGTTAAAGGGCAGGAAGCTATTCAGGCTCTTATGGAAAAAAAGAAAGGTTTTGTTAAATCTGCTTTTCATCGTGAAGATGTCGGCGATATTGCCTTGTTTTGGGGAGATGAAAAAAGGGGGTTATCTCACATTCTAAAAAGGCGCAATGATGATAATATCGACATTTCGGCTTTTGTGAAAGATTTAACCGACGTAGTAGAAAAAGGAGAATTTGTCCGAACAAACGAGAAAGGGCGTTATGAAATCTTCTATAATAAGAAGATGGCTGTTATAGAACCTGAAGTTAAAAACGGAAAAATTACTTTTCTGCTTACAGCATTTAAAAGAAGAAAGCCATAAAAAAAGATGATGCTTAGAGCAGCCGCCGAACCTGCTATTCAAAGATACAGCTGAGGCGAAAATTTCTGTATGTCAAAGCATCATCTTAATATCAATATAATATCTTGAATCTCAATAAAAAGCAAGCAAAAAGTTCTATGGCAAAGCCTCAAATCATACGCGGCGGCAAGCTCAATGCCAATGCCGGGATAGAATCCTGGTATATGGGAGAGCTGGAGAAACTGAGCCGGGCGATGACCCGTGAATGTGCCCGCGAGCTGAAGAAACTTTACGCCAAGGAAGACAACCAGATAAAATTTGCCGAGGACGACAGCATTTCCTCGCAGATGCGGATTAAGCTCAACTATCTGCAAAAGAAATACGGCGACAAGTTTGCCGAAAAGTCAAAGGAGCTGTCTAAAAAGCTGTTGACAAAGCTGATTGCCTATTCCTGGGTGGCTTTGAACGCTGCGGTAAAGCAGATATCGCCGGAGCTTAAAGCCCGGAAGAAGCTCACGCCGGAGGAAGACGAAGCGGCCAAAGCGGCGATTTTTGAAAACGTCAACCTGATTAAGAGTATCCCGAACCAGTATTTTAAGGAGATAACTGGGGTCGTTTCGCGCGCTATTCTGGGCGGGCAGGGCGTTGAGAGCATTACCAAGCATCTGGAGCATTATGAGGGCGTCACGCACCGTCGGGCGAAGAATATTGCCCGTGACCAGACGCACAAAACCTATGAGGCTTTAAGCCTGCGGCGCGCCAAAACGCTGGGATTTACTCATTTTGAATGGATACATTCCGGTGGATCACAGCAGCCGCGCAGCTACCATATGCGCGAACATCCGTCCGGGCTGAACCACGGCATTTTCCGCATCGACGAACCTCCGGTTATCGACCCGAGCACCGGCACCCGAGGCTTTCCCGGCGATTTGCCGAACTGCCATTGCACAATGCGCCCGGTGTTAAAATTTGAAGATGAAGAGAAATGAAACAAGTAGACCATAACGATTTCTGGTATATCAAGGACAACCCCCTCTCCAAAGTGGGGGTTTTTCCTTATCTGGGTAAGCAAATCAGCTCTGAGCTGGAGCCGGATAAGATTTATCAGGTTTACCGCCCGGCGGAGGAGCTTTTATCTGAGGAAACAATAAACAGCTTCAAGCTGTTGCCGATTGTTGATGACCACACCATGCTCGGCACTGAGCCGGGAATGATGCCGGCGGAGGAAAAAGGCGTACACGGCACGTCCGGCAGTGACGTTTACGGCAAAGACGGCAAGCTGTACGGCGATTTGAAGATTTATTCCGAGACTTTGAAAGACGAAATCGAAGCCGGAAAGAAAGAATTGTCCATGGGGTATTTCTGCGATTACGAGCTGACCCCCGGGACCTTTGACGGCCAGCATTACGACGCCGTTCAAAGAAATATCCGAGGCAACCACATTGCCTTGGTGGAAGAAGGGCGCATGGGCTCTGATGTCCGGGTAATGGACAGAAAAATCACAATGGATTCAATGAAGGAGATTAACAGCATGGTAAAAAGTGCAAAACGCGGCAATCGTCGGGCATTTGACGAAGACGTGGACAAAAGAGAACTTATTCGGGAAGTCATGGCTATTGCGGCTAAACCGAATGAAGACTTTGAAGGCGGCGAGCAGGAAAAAGAAGAAACCATCGCCAAAAAACTTGAAGAAATGAGTTACAACCGCTCAGAAAGCGGCACGGCCAACGATGATGATGTAGACAAACGCGAGGGCATTCGCCAGATTATGGCGATTGTCAAAGAAGCGGGCGGCTCTGAAGAGCAAATCCGCGAGGCGGCCGGCATTGCCGAGAAAATCAGCTATAACGATTCCGAGCGTTCGGGCGATGACGAGGAGCCAAAAGAAGAAGGCAAAGACGAAGAGCCGGAATCCTGCGCTTCGGATGAAGACGACGATGAAGAGAAGAAGTCTGAAATCAAAGAACTGAAAGAATCGATGGACGCAATGCCGAAAGCCGTCTTTGCCGAGCTTGCCAAACGTGACAAACTCTACAAAAAAATTCAGGAAAAAACCAACATCGGAACTTTTGACTGTTCGCTGATGACCGAGAAGGAAGTCGCCCGCTATGCCTGCGACAGGCTTGACCTCGGTGCGGCCAGAGGCGAAGAAATCGCTGTTCTCAAAGGCTATCTGAAAGCATCCAGAGTTTCGGAAGTCGGTTTCAGCCTGGACAGTTCGGTCGCGTCAAATTCCGGCCCGGACAAAGCAATCTCGAAATATATGGAAGGAAAATAACATGGTACAGAAAACTGTAAATATTGCGCAGGCCATCGGCGTTCCGGGCGAGTTCTATGACGATTCCCCGCGCCGCGTGGCACCTTATGTTCTGCGCTCGGCCGAAGGCGAGGTTTCCGCAAAAGGAACTCTCAGCTTTTCCGGCAATCCCGCTGACGGCGACACCGTTACCGTAGGGGCGACGACCTATAAATTTAAAAATGAAATGGCCGCGGCAAATGATATTAAACTAGGCGCTTCGCAGTCTGATTCTATTGCCACTTTGGTTAAGGTGCTTAACGGTACCGGCGCCTCCGGCACCGATTACTATGCCGGCACGACTACCCCGAACGCTTCGGCCTCTGCCGCTGCTTCCGGTGCCGAGGTAACGGTTACCGCCAAATCCGCCGGTACTGCGGGGAACAGCGTTGCGCTGGCCGCTACCGGTTCGGCCATGACCGCTTCTGGCAGCACGCTTGAAGGCGGTGCACTCAGCTCGGTTCTGCCGACAGTTGCCCGCGTCTTCACAGCCGGTTCTGCCGACAATGAAGCAATCATCGGCGGCGAGGGCGCTTTTCGCGGTATTCTGGTCGGTCCGAAACAGTATGCCAACTATCTTAACTTTACGGCAACCATGACGCTGCCGGACGGAACCATCGGACAGCTGGCAACCATGGGACATGTTCTTGTTGCCGTTGCCAATGCCGTTTCCCCGGACGATGCCGCCGTTTACAATAATGTCACCGGCGAAATTTCGGGCATTGAAGCCAGCGGCAGCGCTCCCGAAGGTTCGACAAAAATTCCCAACTCTAAATTCATTCTGCGCAGCGCCGCAGCCGGCGAAACCGCTGTTTTAGAGCTTACCAACTAGGAGAAACATAAATGAGTAATTCTGAAATCCGCCTGGCTATCCCGGCGGAAAAGGTTCGCTCGTACTCAATGGACAGCGACACCACCGAAAAAACGCTGGATATGCTTGGCGTGGGATATACCGCTAAAGCCGTTCAGGACATGAAAGAATATTTCAGAGCTTACGGCTTTGATGCGGCTCTGCCGAATGTTGCCATGATTACGACTCCAAGCGTTTCCACCCCGATTCAGCTTCTGCAGTATTGGCTTCCCGAGGTTGTCGAAGTCGTAACCGCGGCCCGCGATATTGACAACATTGTCGGCCGTACGATTGCCGGAACCTGGGCAGACGAAGAAATCGTCCAGACTATTCTGGAACGTACCGGTCAGGCCCGTCCATACGGCGATGATACGAATATTCCGCTGTCCTCCTGGAACCCGAATTTTGAAAGACGTAACATCGTTCGTTTTGAGGAAGGCGTTGAGGTCGGCGTTCTGGAAGAAGAACGGGCTGGAAAAATGCGCCTGTCTTCGGCAAACGAGAAACGCACGGCGGCAGCCGAATCGCTGGCAATCGAAATGAACAATATCGGTTTTTACGGATACAACGATGGTTCTAACCGTACGTATGGCTTCCTGAATGACCCGAATCTGCCGGCTTATGAAACGGCAGCACAGGGCACTTCCGGTCAGACCACATGGGAAAGCAAGACTTTTGACGAAATTCTTGCCGATTTCCGTACGGTAGCGCAGAAGCTTCGCACGCAGACCGGCAACCGTTTCAATCCGAATCGTGACGCCTGGGTTGCCGCTCTCGGTACCGATGTCGTCCAGTATCTGGATATTCCGAATGCACTCGGTTCGATGTCCATTCGCGAATGGCTGTCGAAGACTTATCCGAATCTGCGGATTGAAAGCGCCATTCAGCTGAACGGTGCCAACGGCGGCGCTAACGTCATGTATGCCTTTGCCGAACGCATCAACGGCAAAAAGGTGGTTGACCAGTATGTTCAGGACGTTTTCCGCATGCTGGGCATTGAGAAGAAAGCCAAAGGCTTCATTGAAGACTACTCTAATGCGACCGCCGGCATCTTCTTCAAACAGCCAATCGGCGTCGTTCGCGTAACCGGTATTTAAGGAGGCGCACATGCCCTATATCGCAAGTACGATGTCAACGGACGTCAACTACTGCTTCTACGGCAAGACGCCGACCGGCAGCAACGAAGTCCGCAAGTCAATCCTCGTTTCCGGCAAGGCTAACGTGGCCGACAGGCATTTCATTACCAAAGACGGCGCCGTTACCAGAGTCAGCAACGAAGAGTTGGCTTTGTTAAAAGAGCACCCGGTATTCAAAATGCACGAAGCCAACGGCTTTGTCAAAGTCTGTGCTACCGAAAGCCGTGCCGAAAATGTTAAGGAACTGTCCAAAAAAGACGCTTCCGCTCCTAAAACGCCCGATGATTACAAGGCACAGGGCAAAGAAGCGCCAAAAACCAAGGCAAGGTAAAAATGAGCTCTACCTATGTAACCGTTACCGTCGCTGAATTTCGCGTCCTCTATCCGGCGTTTGCCGACCCGGAAAAATATTCCGATGCCGTGCTGGAAGATACGCTGGACCTGGCAAGCTGCTACATATCCCTGAAAAATTACGGGGTGTTGCAGGGAAAATGCCGTAAACGTGCAATCTATCTGCTGATGGCGCACCTGCAAACGCTGAAAGATATGCTGGCGCAGGGCAAGACGCAGGTAACGGTTACATCAGGAGCTTCCATTGATAAGGTCAGCGTTACTTTATCAATGCCGCCGATGAATACGCAAGCGCAGTGGTGGTTCAATATTTCAAGCTATGGCAGTTCTCTGCTGGCGCTGCTTGAGGTCAGAGCTGCTCCCGGATTTTATGTCGGCGGGTCATTTCAAAGAGTTTTATAATGCCGATAAAAGTCACTCATCATTCAACAGATGCGGCTGATTTGTTGAAAAAGTTAAGAGGCTTTTCCGTCAAAGCCGGATGGTTTGAAAATGCCAAATATGACGATAATAAGCCGGTTGCCGGGATTGCCGCCGTTCAGGACGGCGGGGCAACGATTAGCCATCCCGGCGGCACGCCTTATAAATTCGGCAAAAACGGAGAAGTTGTCTTTGTTGAAAAAGGCACGCCGAATCCGGTTGGCATAACACGGCCGCATACGATTGTTATTCCGCCGCGTCCGTTTATGAAACCGTCGGTCGAAGACAACAAAGAAGAGTTAATCGGTCAATTGGAACTAATCAGCCGCCGTATTTTAAGCGGAGAGATAACAGAAAAACAGGCGGCCGAGATGATTGGCGCGATTATGGCCGGCAATATCAAAAAGGCGATTGCCAAGGTCAACACGCCCCCGCTTAAAGCATCGACCGTTCGTCGCAAAAGAAGCGGTTATGCCGATACCAAGACAACCGGTTCTCTGACCAAGCCGCTGATTGGCAGCGGCCATTTGCTTGAAACCGTAGATTACCAGGCGGAGCTTAAATGAACCTGCTGAATGAAAACCTTTTACAAATTGCCTTCGGCGTTATTCCGCCGGAGAGGTTTCTGTATTACCGGTTTACCGGCACCGCGGAAAACGAAATCGGATTGAATGTTCCCCAGTTTGCCGCTCCGGTGGAATTGGAAGGCTCTATTCAGGGCGTTGAACTTAACATTTATCCGCAGCTCGGCCTCGATTTTCAGAAAAACTACCGGCTGGTTTACGCGTCGGTCAACATGAAAGGCATAGAGGAACAGGAAGTCCCCGACCGGCTGGAGTTTTATGGGCTGACATGGAGCGTTGTCAAAACCGTGCCGTGGATCAACTACAACGGCTGGAACGGTGTTCTGGTCGTTGAAGACAAGCGAGAACGATGATTAAAACCGAAAACCAAATCTGGGCAGATTTGAGAAAGCTTATTACGCTGGGGCTTGCCAAATTCGGCATTGAAGGCTGGCAGATAAGGCAGCTGCAGCAGCCGGTCAAAATAACCACTTTGCAGCCGACAGTTTTCATGGCGAAACTCAATGCCCCGCGCATCGGCTGGCAGTATTCCAAAAATGAAGTTGTTGACGGCCGTCTTATGCGCACCGAAAAGTTCATACAGGAAATTCGCTTTCAAATCAGCGCCCTGAAAAAAAGAATTCCCGCCGTTGTTGACGATTTTACGTCTTCAGACGCGCTGAACGCGCTCATCAGCTGGTTCATGAGCCGCGATGGTTTGTCTGCCATCCGTGCTCTTGGATATAACACCTATCGCGTCGGCCGGCTGGAAGAACCTTTCTTCATAGACGATTCCGATACTTATGAGCGGAATCCTTATTTTGAATTTTCATTAATCGTTAACCAAAGCTATTCCGAGGAAATTCCCGGAACCAACCAACTTATTCCAAAAATTACAGGAGTTTAATCCATGGCAATTCGTCAATCCAAATATGTCGCCATAACTTCCGGGGTGGGCGGCCGCACGCTTGCGTCCCGCAAGGAGCTTATCGGCCTGATTTTCTCGAATAACGGGCTTATTCCCACCGGAACCCGGCTTGAGTTCGAGGAGGAAAAGAACGTCGGCGAGTATTTCGGCTATACTTCGGCCGAATATGAAGCCGCTTCCGTCTATCTTGGTTATGTTAACAAATACAGCAGCGCGCCGAAGAAGATAGCCTTTCAGCGTTATGCTCCGAGCGGCTCCGCTCCCTATATCCGTTCCACGCAGTCTTTGCCGGCGATTGCCGCTTTTAAGGCGGTTTCGGACGGTGGTTTGGTGCTCAATATGGGCGGCACGGCTTATACGGTTTCCGGTCTGGACTTCAGCTCTGTTGAAAATTACGCTGCGGTTGCCGCCGCCGTTCAGGCCGGTGTGCAGAAAAACTCAGCCGGGGGCGAACTCTGGACAGGAGCAACCGTCACTTTTGACGCGGATAATTCTGCTTTTGTCCTTACCGGCGGCCAGATTGGCGAAGCGGTTATTCTGAATGCCTCGGCTCCCGACAGCGGTTCCGATGTTTCCGGCCTGCTGGGTTGGAACACTGCCAGCGGCGGTATCGTATCCAACGGGACGGCGGCGGCTACGCTGACTGAAACCCTTGATGCCGCGGTCGAGCTGTCGAACAATTTCGCCTCTTTCGGCTTTCTGCAAGCGCTCGATGCCGAACAGATTGAAGAAGCCGCAGCCTGGACCAACGGCCAGAACAACCAGTTTATGTACAGCGTCAACGTTACCGGCGACGATTATACGGCGGTTCAGGCTGCGGTGTCCGGTTATTCCGGCGTTGCCCTGAACTATGACGCCTTTAATGGTTATGCGTGGCTGATGCCGATGATTCTGACTGCTTCCATTGACTGGGACAGGGCAAACGGCGTCATTAACTTCATGTATCATCAGTTTGCCAATATTCCGGTTTCAGTGTCAACCGACCAGCTGAGCGATACGCTGGACGCGCTCGGCATCAACTACAACGGCGCCACGCAGCAGGCCGGCAATCAGATTGCTTTTTATCAGCGCGGAACCTTGCAGGGCGAAGTTACCGACATGGGTGTTTATGTCAATGAAATCTGGCTAAAAGACGCCGCGGCCTCCAATTTTCTGAGCCTGCTTCTGGCTTTGCCGCAGCTTCCGGCCAATTCGACCGGCACCGGCATTGCCCGGACGTCAATTCAAAGCGTTTTGGACGAAGCGCTTAACAACGGCGTCATTTCGGTCGGCAAGGAGCTGAATGCCACCAAGAAAGCCTATATTTCTCAGATAACCGGAGATTCGGAAGCCTGGCGCGAAATCTATATGAACGGCTATTGGATAGACGTTGAAGTAACGTCCGAAACGGTCAACGGCAGCGAAGAATATAAAATCGAATATCTTCTGGTTTATTCCAAAGGAGATTCAATCAGAAAAATCGAAGGCACCCACACATTAATCTAGGAGAAAAAACATGGAAGATATTTCAGGAACCGGCATAGAAATCACGCTTATTGCCGTGCCGACTTTTCCTGCCGGGCTGACGCTCAACGCCTTTGCTGACGATACAGACCCGCTTGACACGCCGGAACTGCAAACCGCAGACTGGGGAATGGGCGTAAACGGCGACATGGTTATCTGGAACACGCCGAAGCCGATTGAAGTTACTATCAGCATGATTCCCGAGACTGAGCAGGCAAAGAACCTTGATCTGCTGGCCGATGCCAACCGTCCGGCCAAAGGTAAGCTGACAACCAAAGACCTTATCACGATGACAGTAAGTTATCCCGACGGCACTCGCAAAACGCTGACTTCAGGACGTCTGGTCGCGGCCTTGCCGCTGACGTCGGTTGCTTCGGCCGGCCGTTATAAAAGCAAAACCTATCGTTTTGTTTTTGAAAACAAACTGTAAAGGAAAAAAACATGGAGCTTTTACAGCCGAAAGAAATTGAAATCAACGGTAAAATTTACCGGATTTCAAAGTTTCCGGCGACAGTCGGCCGGGAGATTGTCGCCAAATATCCGATCAGCAACATGCCGAAGCTGGGCGACTATAAGGTCAGCGAAGAAATAATGATTAAGCTGATGTCCTATGTCGAAGTCGTTTTGCCGGAGAGAAGCATCCGCCTGACAACGATTGACCTCATCAACAATCACGTGCCGGACTGGGAAGTTCTGGCCAGGCTTGAATGGGAGATGCTGCAGCATAACTGCTCTTTTTTAGCAGATGGCAAGAGCTTAAGTTTCTTCGAAAAGCTTGCGCATCTTGCCGAACAGAAGATTACCGAAATGTTGACAGTTTCATTGGGCAAATCGTCGCTTCGGGAAAAGCAACCTTAAACGAACTGCGAACCGTCTATACGCTGGAAGACGCGTTCATGCTCTGGGAAGCCGATATTGTTCCCAAATACAATGAATGGCTGATTTCTCAGGACGCACTTAAAAAAGCCAAAGCGAGAAGTTAAATGAGTTTGATTGCCACTTATTCCATCCTGTTTGAAACGAAGGGAGCAGATAAAGTCCGCTCTGATACCAAGCAAACCGAATCAGCTGCGGAAAAATCTGCCCAGGCGACTGAAAAGACAGGTAAGGCTGCGGACAAATCGGCAGACTCGTTTAAAAAACTATCAACACAAATTATTAAGACCTTGGCGCCGATTGCCGGATTGGCAGCGCTATTAAACCGTACGCTCAGCTTTGCTTCACAGGCGGAGGAAATGTCCTATCTGGCGCAGAATACCGGCATGGCGGTCGAAAAGTTTCAGGCGCTGGCGATTGCCGCAGAGAACTACGGCGGTTCAGCAGAAGGAATCGCCGGTTCCATGCAGGGATTGAACGCTAACCTCCAGAACATGAGGTTAGGCAGAGGCGGAGGCAGCGTCGAAGAGGCAGCCATAACCTACGGCATCAATCTTTATGGCGAAAACGGACTGGCTACGGCCGAAGAACTGTTGATGAATGTTGCGGAGCGTTTCGAATCCCTTGACAGCATGCAACAGCTTGACCTCGGCCAGCGGCTGGGACTCGACGAGGGAACCATCCGCCTGCTGCAAACCGGGGTTGCCAACGTGCAGAAAGAGCTTGAACGCGGTGCAAAATATTCCCTGTTCAGCAAGGAAGACATTGAGAACAGCCGCCAGTTTCAGCGAACCATGCGTGACATCAAGCTTGGTCTGTCACAGATTTTCGGCATTGTCGCCCGTTCCCTGCTTCCGGCTTTTACTTGGCTGGGCGATAAAATAAGCAACGCCCTGCAGCTTTTTAGCGAACACAGCGGCTTTATTCTTGGGTTTTTAGGGACTGTGTCGGCAGCTTTGGGTGTTATGGCTATTAAGGCCGGATTGGCTTTTGCTCCGTTCTTAATTGCTGTCGGTTTGATTACTGCCGTTGCTGCGGCCATCGGTCTGTTGATTGATGATATTATTAATTTTTGGCAGGGAAATGAATCGTTAATCGGAACGTTTATTGAAGCCGTCAAGGTCGTATTTGGCGCCTTATGGGATTTTATCAAAGAAGGTTTTCAGGCGGTTTTTGACTGGTTGGCGGATACGAAAATAGGCAAATTGGTTAAAGGCCTGTTTGGCGGCAAAGAATCTGAAGGAACGGATGCAGACCCAAAGGTTAAGCAAGAAATTTTTGATATGGCAGATGCGAAGCGAAAATTTGAGCTGACGCAAACTCCCCTTGCCGCTGTTCCGCAGGGAAGCGTATCGGCCAGTTATTCCAATCAGGACCAGAGTGTGAAGATAGATAATATAACAATCAATACCCAGGCAACTGATGCGGCGGGTATCGCCACTGATTTGAACACGCAGATGCGGGAGTTGTTCATGTCGACGGCAAAAGCTCATGCAACTTCGAGGATTTCATAATGGTTACGCCGTCATTTTCAATCGGAACCGGTCTGACGCTCGGCGGTCTGATAATTTCGGACAAAGCGGTCAGCATTTATGAAAACAACAAGGAGATACTTAAAGATACGACGCTTATAGATGCCGATGCCCAAGACGATGCAAGAACCATGGACCATCCGATAGAAAATGGCGCGGTAGTGACTGACCATATCGTTTTTAACCCAAATCAAATTACGTTGCGCTGTTGGATGCCGAATCTTCCTTTTCTGTATAACCGGGCGTTGAATGAGATTCAAAACCTTTATAAGCAGAGCCGGGAGGTAAAAATTAAAATCCGCAGCGAGGTTTTTGAGCCGATGATTTTGGTTGCCAAACCAATTAGGGTTTCTGCCGACACGCTTGACCATATCGTTTATGAGCTTTCTTTCAAACAGATACTTGTCGCCGTCAGCCAGTATGTACCGTTACCGGTGTCAAAAGTCAGGCACAAGCAGGATGCGAGCACGGTCAGCTCCGGCGAAAAACAGCCGCAACAGTCGTCATTGCTTCTTCAGGGTTTTCGAGCTGCGGGAAAACCGTTGGGAATTAACATTTAACGGATAAAATGCTCATAAAGAACAAAGCCCCCTGTTGAGGGCTTTGCCTTGTCTATCGTTTAACCGACAGATAAATTCGAATTTTCCGAATAACAATAATAAGCTTTATTATCATTATCTTTCCTTTCACAATGTGAAAGGGGAAAACCTTTCCCTATTGACTTTTAGTGTCAAATAGGTTATCTTAACCGTATGAAATGAGTTAAGTTAGGTTAACCCCTTTCTAGGTTTAAGAAATTGTCCGTTGTTCCAGCAACGGACTTTTCTTTTATACCGACAAACGACGTTACTGTCAAGATTTGGGAATTTTACAATGGGCTATCAAATACCAATAATTTCTACGCCTAACCAAAGCCTGACCGTTGTCATTAACGACATTTCCTATGAGATAACGCTCCGGCTTGTCGAAAACATTATGGAGTTTTCCCTCTCGGTCAACGGCAGCAAGGTAACTGACGGCGAGCGCTGCTTTCCCAATCAGTTCATTTTGCCTTATCCGTACATGCTGAACGGCGGTAACTTTATTTTCAAAACTGAAAATGAGGAATATCCGAACTGGGAAAATTTCGGCAGCACCTGTCAGCTTTTGTTTTATACAACGGAAGAGATGTCTGCAGCGGCGTCTGCATAAGCATGGATTTGTTCAATGCAAAAAAGAATAATAACCACCGAATTTGCCGTTCGCGGCGGATTAAAGCGTTTTGAGAACATAAGCTGCAAATTTCGGATTGAAAAATATATGGGCGCGGTCATGAACAAAGCCAATATAGATATTGCCAACCTTGCCCGCGAAGACGTCGAATACCTGACAACCTATACCAGCTATGCTCTGGCTGTTCAGCAGCGGAAACGCATACGTATTTCTGCGGGGTACGAAGGTCAGGATGTTGCTTTGCTTTTTGACGGCGACATTTCCGAAGCTTTGCCGACCATGCCGCCGGATGTCTGGTTGAAATGCCAGGCCATCAGCGGCTATTACAACAATCAGACGCTTTTAACCAAATCTATCGACAGCCCTACTTCGGTTAAACAGCTGGCGCTGAACATTGCCAACACGCTGGGGCTGGAACTTGACTGGCGCGCCAGCAGCGAAAAGACAATTGGTTCCTTTAACTATATCGGCGGCGGGACCAAGCTCATTGACGAATTTAACCGTATGGGCAACTTCATTGCCTTTGAGGAAGACGGCAAACTTAAGGTTGTCGACAACATCAATAAGGCCGAGAGGGTTGCCTCGTCAGCCAAGGTATTGTCGGAAGACAGTGGCCTTATTGATATGCCGCAGCCAAATGCGCTAGGCCTCTCGGCCAAGATGCTGCTTGACCCGACGGTTGTCTGCGGAAGCTATGTCAAGCTTGAAAGCAAACGCATCCCTGCCGCAAACGGTTTCTATTGGGTCTACAAACTGGCCCATGAAGGAAGCCTGCGCGAAGAATCTTTTTACACGTCAATTGAAGCAAGAAGAATATGAGTGAAGTTCATGACATCCCGGGTTTTAATCCGGCCGATATCGGCAACCTAGACGGGCTTCTCAACTATTTTGAAGACCTGTTAAACATGAATTTGGAATGTTGTCTGCCGGCAATTGTCGAAAGTTATGACCGTTCGACCAATTCGGCTGTTATTCAGCCGGCTATCAGCGCCGTGGCATCTTCCGGGCAGAAGATACCCAGAGACAGGCTTTTCAGCATTCCGGTCTTAACTTTGTCCGGTGGCGGTTTTTTCATCAGTTTTCCGGTCAGGAAGGGCGACACGGGATGGTTGGTTGCCAGTGACAGAGACATCTCTATTTTTAAGCAGAATTTGGAGGAAACGGCGCCGAATACCTATCACAAACATAAGTTTGTCGATTCAGTGTTTATTCCCGACAAAATTAAAAAGTTTACCATAACCGAGGCGGATAAAGACGGGCTGGTCATATCCAATTTGGACGGCGACAACAAAATTGTTCTGACCGGTCTGAATCAGAATGCTTCGGCCGGAAACATAAATCAAACCGCCGCAGGCAATATCAATCTTTCGGCTGCGGCGGTTAACGTTTCCGGCAATACGGCGTTTACGGACGCAGTAGCGATGCAGAAAACGCTGAACGTGACAGATTCGGCAACGGCCGGAACGCTGCATGCCAAAAATGGAGCAAGCGGTTCCTTTGTTTCAATGGACAATAAAAACATAACCGTTCAGGACGGCATAATAACGGGAATAGCCTGATGCTTTCAATTGCGACTGACGAAAACAACGACATTTATCTGGACGAATTCGGTAATCTTGCCACGGTTACCGACCTTGACGCCGTTGCGCAGGTTTGCCGCAATACGGTTCTGACGACCTACGGCGAGCTTATTTATGATGTGGATGGCGGAATTCCTTATTTCTCGACGGTATTTACCGACCCGCCCAATATCGAACTGTTTCAAAACGCAGTTGTCCAGGCTCTTCAAGGTGTTGAAGGTGTAACGCTGGTTAAAAGCTTTGAATATTCCGTTAATAACGGAACACTTTCATATACGGCCGAAATTCAGACTACTTACGGAGACATGACTCTCAATGGCTGATATTTACAATTATATTGTCAACACCGGGGTTATTGTCCCGGACACTTCCGATTTGAAAAATGACGTAACGGCTGAGTATCAGGAAGCTCTCGGTTCGGACATGAATACAACGGCCGGAACGCCGCAAGGTCGTCTGATAACGGCCGAAACTGCGGCTCGTGCCAATGTCGTGCGTACCAATTCGTTAACGGCCAACATGTTTAACATCAATCTGGCCTATGGCAAAGCGTTGGATGCGCTTGGAGCCATGTTCGGTCTGTACCGAGAGGGGGCGACCTCGAGCAGCGTGCTGGCGACGATAACCGGCGTCAGCGGCACGGTCATCCCGGCAAACTCCCAAGCCAGTACGGCGAAGGGAGTTATTTTTTACCTTGAAAATCAGGTGACCATCCCGGAGAGCGGCGCAATTCAGGCAACGTTTTTAAGTCAGGAGAAAGGCGAAATTGCCTGTGCCATCGGCGAACTGAATAAAATCATCGATGGTACTTTCGGCTGGGAAACCATTACCAACGAGGCACCGGCCGTTCTCGGCACGCCGCAGGAAAGCGACGAAAGCTTTAAGGCACGCTTTCCCGAGGGCATTTTTACCGGAAAGTCGCTGTTGGAAGATTATTCTTCCGCCTTGAGCAAGGTTGAGAATCTGAACAGCAGCTATGTCTATGACAATTACACGAATGAAGTTGTCACGATTGACGGCGTGCAGATTCAGCCGCATTCGCTTTACAGCTGTGTTGAAGGCGGAACGGACGAAGATGTTGCCGAAGCGTTGTTTTCGGTCAAGTCGGCAGGCTGCGGCTATACCGGCAATACGACGGTTAACGTAAAAGACCCGGTTTACGGCAATTCTTATGCAGTTAAGTTTGACCGTCCCGAACAGGTTCTAATTGACGTCAAGGTAACGGTTAATCAGGAATCGGCGGCGGAAGCCGATTTGCAGCAGGCGATTATCGACACGATTCTGTCTTATGCTTCCGGCGGCATTTCGACCGTTCAGGGGCTGAAAGTCAATGTCAGTGTTTCGCCGTTTGAAATTGCGGGCGCATTGAGCTGTTCGTTGTCGTCAATTTCCGTGCAGCAGGTTGAAATCGCTGTTCACGAACAGCCGCTTTCAACGGCGGTCATTCCGATAAAGGTTAATCAGATTGCCGTCATCACGGCTTCAAACATTACGGTGGTAATCAACTGATGAAGATATTCAATCCCGATTATGCGGTGGATTTGCTTCAGGCGCTTATCTGGCAGTATGACAATGCGCCGCGCCTGCAGAAACTCATTCAGCAAAAGCAGGACTGGTACAATCGGAACAATACCGAATTCTGGACCGATTGGCTGAATAACGTCTTCAACATAAATACGGCCAACGATTTCGGTCTGACCGTGTGGGGCAAGCTGCTCCGGGTCGAGCGTACTTATACCGTCAACGGCCAGCCTTATTCGCTGGATACGGAACAATACCGGCTTTTGCTTAAGGGGCGCCTTCTTTATTTAAGCATGAACGGTTCCGTTCCCGAAATCAATTCGTATTTGCATCTGCTGTTTTCCGCGCGCGGCCGTGCCTATGTCATCGACAATCAGGACATGACAATTCGCTATGTTCTTGAGTTCAGGCCGACGGAAAGCGAGCAGGTTGTTTTGCTTAACACCAAAGTTCTGCCGCGGCCGGCAGGTGTCGGTTATCAAATCAACGTAATTCCTCCGAAGACCGTTTTCGGTTTTCGGGGGCAGAATTTGTCGACCTTTAACCACGGAACCTTTTGGAACCGTAAAGATATCAGTGGGAATTAAAAAAAATGAAATCTTCAGATGTTATTGATCCGGCAGTGTTGGAAATGCCCTTTGCCGTCAACGGCGATAAAAACAATATTCCGGCGACAAATACGCCGTCAAGCGGCTATGCCAGCCAAAGCCTGGGTTTCCCGCCTATTACGCAGGAAGAACCGGAAGACGGCGGCATTCCGCCGGACAGAAAAGATTTCAACGGCCTTGGTTATATCACTACCTCGCATTCGTTCTATTCTCAAACCGGCAGCCTTTATACCTTCAGCGAATCAGTTTCCGCCGCCATCGGCGGTTATCCGTCCGGCGCCAAACTGTGGTATACCGACGCCGAGAATAAGGTTCGCCTGCTCGTATCGCTCAAAGATGACAATACGGATAACTTTATAACAACACCCTCGGTCATTGGTCCCGAAGGCTCATGGAATGATGTCATTGCGTCGGATGAGTTTGTCGCTCAGAATTATATTAACAAAGACCGGGTCAACAACTGTCTGATGTCTGTCGGCGCCTCTGTTTGGGCTTCTTTAAGCGGAAATGAGCTGTCCCTTACGGCAGAAATTATCTGCACCATCCCGGACGAACGCGATTCGAAAGGCGTGCCGCAGAGCCTTTCGGTTACGTTGCCTTCGGGGACGGAAACGACGCTTGACACGTCTTCGGAAGGAAGCTGGTTTATTCTTGCCACGGACGGAAGCCTTTCTTCTCTGGCGCAGGAGAACTTTTTCAACGGGACCTATCCGACTCCGACTTCGGGAAAAAAATATCTTGTCTTTGACGAGCTTAAAAACGCGTTTTTCTTTTCAGATACCGGTTCAGCTTATGAAAAAATTTCCTGTGCCATTGTCGGCGAATATGAAGTTTCGGGCAGCACTGCGGCTGATTTGACTTTATATCAGCCCTATACGCTGGCCACTCAGACGGACGTCGCCCGTATAATAAAGATTATAAATAATAAAATTCAATTAGTCAGCGCCGTTCCGGCTAATGCGGAAAGCAATGTTTTATATTGTATTGCGGAGTCATAATGTCCCTTTATTTTGGAAATAAAAAAATCCGAGACACCTCGTCGCCGGGTCTGTTTCTAGGCTCGACCATGATTAAACGCGCTTATCTGGGTTCGACTTTGGTTTACCAATACAACTCCTATGAACCGGATACGGTGCTTTGCGATATAAACAACGGCGCTTCAGCTTCCGTTATCTTTAAAAAAGGTGTTTATTATGTTCGAGGACAAGGTGCCGGCGGTGGCGGTGGCAGAAATGGTTACTTCGGCAACGGACAAGGCGGCGGCTCGGGAGCAGGTTTTGAAGGATATATCTACGTTAAGAGAGACTTGGGCGCAGTTTCTGTAAGCACCGGGGTTGGCGGTACCGAGGCGTATGACGGCAATCCGGGAACAGATACCATTGTTGGCTCCATAATGACTCTTGGCGGTGGCAAGGGTGGTGCCGGCGAAAACAAAGAGCATGTTGCCAATGCCGGAATCTATACTTTTAATTCCTCTGATGACTGGGAAATCATTTCTTTCACAGTCGCTCAAAACGGAAATCAGGGATTGGAGGCGACGTCTTCTGGTGATTTTGTTTCCGGCGGCAATTCGGTTTTGACCAATTCCGGCGGAGGTAAAGGGCATGCTAACGCCACTGCTCCCGGAGCCGGAGGCGGCGGAGGTTATCAGTTTAATATTAACGGAGGCGATGGGTATTATGGCGAGCTTAAAATTCAATATATTCGTTACGAACCCTAATCGCATAAAAATAATTTTTCTATTTTTAGTGGGGTAATCATTTGACAATTTATAAAGCCCTGATATAGTTTTGTCATGAATAAGCAGATGATAAAATACTTAGGGTTTTTCCTGTTTTTGGGCTTTTTGGGTTTTCAGGCCAAAGCTGAAGACCTGCAGGTATATTTTTCGCCATCGTCCAAATGCGAGAACAGTATCGTTAAATTGATAAACCAGAGCGAAGAAAGCATTTCTGCGGCCGTTTATGCCATAAACAACGATGCGATTGTGGAGGCGCTTAAAAAAGCGCATGACCGGAATGTCAACATCCGCATTTTAACCGACCGTCTGCAAGCCTCAAACCGCAGCTCCAAGGTTCGGGAACTGTACGATTACGGCATAAATATCCGCGTACACAGCAAGTTTAAAATAGAGCATAACAAATTTGCCGTTTATGACGAAAAAATTGCTTCCAGCGGTTCTTACAATTGGACGAATTCGGCCAGTGACAAAAACAGCGAAAACTGTATTTTCTTCATTAAAAACAAAAATGCCGTAAGACGCTATCAGAGCCGATTTGAATACCTCTGGCGAATTAATACCAAAAAGAAGTCAGACCAATGGTTTGACCGAAAACAAAGCTGATTTTGATAAGATAAAAGCCCCGGAAAACCGGGGCTTTTCATTTCTATTATTTTGATAGAGGCCAGGGCGGCTAAAACGCCCTGACTTAAGAATTGCAGTTCTTAAAGCTTCAAGCCTCCGGAAGACTCGAATACTCTCTATACACTCGTACAAGTGCGTTTAAACGGCTATCACGCCGCAAACCGAGAGTCAACTCATAAAATTTTATTACCGGCCTTTTTAAGAATTGCTCCGTTTCAATCTTTTTTCGGAGTGGAAAATTGGAAAACTCAACAAAGGAAGTATTCCGCAGCTGTTTTTGGTGGGCTTTTTTTATCGGAGTCATCACCATGCTTATTCGTCCTTTTATATCCATCAGACAGACCATCCGCGATACGGCCATAACATTTCTGGTCAGTATGCTGTCCGGTCTTCTGGCTGAATACCTCAACATCCCCGAAGCTGTCAAATACGGGCTTTCTGGCGTCTGTGGCCTTTTTGCGGTGCGTTTGTATATTATCGGCGAAAATCTTCTGTGTCAGACGGCCAGAAATCCGGTCGGCTGTTTCAAACGTATTTTAGGCAAAAAAGATGATTGATTTGAACGAAGCGGTGCAGAGGCTTTGTCTGCACGAGGGGATAAGGCTGCAGCCGTATCGGTGCCCGGCCGGCTATCTGACTATCGGCGTTGGCCGGAATTTGGAAACCAATCCGCCGACGGCTGAAGAAAAGAAAATCTGCGGCGACTGGCAGCACGGCATTACCAAAAACGCCGCTTTCTTTTTGCTCAGAAACGATATTAAGCGCGTTGAAGCCGAATGTGCCGACCGGATTCCTTTTTGGAAACAGTTGGACGACGAGCGGCAGTATGCGCTGGTGGATATGGCTTTTAATCTTGGCATTGCTGGACTTTTGAAGTTCAAGAAGATGCTGGGTTATATGGGTGTCGGTAACTACACGCAGGCGGCAACCGAATGTCTGGCTTCAAAATATGCCAAAGATGTTGGAGAAAGGGCGGTACGAATTGCCCGTTTAATTGAAAAGGGAGTATGGAAACAATGATTTATCTGATTTCATTTTGCATTATCGCGATTTCGGCGCTGTTGTGGCGTATTCGCGGCGGACTGTGGAAAAAAAATATTCCGGCGAATAAGATTTGGTATGCGTTGTTTTTCGGTATTTGTGGGTATTTCCATTTTGGAAACAGCCTCGAGAAAGCCATCATTGGTTTTGTTGCATGCTATGTAAGTTATCAACTCTACGGCTGGGGTTTGTACATCGGTCGATTGCTGCAGGGCGGAAAACTTAACCCAAACTTAGTGCAGTACCGGGAGTGTGAGCTGATAGACGATTTGCTGTATAGCTGCCGTATCAGCTTTAAGGGAAAAACCGTCTGGCTGTATGAATATCCGAAACTGTTCGGCTTTTGCGGGGTAACGCTGACCGGCCTGATTATTACATTTTTGTGGGGCTTGTATTTTGGCAGCCTGCCGCTAATGCTTTCCGGTCTTGCGATGGGCCTGTGTTACTGGTTGGGTGGAAAGCTTGAAAAGCTCTATGCAATTGGAAAGTCTGGATGGAATTGGGGCGAGTATATATTCGGCGCTTATCTCGGTGGCTGGCTGGCGTGGGGGCTGCTGTGAAATATGCGGTTCTTATTGGTCTTTTTGCTGTTGCTCTTGGCGGAGCTTATTTGCTTGGCCGCAGTCATGCCGAAGTTCGGATTGTAAAAGAGCAGGTGGAGGTTGTGAAGTATGTTTCACAAAAAAAGGCAGAAATTTATGCTAAGCCTAATGCTGGCCGCGCTGAGCTGCTTAAGCTCATGTACGACGGTAAACTCTGACTATTGTCCGGTGTGGCCGACAGCTGGTTCGGCCGTTGCTGCCGAGTTGGAAAAGGCCAGCTGTTCGGAATTTCCGAACACGTGGGAGTGGATAGGTCGGCTGAATAAATTAAGGCAGGAATTGGAGCTTTGCAGGTAATTACTGTTCTTTCTTTGTTCTTGCCAGCAAAGCAAAAGTCAGAATGGCAAAATTTTAAAGTCAGAATGCCGATAAAATATAAAGTAAAAACAGCATATTAGCATGTGTTGGCATCGGTCTCCAAAACCGAGTGTCGTGAGTTCGAATCTTACTGCCCCTGCCAAGGAAAATCAAGGGTTTGCGGGGAATCGTAAGCCCTTTTATTCTGACTTTTGGATTACTTTTTGACTCACATAGAATCAAATACTTAGCATAGGGTGTCAGAACAAAGTCAGAATGAATTTTGGCATAAAAAAGCCCCGAAAGTATGCGGGGTTGTTATTGTTCTTTTTCGGCTTCCAGACGTTTTTTGAGCGTATTAAGTCCCATTCTTTCGGTCGGGCTTTTATATACTTCGTTAAATATACGCTCCTCCTTATGTCCGGTAAACATAATTGCCTCGGCTGTGGTAGCTCCGGTTTCGACGTAGGCCGTGCCGCCGGTATGGCGCATTAGCTTGAAAGTATATTTGAAACCGCAGGCATCACGAACAATGCGGAAATATTTAGCAAAGCGGTTGACAGTAAAGGGGCCGTAGTCATCAGTAATCAGGTAATCATCCTGAGCCATGAGCTGTGGAATGAGGTGTTTGGGAATGGGCAGACGCATCTCTTCTTTGGTTTTATTTTGGGTAAAGTTGATGAAATAATTATCGCCCTTTTGATAAATGTCGCTTTTGCGTAATTTAAGAACATCAGCCGGGCGCTGGCAAAGATAGTCATCAAGCTCAATGGCAAGAGCAACATAAGGATGTCCGAGTTCTATTGCCTTATCTATTAAGATTTTCAAATGCTCACGAGGGATGTATTCTCTTTTGGGTTTCGGGAGTTTAATCCTCATATTGGCGAACGGATTGGCAATATCAGCGGGAAAGATTTTCTCCATAATGCCGAATTTATACATACGCCGCAAAAAAGCAAAGTGTTTTTGGACATCAAATATCGAGGTCAGTTGTAAAAAGTTTTCATACAATTTATTTGCAGATTTATAGTTAAATAAATCAAGCGGCGTATCAGCAAGAGATGTTCCTTTAGCGTTTTTGCGCTCTTCCATGAATTTATAAGAACGGTCATATTGAGCTTTCATCCGGTATCCGATTTCTTTATAAAATCGGGTGGTCTTGTATTCTTTCCAAAGGTAGCGGATAGTTTTAGGATTAAGAGGCGTTTCTCCAGTTTTGCGGAAGTTAACAGTTTGTTGGTAGAGCTCCAGAGCTTTTTGACATGCAGCAAGATAATCTTTTCCCAGAGACTGAGATTTGACTGCACAGCCCTCCGGGATAAGACGAGCGGGTAGGTTGAAATAGTAAGCTATTTCCCCGTTTGCCAGCTTCTTGGATGTCAAATAAGGTATTTTCATTTATTAATCTCAAAAGCAAAAATCCAAATCTGCAGTTGTCTCAACATGAGTGTTAAACTCCGTTTTTTCTCTGTAGAGTTTTACTTTGCGCGAAAAAGGTTTAATTTCTAATTTTCCCTCTTTCACGTATTTGTTTAAGGTGCGGTTGTCTCCGCTTTGGGCAGAGAGCCCTAGCAAAGATTTCATTTCTGCTGCTGTCATGAAGCCGTCATTTGTCATTTTTCTCCTCTCCGTAAGCCGTTGTCGACGTTTGAATGGTTGTTATGGAACTTAATATCTGCAATAATTTTAAATTTTGTGTCAAGGTGCAGATAATGGGGTTTTCATAGCCGGCGCCGCCTCCCGTTCTGCAGCTCGGAAATATGACATCTACGGGCGTAGAAAGTCTTTTATAATATGGTGTCATTTTTTTACCTCGAATAAATCATTAACATTAGCCTTGCTTTTGCCGAGATATATCCCGTTTTTTTTTAATATATGCCAAATATACCAGCCGCTTGATAAACCTGAGCCTTTTTTTGTTATACACAAACAAGCGTCTTTGTGCTTAAGTCCAAAACCATCTTCCTTGTCCTCAATTTTTGAAATGTGATATAAATGATTTTCATACACCCACACATCGCCGATTTCTGGTTTTTCTTTACTCATTTTTCAATGTTCCTCTCATCATATAGTTTCTTAGCCTTTTTATAAGCTGCTTTTTTCGTCTTGCCGGTAGCATAATAACCGCCAACTCTGACATACCATTTTCTTTTTAACTTTCTTGGATGAACCCATCTTCCGTCCTGCCAGTCAAAGAATATTGGCTCATATTCAACTTCATCAGCTTTAATCATCTCTCTCATCATAAAAAGTTACTTCATCTTTGCGGACAGGTCGGCAATTATCCCATCTAAACCCGTGGACGTCTAAAAATCTATTTCCCTTAGATTCTAAAAAATCTAAGTCTTTAACGCTCTCTTTGCCATCATCCCAAAACCAGCAAAGACACTTGTTCTTAATTATGAAATCCCAGTCAATAGGCTCTTGGTAAATTTCCCAGTCGTCCGCGTTTGCATCTTTTAAATTATAGAAAATTCCTGAGCGCCCGATAATAGTGTGAAATAGCCCAGCTTCCCAACATTTACGCCTAATTTTAGCACCGTTTCTGAACTCGGGCAGCAGTTGTTCTAAATATGACATTACTCAATCTCCTAAAATCGTGATTAACATAGGTAAAGTAAAAAAAACAAATGCAGTAAATATTCTTTCAGCAAGAGAGACAGCAAGTTTTTCAACTCCAATCTCTTTACAATCATTTCTCCATACAAGAAAAATAATCAGATATAGAATAAAGTTAAAAGACAAAACAAGATAAATCATCCCTTAATCTCCTTTAATGCTTGCTGTGCGTCAAATACGATATTTTTAAGAATAACCTCTGCCTCATAGTCATATTGTGTTGAAGTGTCGGCTTGTTCTTCTATCCATTTCAAAGCCTTAACAGCAATCTTCAGCTTTTTCTCAAGCTCTATCTCTCGGTCGGTCTTAGTCATTTCACACGCTCCCCAAGCTCAATATCAAAAACGTCTTCAACACATTTTAGGTCGGTATATTCGCCGCCGATTATGGTTATTTTCTTTATTTCAAAAGTCATACGCTCGGGATTTTTACGATAGGCCTTTTGAAATTGCACTTGCGGCCGGGTTAGCTCATAACCTGAATTGCAAAGGGCTACTTCACGTTGATAGGTTAATAATCTTTTGTACCAAAACGGCGTCGCTTTGCGGTATTCATGCGTTTTGCGGCCGGATTTTATTTCTTCAAACCAATGGTCGGTCAGGACAAGTTTAAGAGTGTTACTCATAACCACTATCCTTGATGTTCACACAAAGCCAATAAAGCTTTGTCTTTGTTTCCGGTTTCTAACATAACTTTGTCAAAATAAAACATTCCTAAAGCCGACGAGCTTAAAAAAAGTTTACGTTCCTCATCAGTGAAATAAGGATAATTGCCCCATTTTATTTTGCGTTTAATCAACCGGCATAATGCCCGATCAAACATTGCTCCTTTAACCATTCCGCCGCACCTTTTTCCCTGACCTCTTAAACTATCTCGAAAATCTAGATAATCGACTTTTGTCCATTCTTCTTTATAAATCTGTCCTGCTTTAATCATCATCAGCCTCTAAAAATCTCATTCCACAAATCCGGCAGTATATTGTTCCGGTCAATCTCACTTTATGGCAATAATGAATGCCGAACCAATGAAGAACATAAGCCCACCAAGGCACTTTATTTTCAATCTGGTCGGTTAATTCCAAGATAGACAACTTTTTCATCTTAAAAGTCCTTTGTTCATTTCATCACAATATTTTTGCGTCAAACCAATCCATTTCGTTCGGAGCATCGACTAGAGCAAGGTCAAAATAATGCTCATTGTCAACATAGCAGCGGATAGCAACCGGGGCTGTATCAGCTCTCAATTCTGCCGATACCTTTTTGCCCTCAACATTGTTACCGTAAAAATAAAAAATTTTGTCTTTCATTTCGTGTTCCTTTGTTTAAAAAATTTGATAGCCTTTGCGTTCGAGATAATTAGCGGGCAGCTCAGACATTATAAATTCGCCTTTTGTCCTTTCTTGCCAAAACAACAACAGCTTATTCATATACTGGCAAAATTCTCCCACTGACATTTTTGTTGTCGTTTTAACGCCAAAGAGCTTTTTGTTAATTTCATGGATTAGTTCTCCTGTATATGGAATTTGGTGTTCTCCGTATGATAAGCCGCTGTTATTTAGAAATTCGGCTAATTCTCCGTTGAAAAGCCAATAATAAGAGTTTTGTTCATTGCTGCGTTTCTGTTTTTTTTCGGCAACTTCAACGGTAATCTTTTTGCCGGCGTTGAGCAAAAGTTCTGCCTGATTAAATAAAGCCCGAAAGCTTGGTTTTAATTGAGAAACCTGCGAAATATACATGTTTTTATCCCTAATACGGTATATTGTCTTTAATGTCCGTCAGACGGTTGAGTTCTGACATTATTGCATCCAACCAGACGACAGAGCCTTTTTCCTTAAGTTCGGAGCAAAGGTTGTTGACATAGTCTATTTGAGACTTCGTTGCTTTACGGTAAGTTTCCGATGTTTGTTCATTGAGCCACTTAAGGCTGGCCTCGTAACGCTCCGATAATGTTTTTTGCGGTTTGGGCTGCTCATAACTGCTTGCCCCGGCAGCAATCGCCTTGTTAATGGCTTTTGTTTGCGCCGCTTTAGCCGCTGCCGCTTCTTTGGAAAAATTATCAGTGCCTTTGTCATGAGTGTTAGTTGCGTCGGCATCTCTGGTGTCGTCGATAGCCAGAAGGCCGTTGAGGGCATATTTTCGCGCATAGGAAGAAGTTGCACCGGTAATCTGTGCTTCGTCCATGCCCTTTTTTGATTCCGCTTCGCGAGCATAAGCTGTATTTTCAACAAATTCATCTTTGGACAAAGCAAGGCAGGCGGTTGCCTTGACATAATAGCGGCCATCCAGCACGATAACTTCATCTGAAACGGTAAGAACGCAATTATCTAAAAGAGGTTTTACGGCTTCCAGAATGTCTTCGCAAGAACGGTAGTTATATCCGCCGAAATTGTTTCTCTGGTTTTTCGGGGCTTTTAGTTCTTTTTGAATCCGGCTCAATTCTTCATAAATTGTCATTTCTCAAATCCCTTTAAGGTGGTTTCAACTTTCTCAAGTATGGTTAAAATTTTATCCTGTTCTGCATTTTCTGAACGTATGTAGTCAGAAATCCATACAAGCGTTTCAATTGCTTTTTCTTCGGTTGTCATGGTACCTCACATAAAAAATCCGATAAAAATCGTTGAAAAAGCCAAAGCAACTCCTGAGTATTCAATTATTTTTTCCATTTTTTTCTTCTTTCTGCGTATCTTCGTCAGAGGGAAGGGGGTCGGCAAAGCTTCCGAAAATGGCTTCAAACATTTTCGCCTGATATGCCAGTAAATCCTTATTCATAAATCATTCCTCCCATTAAGTTGCTCATCAAAATTTTGTGGTTTTCGGTTAAACGGCGGTTTAGACGTTCGTTGAAATATTTTCTTAATTTTGCGGTTTTTTCCAAATCTTCGTCACCGTCTTCAAATTCCTCAGCTATCTGATAATCCTCAAGGTTGTTAAAATATTCGGAGAAAGCAAATGTCAGACTTATGTCGTATCCGTATGACCATTCCTCGGGATTAAATTCGTTTTCTTCAAATCTCCGACACATTCGGTTAAGGATTGAGTCAAATTTTTTATTTCTCATGTTTAATTTCCAAATAGCTGAATCGATAAGTTAAAAAACTAGCACCGGGCGAACGTAGTTACCGTTGCTCTTATTGCGGTAGTAGCTCAAACCGTAACTGGTGTTAAGGATCGAATGCCACGCGTAGTAGCTGCTAGACTCCGACGAAGACCAATACCAGTCGTTTTTCAACGGCTCGCCGCCCGCACGAACAAGGGCTTTGTTTACGGCGTCAAAATTTTCGGCAATCGCCATCCACTCGTTTTTTGTCGGTATGCCAATTTTTACGGCGTCATACCAACTCATCTGTTGCGGCTCGTCCTGCAGCGCAATAACAATTACCCGTCCGTTGATAGCGGCGGCACGAACGCCGACCGGCTGGCCGTTCTTTTTAACAATCATTGCTCTGAATTTCATGTTTATTCCTTTTGTTTTAGTTATCTTATGTACTATATGTACTATATGTATTTGCAGATGTCAACAATAAATCGTACATAAAATACAATATTTTTGTAGCGCATTGAAAAATAAAGAAAGATTTTTTAAGAAAGAGCAAAAAAAAATACCGCCCGAAGGCGGTTATGGTAGAGGTTATTTAAAAAATTACTACCAAAAACATGAGAATGTGCATTTATTTGTTCGGCTAAAATCCACTATTGGAGATGTATCTCCGTTAAAATCTTGTTTCCCTGCTAACCCCATTTGTTTCATCGTATTATAGGAATCTTCACATTTTTCTACTTGTTTTTGTTGATTAGGGCTTAGTTTTTTATCAATATTTTTTACTGCCTCAGTTAAGTCTACCATATTATGCCTCCTCATAATTATATCGTGAGTGGATAAATATTCTTTTATTTGTTCTTTGGCAATGAATCATTATAGCATCGTTGTAATTTCGAATCAATAGCTGTTCTGCTCTTCCAGTATAATCATCAATTTTTAATTTTAAAGTGTTTACTAGTGTATCTAAACTTATTTTTCTTCCATGAGATAGCCAAAGTTTATGATCACTCAAAGCGGTAGCTATTTCTTCTGCTCTTTGTTTTTTCTCCTCATTGGTTACTGTCTTTCCAATTTTTTCTGGCGTTGTATTATGAGTTATCCAATCTTTGAACTTGTATTTTACAAGCCAGTCTTTAATCAAACTTATGGATAGATCTTTTGCTTGTTCGTATCTTTTCAACATGGCTAGATCCATATCTTTTAGTATTGCCCATTCAATGGGTGATAATGTTCCATCAATAGACTTTTTAATCATAATATCTACTTGGTCTAAATATCCAAGAGCCGGTACTAATTGAAATGTGCCGTCAGATTGGCGAGCATATACTTGAGGATCGACAGGACCAAGAGAAGAATAATAATCCATGCAGATTTTGTCTCCAGATAGACTTAAAATAGTTCCGGCAGACATTGCACACTCTGGAATAAAGAAACTGATGGTTTTGTAATGGTATCTCATAATATCAACCATTTTAGCTGCTGCTTCAGCTAGACCACCACCCGTTGTTAAAATTAGGGCAAGATTATCATGTTTACTTGGTGATTTTTTATTTTCTTCCAAAACATTTCTTAATAAAAGAGGGGATGGATTGGCTATTTCGCCAAAGTATAAAACTACATCAGAGTTGAGTTTTTCTTCTATTTCTTCAGCTTGACGATTAAAGCCGTCAATAATGCTTTTATCTAAAATACAAGTTTCCATTTATGTTTCCTCTTTTGCTTACGAATAACTGTAAATAAAAGATTCAATAAACCCTCATATCACCAATGATAGTTGCAGAAATTTAAATTCATTACTATCAAGGTAATAGTTAATTTAAGTTTAATAAGTTAAAATTTTGTTTGTGTCAATTAAATATTAAACTTTTGGGCGTTGATAATGTAAATGACACGGTCGAGCATAATGTTCTCTTATCATCACAGGTCTTTCAACTTGGTCTGATAATCGATAACAACGGCGATAATCTGATATTCGCAGCTTTCGCTGCCAACAATGATGTTCGTATAACGCGGGTCAGTAGACATGGCTTCCAGTACGACGGTATTATCATCTAAGCGGTTATACTTTTTTACAGTTGCTTCATATTTTCCGTCATTTGAAACTCTTTGAGCAACAATAAAATCGCCATTTTGAATCCCGTCAGGAACCATATCACAATAATCAGCAATATCTAAACAAATGAGAGTTGTCCGTTCGGGCGGAAATATCTTGTTCATAGAATTGCCACGGACGCCAAGAGCAAAAATATTGCGTTTGCGCAAGTTGTCATTAATAGGATAATTGACCGGCAGCCATTCGTCGCGCGGTAACTGAATAGCTTCCGTCCATGCGCCGGCTTCGACAAATCCTATACGGAAAATTTGTTTTATGGAAGGATTCTGAATGATTTTATCGCCATCTTTTAGCCATTCCCAGTCAACGTCAAATATTCCCGCATATAGTATGGCTGCTTTTTTACTTAAGAGACGTTCTCCGCTTTCATATTTTTGATATTGGGGATATGAAAAGCGTCCTTGGCTATATTTCTCAAAGAATACTTTTGCATTGGGACAGCCAAGCTTAAAGCGGCAATCTACTAATCTTTTAGATTGAGCTTTCCCTTCTGCGGTGTTTGAAAAATTGATGATTTTATCCATAAATTTATCCCCAAAAACAATATTGTACTAAATGTACCATTTAAAAAAACTGTTGACAATGTATTTTTTGTACGATTTTGTATTGACTTTGTTTTTTAGATTTTGTACGTTATGTATTATATATACGAAAGAGGAAGTTATGAAACTTAAAATATATAGAGAAAGTTTGCATATAAGTCAGTCTGAAGCTGCTTCTCAGCTTTGCGTTTCAAAAAATGTTTATAACAGCTGGGAATATGGGGTTCGTATTCCTCGGGCAGCAATGATGAAAAAAATTACGGAATGGACCGAGGGTAGGGTTACAGCCAATGACTTTTATTTAGCCAAAGAAGAGGAGCGGAAGTGAGTGAAGCGATATGTCGCTAAAATCAGAGAGCTTGACGGTTTAGTTCAGAAGTGGGCTTGCCGCCAGAGAAGCTACATATCCGGTTATCCGGCGCAATGCGGGCATCATTATATTGGCAGGTCGGACATGCTGCTGCGCTGGGATTTGCGCAACATTATTCCGCTGACATTTGACGAGCACCGGCTTTTGCATGACAGAATGCTGGATTGGGACATTAAAAACCCTTTTCGCAAACAGTTTTTGCTTAATCAGAAAAACAAAGGGTTAAAAACTTATCTTTTGGAAGAAGGTTTGACTGTTGAGGAGTTTTTGAAGCAAAGCAGGCAAAAGATTATGCAGGAACTGGGATTATGAGAAAGAACAAATGGTCGGACATAAGAATCATGGAATGGAGTGTTGAGGTTTTTCCGGGGTTGAGATGCGAAAAACAGATTAAAAAGCTGGAAGAGGAACTCTGCGAAGCCGAAGCTGAATATGGGAAAAACCGGGAAAGATGGCTTGAAGAAATGGCGGACGTGTCCATTGTGGCAACAGTTTTGGAATATCGTTTTAGGTCTAAAATCGGAGCCATGATAGGCCGATATATAGAATGCCTGCCTGAGAAAAACCAGATTTTTGAAGCAAGGGATAAAAAGATGGACGTAAACATTATGCGGAAATGGTCAAACAACAACGGAGTATATCGTCATGTTTAAGAAGTTACTGGACAGAATTAAAGGTTCGCCGATGCAGCAAAGGGCAATTCCGGCAAATGATGAGCAGACAGCTCTGATGGTTGCGGTAGGCAATCGTGAGCGCCGCAAGGCTTATTTACTGAAAAAGAAAGCCGATACAACGGCGGCTTTGTTAAGCTGGTGTCGCGCCAATGGTAAATAAGTTAAGAGAATGGCTTTTTTATTGGTTGATGAAAAGGGAAATCAACAGGTTAAAAAGAAAGATAAAGGGGCAGAAAAAGTGAACTTTCTTGATGAAAATATAAACAAAATCATTAATGCAGATTGTTTGGATATTTTCAAACAGTTGCCGGACAAGTGTATTGATTTAGTCCTAACAGACCCTCCGTATGGCATAGGTAACAAATTCACGTCGGAATATGGTTTGCAGGAAAGAAAGAGTAAGCGCGGGAGCTTTAGCTGGAATGATAAAATCCCCGAAAAAGAAGTTTTTGACGAAATCATACGGGTGTCAAAAAATCAAATCATATTCGGCGGCAATTATTTCACGGAATATTTAAAACCAACAAAATCATGGTTGGTTTGGGATAAAATTGGGCAATACGACTTAAAAAACCCATTTTCGGACTGTGAACTGGCCTGGACAAGTTTCTCCTGTACCACCAAAAAATACACTTTTGTCAACATGGGTTTTATTGCCGGAAAAGAAGAAAAAGGTAAAAGAATTCACCCAACACAAAAGCCGCTTCAATTGTTCCAGGCTATTTTGCAGGATTTTTCAAAACCAGGCGACATTGTGCTTGATCCATTTTCTGGGTCCGGAACTACTGCCGTTGCGGCACACAAGCTCGGACGCAAATTCATCTGCATCGAAAAAGCCCCGGATTACTGGGCTGCGTCGATTAAACGTCTGGAGGAAGCCCATCAGCAGCTTTCTATTTTTGATTATTTGAATGTAGCGGAGTAGTAAGATGGAAAGAACGACAATATCAACGGATTTGCTTATTCAGAAATTAACAGATAATGAGCTTGTTGCCATAATCAAATATCAGTCATTATGGGCAATGCTTGAGCGCCAACCTGATGATAAGACTGCGCTAAGATACATGACACAAAAGCAGTTAATCATAGCTAAGAGTTGGGCGGATTCAATAGAGATGTTTGTAACATCTGATATTAATTCAATTAACAAGAAGAGAACACGTCAAAAAAAGAGCTATGAAAAACAAAGGGTTGTGGAAAATTCCGACGCCGCTAATAAAGGGACTGTTATTAATAGAATTAATGTAAAGAAAAATAATAAAAAAGAAATTTTACAACAGTTCGAAATTTGGTGGGCTGAATATCCAAACAAAAAATCCAAACAGGACGCACAACGGATTTTTGAAAAGCTGCTTACAGCCCAGAGGGTTTCCTTTGACGAGCTTCTTGCCGGAGCTAAAGCGTATGCTGAGCATTGTCGACAGGAAAAGACTGACCCGCACTACATCAAACATCCTTCAACATGGCTCAATCAGGGATGCTGGGCGGATGAGTATGCACTTTCCAATCATGCAAACGATGATGATTTTTACCGTAGACTGGAGGCTTTGCAATGAGTGAACAGCTGAGAGCAACGAAGTTTTTTCTTGATAAGGTCAAAAGACTTTATCCGACGTTTCAATACCCTGATGAGATTGATGTTGAACTCTGGACAGAGATTTTGGAAGGGCACTCGCAAACGGATATTCTGGACGCATTAAAGGCTTACCGCCGGGAAACGGAATACAACAAAGCGCCTAATCCTGCGGAATTTAAGAAGTTTCTGGCCGCAAAATCTGATAATCAGGGAATGCGCGTCAGGATTTTCAAATGCGCTGATGAACTGGGAGACAAGTATGGCAAAGCTGCCCGCGGCAAGTATCTGGAAATTGCCCGCCAGCAATGGCCGGATGTCGATTTGAGCGGTCATTGCTGGGAAGAGCCGGCCGTGCTTGGCTGTGAGAAAAAATTGCCCAAAGACATGGCTTCTGACCTGATGAAACAGGATATTCGTTTCGGCAGTTGCCGGCATTTGTTGCCGGTGTATGAGCGGGCAGTTCGTTACGTTGCCGAAGATTTACTGGCTCGGGAGATTCCGGCCGACGAATGGAGAAGATTGGATTTGTCTGAACGGTGTGTGCTGGCTATGAAACGCGGCTTGTTTAACGATTTCAGCAATGTTCTGGTTTTGGTTTGTCGTCAGATGTTGGGCAAAGATTATCAGTTCGAAAGTAAAAACGGGCTCAAAGACGGCTATTTTGGCAATGAAACGAAAAAACTTGTAAAATATTTGGGAGCCCATTATCGCACGGATGATGATGTTCTTGTGGCTGCGTCAGGATTGTAGAAAGGAACAGAAATGAAGAAAAACGGCAAAAAGAAAATTACGGTAGTTGATAATCATAAATTTTTTCCGCCGGTTTTGCTCAAATATGCCAATGACGGTTATCTGGAGTTGAACGACGCCGAAGGCTATCTTGACCGCAGTCTGACCAATTCGACCGGGCTTGTGCGTCTGGAAGCCGGCCGCTGGCTTGCCTATCAGCATTATCACGGCTTTGAGCGTCCGTATGGTACTCACGCATCTGATTTTACCACGGAGCGGGTAGATGGCGGACGCAACAAGACCGGCTACTATACAGCAGAATATTTTCAACAGCGCTATAACGAGGCGATGGAGCGGGTTCCCGAAGCGTTTCGTGCCGTTGTCGTTTTGGTCTGCATAGATAACGAACCGATAAAAGCGCCGGCCGAATGGTCCGAGCGAGAGCGCCGTGAATATGTTGCCGTCAAAAAATATGATTTATGCCGGGGGCTGGATTGTGTCCGCCGCTATATGAAATTTGGCTCCAGACATTGAAAACTCTTGTTTCTCTGCATATCTCAGAGGAACGTGTTGACAAAAGAAAAAATATTACCTTTATGAGGGATTGACAATTTAAAATTATTATGCTTAAGATTGGTTTGTCAGGCGAGGGCGCCTGATGGAGCTTGAAAACCTCCGACTTCATAGAGGACATACCAATCTTAACGGAATGGATAATATGTCCGGCGGCTAAGATGATATGTCCAGGCAAAGGCTAAAACATCTTAGACTCGTTTCTCTATGGCGGGGTTTTCACCGCCGGACACCTATTGAAAACAGGGCGAAGCGGTCTCCAAACTTTTAACATAGAGAGATTAAGATGAACGATTTGACCGTTTTTAACTTTGAAAGCCAACCAATCAGAACTTATGCTGATGAAAATGGGGATACATGGTTTTGTTTTCGTGATGTTGCTAAAGTTCTGGAAATTTCCAATTTATCATATCTAAAGAAAAGATTAAATGAAAAGGGGTGTCGTTTAACGTCAACCCTTACAAAAGGTGGTAAGCAAAGCCTTATATTTGTTAATGAGGGTAACTTGTATCGGATGACTTGCCGTTCGGACAAGCCGCAGGCCAAGCCTTTTGAAAATTGGGTTTATGACGAAGTTTTGCCATCTATCCGCAAGACCGGCTCTTATACGGTTGCCAACAAAGAAAAAAGCTCCACCAACATCGATGAAATAAAAAAAGCCATTGTTCTTGCCCTGCGCAAAAACAGTGCGCCGTTGTCTTTTAAAATCAACGGGGAAGTTATTTCCGTTCCTGAACCGGTGTATAAGGGAATACACACTGGTCTGCTTCAATTAGACCCGATTATGCATAATCTGTCTAAAGTGATAGAAGGTGCCTGTCGCAAAGCGGTTCGGGAAGAACTTAAAAGAATTATAATGAGTTAGACTGAGAGGAATTCGAATGTTAAATGATGAACAAAAGCAATTTAGAGACCGTTTGGTTCGTCATGCTGAAATGTGCATGAAGCGGAGACAGAGTTGTCAGGGGGAAGAAGCCTGTAAGCAGGGACTTATTTTGCCGTTCATCCAGCTTCTCGGTTATGATATTTTTGATGTTGATGAAGTTCGTCCGGAACATTCGGCGGATTTTTCCGATAAGTATAAAAATCGGGTTGACTATGCTATTCTCAAAGAAGGCGAGGCTGTTATTGCCATTGAGTGCAAGCTTCAGGTTGACAAGGCAGATCGCGGACAGCTGAAGAGTTATTTTAACGCCTGCAAGAGTGTTAAGCTTGGTATTTTAACGGATGGGCTTAATTATGAATTCTTTGCTGATTGTGATTCTCCCAATATGATGGATGACGAGCCTTTTATTTCTTTTAATTTTGAAGAGTTTGCTCAGGGCCGTATTGATGACGAACAGGTTAAAGCAATTTCCAGTTTCAGCAAAAGTGAATTTGACCCGGACAATGTCGGGGCTGAAGCTAAAAAGAAGGTTATTTTTTCTTCTATTATCAATTTTTTGGAAAATAATCTGCAAAATCCGAGTGAAGACTTTATTCGTTATCTTTTAAGCAATGCCGAAGGAATCAACCAGAAAATAACCCGCAAGGTTATGGAAGAGAATACTGATATTGTTAAAACCGCTTTTCAGGGTTTTATAGACAAGCGTATTTTGGACCGAGTAGGTTTGGCTGATAAACGTTTGGTTAAAATTGAAGAGAAAAAGGAAGAAACTCAGGAAACGGTTCAGATGGTGCCTGTGCCTCAATCAGATATTGTTACGACAGATGAAGAAATGTATGCGTTTACTTATGCCAAGCAACGTCTCGCCTTTTTGGTCGATAGCGATGAGCTGTATCAGGGTATTGATAAAATTGAGTGGAGAGATTTTAAAACGACATTTACTGTCTTCTATAAAAAAGAAAGAAGCGGAAAAATTTTTAATTTTCTTGAAAATGGAGATGGGACCAAGAGTTTCTATTTCCCGATGATGGAAAATCGAGAAATCAGATGTTCTTCACATGACTATAAAGAAATTGATGCGCTTCTTTTAGAAAGTTATAAAAAAGCGCTTGCAGAAGTACGATAAGGAGGAAAAATGTCTTTATTTCCATCATCTTTTGCAACAGGAAAAGTTCTGGAAGGAAGATATAAAAACTGTATTATTCAATGGTATGGAGAAAATATTAAAATACATACCGGATTTATGCAGAGACTTCCGCTTACTCCCGATACAATAGAAAGTTATGAAGTTATTAAGGAAGACAATAATAAGAGCACCGGAAGCGTTGTCGGCAGAGGTTTACTCGGCGGCCTTTTGTTTGGAGGTTTGGGGGCTTTAGTCGGAGGATATACGGCTAAATCTAACGGTGTGGTTATGGAAGTAAACTTTAAAGACGGTTCATCGTCCATTTTGCTTTTGCCGCAGGATTTTTATTTGAAGGTTATTTATGATTTAAAACATAAAAATAACAAAGGGGTACAATTAGAAGAGTTATCGACAGGCGGAAAAATAATCCGTTCGTTGATGTTTTTTATTCGCAGAACGTTAGGATTCTGTTGTGGAGTATTAGCTTTTGCTCTTTTAGGGTTTGTTTTCAGTGATAAAAACCCAGATAAGGTTCTGTCTATTGTCTTTTCTCTTTTGTTTCTTTGGTTTTCTTTTGTTTTATGGAGAAAAAAGAATTAAAATTAATAACTTGTTTTTACAGAACTTGAAAGTTTAATCGTTTTAATTTTAATGTTTTTGAAAAAATGTGTTATTAAATTAAAAAGAATTGAATAATGTAAACATATTGATATTTTAGCTCTTGACAACACGTACCGAGTGAGATAACATTTCAGGCATAATGCAAGATTTGTCTTTAGACATTTCTTGCATTTGTTTTTTAGCCTGTTTTTATCTGCTTACGTTCAGGCGTTCTCCGCTGTATTGCCGCCGGTTTTTTCCCATTATGCCGGCGGCTTTACTTTTTCTTGAGTCGGTTATGGATTTATCTCCGGTATACAGAATAATATGTTATGCTCTGGCGGCTTATAATCTGGCCAAAGATGCGCATTATCATGCCAAGTATAACAGTTTTTACGGCAATCATCTTTTTGCTGACCGTCTTTCCGAAAAATGGGACGACTATATTGATGAACTTAAAGAAGTTTTTTATCTCGGCAATGAAGCCAACACGCCCGAATCAAAACAAATCCTTCAGGACACAATCCCGCTTATCCCCGACATTACCGAGAACACTCACGAAAACAACATTCTTCTCTATAAGTTCTTTTCGGACTTTCACGCGCAAATAAACTCCCTCAGAGAAAACTTTCCGATGTCTTATGGAGAAGAAAACCTCATTGGCGATATTGACCAGCTCGTTCAAAACAACAAAGGGCTGCTCTGGCGCGCTACTTTAGGATAATCAATGACCCTAACCGCAAAACAGGAAAAGTTCTGTCAGGGCGTCGCTAAAGGTCTGACTTATTCCGATGCCTACAGAGAATCTTACAATACTGATAAGATGAAAGCCGAAACAATCAACCGTGAAGCTTTCGACCTCATGAAAGCCCCCAAGATTGCCGCAAGGGTTGAGCAATTAAAGCAGCGGGCCTTAAAACGCTATGACCTCACGATTGACGATATTATCACTGAGCTTGAAGAAGCAAGGGAGATAGCCAAAGAGACAAAGACATCGGCGGCAATGGTTTCGGCATCTATGGGTAAAGCCAAGCTTCTCGGATTGGTAACAGACAATATTTCAGCCAAGATTACGCAGGCGCCGACCATTGTTGATGATATTTGATTTTGTTTATTTTGGTCTATCCAGTCTAAAAAGTGCCCGTTATTACGGTTAAACATAGAAAATTGTAGACAAAAGAAATGATATGGAAGAAGGCAGCGTAAAACTTTCCGGGCTTATCGCTCCGTCATTTTATGAACTGCATCGACTGGTTAAGAATTATTGCTATACATATTACTGGCTTAAAGGCGGTCGCGGTTCCACCAAGTCGTCGTTTATAAGCCTTGAAATCGTTCAGGGTATAATAAAAGACCCGCAGGCGAATGCGGTTTGTTTCCGCAAGGTCGGCGATACGCTGAAAGACAGCGTTTTTGCTCAGATACTATGGGCAATTGACGCTTTGGGCGTGAGCGATTTTTTCAGAGTTATGCTGACGCCGCTGCGGGTTATCTACAAGCCGACCGGGCAAGCGATTTATTTTAAAGGCTTGGACGACCCAAAAAAGACTAAGTCTATCAAGCTGCGAAAAGGCTATTTCAAGTTTGTGTGGTTTGAAGAGCTGGACGAATTTTCCGGTCCGGAGGAAATCCGCAAGACAACCCAGTCGTTTCTGCGCGGTGGCTGTCGTTATGTAGTTTTTAACAGTTACAATCCGCCGCGGAATACATCTAACTGGGTGAATAAAGAAAGCGCCGTTTGTCGCCCGGACAAATACGTTCATCATTCGACGTATCTGACTGTTCCCCGCGAATGGCTGGGCGAACAGTTTTGGATTGACGCTGAGTATCTGAAGAAGCAGGATGAGGCTTCTTACCGTCATGAATATCTGGGCGAGAGTGTCGGCAACGGTGCGAACGTCTTTACCAATGTTGTGCTGCGGCCGATTGGCGATGACGAGATAAAACGGTTTGACGCCATTCGGCAGGGAATTGACTGGGGTTATGCGACCGACCCGTTTGTTTTTCTGAAAATGAACTATGATCGCAAGCATCGGCGTCTTTACATCTTTGGCGAGATTTACAAGCCCGGCCTGTTGAATGACGACGCGATGACCTTAATCCGCCAGATGTTCGACCCGCGCCAGACGATTATTGCCGACAGCGAAGAACCAAAATCTATTGCCGAGTTCTGGCGTTCCGGCTTCAACATTCGCGGCGCTGAGAAGGGCAAAGGCTCGGTTGCTTATGGAATTAAGTTTCTACAGCGTCTGGAGCAGATAATCATCGACCCGGTGCGTTGCCCGAACACAGCAAAGGAATTTGCCGAATATGAATTTATCCGGGAGAAAGACGGAACTTTGCGCGACGATTACCCGGACAAGAACAACCACGCAATTGACACCTCACGTTATGCGCTCGAATTTGACATGGACAAGCGAGGCCTTTTTTAATGCTTAAAAGAATTATTAACAAATGGATTGAAAAAGCCGTTGCCCAAGAGGTTGCCAATCAAAACAAGTTAAAATGCCGGGAAGACATCTATGATAAGCTGCGTCTGGCGGAAGTAGACCGCAACGAACTGCTGAGCCGTTCCATTCAGAGAACCTCGAAAGACTTTAAGCCCGTCAACGCCAAAGGTCAGGCTATGGATGCGGCCAGTGTCGGCGGCAGCCTTAAAAATGTTTTCGGCGTCAGCAACTATGCCGATGATATTATTTTTACGCATTTTGCCCAGCAGGGTTTTATCGGCTATCAGGCCTGCGCTTTGCTTTCGCAAAACTGGATTATCAACAACGCCTGCAGCGTTCCCTGTGAGGACGCTATTCGTCCGGGATACGAAGTCAACCTCAATCAGAATGCTGAGCATGATGATCCGGACATGCTCGTGAAGATTAAACAGATTTCCGAGCAGAAATTCAGAATTTCGGATATTGCCCGCAACTTTGCCCGCAACAACAAGATTTTCGGCTGTGCCTTGGCGCTGCCGGTAGTTGACGGCATTGATTACAGCAAACCTTTTAATATTGACGGTGTGCGGCGAGGTGCGTATAAAGGCATTTCCCTGATCGAGCCTTACTGGATTACGCCCGAGCTTGATGCTGAAGCAACTTCGGCACCCGAAAGCCTTCATTTCTACGAGCCGACCTGGTGGCGTTTGCCAAACGGCAGAAGAATTCATCGTTCGCACGTTATTTATATTACCGGCGACGAAGTGCCCGATGTCCTGAAACCGACATATTATTTCGGCGGCCTGCCGCTTACTCAGCAGATTTACGAACGCGTTTACGCTTCGGAGCGCGTAGCCAACGAGGCGCCGCTGATGGCCTTGACCAAACGCATGCTGATTGCTGACGGTAATATTGAAGCCTATCTCATGAATGAGGAAGAGGCTGAAGAAAAGCTGCGTAAGTTGTCCTACTGCCGTGATAACTACGGTGTCTTTTTCAAACGTCCGGGCGATAATGTGCAGCAGATAGACACGTCGCTGACCGATTTTGACGCGCTGATTATGACACAGTATCAGCTGGTGGCTTCAATTGCCCGCATGCCGGCGACCAAGCTTCTGAAAACCACGCCGAAAGGCTTCAATGCGACCGGCGAATATGAGATGAAGGACTACATTCAGGAGCTGCAGCATATTCAGGACAACCAGATGAAGCCGCTGATTGACCGGAACAATCTGCTGGTCGAAAAGTCTGAGTTCGGTTTGTCCTATGAATTGGAAACCAAATTTAACCCGGTTGACATGCCGACCGAGCGTGAATTGGCAGAAGTCCGTAAGATTGATGCCGATACCGATGCCGTGCTGATTAATGCCGGGGCGATTACGCCGGAAGAATCGCGGGCGCGAATTATAGATGACCCGAACAGCGGCTACAACGGGCTTCTGGCGGAAATGCCACACAGCGATTTTATGGAAGAGAATTTTCTCGATGACGAAACCGCCGCCGGCGAGCAGCTCTTTGGAGAGCAGCCGGAACAAACGCTTGACGAATGGAAAGAAGAAGACCATCCGCGTGCTGATAACGGCCAATTTGGCAAAGGCGGCGGAAACTCTTCAAATAATGGAAAAGAGGATTTAGAAAAAGAAGATATTTCAAAATTTTTACAGGAAGAAATTTCCGGTGTTAAAGGGCAGGAAGCTATTCAGGCTCTTATGGAAAAAAAGAAAGGTTTTGTTAAATCTGCTTTTCATCGTGAAGATGTCGGCGATATTGCCTTGTTTTGGGGAGATGAAAAAAGGGGGTTATCTCACATTCTAAAAAGGCGCAATGATGATAATATCGACATTTCGGCTTTTGTGAAAGATTTAACCGACGTAGTAGAAAAAGGAGAATTTGTCCGAACAAACGAGAAAGGGCGTTATGAAATCTTCTATAATAAGAAGATGGCTGTTATAGAACCTGAAGTTAAAAACGGAAAAATTACTTTTCTGCTTACAGCATTTAAAAGAAGAAAGCCATAAAAAAAGATGATGCTTAGAGCAGCCGCCGAACCTGCTATTCAAAGATACAGCTGAGGCGAAAATTTCTGTATGTCAAAGCATCATCTTAATATCAATATAATATCTTGAATCTCAATAAAAAGCAAGCAAAAAGTTCTATGGCAAAGCCTCAAATCATACGCGGCGGCAAGCTCAATGCCAATGCCGGGATAGAATCCTGGTATATGGGAGAGCTGGAGAAACTGAGCCGGGCGATGACCCGTGAATGTGCCCGCGAGCTGAAGAAACTTTACGCCAAGGAAGACAACCAGATAAAATTTGCCGAGGACGACAGCATTTCCTCGCAGATGCGGATTAAGCTCAACTATCTGCAAAAGAAATACGGCGACAAGTTTGCCGAAAAGTCAAAGGAGCTGTCTAAAAAGCTGTTGACAAAGCTGATTGCCTATTCCTGGGTGGCTTTGAACGCTGCGGTAAAGCAGATATCGCCGGAGCTTAAAGCCCGGAAGAAGCTCACGCCGGAGGAAGACGAAGCGGCCAAAGCGGCGATTTTTGAAAACGTCAACCTGATTAAGAGTATCCCGAACCAGTATTTTAAGGAGATAACTGGGGTCGTTTCGCGCGCTATTCTGGGCGGGCAGGGCGTTGAGAGCATTACCAAGCATCTGGAGCATTATGAGGGCGTCACGCACCGTCGGGCGAAGAATATTGCCCGTGACCAGACGCACAAAACCTATGAGGCTTTAAGCCTGCGGCGCGCCAAAACGCTGGGATTTACTCATTTTGAATGGATACATTCCGGTGGATCACAGCAGCCGCGCAGCTACCATATGCGCGAACATCCGTCCGGGCTGAACCACGGCATTTTCCGCATCGACGAACCTCCGGTTATCGACCCGAGCACCGGCACCCGAGGCTTTCCCGGCGATTTGCCGAACTGCCATTGCACAATGCGCCCGGTGTTAAAATTTGAAGATGAAGAGAAATGAAACAAGTAGACCATAACGATTTCTGGTATATCAAGGACAACCCCCTCTCCAAAGTGGGGGTTTTTCCTTATCTGGGTAAGCAAATCAGCTCTGAGCTGGAGCCGGATAAGATTTATCAGGTTTACCGCCCGGCGGAGGAGCTTTTATCTGAGGAAACAATAAACAGCTTCAAGCTGTTGCCGATTGTTGATGACCACACCATGCTCGGCACTGAGCCGGGAATGATGCCGGCGGAGGAAAAAGGCGTACACGGCACGTCCGGCAGTGACGTTTACGGCAAAGACGGCAAGCTGTACGGCGATTTGAAGATTTATTCCGAGACTTTGAAAGACGAAATCGAAGCCGGAAAGAAAGAATTGTCCATGGGGTATTTCTGCGATTACGAGCTGACCCCCGGGACCTTTGACGGCCAGCATTACGACGCCGTTCAAAGAAATATCCGAGGCAACCACATTGCCTTGGTGGAAGAAGGGCGCATGGGCTCTGATGTCCGGGTAATGGACAGAAAAATCACAATGGATTCAATGAAGGAGATTAACAGCATGGTAAAAAGTGCAAAACGCGGCAATCGTCGGGCATTTGACGAAGACGTGGACAAAAGAGAACTTATTCGGGAAGTCATGGCTATTGCGGCTAAACCGAATGAAGACTTTGAAGGCGGCGAGCAGGAAAAAGAAGAAACCATCGCCAAAAAACTTGAAGAAATGAGTTACAACCGCTCAGAAAGCGGCACGGCCAACGATGATGATGTAGACAAACGCGAGGGCATTCGCCAGATTATGGCGATTGTCAAAGAAGCGGGCGGCTCTGAAGAGCAAATCCGCGAGGCGGCCGGCATTGCCGAGAAAATCAGCTATAACGATTCCGAGCGTTCGGGCGATGACGAGGAGCCAAAAGAAGAAGGCAAAGACGAAGAGCCGGAATCCTGCGCTTCGGATGAAGACGACGATGAAGAGAAGAAGTCTGAAATCAAAGAACTGAAAGAATCGATGGACGCAATGCCGAAAGCCGTCTTTGCCGAGCTTGCCAAACGTGACAAACTCTACAAAAAAATTCAGGAAAAAACCAACATCGGAACTTTTGACTGTTCGCTGATGACCGAGAAGGAAGTCGCCCGCTATGCCTGCGACAGGCTTGACCTCGGTGCGGCCAGAGGCGAAGAAATCGCTGTTCTCAAAGGCTATCTGAAAGCATCCAGAGTTTCGGAAGTCGGTTTCAGCCTGGACAGTTCGGTCGCGTCAAATTCCGGCCCGGACAAAGCAATCTCGAAATATATGGAAGGAAAATAACATGGTACAGAAAACTGTAAATATTGCGCAGGCCATCGGCGTTCCGGGCGAGTTCTATGACGATTCCCCGCGCCGCGTGGCACCTTATGTTCTGCGCTCGGCCGAAGGCGAGGTTTCCGCAAAAGGAACTCTCAGCTTTTCCGGCAATCCCGCTGACGGCGACACCGTTACCGTAGGGGCGACGACCTATAAATTTAAAAATGAAATGGCCGCGGCAAATGATATTAAACTAGGCGCTTCGCAGTCTGATTCTATTGCCACTTTGGTTAAGGTGCTTAACGGTACCGGCGCCTCCGGCACCGATTACTATGCCGGCACGACTACCCCGAACGCTTCGGCCTCTGCCGCTGCTTCCGGTGCCGAGGTAACGGTTACCGCCAAATCCGCCGGTACTGCGGGGAACAGCGTTGCGCTGGCCGCTACCGGTTCGGCCATGACCGCTTCTGGCAGCACGCTTGAAGGCGGTGCACTCAGCTCGGTTCTGCCGACAGTTGCCCGCGTCTTCACAGCCGGTTCTGCCGACAATGAAGCAATCATCGGCGGCGAGGGCGCTTTTCGCGGTATTCTGGTCGGTCCGAAACAGTATGCCAACTATCTTAACTTTACGGCAACCATGACGCTGCCGGACGGAACCATCGGACAGCTGGCAACCATGGGACATGTTCTTGTTGCCGTTGCCAATGCCGTTTCCCCGGACGATGCCGCCGTTTACAATAATGTCACCGGCGAAATTTCGGGCATTGAAGCCAGCGGCAGCGCTCCCGAAGGTTCGACAAAAATTCCCAACTCTAAATTCATTCTGCGCAGCGCCGCAGCCGGCGAAACCGCTGTTTTAGAGCTTACCAACTAGGAGAAACATAAATGAGTAATTCTGAAATCCGCCTGGCTATCCCGGCGGAAAAGGTTCGCTCGTACTCAATGGACAGCGACACCACCGAAAAAACGCTGGATATGCTTGGCGTGGGATATACCGCTAAAGCCGTTCAGGACATGAAAGAATATTTCAGAGCTTACGGCTTTGATGCGGCTCTGCCGAATGTTGCCATGATTACGACTCCAAGCGTTTCCACCCCGATTCAGCTTCTGCAGTATTGGCTTCCCGAGGTTGTCGAAGTCGTAACCGCGGCCCGCGATATTGACAACATTGTCGGCCGTACGATTGCCGGAACCTGGGCAGACGAAGAAATCGTCCAGACTATTCTGGAACGTACCGGTCAGGCCCGTCCATACGGCGATGATACGAATATTCCGCTGTCCTCCTGGAACCCGAATTTTGAAAGACGTAACATCGTTCGTTTTGAGGAAGGCGTTGAGGTCGGCGTTCTGGAAGAAGAACGGGCTGGAAAAATGCGCCTGTCTTCGGCAAACGAGAAACGCACGGCGGCAGCCGAATCGCTGGCAATCGAAATGAACAATATCGGTTTTTACGGATACAACGATGGTTCTAACCGTACGTATGGCTTCCTGAATGACCCGAATCTGCCGGCTTATGAAACGGCAGCACAGGGCACTTCCGGTCAGACCACATGGGAAAGCAAGACTTTTGACGAAATTCTTGCCGATTTCCGTACGGTAGCGCAGAAGCTTCGCACGCAGACCGGCAACCGTTTCAATCCGAATCGTGACGCCTGGGTTGCCGCTCTCGGTACCGATGTCGTCCAGTATCTGGATATTCCGAATGCACTCGGTTCGATGTCCATTCGCGAATGGCTGTCGAAGACTTATCCGAATCTGCGGATTGAAAGCGCCATTCAGCTGAACGGTGCCAACGGCGGCGCTAACGTCATGTATGCCTTTGCCGAACGCATCAACGGCAAAAAGGTGGTTGACCAGTATGTTCAGGACGTTTTCCGCATGCTGGGCATTGAGAAGAAAGCCAAAGGCTTCATTGAAGACTACTCTAATGCGACCGCCGGCATCTTCTTCAAACAGCCAATCGGCGTCGTTCGCGTAACCGGTATTTAAGGAGGCGCACATGCCCTATATCGCAAGTACGATGTCAACGGACGTCAACTACTGCTTCTACGGCAAGACGCCGACCGGCAGCAACGAAGTCCGCAAGTCAATCCTCGTTTCCGGCAAGGCTAACGTGGCCGACAGGCATTTCATTACCAAAGACGGCGCCGTTACCAGAGTCAGCAACGAAGAGTTGGCTTTGTTAAAAGAGCACCCGGTATTCAAAATGCACGAAGCCAACGGCTTTGTCAAAGTCTGTGCTACCGAAAGCCGTGCCGAAAATGTTAAGGAACTGTCCAAAAAAGACGCTTCCGCTCCTAAAACGCCCGATGATTACAAGGCACAGGGCAAAGAAGCGCCAAAAACCAAGGCAAGGTAAAAATGAGCTCTACCTATGTAACCGTTACCGTCGCTGAATTTCGCGTCCTCTATCCGGCGTTTGCCGACCCGGAAAAATATTCCGATGCCGTGCTGGAAGATACGCTGGACCTGGCAAGCTGCTACATATCCCTGAAAAATTACGGGGTGTTGCAGGGAAAATGCCGTAAACGTGCAATCTATCTGCTGATGGCGCACCTGCAAACGCTGAAAGATATGCTGGCGCAGGGCAAGACGCAGGTAACGGTTACATCAGGAGCTTCCATTGATAAGGTCAGCGTTACTTTATCAATGCCGCCGATGAATACGCAAGCGCAGTGGTGGTTCAATATTTCAAGCTATGGCAGTTCTCTGCTGGCGCTGCTTGAGGTCAGAGCTGCTCCCGGATTTTATGTCGGCGGGTCATTTCAAAGAGTTTTATAATGCCGATAAAAGTCACTCATCATTCAACAGATGCGGCTGATTTGTTGAAAAAGTTAAGAGGCTTTTCCGTCAAAGCCGGATGGTTTGAAAATGCCAAATATGACGATAATAAGCCGGTTGCCGGGATTGCCGCCGTTCAGGACGGCGGGGCAACGATTAGCCATCCCGGCGGCACGCCTTATAAATTCGGCAAAAACGGAGAAGTTGTCTTTGTTGAAAAAGGCACGCCGAATCCGGTTGGCATAACACGGCCGCATACGATTGTTATTCCGCCGCGTCCGTTTATGAAACCGTCGGTCGAAGACAACAAAGAAGAGTTAATCGGTCAATTGGAACTAATCAGCCGCCGTATTTTAAGCGGAGAGATAACAGAAAAACAGGCGGCCGAGATGATTGGCGCGATTATGGCCGGCAATATCAAAAAGGCGATTGCCAAGGTCAACACGCCCCCGCTTAAAGCATCGACCGTTCGTCGCAAAAGAAGCGGTTATGCCGATACCAAGACAACCGGTTCTCTGACCAAGCCGCTGATTGGCAGCGGCCATTTGCTTGAAACCGTAGATTACCAGGCGGAGCTTAAATGAACCTGCTGAATGAAAACCTTTTACAAATTGCCTTCGGCGTTATTCCGCCGGAGAGGTTTCTGTATTACCGGTTTACCGGCACCGCGGAAAACGAAATCGGATTGAATGTTCCCCAGTTTGCCGCTCCGGTGGAATTGGAAGGCTCTATTCAGGGCGTTGAACTTAACATTTATCCGCAGCTCGGCCTCGATTTTCAGAAAAACTACCGGCTGGTTTACGCGTCGGTCAACATGAAAGGCATAGAGGAACAGGAAGTCCCCGACCGGCTGGAGTTTTATGGGCTGACATGGAGCGTTGTCAAAACCGTGCCGTGGATCAACTACAACGGCTGGAACGGTGTTCTGGTCGTTGAAGACAAGCGAGAACGATGATTAAAACCGAAAACCAAATCTGGGCAGATTTGAGAAAGCTTATTACGCTGGGGCTTGCCAAATTCGGCATTGAAGGCTGGCAGATAAGGCAGCTGCAGCAGCCGGTCAAAATAACCACTTTGCAGCCGACAGTTTTCATGGCGAAACTCAATGCCCCGCGCATCGGCTGGCAGTATTCCAAAAATGAAGTTGTTGACGGCCGTCTTATGCGCACCGAAAAGTTCATACAGGAAATTCGCTTTCAAATCAGCGCCCTGAAAAAAAGAATTCCCGCCGTTGTTGACGATTTTACGTCTTCAGACGCGCTGAACGCGCTCATCAGCTGGTTCATGAGCCGCGATGGTTTGTCTGCCATCCGTGCTCTTGGATATAACACCTATCGCGTCGGCCGGCTGGAAGAACCTTTCTTCATAGACGATTCCGATACTTATGAGCGGAATCCTTATTTTGAATTTTCATTAATCGTTAACCAAAGCTATTCCGAGGAAATTCCCGGAACCAACCAACTTATTCCAAAAATTACAGGAGTTTAATCCATGGCAATTCGTCAATCCAAATATGTCGCCATAACTTCCGGGGTGGGCGGCCGCACGCTTGCGTCCCGCAAGGAGCTTATCGGCCTGATTTTCTCGAATAACGGGCTTATTCCCACCGGAACCCGGCTTGAGTTCGAGGAGGAAAAGAACGTCGGCGAGTATTTCGGCTATACTTCGGCCGAATATGAAGCCGCTTCCGTCTATCTTGGTTATGTTAACAAATACAGCAGCGCGCCGAAGAAGATAGCCTTTCAGCGTTATGCTCCGAGCGGCTCCGCTCCCTATATCCGTTCCACGCAGTCTTTGCCGGCGATTGCCGCTTTTAAGGCGGTTTCGGACGGTGGTTTGGTGCTCAATATGGGCGGCACGGCTTATACGGTTTCCGGTCTGGACTTCAGCTCTGTTGAAAATTACGCTGCGGTTGCCGCCGCCGTTCAGGCCGGTGTGCAGAAAAACTCAGCCGGGGGCGAACTCTGGACAGGAGCAACCGTCACTTTTGACGCGGATAATTCTGCTTTTGTCCTTACCGGCGGCCAGATTGGCGAAGCGGTTATTCTGAATGCCTCGGCTCCCGACAGCGGTTCCGATGTTTCCGGCCTGCTGGGTTGGAACACTGCCAGCGGCGGTATCGTATCCAACGGGACGGCGGCGGCTACGCTGACTGAAACCCTTGATGCCGCGGTCGAGCTGTCGAACAATTTCGCCTCTTTCGGCTTTCTGCAAGCGCTCGATGCCGAACAGATTGAAGAAGCCGCAGCCTGGACCAACGGCCAGAACAACCAGTTTATGTACAGCGTCAACGTTACCGGCGACGATTATACGGCGGTTCAGGCTGCGGTGTCCGGTTATTCCGGCGTTGCCCTGAACTATGACGCCTTTAATGGTTATGCGTGGCTGATGCCGATGATTCTGACTGCTTCCATTGACTGGGACAGGGCAAACGGCGTCATTAACTTCATGTATCATCAGTTTGCCAATATTCCGGTTTCAGTGTCAACCGACCAGCTGAGCGATACGCTGGACGCGCTCGGCATCAACTACAACGGCGCCACGCAGCAGGCCGGCAATCAGATTGCTTTTTATCAGCGCGGAACCTTGCAGGGCGAAGTTACCGACATGGGTGTTTATGTCAATGAAATCTGGCTAAAAGACGCCGCGGCCTCCAATTTTCTGAGCCTGCTTCTGGCTTTGCCGCAGCTTCCGGCCAATTCGACCGGCACCGGCATTGCCCGGACGTCAATTCAAAGCGTTTTGGACGAAGCGCTTAACAACGGCGTCATTTCGGTCGGCAAGGAGCTGAATGCCACCAAGAAAGCCTATATTTCTCAGATAACCGGAGATTCGGAAGCCTGGCGCGAAATCTATATGAACGGCTATTGGATAGACGTTGAAGTAACGTCCGAAACGGTCAACGGCAGCGAAGAATATAAAATCGAATATCTTCTGGTTTATTCCAAAGGAGATTCAATCAGAAAAATCGAAGGCACCCACACATTAATCTAGGAGAAAAAACATGGAAGATATTTCAGGAACCGGCATAGAAATCACGCTTATTGCCGTGCCGACTTTTCCTGCCGGGCTGACGCTCAACGCCTTTGCTGACGATACAGACCCGCTTGACACGCCGGAACTGCAAACCGCAGACTGGGGAATGGGCGTAAACGGCGACATGGTTATCTGGAACACGCCGAAGCCGATTGAAGTTACTATCAGCATGATTCCCGAGACTGAGCAGGCAAAGAACCTTGATCTGCTGGCCGATGCCAACCGTCCGGCCAAAGGTAAGCTGACAACCAAAGACCTTATCACGATGACAGTAAGTTATCCCGACGGCACTCGCAAAACGCTGACTTCAGGACGTCTGGTCGCGGCCTTGCCGCTGACGTCGGTTGCTTCGGCCGGCCGTTATAAAAGCAAAACCTATCGTTTTGTTTTTGAAAACAAACTGTAAAGGAAAAAAACATGGAGCTTTTACAGCCGAAAGAAATTGAAATCAACGGTAAAATTTACCGGATTTCAAAGTTTCCGGCGACAGTCGGCCGGGAGATTGTCGCCAAATATCCGATCAGCAACATGCCGAAGCTGGGCGACTATAAGGTCAGCGAAGAAATAATGATTAAGCTGATGTCCTATGTCGAAGTCGTTTTGCCGGAGAGAAGCATCCGCCTGACAACGATTGACCTCATCAACAATCACGTGCCGGACTGGGAAGTTCTGGCCAGGCTTGAATGGGAGATGCTGCAGCATAACTGCTCTTTTTTAGCAGATGGCAAGAGCTTAAGTTTCTTCGAAAAGCTTGCGCATCTTGCCGAACAGAAGATTACCGAAATGTTGACAGTTTCATTGGGCAAATCGTCGCTTCGGGAAAAGCAACCTTAAACGAACTGCGAACCGTCTATACGCTGGAAGACGCGTTCATGCTCTGGGAAGCCGATATTGTTCCCAAATACAATGAATGGCTGATTTCTCAGGACGCACTTAAAAAAGCCAAAGCGAGAAGTTAAATGAGTTTGATTGCCACTTATTCCATCCTGTTTGAAACGAAGGGAGCAGATAAAGTCCGCTCTGATACCAAGCAAACCGAATCAGCTGCGGAAAAATCTGCCCAGGCGACTGAAAAGACAGGTAAGGCTGCGGACAAATCGGCAGACTCGTTTAAAAAACTATCAACACAAATTATTAAGACCTTGGCGCCGATTGCCGGATTGGCAGCGCTATTAAACCGTACGCTCAGCTTTGCTTCACAGGCGGAGGAAATGTCCTATCTGGCGCAGAATACCGGCATGGCGGTCGAAAAGTTTCAGGCGCTGGCGATTGCCGCAGAGAACTACGGCGGTTCAGCAGAAGGAATCGCCGGTTCCATGCAGGGATTGAACGCTAACCTCCAGAACATGAGGTTAGGCAGAGGCGGAGGCAGCGTCGAAGAGGCAGCCATAACCTACGGCATCAATCTTTATGGCGAAAACGGACTGGCTACGGCCGAAGAACTGTTGATGAATGTTGCGGAGCGTTTCGAATCCCTTGACAGCATGCAACAGCTTGACCTCGGCCAGCGGCTGGGACTCGACGAGGGAACCATCCGCCTGCTGCAAACCGGGGTTGCCAACGTGCAGAAAGAGCTTGAACGCGGTGCAAAATATTCCCTGTTCAGCAAGGAAGACATTGAGAACAGCCGCCAGTTTCAGCGAACCATGCGTGACATCAAGCTTGGTCTGTCACAGATTTTCGGCATTGTCGCCCGTTCCCTGCTTCCGGCTTTTACTTGGCTGGGCGATAAAATAAGCAACGCCCTGCAGCTTTTTAGCGAACACAGCGGCTTTATTCTTGGGTTTTTAGGGACTGTGTCGGCAGCTTTGGGTGTTATGGCTATTAAGGCCGGATTGGCTTTTGCTCCGTTCTTAATTGCTGTCGGTTTGATTACTGCCGTTGCTGCGGCCATCGGTCTGTTGATTGATGATATTATTAATTTTTGGCAGGGAAATGAATCGTTAATCGGAACGTTTATTGAAGCCGTCAAGGTCGTATTTGGCGCCTTATGGGATTTTATCAAAGAAGGTTTTCAGGCGGTTTTTGACTGGTTGGCGGATACGAAAATAGGCAAATTGGTTAAAGGCCTGTTTGGCGGCAAAGAATCTGAAGGAACGGATGCAGACCCAAAGGTTAAGCAAGAAATTTTTGATATGGCAGATGCGAAGCGAAAATTTGAGCTGACGCAAACTCCCCTTGCCGCTGTTCCGCAGGGAAGCGTATCGGCCAGTTATTCCAATCAGGACCAGAGTGTGAAGATAGATAATATAACAATCAATACCCAGGCAACTGATGCGGCGGGTATCGCCACTGATTTGAACACGCAGATGCGGGAGTTGTTCATGTCGACGGCAAAAGCTCATGCAACTTCGAGGATTTCATAATGGTTACGCCGTCATTTTCAATCGGAACCGGTCTGACGCTCGGCGGTCTGATAATTTCGGACAAAGCGGTCAGCATTTATGAAAACAACAAGGAGATACTTAAAGATACGACGCTTATAGATGCCGATGCCCAAGACGATGCAAGAACCATGGACCATCCGATAGAAAATGGCGCGGTAGTGACTGACCATATCGTTTTTAACCCAAATCAAATTACGTTGCGCTGTTGGATGCCGAATCTTCCTTTTCTGTATAACCGGGCGTTGAATGAGATTCAAAACCTTTATAAGCAGAGCCGGGAGGTAAAAATTAAAATCCGCAGCGAGGTTTTTGAGCCGATGATTTTGGTTGCCAAACCAATTAGGGTTTCTGCCGACACGCTTGACCATATCGTTTATGAGCTTTCTTTCAAACAGATACTTGTCGCCGTCAGCCAGTATGTACCGTTACCGGTGTCAAAAGTCAGGCACAAGCAGGATGCGAGCACGGTCAGCTCCGGCGAAAAACAGCCGCAACAGTCGTCATTGCTTCTTCAGGGTTTTCGAGCTGCGGGAAAACCGTTGGGAATTAACATTTAACGGATAAAATGCTCATAAAGAACAAAGCCCCCTGTTGAGGGCTTTGCCTTGTCTATCGTTTAACCGACAGATAAATTCGAATTTTCCGAATAACAATAATAAGCTTTATTATCATTATCTTTCCTTTCACAATGTGAAAGGGGAAAACCTTTCCCTATTGACTTTTAGTGTCAAATAGGTTATCTTAACCGTATGAAATGAGTTAAGTTAGGTTAACCCCTTTCTAGGTTTAAGAAATTGTCCGTTGTTCCAGCAACGGACTTTTCTTTTATACCGACAAACGACGTTACTGTCAAGATTTGGGAATTTTACAATGGGCTATCAAATACCAATAATTTCTACGCCTAACCAAAGCCTGACCGTTGTCATTAACGACATTTCCTATGAGATAACGCTCCGGCTTGTCGAAAACATTATGGAGTTTTCCCTCTCGGTCAACGGCAGCAAGGTAACTGACGGCGAGCGCTGCTTTCCCAATCAGTTCATTTTGCCTTATCCGTACATGCTGAACGGCGGTAACTTTATTTTCAAAACTGAAAATGAGGAATATCCGAACTGGGAAAATTTCGGCAGCACCTGTCAGCTTTTGTTTTATACAACGGAAGAGATGTCTGCAGCGGCGTCTGCATAAGCATGGATTTGTTCAATGCAAAAAAGAATAATAACCACCGAATTTGCCGTTCGCGGCGGATTAAAGCGTTTTGAGAACATAAGCTGCAAATTTCGGATTGAAAAATATATGGGCGCGGTCATGAACAAAGCCAATATAGATATTGCCAACCTTGCCCGCGAAGACGTCGAATACCTGACAACCTATACCAGCTATGCTCTGGCTGTTCAGCAGCGGAAACGCATACGTATTTCTGCGGGGTACGAAGGTCAGGATGTTGCTTTGCTTTTTGACGGCGACATTTCCGAAGCTTTGCCGACCATGCCGCCGGATGTCTGGTTGAAATGCCAGGCCATCAGCGGCTATTACAACAATCAGACGCTTTTAACCAAATCTATCGACAGCCCTACTTCGGTTAAACAGCTGGCGCTGAACATTGCCAACACGCTGGGGCTGGAACTTGACTGGCGCGCCAGCAGCGAAAAGACAATTGGTTCCTTTAACTATATCGGCGGCGGGACCAAGCTCATTGACGAATTTAACCGTATGGGCAACTTCATTGCCTTTGAGGAAGACGGCAAACTTAAGGTTGTCGACAACATCAATAAGGCCGAGAGGGTTGCCTCGTCAGCCAAGGTATTGTCGGAAGACAGTGGCCTTATTGATATGCCGCAGCCAAATGCGCTAGGCCTCTCGGCCAAGATGCTGCTTGACCCGACGGTTGTCTGCGGAAGCTATGTCAAGCTTGAAAGCAAACGCATCCCTGCCGCAAACGGTTTCTATTGGGTCTACAAACTGGCCCATGAAGGAAGCCTGCGCGAAGAATCTTTTTACACGTCAATTGAAGCAAGAAGAATATGAGTGAAGTTCATGACATCCCGGGTTTTAATCCGGCCGATATCGGCAACCTAGACGGGCTTCTCAACTATTTTGAAGACCTGTTAAACATGAATTTGGAATGTTGTCTGCCGGCAATTGTCGAAAGTTATGACCGTTCGACCAATTCGGCTGTTATTCAGCCGGCTATCAGCGCCGTGGCATCTTCCGGGCAGAAGATACCCAGAGACAGGCTTTTCAGCATTCCGGTCTTAACTTTGTCCGGTGGCGGTTTTTTCATCAGTTTTCCGGTCAGGAAGGGCGACACGGGATGGTTGGTTGCCAGTGACAGAGACATCTCTATTTTTAAGCAGAATTTGGAGGAAACGGCGCCGAATACCTATCACAAACATAAGTTTGTCGATTCAGTGTTTATTCCCGACAAAATTAAAAAGTTTACCATAACCGAGGCGGATAAAGACGGGCTGGTCATATCCAATTTGGACGGCGACAACAAAATTGTTCTGACCGGTCTGAATCAGAATGCTTCGGCCGGAAACATAAATCAAACCGCCGCAGGCAATATCAATCTTTCGGCTGCGGCGGTTAACGTTTCCGGCAATACGGCGTTTACGGACGCAGTAGCGATGCAGAAAACGCTGAACGTGACAGATTCGGCAACGGCCGGAACGCTGCATGCCAAAAATGGAGCAAGCGGTTCCTTTGTTTCAATGGACAATAAAAACATAACCGTTCAGGACGGCATAATAACGGGAATAGCCTGATGCTTTCAATTGCGACTGACGAAAACAACGACATTTATCTGGACGAATTCGGTAATCTTGCCACGGTTACCGACCTTGACGCCGTTGCGCAGGTTTGCCGCAATACGGTTCTGACGACCTACGGCGAGCTTATTTATGATGTGGATGGCGGAATTCCTTATTTCTCGACGGTATTTACCGACCCGCCCAATATCGAACTGTTTCAAAACGCAGTTGTCCAGGCTCTTCAAGGTGTTGAAGGTGTAACGCTGGTTAAAAGCTTTGAATATTCCGTTAATAACGGAACACTTTCATATACGGCCGAAATTCAGACTACTTACGGAGACATGACTCTCAATGGCTGATATTTACAATTATATTGTCAACACCGGGGTTATTGTCCCGGACACTTCCGATTTGAAAAATGACGTAACGGCTGAGTATCAGGAAGCTCTCGGTTCGGACATGAATACAACGGCCGGAACGCCGCAAGGTCGTCTGATAACGGCCGAAACTGCGGCTCGTGCCAATGTCGTGCGTACCAATTCGTTAACGGCCAACATGTTTAACATCAATCTGGCCTATGGCAAAGCGTTGGATGCGCTTGGAGCCATGTTCGGTCTGTACCGAGAGGGGGCGACCTCGAGCAGCGTGCTGGCGACGATAACCGGCGTCAGCGGCACGGTCATCCCGGCAAACTCCCAAGCCAGTACGGCGAAGGGAGTTATTTTTTACCTTGAAAATCAGGTGACCATCCCGGAGAGCGGCGCAATTCAGGCAACGTTTTTAAGTCAGGAGAAAGGCGAAATTGCCTGTGCCATCGGCGAACTGAATAAAATCATCGATGGTACTTTCGGCTGGGAAACCATTACCAACGAGGCACCGGCCGTTCTCGGCACGCCGCAGGAAAGCGACGAAAGCTTTAAGGCACGCTTTCCCGAGGGCATTTTTACCGGAAAGTCGCTGTTGGAAGATTATTCTTCCGCCTTGAGCAAGGTTGAGAATCTGAACAGCAGCTATGTCTATGACAATTACACGAATGAAGTTGTCACGATTGACGGCGTGCAGATTCAGCCGCATTCGCTTTACAGCTGTGTTGAAGGCGGAACGGACGAAGATGTTGCCGAAGCGTTGTTTTCGGTCAAGTCGGCAGGCTGCGGCTATACCGGCAATACGACGGTTAACGTAAAAGACCCGGTTTACGGCAATTCTTATGCAGTTAAGTTTGACCGTCCCGAACAGGTTCTAATTGACGTCAAGGTAACGGTTAATCAGGAATCGGCGGCGGAAGCCGATTTGCAGCAGGCGATTATCGACACGATTCTGTCTTATGCTTCCGGCGGCATTTCGACCGTTCAGGGGCTGAAAGTCAATGTCAGTGTTTCGCCGTTTGAAATTGCGGGCGCATTGAGCTGTTCGTTGTCGTCAATTTCCGTGCAGCAGGTTGAAATCGCTGTTCACGAACAGCCGCTTTCAACGGCGGTCATTCCGATAAAGGTTAATCAGATTGCCGTCATCACGGCTTCAAACATTACGGTGGTAATCAACTGATGAAGATATTCAATCCCGATTATGCGGTGGATTTGCTTCAGGCGCTTATCTGGCAGTATGACAATGCGCCGCGCCTGCAGAAACTCATTCAGCAAAAGCAGGACTGGTACAATCGGAACAATACCGAATTCTGGACCGATTGGCTGAATAACGTCTTCAACATAAATACGGCCAACGATTTCGGTCTGACCGTGTGGGGCAAGCTGCTCCGGGTCGAGCGTACTTATACCGTCAACGGCCAGCCTTATTCGCTGGATACGGAACAATACCGGCTTTTGCTTAAGGGGCGCCTTCTTTATTTAAGCATGAACGGTTCCGTTCCCGAAATCAATTCGTATTTGCATCTGCTGTTTTCCGCGCGCGGCCGTGCCTATGTCATCGACAATCAGGACATGACAATTCGCTATGTTCTTGAGTTCAGGCCGACGGAAAGCGAGCAGGTTGTTTTGCTTAACACCAAAGTTCTGCCGCGGCCGGCAGGTGTCGGTTATCAAATCAACGTAATTCCTCCGAAGACCGTTTTCGGTTTTCGGGGGCAGAATTTGTCGACCTTTAACCACGGAACCTTTTGGAACCGTAAAGATATCAGTGGGAATTAAAAAAAATGAAATCTTCAGATGTTATTGATCCGGCAGTGTTGGAAATGCCCTTTGCCGTCAACGGCGATAAAAACAATATTCCGGCGACAAATACGCCGTCAAGCGGCTATGCCAGCCAAAGCCTGGGTTTCCCGCCTATTACGCAGGAAGAACCGGAAGACGGCGGCATTCCGCCGGACAGAAAAGATTTCAACGGCCTTGGTTATATCACTACCTCGCATTCGTTCTATTCTCAAACCGGCAGCCTTTATACCTTCAGCGAATCAGTTTCCGCCGCCATCGGCGGTTATCCGTCCGGCGCCAAACTGTGGTATACCGACGCCGAGAATAAGGTTCGCCTGCTCGTATCGCTCAAAGATGACAATACGGATAACTTTATAACAACACCCTCGGTCATTGGTCCCGAAGGCTCATGGAATGATGTCATTGCGTCGGATGAGTTTGTCGCTCAGAATTATATTAACAAAGACCGGGTCAACAACTGTCTGATGTCTGTCGGCGCCTCTGTTTGGGCTTCTTTAAGCGGAAATGAGCTGTCCCTTACGGCAGAAATTATCTGCACCATCCCGGACGAACGCGATTCGAAAGGCGTGCCGCAGAGCCTTTCGGTTACGTTGCCTTCGGGGACGGAAACGACGCTTGACACGTCTTCGGAAGGAAGCTGGTTTATTCTTGCCACGGACGGAAGCCTTTCTTCTCTGGCGCAGGAGAACTTTTTCAACGGGACCTATCCGACTCCGACTTCGGGAAAAAAATATCTTGTCTTTGACGAGCTTAAAAACGCGTTTTTCTTTTCAGATACCGGTTCAGCTTATGAAAAAATTTCCTGTGCCATTGTCGGCGAATATGAAGTTTCGGGCAGCACTGCGGCTGATTTGACTTTATATCAGCCCTATACGCTGGCCACTCAGACGGACGTCGCCCGTATAATAAAGATTATAAATAATAAAATTCAATTAGTCAGCGCCGTTCCGGCTAATGCGGAAAGCAATGTTTTATATTGTATTGCGGAGTCATAATGTCCCTTTATTTTGGAAATAAAAAAATCCGAGACACCTCGTCGCCGGGTCTGTTTCTAGGCTCGACCATGATTAAACGCGCTTATCTGGGTTCGACTTTGGTTTACCAATACAACTCCTATGAACCGGATACGGTGCTTTGCGATATAAACAACGGCGCTTCAGCTTCCGTTATCTTTAAAAAAGGTGTTTATTATGTTCGAGGACAAGGTGCCGGCGGTGGCGGTGGCAGAAATGGTTACTTCGGCAACGGACAAGGCGGCGGCTCGGGAGCAGGTTTTGAAGGATATATCTACGTTAAGAGAGACTTGGGCGCAGTTTCTGTAAGCACCGGGGTTGGCGGTACCGAGGCGTATGACGGCAATCCGGGAACAGATACCATTGTTGGCTCCATAATGACTCTTGGCGGTGGCAAGGGTGGTGCCGGCGAAAACAAAGAGCATGTTGCCAATGCCGGAATCTATACTTTTAATTCCTCTGATGACTGGGAAATCATTTCTTTCACAGTCGCTCAAAACGGAAATCAGGGATTGGAGGCGACGTCTTCTGGTGATTTTGTTTCCGGCGGCAATTCGGTTTTGACCAATTCCGGCGGAGGTAAAGGGCATGCTAACGCCACTGCTCCCGGAGCCGGAGGCGGCGGAGGTTATCAGTTTAATATTAACGGAGGCGATGGGTATTATGGCGAGCTTAAAATTCAATATATTCGTTACGAACCCTAATCGCATAAAAATAATTTTTCTATTTTTAGTGGGGTAATCATTTGACAATTTATAAAGCCCTGATATAGTTTTGTCATGAATAAGCAGATGATAAAATACTTAGGGTTTTTCCTGTTTTTGGGCTTTTTGGGTTTTCAGGCCAAAGCTGAAGACCTGCAGGTATATTTTTCGCCATCGTCCAAATGCGAGAACAGTATCGTTAAATTGATAAACCAGAGCGAAGAAAGCATTTCTGCGGCCGTTTATGCCATAAACAACGATGCGATTGTGGAGGCGCTTAAAAAAGCGCATGACCGGAATGTCAACATCCGCATTTTAACCGACCGTCTGCAAGCCTCAAACCGCAGCTCCAAGGTTCGGGAACTGTACGATTACGGCATAAATATCCGCGTACACAGCAAGTTTAAAATAGAGCATAACAAATTTGCCGTTTATGACGAAAAAATTGCTTCCAGCGGTTCTTACAATTGGACGAATTCGGCCAGTGACAAAAACAGCGAAAACTGTATTTTCTTCATTAAAAACAAAAATGCCGTAAGACGCTATCAGAGCCGATTTGAATACCTCTGGCGAATTAATACCAAAAAGAAGTCAGACCAATGGTTTGACCGAAAACAAAGCTGATTTTGATAAGATAAAAGCCCCGGAAAACCGGGGCTTTTCATTTCTATTATTTTGATAGAGGCCAGGGCGGCTAAAACGCCCTGACTTAAGAATTGCAGTTCTTAAAGCTTCAAGCCTCCGGAAGACTCGAATACTCTCTATACACTCGTACAAGTGCGTTTAAACGGCTATCACGCCGCAAACCGAGAGTCAACTCATAAAATTTTATTACCGGCCTTTTTAAGAATTGCTCCGTTTCAATCTTTTTTCGGAGTGGAAAATTGGAAAACTCAACAAAGGAAGTATTCCGCAGCTGTTTTTGGTGGGCTTTTTTTATCGGAGTCATCACCATGCTTATTCGTCCTTTTATATCCATCAGACAGACCATCCGCGATACGGCCATAACATTTCTGGTCAGTATGCTGTCCGGTCTTCTGGCTGAATACCTCAACATCCCCGAAGCTGTCAAATACGGGCTTTCTGGCGTCTGTGGCCTTTTTGCGGTGCGTTTGTATATTATCGGCGAAAATCTTCTGTGTCAGACGGCCAGAAATCCGGTCGGCTGTTTCAAACGTATTTTAGGCAAAAAAGATGATTGATTTGAACGAAGCGGTGCAGAGGCTTTGTCTGCACGAGGGGATAAGGCTGCAGCCGTATCGGTGCCCGGCCGGCTATCTGACTATCGGCGTTGGCCGGAATTTGGAAACCAATCCGCCGACGGCTGAAGAAAAGAAAATCTGCGGCGACTGGCAGCACGGCATTACCAAAAACGCCGCTTTCTTTTTGCTCAGAAACGATATTAAGCGCGTTGAAGCCGAATGTGCCGACCGGATTCCTTTTTGGAAACAGTTGGACGACGAGCGGCAGTATGCGCTGGTGGATATGGCTTTTAATCTTGGCATTGCTGGACTTTTGAAGTTCAAGAAGATGCTGGGTTATATGGGTGTCGGTAACTACACGCAGGCGGCAACCGAATGTCTGGCTTCAAAATATGCCAAAGATGTTGGAGAAAGGGCGGTACGAATTGCCCGTTTAATTGAAAAGGGAGTATGGAAACAATGATTTATCTGATTTCATTTTGCATTATCGCGATTTCGGCGCTGTTGTGGCGTATTCGCGGCGGACTGTGGAAAAAAAATATTCCGGCGAATAAGATTTGGTATGCGTTGTTTTTCGGTATTTGTGGGTATTTCCATTTTGGAAACAGCCTCGAGAAAGCCATCATTGGTTTTGTTGCATGCTATGTAAGTTATCAACTCTACGGCTGGGGTTTGTACATCGGTCGATTGCTGCAGGGCGGAAAACTTAACCCAAACTTAGTGCAGTACCGGGAGTGTGAGCTGATAGACGATTTGCTGTATAGCTGCCGTATCAGCTTTAAGGGAAAAACCGTCTGGCTGTATGAATATCCGAAACTGTTCGGCTTTTGCGGGGTAACGCTGACCGGCCTGATTATTACATTTTTGTGGGGCTTGTATTTTGGCAGCCTGCCGCTAATGCTTTCCGGTCTTGCGATGGGCCTGTGTTACTGGTTGGGTGGAAAGCTTGAAAAGCTCTATGCAATTGGAAAGTCTGGATGGAATTGGGGCGAGTATATATTCGGCGCTTATCTCGGTGGCTGGCTGGCGTGGGGGCTGCTGTGAAATATGCGGTTCTTATTGGTCTTTTTGCTGTTGCTCTTGGCGGAGCTTATTTGCTTGGCCGCAGTCATGCCGAAGTTCGGATTGTAAAAGAGCAGGTGGAGGTTGTGAAGTATGTTTCACAAAAAAAGGCAGAAATTTATGCTAAGCCTAATGCTGGCCGCGCTGAGCTGCTTAAGCTCATGTACGACGGTAAACTCTGACTATTGTCCGGTGTGGCCGACAGCTGGTTCGGCCGTTGCTGCCGAGTTGGAAAAGGCCAGCTGTTCGGAATTTCCGAACACGTGGGAGTGGATAGGTCGGCTGAATAAATTAAGGCAGGAATTGGAGCTTTGCAGGTAATTACTGTTCTTTCTTTGTTCTTGCCAGCAAAGCAAAAGTCAGAATGGCAAAATTTTAAAGTCAGAATGCCGATAAAATATAAAGTAAAAACAGCATATTAGCATGTGTTGGCATCGGTCTCCAAAACCGAGTGTCGTGAGTTCGAATCTTACTGCCCCTGCCA
>ENA-ORRH01000114-ORRH01000114.1-human-gut-metagenome-genome-assembly--contig:-NODE-114-length-87169-cov-20.6421_pt1 | contig 87169 bp, 82 predicted proteins | sample MGYA00242173_ERZ509130 | MGnify/ENA primary metagenome ERZ509130 (study PRJEB26280, sample SAMEA2338633) | human gut metagenome | biome: human gut; feature: human-associated habitat; material: faeces... | reverse complement strand
TTTTCTTATTATTGACATACACGCTCGAAGCCGGATCATTGCCGACCTGTACGACTGCAAGTGTTACCGTAACGCCCTGCGCCTTCAGCGCAGCGACCTTTTCCTTCACTTCATCCTTGATCTGTTTGGAAATTGCTTTACCATCTATGATATTCATAGTGATCCTCCCTTTCGTATTTATGATCATGTGGTTGGATGGATTTGCATGTTTCACACCAGACCGCCCATAAAAACGTCGGTACTTAGGGCACGTATTTTGTGCCCTTATGTATCCGCTGCGTTTTTTAACGAGCGAAAGCGCAAAATGTAATGATTGCTATGCAATCATTATGCAGCCTCAGCTCATCGCTGTAAGCGATTTTCATGAGCTGAGGTTCAAATCTGGCGGGGAATATGCAAATTCATCCTATATATCATTTAAAAAAGTCCTGTGATCTTTCCGCTCTCGTCCACATCGATTCCGAACGCCGCCGGCTGTTTCGGAAGCCCGGGCATTGTCATGACCGCACCTGTCAGCACGACCACAAAGCCTGCGCCTGCGGATACATAGGCTTCCCGGACTGTGATATCGAAGTCCTTTGGTCTGCCCAAAAGCGCCGGGTCATCGGAAAGGGAATACTGCGTCTTTGCCATACATACCGGCAGATCCCCGAAGCCAAGCTCCGTCAGCTTTGCAAGCTGCTTCTTTGCTGCGGCTGTATAGTTTACACCCTTTGCACCGTAGATCTCTTTTGCCACCGTTTCGATCTTTTCTGTCAGTGGCAGTTCGCTTGGATACAGCGGTTCAAAATGACTTTCTTTCTCTTCCAGTGTCTTTAACACCTTCTCTGCTAAGGCAATACCGCCTTCGCCGCCCTTTTCCCAGACTTCGGAAATGGCAAATTCGCAGCCGCGTTCTTCGCAGAACTGCTTCACAAATGCGATCTCCGCCTCGCTGTCCGTAACAAAAGAATTCAGTGTCACAACAACCGGTACTTTATATTTCTGCAGGTTTTCGATATGCTTCTCCAGATTGACGATGCCTTTCTCCAGTGCTTCCACGTTTTCTGCGGAAAGCTCTGTCTTTGGAACTCCGCCGTTATATTTCAGGGCGCGGATCGTTGCGACCAGTACGACTGCATCCGGAGAGAGGCCTGCCTGTCTGCACTTGATGTCAAAGAACTTCTCTGCGCCGAGGTCTGCTCCAAAGCCTGCCTCCGTCACAACATAATCTGCCATGGAAAGGGCTGCTGTTGTCGCACGGACGCTGTTACAGCCATGCGCGATATTGGCAAACGGACCGCCATGGACAAGAGCCGGTGTATGCTCCAGTGTCTGGATCACGTTTGGCAGGATGGCATCCTTTAACAGTGCTGCCATTGCACCCACTGCCTGCAGATCCTTTGCCGTTACAGGCTTTCCGTCCAGATCGTATGCCACAATGATCTTACCGAGGCGGTCTTTGAGATCTTCCAGATCTGTTGCAAGGCAGAGGATCGCCATAATCTCGGATGCGACCGTGATCACGAAATGATCTTCCCTGACAAAGCCGTCTGTTTTATTGCCCAGTCCCACTACGACATTCCGAAGGACACGGTCATTCATATCCAGACACCGTTTCCAGACGATCTGGCGTGTATCGATACGGAGCGCGTTGCCCTGCTGGATATGGTTGTCTAAGAGTGCTGCAAGCAGGTTGTTTGCTGAGGTGATGGCATGGAAATCGCCTGTAAAATGCAGGTTCAGATCTTCCATCGGAACGACCTGTGCATAACCGCCGCCCGCTGCACCGCCTTTGATACCGAAGCACGGACCGAGAGATGGCTCACGCAGTGCGATGATCGCCTTTTTCCCCAGCTTACCGAATGCCTGTCCGAGACCGACGCTCGTTGTCGTCTTTCCTTCTCCTGCAGGCGTCGGGTTGATCGCTGTCACAAGGATCAGCTTTCCCTTTTTATTTCCTTCTATCTTTTTCAGATATTCATTCGAGATCTTTGCTTTGTACTTTCCGTACAGCTCCAGGTCATCTGCCGTCAGCCCGATCTCCTTAACTACCTCTGTGATGGGAAGCATCTGCGCTTCCTGTGCGATTTCAATGTCTGTTTTCATAGACGTCCCTCCTTGCATGGTTTTTAAATAAAGAATGTGCCATAGCACATTCTCGCGCCGAGCGCGGTCGCTTGCGACATACTTCCTCTTCGCGCGAGTGCGCATCCTGCGGAGCATCTTTATGTATGTGATAGGAAATTCCTATCACATACATAAAGGCGCATCCATATCAGATGTTCTGATACAGATACGCCTCTGTCTTCTTAACCTGAAAGATTTTACTTCTTCGGTGCACCATTGCTCTCCAGAGTATCGTCCCAATCCGGTCCTTCTGCCTGAGAGTTTGTTGCGACTGCCCCTTCGGCGCTATGCAGCAGCTTTCCGGCAAAATGGAAGCCTGCATAATCTCTCCCGGATTTTTCTTCCGATATCATATACGCTATGTCGCGAGTTTAACATCCCTGCTTTTTGCTGTCAACAAATTTATCGCAGGAATTTTTACATGGATTTTTGTACCGTTGCACAAATGTGTCCTTAAAACCTGATACAATTTTAGGTGCTCCCGGAGACGTATTTCATTGACAGAAAGCCCAAAAAAGCATACACTTTATCTAATAATCACTGACAAGACAGTGACCGTTTGCCGGGGCTGCATTATAGGTTGCCTTGCGACATAAAGGAGAACACATGGAAAAACAGAAAATGACAAAAGAGGAAAAAAGCTGGATTTTGTATGACGTTGCAAATTCCGCATTTATCATGACACTGACTGCCACGATTCCGATCTATTTCCGCGCACTGGCAACGGAAGCAGGTATCAGTGCCACACACGCAACCTCCATCTGGGGAACCTGTACCTCGATCGCCATTCTGATCCTGGCACTGCTTTCTCCGATCCTTGGCGCACTCGCAGATTACCAGAATATGAAAAAACGGATTTTCATGATCTTTCTTGCCATCGGTATCGGCGGTGGTATCGCCTTTACGATCGCGCCGAACTGGATCACCTTCCTTTTGTTTTTCATTGTCTCACGGATCGGTTATACCGCCTGCAATGTTTTCTATGATGCCATGCTGGTCGATGTCACAACGGACGAACGGATGGATCAGATTTCATCCTTCGGTTATGCATTCGGATACATCGGAAGCTGTATTCCGTTTATCGCCGGCATTATCCTGATCCTTGTAAAGCCGTTCGGACTGACTACACTCCTTGCGACACAGATTTCCTTTGTGATCACGATCGTATGGTGGTTTTTACTGGCGATACCGCTTCTGAAAAATGTGAAGCAGACACATTACCTGCGTCCGAAGAAAAATATCATCAAACACAGCTTCCGCAGGTTATATGTTACTTTTATGAAATTGAAAAAGAATAAAAGACTTCTTTATTATATATTAGGCTACTTCTTTTATATTGACGGTGTCTACACGATCATCTCCATGGCAACCAGCTACGGCGGCGAGGTAGGCATTGACTCTACCCAGATGATCCTGGCACTTCTTCTGACACAGATCGTTGCTTTTCCATGCGCGATCTGGAGCGGAAAGCTTGCCGAGCGTTTTGGATCTATCCGTATTATCAAGATATTTATTCTGATCTACTGCGGCATCTGCTTTTATGGCTATCTGCTCGACAGTGCACTCGACTTCTGGATCCTTGCAGTTCTCGTCGGTATGTGTCAGGGTGGTATTCAGGCTCTTTCCCGTTCTTACTTCGGTAAGCTGATCCCCAAAAAAGAATCCAGTGAGTATTTTGGATTTTTTGATATATTTGGGAAATTCGCAGACTTCTTCGGACCTCTGATCATTTCCCTGTGTGCTCTCATTTTCCATAGCTCCAGCTATGGTGTGCTTGCACTGATCGTCTTATTTTTGATCGGTTTTATACTGATCCGAAAATCAGAAAAATTAGCTAAAACAGAGGAGAAATAACATGGACAGACAAAATTTGACCCTTCTGACCGATTTATACGAATTGACGATGATGCAGGGCTACTTCAAACACAAGGATCGTAACGAAACCGTTATCTTTGATGCATTTTTCAGAAACAACCCTATGGACAGCGGCTATTCCATCATGGCTGGTCTTGAGCAGGTCATCCAGTATATCAAGGAGTTGAAATTTGAACAGCAGGACATTGATTATCTTGCAAGCCTCTGCATTTTCCAGCAGGATTTTCTGGACTATCTGAAGGATTTTAAATTTACCGGTGATATTTATGCGATTCCGGAAGGCAGCATCATGTTTCCGCGTGAACCGATGATCAAAGTCATTGCACCGATCATGCAGGCACAGCTTGTAGAAACTGCCATCCTGAACATTATCAACCACCAGAGTCTGATCGCAACCAAGACGTCCCGCGTCTGCTTCGCAGCCAGAGGAGACGGAATCATGGAATTCGGGCTTCGCCGTGCACAGGGCCCGGATGCAGGTACTTACGGTGCAAGAGCTGCCATGATCGGTGGCTGTGTCGGTACTTCCAACGTACTGGCAGGACAGCTTTTTGACGTTCCGGTCAGCGGAACGCATGCACATAGCTGGATCATGAGCTTCCCGGACGAATACACAGCTTTCAAAGCATATGCGGATATTTATCCCAATGCCTGCCTGCTTCTGGTAGATACCTATGATACGTTAAAATCAGGCGTTCCGAATGCGATCCGCGTCTTTCAGGAAATGAAAGAAGCTGGCATTCCGCTTACCAAATACGGAATCCGTCTCGACAGCGGTGATCTTGCTTACCTTTCCAAAAAAGCCCGTAAGATGCTGGATGAAGCCGGTTTCCCGGATGCGATCATTTCCGCTTCCAACGATCTGGATGAGTTTCTGATCGACAGCCTGAAGGTACAGGGTGCAGCCATTACCTCCTGGGGTGTTGGTACGCATCTGATCACAAGCAAGGACTGCCCGTCCTTCGGCGGTGTTTACAAACTGGCAGCTGTCATGGGAAAAGACGGTAACTTCATTCCGAAGATCAAGCTTTCCGAAAATACCGAAAAAGTGACAAATCCCGGTAATAAGAAAATTTATCGGATTTATGAAAAAGAAAGTGGTAAAATCAAAGCAGATCTCATCTGTCTTGCCGATGAAGTATTTGACGAAAATGAGCCAATGCTTTTATTTGATCCGTTAGAGCCATGGAAAAAGACAAAGCTTCCTGCAGGCAGTTATACGCTGCGTGAGCTGATGGTTCCGGTTTTCTTAAACGGCGAATGTGTTTATGAATCTCCAAAGGTAATGGATATTCAGGCTTACTGCAAGAAAGAGCTGGAAACGCTCTGGCCGGAAACAAGAAGACTTGTCAATCCGCATAAGGTATATGTGGATCTTTCCGCAAAGCTGTATGATATCAAGATTTCACTCCTTGATCAGATGAGTGCAGAATAAATAAGACGAAAGAGGTAACTGCTATGCTGAAAATTATTACTGATTCCGCTACGGATCTGCCCAAAGATTATATACAGGCACATTATCTGCATGTGATCCCGACCCCGGTCGTTATTGATGAAGTTGACTATTTTGACGGTGCCACGATTCAGACAAAAGAGTTTTATGACATTTTAGATGACATGAATCGTGATGTCCGCACCTATCATATCAATCCGGAAATGTTTGAAAATGCCTTTACACCTTATGCAGAGGCAGGCGACAGTGTCATTTATCTGTGCTTCTCCACAGGAATCGCCGGTACTTTTAATGCCGCAAACATTGCCAGAAACAACGTACTGGAAAACTACCCGGACTTTGATCTGACGATCATTGATTCCAAGTGTGCATCCATCGGTTTCGGGCTCCTTGTTTCCAAGCTTGTTACCATGCTGGAAAAGGGTGCTTCCAAGGAAGAAATCATCGAAGCCGCAGATTATTTTATCGATCATATCCATCACGTATTTACGGTCCGTACTTTAAACTACCTGATCAAGGGCGGCAGATTATCCAAGTTCTCAGGAACGATCGGCGAAACGCTGGATATCAAGCCAATCCTGATCGTGGACAAAAACGGTGCCCTGACTGTGATCCAGAAGGTACGTGGGCAGAAAAAGTCCTTTAAGGCACTTGTTGAATATGTGAAGGAAAATGCTTACGATCCGTCAAAGCAGACGATCGCGGTCTGTCACGGTGAGGATGAAGCTGCTCTCGGCTTCGTCAAAGAGCTTCTGAATAAGGAATGTAGTCCGAAGGATTACCTGATCACAACTGTCGGCTGTGCGATCGGTGCACACACAGGCCGTGGTATTGTAGGTATCTGCTTCTTTGATGCGGACAATGGAAAGTTCCGGAAATATTTTGAAGAGTAGATTTTATCTAATTTTCATACCAAATAGGTGCAATCTTTCAATATAGACGAAATCTAGAATACCAGTAAATTATTTTCGCCCTATAAGAACAAATCTGTCCTTATAGGGCGAATGTAATTTTCCTTGTTCAAATGTTTTTCGTCTTTTTATCAGATAATTCATGGTTTCGTATGAATTATTCATGTTGTTTTTCTTGAACTAACAAATATATCCTGAAATCCCGTCTCATTTCCTCAGTTTTTTCATCCAAATAACATATATGATGCGTCTTGGGATGAAGTTTTATCCGACAGGAAAATTTCGTTTCGTCCATATACAACATTTTTTATCTTCCGGGCGAATTTTTATGCCAACCACTAAAAATCCATATCTATTTCTTATAACCGACTGTTAAGAATGTCCTCTCTCGTCCTTCTACAGATTCTGCACAGCAGCAACAAACTCTTCTTCCGGGATCCGGGCACTTTCCACAGCTTTTCTGATTGCTTCCTGCATCACAGAAGCAGCAAGTGTTCCGGCGACGTTGATATCAACCTTTTCTGAGCCAATAGAAACTGCATAAATGCTGTCGCCGTCCGCCATGGTTCCAACGGGACTGATACTTCTCGCATATGCATTTCTTGTCATACTTGCAATCTTATTCAGCTCAGCCTTGGAAAAAGCGGCATTTGTAAAGACTGCCCCAATCGTAGTGTTTCCGGTAAACTGGTCGTGTGGCACCAGACATTTGCACATTTCGGCCACACTGTCAAGCGGCTGTTTTCTGTCTGCACTCAGAAGCCCTGCCAATCTCTTTCCTGTTCCGGCCTCATAAATATCTCCCGCTGCGTTTACAACAACGATCGCTCCGATCTGAAAACTGCCAATCTGGATACAATGCAGTCCCAGCCCTGCTTTCGTGGACTGTCCCATGCCATACAGCTTGCCTACCGTTGCGCCGCAGCCTGCTCCAATATTTCCCATTCTTGTATCACAGCCGGCAAGTGCATTTTCTGTTGCTTCTCTTCCCATCGCTGCATCCGGCCTAATCTTTGCACTTTTATAGCCCAGATCATAAATACAGGACTGACAGACAAGCGGAACCAGCGCTAGTCCTGTCGGATATCCGATTCCGTGCTCTTCCAGGCAGGTCATAACGCCATCTGAAGCTGCAAGTCCATAGGCGGAACCGCCTGACAATACGATCGCATTGATCGGGTTATCTGCTGTCAAAGGACTTGTCAGTGGTGTTTCTCTGGACGCAGGACCGCCGCCGCTGATGTCACAGCCTGCCTTTGCACCATTTGGAAAATACAGAACAGTCACGCCTGTTCCTGCATCCTGATTACTGGCATGTCCGATGGAAATGCCTTTTATGTCTGTTACCTGAATTTCCCTGTTGTCCGTCATAAATTGATTCTCCTTTGACATTTAACGAGAACCTCAGCCCATGCATAATCACCTTCGGTGATGGGCTGAGGCTACATCATGCATCCTTCGGATGCATGACATTTTCGGGAACCCCTCGCATGTGTATTCCCTGCGGGAATCGCTCGGGGCTACATCATGCATCCTTCGGATGCATGACATTTATCGTTTGAGGGCTGCGAAGAGGGCGCGTGAGACTACAGATGCCACAACAAAGCAGAGCACCGCTTCAATGAGCCCCTGCATACCAACAAATGCGATGACAAATAAAAACGGATTGCTTACCCCCATCGTACTTACCATGCCCTGAATGTACTCTGTATTGTAGAAAAAGATACATAAAGAAGACATGAAAAGCAATGTATTTAAAAGCGGGCAGGCAAGGCTTGCTGCAAAATAAGAAAACTTTCTGGATACACCACCCTTGTACATTGCCTTAAAAAGCAGACCTGAAAGCCATCCTTCCAGGACGCGCGGCAGGATACATGTCACAACGGTTCCAATCGGACTGATACTTAAAAGCATGGAAGAGAATGCGGATTCACCGGTCAGTGCCATATAAAAGCTTGTCAGACCAAATGCCAGTCCGCAGATCGCACCACCGGTCGGTCCAAGCAGCACCGCACCGACAGCAACTGGTACTGTCAGAAGTGTGATGGATAATCCGGGTGTACGGATATAGCCAAGCGGTGTCAGCGACATGATGATAATAATCGCGATCATCAATGCAAGCTCCACCATAAATTTCGTGTCAAAGTTCTTTTTCTGTGTCATAACAAATCTCCTTTTTCTCTGATAAAGCGGCTACTGTCCCCTGCCTTTCAGAATTATTTTATTTTGGGGAATAAGTGTTATAGGGAAAAGTCCGGGAAGCCCGGCAGATACACCAAACAGAATTGTCACTACCTTGCAAGTAGATGCCATAAGGTCATCTCTTATCATGAGGAACGCTCCGCGCATACAACGGAAAACATCCTGATTACTTCACAGACTCCACCGGAAATACCTTCTTCCACTGCGCCTGCTCCATATTTCATATATGATATGTAAGATATTTTTTCTTCTTGATGCATTTTCTTTCGAATAACGCTCAAGTGGTAAAATACCATATTTCAGGCTCAATGTCAAAAGTTTTCACACATGCTGCATTATCGCATCCATTCAGATATCCCGGATCAGCTTACATGGTATCGTTTAGCAAACGTGATTAAATATTGCTTCCGCAAAATCGTCAATTTCGTTTTGCTGTATTTTCGCAAAATCGTTAATTTTGTTTTGCTAATTTTCCGCAAAATCGTTAATTTTGATACCTTATGAGATATGATTCTGCCAAACCGGCATAGAAAATCCCCGGTGCAAAGCACCGGGGACTTTCTCATTCCATCCGCCTCTACTGCTCCATCTGTCTGCCCAGAAAACCTGCGGCGGACAATACGAGCTTCTTTTCTACTTCACCAAGTTTTTCCTTCTCATTGTTTGCGGCAAGAATGACAGCACCGATCACATCCCCTTCTGCCAGGATCGGGGCGGACACATACTGTGTAAGATCCGGTAACGGTTCATTGGCAATCTCAACAAAGTTCTTATCCGCTTTTGACAGAAGCAGGATCTCCCTGTCATTCAGCTTTTCTTCCATCCTATGGCTGATCGATTTCCCAAGCAGATTTTTCAACCCGCCCGCTGCTGCAATAAACTGATCTCTGTCTGCAATGAGCGCGATCTTGCCGGACACCTGCGCAAGACTTTCCGCATACTGTTTGGCAAACGCTGTCATTTCACCGATCGGTGAATATTTTTTCAGAATGATCTCGCCTTCGCGATCAGTAAAAATTTCCAACGGGTCACTTTCGCGGATCCGCAAAGTCCTGCGGATCTCCTTCGGAATGACAATGCGCCCCAGATCATCTATTCTTCGTACTATACCTGTCGCTTTCAATACCTTTTCCTCCAATTTCCTATTTTAGCCAGAGCGCTTCACCACTCTTTTTGCTATATATTAGATTTGGAGTTAGTATGTGGAAAAACATGCAGGATTATTCGATTATTCTCCAATCCTTGTTAAGCAACAAATAAACGCCCGGTACTTCTTTACCGCTTCTATATTGCAAAAATGCCATAACGAAAGTATAATTGAGGATTATATTGCAAATCGTATAGTTACATCCATAACAGCCTGGAGGGAATATGCAGAAAAAAATACAGGATACCGACACTACTCAACACAATAGTTCCGTACCACCGGAAAACAGACCGATGAATAAAAATATGATCCGATCTGTCGTTTGTTCACTGCTTGCGGTTATTTTATTTGCCTGGGCATTAATGAACTTTGATATCATAATGAAATTTTTTAATAAAGTAATTTCGCTGTTCTCTCCGTTTCTGATTGGCGGAGGTATTGCTTTTCTGATCAATGTTGTCCTGAATCCACTTGAACGCTGCTGGAATAAAGTATGCAAAAAAGCCCCGGCAAAGCTGACAAGACCGGTCTGTCTCACGTTGAGCTCTGTTCTTGTGCTGGGAATCTTGTTCGCTGTAATATTTATGATGATTCCGAGTCTATGGAAATCAGTCGATGAGTTTATTCAAAATATCCCGATTTACGTTGAAGAAATCAGACATTGGTGGATGGATACTGTCCGCTTTGCGGCAAAGTACAATATCGTCCTTCCGGAATATGCCATCGACTCCGACCTGCTGATCCGGAAAATTACGGCTCTGATCAACGACAAAGGAAGCGGAATCATTTCGATAACATGGGATGCAGCTACCTCCGTCCTTTCCGGTCTGATCGATGTGCTTTTAGCATTTATCTTTGCTTTATACCTGCTGGCAAAAAAAGAAGTGGTCGCAGCCCACTTAAAGAAGCTGATCGTAACGATACTTCCGCAAAAGAAGGCAAAACAACTTCTGAGCATCGCCTCACTGACAAATCATACTTTTTCCAGCTTTGTCAGCGGGCAGCTTACAGAGGCTGTCATTATTGGAATTCTCTGTTTTCTGGGAATGCTGATTCTGAAGCTTCCCTACGCCGGTGCCATCTCAACATTTGTTGCGTTTACCGCATTGATACCGGTCTTTGGTGCATGGCTCGGCGGAGGTCTTGGTGCGTTTCTGATCCTGTTGGCAGATCCCATCAAAGCTGTGTGGTTCATTATTTATCTGCTGCTTCTGCAACAGGTGGAAGGCAATCTGATATATCCAAAAGTTGTTGGGAAATCCGTTGGTCTTCCCGGGCTGCTTGTACTGATGGCAGTCACTGTTGGCGGTGAAGCATTTGGTATCCTGGGAATGCTTTTCAGCGTTCCGGTCTGCGCAGTGTTGTATAACCTTTATCTGGCGTTCATGAAAAACCAGACTCCCCGTAAAGGATAGTTTGTATGCAGTTTTAAAACCGTTACTCCGCTTTCACCGCCCAACGCATCTTGGTTGAGCGGGCGCGCGGGTTCAGGCGGCATTCTTCAGCGGATGGTCTTATGACATCAGCCGAGATTTCTGCGTAAACGCCTGCTTTTTTCAATTCCTTGAAGGCTTTTTTGACCAGACGGTCTTCTCCTGAATGAAAAGTCAGAATTGCCACTCTTCCACCGGGCTTTAAAATACCATCGAGCTTTTCTAAAAAGCTGTAAAGTACCTCGAATTCACTGTTCACATCAATACGCAGTGCCTGAAATGTGCGGGCACAGGACTTTTTGACTGCTTCCTCCCGTTCTGCTTTTGGCAGACGGACAAGAGCTGCTTCCACAGCATTTCTCAAATCTGTTGTCGTTTCTATCTTTTTCCCATTCTTTAATCTGCCAAATACGCTGGCTGCAATTTCCGCCGCATACGGTTCATCGGAATTTTCAATGAGCATTCCTTCAAATTCCTTCTGCGTAACCTGTAAAAGCCGATCTGCCGCACTGTCACCATGCATAGGATCCAGCCGCAGATCCAGAGGACCTTCTGTTTTATAAGAAAAACCGCGCTTCGGATCGTCGATCTGCATGGAAGAAACGCCGAGATCCGCCAATACAAAATCAAACTGTCCGAATTCCTCCGCCACCTTGTCGATATTTGCAAAATTCATCAGCCTAAACTGAAAGATATCCTCGGAAAAACCTGCCGCGCGCAGCCTTTTGACCGTCTTTTCCGATTCGATCGGATCAATATCGAGTCCGACGAGCCTGCCTTCTCCTTCCAGCTTTTCCAGCATTTTGCGACTGTGTCCGCCATAGCCCAGCGTACAGTCCAGCCCCTGCTGCCCCGGTCTTATTTCCAGAAAATCCAGTATCTCCTTTACCATAATGGAAATATGCATGCCCGCGGGCGTCGAACCCTTTTCGATCACATGTGCCACTGTATCGGCATATTTTTCGGGATCATGTTCTTTATATTTTTCTTCAAACTTCTTCGGATACCTGCCCGCGTAGCGGACACGGCGCTTGTGTACTTTTTCTTCCATATTCTTCCTCACTGTCACAAAATATAGTCTGTATTATACCATTATGTTTATCCTATAGTTTCCGACAGGTCAAGTCAACCTGTGAAATACAATTAAAAAACAGAAGACCCTCTGTTTTTGGCAGATAATCTTCTGTTTGTTTTATCTGTGCTGAAATATCTTATCTGCTCAGCACGATTCTCTCAAAATAAATTCGGATTTTAAAACGATATTTTCACACTGAACATCCGGATCTCCAATTTTCTTAAGCAGTAATTCCGCTGCTTTTCTTCCCATTTCCTTCATTGGCTGACGAATTGCTGATATCGTCGGAACTGTCAGCTGTGACCATTCAAAGTCATCATAGCATATCATAGCCATTTCTTCCGGTATACGCTTCTTATAATCCATAAGGCATTTAAAAACCCCCTGTGCCATCGGATTCTCAGCGACAAAACAAGCAGTCGCCTTTTTTTCCTGCAATAGCTGTTTCATTGCATCATACCCATTTTCAAATGTCTGTTGTTCTCTTCCTACTATAATTTTTTCGTCACGTGCGAGTCCACTGTCAGCAAGAGCATCCAAATATCCCTGAAATCTATCTCTTCCTGTGGATAACTCATAATTTCTGCTGCTGTAAATGTAGCCAATATTAGTATGCCCTTTTTGAATTAATGCTTTTATCGCATTATAGGATGCCTGATAATTATCACACGTTACCGCATTACATGGCACGAACTTCGTTTTACAATCAATAAAAACCAGAGGGAAATCTTTGGAAGGGCAAAGCGTCCTATAATCGAAATCCATCTGTTGAGGTGCCAGAATAATACCACATACCTGCTGCTGTAACATGCTGCGGACAACATTTAATTCGTCGTTTACCTTACTTCTCGTCGTACATAAAAGCAGTGAATAACCCTCTTTATATAAAACATCAGAAATCTCGTCCACAACTCTCGAGAAGAATGGCGTAGATGCTTCCTGCACAATTACTGCAACTGTTTTCACAGTATTCGTCCGCAGCCCTCTTGCCATAATATTCGGTGTATAATTCAACTCTTTTATCGCGTCATTTACCCGTTTTTCAACTTCAGGAGACACATATCTTGTCTTATTCACCACATGAGAAACCGTTGTTGCAGATACACCTGCTCTTTCTGCTACCTGTTTTATTCCAACCCTCATGCTTTTATCATTCCTTTCACTTCATTAAGAACAGTCTATGCCAGTTCTTTTATACTGCATACAAATGCATCGGGAATATCAATCTGATTCACTGATTTAAACAGAGCCGGATCATCTTCCTTCCGTTTAAAGATTTCCATAATTCCCGTAGAGTGTCCCATTCTCTCGCCCAAAGTAAAAAGAATGTCCCCTTCTTTATTAAAACGGATCGTCCTGACAGCCCCTCTGACCGGAAGCCTCGATGCAAGTTCCATCCTTCCGTCCGGTAATACTCTTAAAATTACAATCTCATAATGTCCGCGGACAGACGCTGCAATAAACTCTCCGGTTTTTGATATTGCTATATCACCTGCTGCCATATAATGCTGCGGCAGTCCATCTTCTCCAACTTTTCCAAAATTCCCGGGAAGCTCATGATTTGCAATATTGATAATCTGTAATTCTTCCGTCTCTGCGCGTTTTGTTGCCTTCCATGCAGCAATTTGCGCACTCATCTCCATAATAGTATAAGTATATCCATTTTTTTCATGAAATGCAATATGTCTTGGTCCTGAACCCGCCGGTGCTGACCAGCTGCCCGTGATATCAAATGTTTTTTCATTATTTTTATGCTCTAGTATCCACACCTTATCAGATCCAAAATCTGCCACATAACAATACTTACTGTCTGCTGTAAAAAAAGCCGAATGTGGATGTGCACGATCCTGCCTGTAACTGATGCTGCTCCCTTTAAATTCCAGTCTCTGTATAAAAGCACCGATCTTTCCTTCTTTATCCATTTCATAAAAATGAACTGCACCATCCGCAAAGTCAGTAACCGCTATTATTTTTTCATCCGGACTGATCGATAGATGACAGACATCGCCGGCTGTATGCAACACTGTTTCGTTCATAAATATGAGACTTCCGTTCTGATCTGCTATCCGATAACTTTGCAATACATCCTGATCTGTATCTGTTTTACCTGTTACAAGCAGCGTATTCTTATCACTGCTCATGGCAATATGGGTAAACCCACGTAATTGCACCTCCTGTCTTACCAGAAGTAATTTATTTTCATCCGCTTCATACTTATAAAGATATATGCCACCATGTTTATTATCACCCTTAACGCCTGTCCAGATTTCATATCTGCGTTTTGACCGCATTATTTATTCATCTCCTTACTTATATGTCATATTTGTGCCGGAATGGTTTCCCGTATTTTAGAAATCGTATGTCGGCTGTTTCAGAGGGATATTCTCCATGATCCATCTGGCATCTTCCATTGTTGTCATCACATCCATGGAGCCGTATTTTCTTGTAGAGCCGGCTGAACACGCATTGGCAAAGCCTGCTATACTTTTCAGCTCATCTACACTCAGTTGATCTATGGAAAAGCCTTTTCTTGTTGCCTGAAATAATAAAGCCCCCATAAAAGAATCTCCTGCTCCGGTTGTATCCACAACATCTACCGCATAAGTAGGCTGATAGACATATCCGTTACGATTTCTTAAAAGACAGCCGTCTTCTCCAAGTGTTACCGCAACCAGTTTATTTTTTTCCCTGACAAGCCTTTCACTGCCTTTCAGAATATCTTTCTCGCCAAAGAAATGCTCTAATTCTACATCTGTAAGCTTAACAATATCACTCGTTAATGCTGCATCACAAATACTTGTCATTTCTTCCTGTGTGTGCGTGTTTCCCCGCCAGTTACAATCTAATCCCAACAGTCCGTTTTGCTCCCTGACAACTTCTATGATCTTCTGACAGGCTGCATAAATCGGTTTTTCCTTTTTATAAAACCACATAGGTATCACAAAAGCCCTGCTGGACCTGATCATATCGAAATCCACTGCATCTACACCCGTCTCCACATCCGTTCTTCTGCTTTCATACTTCAGAAAATGTCTGTCATTTTTTTCATCAAAATGCACAAACATCATACGAGTTTCCACTTTATCGCTTATTACCACACCGGATACATCAATTCCACTTTCCTTTGCATACTCATATAAGAATTTGCCATGATCATCATCTCCGACCGTAGTGATAAGTGCACTCGTACCACCCAGCCGGACAATCTGGGACAACAGATTTCCTGTAGCTCCTGCCGGCTGTCTTTCATATAAATTGAAGCCTGCTTCTGTCTTTCCTCTGTATACCATGTTCAGAATCAGATCTCCTAATGCCACAACATCTACATTTTTCATCGATCCAGTATTCTCTCCTTCTTCATTTCTCGCATTGTTATGATTTGGCATTTCTTGCTTTTTTCGTACGTACTGTATCATAAAATACAGCCATAACGATAATAATACCCAAAATAACCTGCTGCCAGAATGCATCAATTCCGTTCAGATTCAGTCCGTTTCTGATACATGCAACAATGATCGCACCAACAACAGCACCAAGCATTCCACCTTCGCCACCTACCATACTGATGCCTCCCAGTACAGATGCAAAGATACCTTCAAACTCATAGCCATTTCCACCATTAGTCGGCATGGATACAAGCCGTCCTGCAAGCATGGCTCCTGCCAGACCTCCGAGCATTCCTGTTATGATGTAGGCAATAAATTTTACTTTAGGTACATTGATACCGGACATAGCTGCTGCATCCGGGTTACTTCCTATAAAATAGATATTTCTTCCAAATACGGTCTTTTTCAGAATGAAAGACAATAATAATGCTACTACAATAAATACATAGGCCGGGATCGGAATTCCCAGAATAGAGCCGCTTCCGAATTTTACAAAACTGTTAAGAATTTCTTCTGAAGCATAAGCCCGAACCGCAATAGTCTGTCCATTGGTCAGAATCATCAAAATTCCCCTGTATATCCACATGCCTCCGAGTGTTGCAATAAAAGGGATCAGCCCCATGACTGTAACCATAAATCCGTTCATTGCCCCACAAAGTCCGCCAACCAGAACGGCGCCGATTATACTCGGAATCAGCGGAACATTCATTCTGATAAACAGACAGCAGGCTGCTCCTGTCAATCCAACGATAGAACCCAGTGATAAATCAATACCGCCTCCAATGATAACAATGCTTGCTCCCATTGCAACCATGACATAGACAGCAGCAGAAAGCATAAGGGATGTGATATTATATGCCTGTCTGAACGGAGGTGTTGTAATAAAAAGAAATAACATAATCACAATCAGAATTGTGATCGGTCCCAATATGCTGCTTTTTTTAAATGCACTTAACTTGGTTACATTTTTTAACTCATTTTTTTTCATATTTGGTCATCGCCCTTCCTGTTTTTTTATTCCGGTTGCATACTGCATAATATTGGATGCTTCAATCTCCGCATGACTTAATTCACCTACCGTATGTCCTTCCCGGTATACATATACTCTGTCACTCATTCCAATCACTTCCGACAGATCAGAAGAGATCAGAATAATACCAAGACCGGCATCTGATAATTGGTTCATCAGCTTATAGATCTCAAATTTAGCACCTACATCAATTCCTTTGGTTGGTTCATCAAATATCAGAATCCTTGGATTACACGACATCCATTTTGCAAGAATTACCTTCTGCTGGTTTCCTCCACTCAACAGTTTTGTCTGCTGTTCCAGACCCGAAATCTTAATCTGCAGCTTTTCTACATAAGTGTTCGCATTTTCTTCCGCTTTTTTTTCACTTACCAGTCCCCTTCTGGATAATTTTTTCAGAGAGGCAATACTGATATTTTTTTCAACATTTAATGACAAAGCCAGACCGTCTGCCTTACGGTCTTCTGTCATATATACGACGCCGTTTTCTATTGAACTGTGCACATTTTTAAACTGCTTAACCTGCTTGTCAAATAATGTAAGTTCATCTATTTTTCCCTTGTCAGCTCCAATCAATATACGCATGGACTCTGTTCTCCCGGCTCCGACAAGACCGGCCATTCCAACTATTTCACCCTTATGGACAACAATTTCATCCACATTTATGCCACTTTTATTTTTTATTCCTTTTGCATGAAGAACCACTTCCCCTATTTTTCTCTTGTAGTCAGGATATTTTTCTGTCATCTCCCGCCCTACCATCAGGTTTACAAGTTCTTCATTTGTTGTATCCGCATAGTTCATGGTGCGGATAAATTTTCCATCACGCATGACTGTTACTCTGTCGGCAAGGATTTCCAGTTCTTCAAATCTGTGCGTAATGTAAACAATACCCATTCCCTGTTTTTTTAATTTCTCGATTATCTTATACAGATGGTTAGTTTCTTCCTTTGTAAGTGACGTTGTAGGTTCATCGAATACAATAACCTTTCCGCCGCGCGATATTACCTTAGCGATCTCAACCATCTGCTGTTCTGCTATACTTAATGATCTGACAGGTAATGTCGGATCCACATATAATCCGACTGTATCCTGTAGAATCTTTTCTGCTTCTTTTCTTAAAGTTTTATCATCGATCAGATGTTTTTTTGTTTTCAGATTTCCGATAAAGATATTGTTTGTCACATCCATCTGCATACAGACATTTAATTCCTGAAATACCTCACCAATACCCAGCTGAAGTGCTTCTGACGGACTTTTAATGGCAACCTTCTGACCTTCAATAAAAATTTCTCCTTCATCAGGTGCATACACACCATAAAGAATTTTCATTAATGTAGATTTTCCTGCACCATTTTCCCCCACCAGTGCGTGCACCTCGCCCGCACATAGATTAAAAGAAAAATGATCCAGTGCATGCACGCCGGGAAATGTTTTTGTGATATCTTTCATCTCCAATAATACATTACTCACTCCATCTGCCTCCTGTTATTTAAAAAGGCTGTAAATGTATACAGCCTTTTTATTTCTGTATGTTATGATATGAGTGTCAAAATTAAATTTTGCCACTCATTGATGTATTCGAATTGCTATATTGCTACGCAATTTTCGCAATTCTCGAACACCTCAAACTTTCATAAAATGCTGTATTCACAGCATTTTATTACGTTTTTGGTGTTCGGCGTGTCAACAAGTCTAAAATGCTTACTTGTGCAAGCACAATCGCATTTTGGACTTTTGACACTTACATCATGTTATTACTGTTCTAATTCATCAATATTATCCATGGTGAATATCTTACATCCCGGATCGATATTATCCTTAGGAACAGATTCACCCTTTAAATGCTGCAGCATTTTTTCTACTCCAAGATATCCCATCTGATATGGCTCCTGAACCATCAATGCATCAATAACGCCGCTCTTCATCAGTGCGATTTCATCCTGATCAGAGTCAAAGCCTACAAACTTTAAGCTTTCTTTCTGATAAGAAACCAACACATTTCCGGCTGCCAGTGCAGACTGGTTATTTACACAGAACAGCCCTGCCAGATCAGCATTCGCTGTAATTGTGTCACTTACCTGTGTGGAGCATCTGTTTAAGTCATTATTATAATACTGGACATCCATGCACTCTATGGCAGGATATTTTTCTTTACAACGATCTACAAATCCCTGGATACGGTCTACATCAGATACAGCCTGTGGATCATTGGCAAAAACTGCAACCTTTCCACCATTTTCTCCTAAAAGCTCTGCCATCTTATCCGCTGCTTCTGCCCCGGCTGCTTTGTTATCTGTGCAGATGCTTGTAATATAATTTTCAGATGCTGTAAGGGAATCCAGACATATAACCGGCAGACCTGCATTATAAGCCTCATCTATTGCACTGGCATTCGCATCATAATCCTGCGGACACATAACCACCGCATCATAACCGGTACTGATAATCTCTGACATTGCATTATTGATCTGAGCGGAATCATGATAAGTACTAGGTGCCACAACCGTTCCTTCTACTCCGTACTCCTTGCAGGCATCCATGAATCCTTTATCAATGGACAGGAAGAAATCTTCCGCTCCCTTCTCCAGTAATGCTATTTTATAAGTTTTCTCCTGACCTGCTTCTTCACTGCCTGCCTGTGCAGCAGCTCCCTGATCTGCAGGTGCCTCCGTTGTCTTGCCACACCCCGTCATAGCAAGAACCATTGTCGAAATAATAATTGTACTAACTAATCTCTTTTTCATATTGCCTTCTCCTTTCTTGTTTTAACGTTTGCGCAATCGTTAAACTGATTGTACCACGAATGTTATTTTCTGTCAATTTGTGTACGTAACATTTTCGTTAATCGGTATAATATTAGTCTTCGCTATCTCATTATAATTGCATAAAATCAAATGAAACAAACTATTTTCCATAACATCATCCATATCCAGTTCGCAGAAATGTGTAATAGCGCGTTCAATTCCATGATCACTTATGTAGTTCTGAAGTTCTACGGCCTCTTTATCATTCTGATCCTGATAAAACATACCATACGCAATGCTGCGCGTAATAAAGTAAGGAATGATCCGGTGTTTCATACATAATAAAGCCGGTCCTACAAGCCGGTCATTCTTTTTCAGTTTTCGGATCGGTTCTCTGCCTATTCTGCTAAGCTGATCCCGGAAAAACGGACTTGCAAACTTTTCAAATTCAACTTTTACTGCTTCATCATCCGGAACCGGAAGTCCATATTCTTCATTCAGAGCCAGCCTTCCCTCTTTCCATGCATAATAAGCACATTTTCTGATATACAGATTGTTTACAGCCTGATTGATCGTCTGATATCCATAATAAGTACCCATAAATGCAAATGTCACATGTCTTAGATTTTCAGACCAGATTTTTTCAATCATATTGATTTCCATATTGTCCTTCAATACGAAGAATGAGGGATACTGATATCCGTCAGGAAACAGAAAGCTGTTATCCACCATCAGAATATCTTTATCGTCCCCTTCCAGAAAATACGGATCTTTCCGGCAGACCTCCGGATAAACCACCTTGCGGTTTACCTTGGCCGTTATCAGCGCAATATGTTTTTTGAAATAATCCAGCTCATCCTCATCCAGAGATCCGGAGATTTTTTTATCGAAATATTGTCTCAATCCGACAAAATTTCCACCAAGTATTATCGCAGCTGTGGAATCGTTTTTCTGCTCTTTTCTCATCCGGATCATTTCTGCCAGATCTTCCGCGACCTGATCAAATGCAGATGGAAAAAGTGCAGTTGCGATCATTTCCGACCGGGCAAGGTATGTAATATATTTCAGATGATCGTTGACGGTATCTACTATCTGAAATCCCTTTACAATACTTTCCCGGGATTTCCCTGTCAGAAGATTTTTCTGTTCTACCGTATAGTATCCCTGTTCTGCCAGCCCCTGCACGAGTCCGGTGTCTATATCGGCAAATACAATGCTGTAATTTTTCTCCTGATAAAACATCTCACCCAGCATGCCACGTCCGCTGCGGCCGGCTCCTATAATTGTAACGATTGGTTTATCACTCATCTTTACCATCCTCAATATAAGATATTGCAATCAGATCCATGTCTCCGTCAAAGTGTATTTCACCAAAATCAGCCGGTACCAATATGGTTTCTCCCAGCCCGATGGGCATATCTTCTATGGTTCCTTCTCCGTTTACACATGTCAGAAACAGAAATCCCTGATAGCTGTAGTTTCCTTTACCCTTGACAATGAACCGTTTTGCAACATATTCTCCGGCCTTTTCATAATAATGATAGATCAACAGACCGTTTTCACGTACAGGTTCTACTGCTTTTGCTCCAACAGGCACTTCCGGAATGTTGACGCAGTCATATACTTCCTGCAGTTGCAGTGGACGTGACGGATCGTTCCTGTCATTATCATAAAACCGGTAAGTTATATCACCATTTGTTCCAAACGTTGCATTGATCAGACCTTTTCCATAGCCGCCATGAATCACGCCTGCAGGTGTATGTACATAATCTCCGTCTTTCACCTTAATCGTAGAAAAGAGATTTTTCCAATCTTTATTTTCCACCATACGTTTAAAATCTTCCAGATTTTTCGCCTTGTTTCCAAAAAGCCACTCTGATACATGATCAGATGCTTTTAATGCAACGGCGCCGGATACTTTGCCCTTCTGATTTTCGTGTTTTTCTGCATATGCATCATCTGGATGCAGCTGATATGACTGAAATCCACTGTTTGCCGTTGTAGTCATCCGGACCGGAAATGATTTTTCCCTGCACTGGAATATCTGTGGGTTTTTTTCATAAAAAACCGACAACGGTTCCCCGGTTTCTCGTACCGTATTATCCAATTGTCCGGGAATGGCAATTACATGATAAATAGTTCCAATGTTTTCCATGTCTGTTTTAATATGAAAATGATCGATCAGTGCACGACCACCCCAGATAAATGACTTATAAATTGGTTCAATATGATATAATTGTCGCTTCATGTTTCCTCCTATACTTACAATTAGTTTAACGTTTGCGCAATCGTTAAACTAATTGTAAGTATGAGACCATGATTTGTCAAGATAAATTTACTGACTTTTTTAAAACGGGCACGGTAACAGTGCCGATATACTTCCTGAAATCACAAGAATGAGGGAGCACCCATTGATGCTCCCTCATGTTTCATTTTTTATGTTCTGTTGAGCAGTTCCGCCATACGGATATGAAGCTCATGTGCTTCGCCGGACTGCGGGTTTATTTGCCCAGTGGCTTACCTGTCAGCTTTTCATAGCCCTCCAGATAAATATCGATCGTCTTCTGTGCGACATCATCCGGTAACTTCCATCCCTTCTCCGGATTAGCTTTCAGCCAGTCACGTGCAAACTGCTTGTCAAAGGATGGCTGTCCATGACCCGGCTCATATACATCTGCAGGCCAGAAACGAGAGCTGTCCGGTGTCAGCATTTCATCACCGATTACAATATTTCCATCCTCATCCAGACCGAATTCAAACTTGGTGTCTGCAATGATAATGCCTTTCGTCAGTGCATATTCTGCACATTTTTTGTAAAGAGCGATCGTATAATCCTTGATCTTCTTTGCATATTCTTCCCCTTTACCCGGGAAATATTTCTCCAGATGAACGATACTCTGTTCATAAGATATATTTTCATCATGATCGCCGATCTCGGCTTTTGTGGAAGGCGTGTAAATAGGCTCAGGCAGCTTATCGGATTCCTTCAGGCCTTCCGGAAGCTTAATCCCGCAGACTGTGCCATCTTTCTGATAGCTTGCCCATCCGCTGCCTGTGATATATCCACGCACGATACACTCAACCGGAATCATCTGCAGCTTTCTGCACATCATGCTGTTACCATCAAATTTTTCCTGCTGGAAAAATTCAGGCATATCTTTTACATCAACGGAAATCATGTGGTTCGGAATGATATCTTCTGTCATATCGAACCAGAATTTAGACATCTGTGTAAGAACTGTTCCTTTTTTGGAAATCACATTGTCCAGAATCACATCGAAGCAACTGATACGATCTGTTGCTACCATGATCAGGCTGTCCCCATTGTCATAAATCTCGCGTACTTTACCTTCTTTGATCGGCTTTAATTCCTGCATCTTTTTTCTCCTTATTCTCTGATGACCCGTCAGGTCATTTTATTACGGACCACGAATCTGCATGGCTCCGGATCGTTATGCAGATTCCAAACCGCATATATCCTGTGATACCTGGCAGCAGACAAGACCTGTCCTATATCTGTGTAACACTTTTTATAGTCTGCTGTCAAGCCTTGCGGTAAAACTATTCATGAAAGTCCTCTATACCAAGTACGGTATCGTAAACCGCCACATGATCATAAATACATCTCCAGCTGCTTGTTGCATTTCCCGTGACACAGACATATGCATTTCCCGCCACATCCTGTGCGTAACTGGCAGCACAGTTTCCTGACTGCACCACATAACCCGTTTTGGCACCGAGCACCAGTTTCCCATTATCTTTATCCTCGATCCGGCGTAAAAACCAGTTAGAAAGAATCATCCCTTCCGGATGCTGCTCTGTCACGGATGTTGTATAAGTATGTGCGGATAACACCTCCCTGCAGAACGGATTATCCATTGCGGCTTCCATGATCATTGCCATATCATAAACGCTGCAGTGATGCGCCTCATCATATAATCCGACGCAGTTTGTAAAATGTGCAGTCTGGGAAAGTCCCATTTCTTCCATTTTCTGATTCATCAGTTCCACAAATGCTTCTTCGGAGCCTGCCACATATTTGGCAAGTGCAACTGCTGCCTCAGCACCGGATGGCAGGATCGTTCCGTAAAACAGATCTCTGACCGTCACCTGTTCATCCAGCTCAAACCCTGCATTGCTGCAATCGTTGGAATAACTGTAGTCCGTATCCTCTATCGTGATCGTTACTTTATCATCCAGCCTGCTTTCATCGATCTGCTCTGCTGCCACAAGCACGGTCAGGATTTTTGTCATGGAAGCAGGATTGATGACCGTCTGAGCATTCCGCTGCTGCAGGATCGTTTTATTTCCCACATCTACTAAAATGGCATAGCTGCTGACAACGTCCGCAGGCACATCTGTTGTTTCCGGTGTTGCCTCTGCGCTGTAGACAATGCCCGGTTCCGTATCCTGCGCTGTCTGTCCGTCTGCCGGCTGTACGTTAGCAGATGCTATCGCACTGTCATCCGCACCGGCGATCATATTTTCTCCGCCCGCCGGATCCGCAGCTTCCTCCATCCGGATCTGCGTGCTATCATCTGCTGCCTGTCCGGACTGCATCTGCTCTGTCCGGGCTGCTTTTGGCTTATGCAGCGTGACCGCGATCCCGATTGCCACAATCAGAACGAAAAGAGCCGGAATTCCGATCCTGCAGGCTTTCCTGATCCGCATCTGCTGCTGTTTTTTCCGCCGCATTTCCTCACGCCTTCTCTGACGCTGCAGCTGTCTTTTTTCTTCTGTTTCCCGATCTACCTCTAAATAATCCTGTTCCATTTTATCCTTTCACACTTTCTTTTCGATTCCGTGTTTCCTGTATCATTCATTTCCGTTCTTCCTGCATCCGGATCTCCCACCGGATTTTGCACCTTTTCCAGTTCCCGTCTATCTGGTCTCTTCGCTCTGCATCTGTATTTCCGCCCCATTCTGCATTCCGGGCTCGTTCTCTGTCTGTACTACATCATCATAGGTGTCCAGAAAATGATGCTTCACGCCATCCTTTTTATATGCCACGACAGTGCTCAGATTCACATTTTCCACGCTGCGGAATATATTGGATTCCACAAACGGATTGACCTGCTTCAAGGTTTTGATCAGTTCCTTGATCTCCACGCGTTTGGAACGGTTTTCATTGTTATTGCATGTTGTACATGTATCCGTAAACTTGCATGCACACTGGATGAAATGCAGATCATTATAATCACGCCATGCCTTGATATCATCCTCGCGGATCAGATACAGCGGGCGGATCAGCTCCATGCCTTCAAAATTTGTGCTGTGCAGCTTTGGCATCATGGTCTGCACCTGTCCACCATACAGCATTCCCATTAAAATCGTTTCTATGACATCGTCGAAATGATGGCCGAGTGCAATCTTATTACAGCCCATTTCCTTTGCAAAGCTGTATAAATGTCCCCGCCGCATACGTGCACAGAGATAGCACGGTGATTTTTCGATAGTATAGACAGAATCAAAGATATCTGACTCATAAATCTTTATCGGAATCTGCAGTCTTCTTGCATTTTCCTCGATCACCTGTCTGTTGGCGGGGCTGTATCCCGGATCCATCACAAGAAATTTCACTGTAAAATCGAATTTATGATGCAGCAGAAGCTCCTGAAACAGCTTTGCCATGAGCATGGAATCTTTTCCGCCGGAAATACAGACTGCTATGCGGTCGCCCGGCTTTACAAGCTCATAATCCTTCACTGCCTTGACAAATCTGCACCAGATCGTCTTGCGGAATTTCTTGCGGATGCTCTTTTCCACTTCCTTGCAGTAATCCTCTGCTTCCTGCTGCTTAACAGTATCTAACAGCCACGCAATATAACCGCCCTCCAGACTGACCGCATCATATCCCGCTTCCGCCAGCTCTTCTGCCGCCTCTACGCTGAATTTTCCTCTGCTGCAGCAAATGACCTGCTTTTTCGTCCGGTCAAGCTGCCCATTTTCTAAAAGTGCATCCTGCGGGATTGCAGCTGCGCCCGGGATCGCACCATGTGCGATCTCTTCTTCGCCTCTGATATCGATCAGCTGATAGCTTCCCGCGGGAAGCAGTTTAAATTCCTCTAAGGAAATACTGTTTTTCATGTTTTGTCCTTCTTTTGGTTTGTTCTGTTATTGTATATCGCGGTCTCCGCTGCTGTCACCTACTTCCCGTTTCCTGCGCAGGGTTGTGATCAGCTCATAGACCTCCGGTCTTCTTTCTTTCAGATGCGCATCCAGAATATGTCTTCTTTCCCGGAATTTCTGTGCCAGCTCCGGATGCTCCTGCGCGATCCGGTCATGCACTTCTTTTCGATGCGCTTCGATCTTTTCTGCCAGCGTCTGTTCATCCTTACCGGAAATATTAACGATTTCCTTCAGATGCTCCTCCAGATGCTCCAGCCATTCATCCTCATCAAGCTCTTCCATATGTGCCCAGCGGCCATGCAGAAGTGCCTCTACGTCACCTGTCTCCTTAAGCTGCTCGATCTGCTTTTCGATCTGTTTCTCAATCACAGTCTCTGCATCCTGTCCAAATGCCCAGACAAATTCCTGTACTCTGTTATCCGCACGCTTTCTGGAAGCGCTGCGTTCTGTATTATCGACACCGCCTTCGAGCGGATATGGTCTGCCGATGCCCATATCCTTGAGCGCAATGTGGATCGTGCGTCTGACATGTCCCTCTTCGATCAGGTAGACAAGCCCCAGCTTGCGGAGCTGCTCGTTCAGTCCTGCAATGTGTTCCGTGATGTAAAACCGGATATTCTGCTTCTGCAAAGACTTACAGAGGATATCCAGCCCATCCGCAGCAGTGATATCAATGCTTCCGATCCCGCTTGCATCCAGAATGACTGCTTTCGTCTCCTGTGTAACATGATCCTCGATATCCTGTCTGAGCACCTGTATATTGGCAAAAAACAGATTGCTGCTGAACCGGTAGATCAGAACGCCTGACACTGCATGGATCTGGCTGCTTTCTTTTAAATCCCGAAAATGCCTGTGCCCTGGCTGAATGCCCAGGAAGCATCTGGCAGGCTTTGCCGTCCGGATGATAACCTCGGCAAATGACAGCAAAATACCGATCAGAACGCCGTTGATCGTACCTAAGAATAAAACACCAATAAAAGCACCGACAAAGATCATGCACTCTGTCCGGCTGATCTTCCACAGGCGGATAGCAAGATCAAATTCCGTTGCACCCAAAAGTGCAGAGATGACGATCGCCGTCAGGATCGGTACCGGAAGGTAACCAATAAAGCCTGTTCCGCCAAGCAGCAGCACAAGCATTGAAATGCCTGCTACAATACCGGTCAGCTGCGTCCGTGCCTGATACTGCTCTCCCATTGCCGTTCTGGAAACGGAACCGTTAATGGGGCAGCAGCCTGTCAGGGCTGCTATGAGGTTACCCATTGCAAACGCAAAGATTTCCTGATTATCATTGATCCGATAGCCGTTTTTCTGGGCAAAGCTGTTCTCCGCCAGTAACGTTTCCGCCATAATGACGATCGCCACTGACAGGCTGATCGTTACTGCCTCCCTGACCGGAATCACGGAAAGATCAGGCAGAGCAAATGGCATCAGCCCCGGATCTACAGCGGAAAGCGTCACAACGCCCCATTTTTTAAGCGGCAGAAACTTTGTCATGCATGCTCCTGCTGCCATCAGAAGCACCGCCATCGGGAATTTGGGGATCAGCTTTTTGGAAAGAAGCAATATAAAAAGTGCGAAAAGCCCCAGCAAAAGGGACGGCAGATTCAGTTTTTCCAGACTTTCTCCGATATGCACAGCAAGCTCGAAAAATTCTCCCACACCTGCGCTGCCTCCGAAGAGCTTCGGTATCTGCATCAGAATGATTGTTGTACAGATGCCCGTAATAAAACCGCCCATCACAGGCGCGGAAATATAATTGACCAGCTTTCCGGCTTTCATATAAGAAAAGGCAAACAGCCAGAGTGCTACAAACAACGTCAGAACCGGAACTGCCCGCATTGCCTCTTCGGAACCGCTCTCAATTCCCATAGAAAGCAGTGCGGATCCGACAAGTGCTGCAGGCGCTGCATCTACACCGAAAATAAACTGCGGCGAGGTGGAAAAGACCGCAAAAAACAGAATCGGCAGTACAGAACCATACAGCCCATAGACTGCAGGAAGTCCCGCAATCTGCGCATATCCCATGGAGATCGGTATGGAAACCGCCATGATAATCAGTCCCGCCAGAATATCTTTTCCCAGATTTTCTTTCTTATAATTTCTAAGCGTTGGAAATAAATGCAACTTCTGCCATCCTCTTTCTGTCTGATATCTGCACAGACACTTGCTTTTGATTTATGTCCACATTATTTTACCATTCTACTCCTATCCGGCGCAAGATACCATATTCCGGATATCATATTTCACGAAATTTTTACAAAAAATGCATATATATGATGATATAATATTAGTGATATCAGGGTCAGAGGTCAGAAACCACGATGTGCTTGCACAGGAGTGGTTTCCTGACTTCCTGACCCGCCCAAATATGAGCATAAAAGTGAAGCGTCAGCTTTGCGTTATGCGAATATTTGGCAGGATTGTGAAAGTGCGAAGCACGGAACAATCCGTATGATATCACGTAATTCTCATTATGAGCATAAAAGCGAAGCGTCCGCTTTGCGTTATGCGAATATTGGGCAGGATTGTGAGAGTGCGAAGCACGGAACAATCCGTATGATATCACGTAATTCTCATTATGAGCATAAAAGCGAAGCGTCCGCTTTGCGTTATGCGAATATTGGGCAGGATTGTGAGAGTGCGAAGCACGGAACAATCCGTATGATATCACGTAATTCTCATTATGAGCATAAAAGCGAAGCGTCCGCTTTGCGTTATGCGAATATTGGGCAGGATTGTGAGAGTGCAAAGCACGGAACAATCCGTATGATATCACGTAACTCTCATTATGAGCATAAAAGCGAAGCGTCAGGAGGTCCCCATGGAACAAAAAACACCTTTTGTACAATTTCAGAATGTCTGTAAATATTACCAGGTCGGCGATACCCGCTTTGCCGCCTCGGATCACATTTCCTTTACGATCGAAAAAGGAGAATTCTGCGTAATCTTAGGGCCTTCCGGTGCGGGAAAAACGACCGTTTTAAACATGCTCGGCGGAATGGATACGTGTGATGAAGGCACGATCCTTCTGGACGGAGAGTGTGTCAGCTCCTTTGACAGTAAGCGGCTGACAACTTATCGCCGCTACGACGTCGGCTTTGTATTCCAGTTTTACAATCTGGTACAGAACCTGACCGCCAGAGAAAATGTAGAGCTTGCTTCCGAGATCTGTAAGGATCCTCTTGATGCAGATACCGTTCTTGCCGAAGTCGGTCTTTCCGACCGGAAAAACAACTTTCCTGCCCAGCTTTCCGGCGGGGAACAGCAACGTGTTTCCATCGCCAGAGCGCTTGCAAAAAATCCAAAGATCCTGCTCTGCGATGAGCCGACAGGTGCACTTGATTATAAAACAGGCAAACAGGTGCTTGCCCTTTTACAGCAGACATGCAGAAAACAGGGACGTACCGTTATCGTCATCACCCACAACAGCGCACTTGCCGCCATGGCTGACCGCGTGATCCGCATCGGCAGCGGAAAGGTTGTCGAGGAGAAACTGAATGAACATCCTACACCGGTAGAAGAGATTGAATGGTAACAGTTTTCTTGAAAGGATAAGATAAAAATGACCCGAAGCTACCGCAAAAATATAAGACGAACCTTTAAACATACGAAAAGCAGATTTATCGCCATTTTTTCCATCATTGCACTTGGTGTCGGCTTTCTTGCCGGTCTGAATGCAACACCGGTCGACATGAAGGAATCTATGGAGGCATATATGGACGATGCCAACTTTTATGATATCCGCATCGTTTCCACACTCGGTCTGACCGATGACGATATCTCTGCCCTGGCTGCCATAGATGGCGTCAAAGACGTCCAGCCCGCCTACAACGCGGATCTTCTTGTACAGACCGGAGACGATACCGTCGTGGCAAGAGCACATTCACTGCCAATAACTACCGGTAAAGAAGAGACAGAAAAAAGCACATCCTCCCTGTCGACAGACGGCAACACCGCAACGAATGCGCAGGATACCATCAACAAGCTTTTCCTCGTTGACGGTCATATGCCGGAAAAATCGGGCGAGTGTGTCGTGGAAGCTGGGGCTAACGATATGGCGTCCGCTTATCCGATCGGTTCCAAACTGGTGATCAGTCCGGAAAACGAGGATCTGGACAGTAAGTTATCCACAACCGAGTATGAGGTTGTCGGAATTGTCCACAGTGCCAACTACTTCAGCTTTGAAAGAGAGCCTGCCAGTGTGGGAAACGGACGGGTCAATCTTCTCATGTATCTGCTGCCTGAAGATTACGCTTTTACAGCCTATACAGAAATTTACTTAACCGTGGACGGTGCTCTCGCTGCCAACAGTCTGGGAGATGATTACGATCCGCTCGTTGATACTGTAAAAAACAAAATTGAAGCAATACAGGAGCTGCGTTGCCAGACAAGATATGACGAGATTTACGATGAGGCACAGCAGAAGATCGATGATGCCTGGGATTCCTATTATGAAGCAAAAGAAGAAGCCGATCAGAAGCTTTCGGATGCCAAAGCAGAGCTCACAGACGGTGAAAAAGAGCTGGCGGACGGGCAGACCGAATATGAACAGGGCGAGGCCGATTATGCGGATGCGCTTTCACAGATCGCCGAAAATGAGCAGAAGCTGGCAGATGGCGAAATACAGCTTGGCGATGCCAGAAGAAAGCTGCAGGAAGCAGATGCCAGGATCAGCAATAACGAAACACTCCTAGAGCAAAACGAAGCCAAATTAAATGCAGCCAAAACAGAGCTGGACAAAGGACAGGCACAATATGACAATGGCATGAACGCCTATCAGAGCGGCAAAAAGCAGTTAGACGACGGACAGGTGCAGCTGGACGCTGCCAAAAAGCAGCTGGATACCGCAAAAGAAAGCTATCAGTCCGGGCTTGCAGGCTGCGCACAGGGCATGACTTCTCTTCTGCCCTCTATGACAGCGGACGGACTGGATGGTTTTCTTGCTTTTTTAAGTGACAAAGGCTATGGTGCGCCGCAGACAACTACCGCCTTTTTACAGGATATGGCAGAATACGGTGTTTCTCTTCCGACAGTTTCCGCCAATTCCGCAGAGGCTGCTTATCTGGAACAGGGGATCAGCCAGCTTCTGCCTGCGATCTCCCAGCTCTACAGTGCCAGAGAATCTATTACAGCAGGACAGAGTACTTATGATGCAAATGCTGCCAAGCTGGAAGAAAACAAAAAGCTGCTGGCAGACAGCAAAGAAGAACTTTCCAAAGCCAGACAAAAGCTCCAAAAAGGGCAGAAACAGTATGAAGACGGTAAAAAGCAACTTGAAAACGGTAAGAAACAACTCAGCAGCGCAAAAGCCATGCTGGCGGGAAGCTGGGCAACCCTGTCCGGCAGACAGACAGAGCTGACAGACGGACTTTCCCAGATCTCCGATGCAAAATCCTCACTGGAGGATGCCAGAAGCAGGCTGGATGACGCCAAAGCAACGATTGCGGAAAATGCCCAGAAGTTAGCTGATGGTAAAATTTCTTATGAAGATGCAAAAAAAGAGGCAGATGAAAAGCTGGCAGATGCCAGACAGGAGATAGAAGACGGCCAGGCAGATCTGGATACACTGGAAATGCCCAAATGGTATATCTGGGGCAGAGATAAAAATATCAGCTACTCTTCCTTTACCGCCAACATTGACAAGCTGAATGCCATTACGACCGTTTTCCCGATCTTCTTTTTCCTAGTGGCTGCCCTTGTCGTTTCCACGACCATGACACGTATGGTAGAAGAAGAACGTTTACAGATCGGAACAATGAAAGCGCTCGGTTACTCTGCCAAAACGATCATGCAAAAGTATATTCTTTATGCACTCGCAGCTTCCGTTTCCGGAACGCTCGTCGGTCTTGCGGTCGGATTTAAAGCATTCCCGAGCATTATCTGGTCTGCTTATGAAATGATGTATTATATGCCTGCCATTGCGACCCCATGGCGGCTTTCCCAGGCACTCTTCTCCGGCGGAACACTGACCGTGCTTTCCCTGCTTGTAACAGCACTGACCTGTCGCAGCTCTCTCTCCGAAACACCTGCTGCTTTGATGCTGCCCCGTGCACCCAAGGCAGGAAAACGGATCCTGCTGGAACGGATCACCCCACTGTGGCGTCACTTCCCGTTCTCCTGGAAGGTGACCTGTCGTAATCTGTTCCGCTATAAAAAACGTTTCTGGATGACCGTGATCGGTGTTGCAGGCTGTACCTCCCTGCTGATCGCCGGCTTCGGTATTTCCGATTCGCTCAATGCGATCATTACCAAGCAGTATGAAGATATTTTCCATTACGATCTGATGACGGTCGTCACGGAAGAGGATGCCCTCACGCAAGGCGCCGTACAGGAATATTTATTTGACAATCCGTCTGTTTTTTCTGATTCTCTTGCTGTTTCGATCCAGTCAACCAGACAGGAAATAAAGAACGGTGAGGCGGATGTTTATCTGATGATTCCGAAGGATCTTTCTTCATTTGGAAGCTTTGTGGATCTGCATGAACGAGTTTCCCGCAAGGCCACGCCACTGCAGGAGGACGGCATCATCATAACGGAAAAGCTGGCAAAAACACTGGGCATTCAGGCAGGCGACAGTATCACACTGCAAAATGAGGACGAGGAAAAAGCCTCCTTTACCGTAACCGGTGTCTGTGAGCATTATGTCAGCAACTATGTCTATATGAGTGCTGCTACCTATGAAGCAGGCTTTCAAAAAGCACCGATTTACAACGCTGCCCTCAGCAAAATGCCGGATGACAGCCAGACTATGCGGGATCAGGTTTCCGCTGTGCTTCTTGACAATGATCATGTTGCCAGCCTGACCTTTACAGCCGATAACGTAAAGCAGGTACTGAATATGCTCAATTCCATTGATGCGGTTGTTGTCCTTATCATTGTCTGTGCTGCAGGGCTTGCCTTTGTTGTACTGTACAATCTGTCCAATATCAATGTGGCGGAACGTGTCAAAGAGATCGCCACGATCAAAGTACTCGGCTTCTATGACCGCGAAGTGGACAGCTACGTCAACCGGGAAAGCTACGCCCTGACAGGAATCGGTATCTTCTTCGGTATTTTCGGCGGTATTGCCCTGCATAAGTTTGTCATTACGACCGTTGAGGTCGATGCGGTCATGTTCGGCAGAAGCCTCCGCCCGGTCAGCTTCCTGTATGCAGTCCTGTTGACGCTTCTGTTCAGTATCATTGTGAGCCTCGTGATCGGACGATCTCTGAAAAAGGTTTCTATGGTAGAAAGTATGAAAGCACCGGAGTAAGATAATGCTTCGTGAAACGAAGCATTATACAGCCTCAGCTCATCGTCAGAGACGATTTTCATGAGCTGAGGTTCCTTACTTCAGTGCTTTCTTGTTTTATGATTTCATGTTTATTTTAGTGCTTAGTGCTGTCTTCTGTCCAGCTTCCTGGATACCATCATACCGATTCCCTGCAGAATCTGTACGAGCAGAACCAGAATGACGATCGTAACGAGCATGATGTCTGTCTGGTAACGGTAATAACCGTAGCGGATCGCAATATCACCAAGTCCGCCGCCACCGACAACACCTGCCATTGCGGAGTAACCGAGGATCGTTCCGATCGCGATCGTCAGACCGACGAGAAGGGAGGTACGGGCCTCTGCCAGAAGCACCTTCCAGATGATCGTCATAGTGCCTGCACCCATACTCTGTGCGGCTTCGATCACGCCCTTGTCCACTTCCTTTAAGGAAGATTCCACCATACGGCCGATAAAAGGAGCTGCTGCAAAAACAAGCGGTACAACCGTTGCTGCCACGCCATAGCTCTTGCCGACAATAAATCTCGTGACCGGAATGAGCAGGATCAGCAGGATCAGGAACGGAATACTACGCAGTATATTTACGATAAAATCAAGGATCTTGTATACTACCGCATTCGGTTTGATACCCTCCTTGTCTGTGATCGTCAGTATAATACCGATCGGAAGTCCGAGTACATATCCGAAAAAGGTGGAGAGTAGTGTCATGTAAAGTGTTGCGCCTGTACCTTCCACAAGCATATGGATCGTTGTACTATCTAGCATAATCGTCTACCTCCTCAACACCTAAATTCTTCTCTTTGAAATATGTCACGATCTTATCTGCGATCTCCTCATTCTGCGGAAGCTGCAGGATCATTTCGCCCTCTGCATTGCCATTGATCGTCTTTGTATCTGCATACAGAATATTGATCGGTGTCTTGTATTCCAGAATGATATTGCCGATGATCGGCTCAAAAGCGGTATGTCCGTCGAATGTAACACGCACCTTTCTGTCGCCCTTCATCTCTCCGATATGTGCAAAGCCGGAAAGCACCAGCCGTTTTGCCGCATCTGTCTTTGGCTTACGGAACAGATCTTCTACAGTACCTGTTTCCATCAGATTACCGTGGTCAAGCACTGCGACATGAGAGCAGATTTCCTGCACAACAGCCATTTCATGTGTGATAACCACGATCGTAATACCACGCTTCTCATTGATTTCCTTCAAAAGCGATAAAATAGACTTTGTAGTCTGCGGATCCAACGCACTGGTCGCCTCGTCACACAGCAAAATCTCGGGATCTGTCGCAAGCACTCTCGCGATCGCCACACGCTGCTTCTGTCCGCCGGAAAGCTGCGCCGGATATGCCTTTGCCTTTTCAGACAGATCAACGACCTCTAAAAGCTCCAACGCTCTTTTTCTTGCTTCACTCTTCTTAACACCGGCAATTTCAAGCGGAAAACAGATATTATCGAGAACGGTTCTCTGCATCAGCAGGTTGAAATGCTGAAAGATCATACCGATCCGCTGTCTTTCTTTGCGAAGCTGCTTATTGGAAAGAGACATCAGACTGTTTCCGTTTACGACAACTTCTCCGTCCGTCGGTTTTTCCAGCAGATTCAAACAACGTACCAGTGTACTTTTTCCTGCGCCGGATAATCCGATAATGCCAAAAATATCACCCTTTTCAATGGAAAGGCTGATATCCCTCAGAGCTTCTACTTCTCCGTTTTGTGCATGAAAGGTTTTGCTTACATGCGTAAGTTCAATGATTGGTTCCATACATCTTCCTCAATCTTTCTGTTAAAATACAGATACCTCCGGTCATAGCGCATAGCGTTCCAAATGACCGGAGGCTGTATCATTATTTTATTTCTTATTCGTAACTATTCAGAACTCCATTCGCAAAATCGCACCTTACGATGCTTTCCTTTTGCTCGTTAATGACCTCGCTCATGCAAAATCTGCTTCGCAGATGAGCGAGGCTGCATCATGCATCTTCGATGCATGACATTATGTGGTTACTTCGCCATATAAATCCGTAAAAATCTGCCCATAAATGGTCAGTTTATTACGGATTTGCATGGCTCTGAATAGTTACTCTTATTCTTCAAAAGGAATAACTGCACCATCATACTTGTCATTGATGAACTGTTTGATCTCATCAGATTTCAGTACATCTACCAAAGCTTTGATCGCATCGTTGTTTTCATTTCCTTCTTTGACTGCGATAACATTTACATATGTCTTAGCTGCTTCAGAATCAGATGTCTCATATGCGATAGAATCCTTTGCTACTGAGAAACCTGCCTGCAGTGCATAGTTACCGTTTAATACGACGAATGCAACTTCGTCTTTTACTCTGGAAACCTGTGCTGCTTCCAGCTCTTTGATCTCTACATTCTTTGGATTTTCTGCAATGTCATTTACTGTAGCTGCAAGACCTGCGCCATCCTTTAATGTGATCACACCGTTTGCTTCCAGAAGAAGCAGTGCTCTTGCTTCGTTTGTTGTGTCGTTAGGAACTGCGATCACATCGCCGTCAGCCAGATCATCAAGACTTGACTTTGTTCCCGGATAGATACCGAATGGCTCGTAGTGGATACCGCCTGCATTTACGAGGTGTGTTCCCTGCTCTGCATTGAAATCATCCAGATATGGGATATGCTGGAAGTAGTTTGCATCAAACTCGCCGCTTTCTACTACAAGGTTCGGCTGAACATAATCATCAAATACTGTTACTTCAAGATCCCATCCCTGCTCTGCTAAGATCGGCTTTGCTTCCTCTAAGATCTCTGCATGTGGTGTAGCGGATGCTGCTACTGTGATAGTGCCTTTGCTTTCTACTGCTGCATCGCTTGCTTCGTCAGTTGCTTCATCTGTAGCTTCTGCATCGGAAGCATCTGCTGCGTCTGTAGCTTCATCTGTTGCATCCGTTGCTGCGTCTGTAGCTGCCTGATCCTTTGTGTCTGTTGTATTACCGCATCCGGTCAGCACGCTGATCGCAAGTGCTCCTGTCAGTAATAATGCTGTTAACTTTTTCATAATTTTCTCCTCCTGTTTCCGTTTAGTCTCGTTATTTCCTATCGGAATAATAGGAGTATATCCGCTCTATGCTTTTTTGTCAATGCTTTTGGTTATTGCACATTTTTAGAATCTGCTATAGGTTTACTCTATAACAAGCATAGATTCCAAAGCATCTACTATATGCTGCGCCGTCTCGCCCATTTCTGCTGCCTGCTTTTCCGTGTCTGCCAGGATCTTTTTGGCAACATTTGTATATTCCAGATACACATCGGAACCATACGCACGGCTGCGGATCAGGCTCTGTAAAAAGAGCAGCTTCATCATAAAATATTTTTGATCGGCAAGCGCAATGTTCATAAACCAGTTGATGATATTACGCTCACCCCATAAATGTGAAAACGGTACGGTACGCATCTGTACCATGGTCTGTGTCAGGGACTGTGCAAGTGCTGTCAGATACTGCATGGAAAGCTCTACTTTCGGAAGCTGGTAAAAGCCGCTTAATTCTGCTGCATCATGCAGAGCCGATCCGGTGGCATGCAGATACATACGACTGAGCAGGCTCATAATATCCTCTCCCTTTGTCAGAACCGTCTCATCTTTATGGGTGCTGCCATCCGCATGGACGATCTTCGTATGGATCGCATATCCTCTATTATCCTTTGTAACCTGGATATCACCTGTGATCAGCATAGCAAGGTCATGCTGCTTAACCATTCTTTCCAAAAATGCCTGATCCCATTCTGTACCGGGCAGTACCGCACCAATCTGGTTGATGACCGGAATATATACGATCGGTGAAAAATCGGAATAGAAATACAATGCTTCACTGATAAAAAGCGGAACGCTCTTTGTCAGTCTGCTTGCTTCGTTTTCTGCTTCCGCGCGTCTTTCCACAACAGATTCCTTCTTGTTGGTATAAGATAAAATACCGATCTTTTTCTTTCCTGTCTTGTCTACTTCCGGGAAAGTACCTTCTTTCATGCCAAAGTAGAAGATCGGCTTCTCAATGCCAAGGATTTCCACCTTTTTGTCGGCGGTCTGCTGCTGTTCCACAATCTTCTGTCTCTTTTCTTTATCAAAACGGGCTGAAATCTCCAAAAGCGGCTGCTTCAGATCTGCACGTTCCAGACGGAACAATCTGCCAAGCAGCTTTTCGCCCTCTTCCAGCTCGCCCAGTCCCAGATATGCCTGCACAAGGTTCAGACCGGTTCTGGCATCATGCTCATCCAGATCATACACAGGCGCGATCAGTGTGACCATTGCCTTGAGCAGACTGAATTTACCGAGATCTCCGGAGATCATCGGCAGAACCTGTCGCTTGTCCGCATCTGCTGCCAGTACTTCTTTATAAATATTCAGGGCATCTCTGACCTGATTTTCTTCCAGATAAAAACGTGCCTGATAAAGCTGTGGCAGATATGCGCCCGGAAGCTGTCCTGCTGCCTTCAGCGCGCGCAGATACTTCTCCTTGTCGCCATCTTCCCGCTGGGTAAACAGCCACCAGGAAAGCCCGTTATCCTGATTCGGATCAAGCGTAAGCCCTTCCCACAAGGTATTTTGTGCTTTCTTGATATCATCCTGTGCTTCATAGACTCTGGCAAGATTGACAAGAAGCGCGCCCGACCTGCCGTGCTCCTGTATGAAGTCCTCCAGCACTGTTTTGGCACTTTCAAAGCGCTCCTGCTTTCTGTATACAATGGAAAGCACGATCGCTGCTCTCTCTTTCCCGGGCTCCAGCTCAGCCAGATGCTCCGCCGCCTCTGTAACCTCGTATGCCATATTATTATCTACATTAAAGATGATCTCCGCGTACAGACGATCCGCATTGTCCCAGCATTCCTTTAACCTACCCGGCAGAAGCTTCTCTGCCCAGTCCGTCTTTAACATACTGGCCTTTCTGCCATATGAATCAAATATCTCTATTCTTTCACCAAGCTCTATTGCGGAACCGATTCCTCTTTCCTCTGCTGTTTCATTTTTCTTTTTTCCGAATAACATATGCTTCTCCATTCCTCTCTAAATACACGCAGGCAAGCCTACTTGATGAGTATAACACAAGAATTGAGGGAACGCTAGCGTTCCCTCAATTCTAAAAGTCGATCCGTACGATCCGCATCTTCATATAGCCGTCTCCTACTTTGGACAGGAATCTGAAAAAGCCACTGACCGAAGGAATTTTCAGATCGCTGTAGCCCAGCATATAGCCCTTTGCTGAAATCTTTGCCTGTGGAAGCCACGCCCCCAGATCCTGCACATCATCCACATAAAAATATTTCTCTACATCCGTAATGCCCGCTGTTTTTACCCATGTTTTCAGCATCATCTTAACAGCCCTGCGGTTCGCCGTATCAAATACGAGCCGTCCGCCCGGAAAACGCTTTGCCATCACAGTAAACAGCTTGCGCACTTCCTCTGCCAGAAAGTAATAAAACACCCCTGCGGCAAAGAAGATCACGCCATCGCTGTCATCTATCGCATCAAACCATACAGTATCATTCAGATCTGATCCGATATTCGTTACATTCTCTGCCGGCGGAATCAGTTCGTTCCTGACATCGATCACATCCTGTCTGTCGATATTGTAGATCTTATTGGCAGGGCCTGCATTGTTTTCCGCGCTGCAGTCCAGCCCACAGCCCAGATTTACGACCGCTGCCTTCGGATGCTGCCCGATATATTCCTTTATCTCCGTCGCCAGATCCGTATATCTTGCTGCGGCTTCCAGATAGCCAAAGCGGAACATCGTACTGCTTTTCTTCTGCTCCAGCACGGAAAAATCATAATCCAGATTTTCCATGATCTTTTCCGCCATCGGATCTTTGTAAAGCTCCGGATAAATATCCGAACAATATTTCCTGCCCCATAACGGGATGACTAAAGTTTCCTGAATGGTATTTGATTCAATATGCATTTTTACTCCCTCTATGTTCTGTTAGTTATTACTAACTTCAAGTATAGCATATATCTGTTTTTTTGCAAACTATCAGGCAGCTAACTTTTTCTGTGATACAGGCATTAAAATACCAGCAGTCCGATATGGTATACAATGCAGGAGACCAGTAATGCTGCAGCGGTGTAGAAAACACCAATCTTCGCTGTCCTTCTGACGGAATGTGTTTCTCTTGCAGTTGCTGCAAGTGCGCTGACACACGACATATTAAAGCTGATGGCAAAAATAAAGGCAAGTCCCTGCGCCTTTGTAAAGTTAGCAGACAGTATCTCTGAAATGCCTGCCATTTCAGTCCAAAGAACATCGTTACCGGCTCTATGATCACACCAATGCGGTATAAAATACTTGTTTTCGGCGATCCGCCAAATAAAACATCCTATTTATATCTGTTCCAGATCTTTATATTCGGCGAGCGCAGGGCTTTCATCCCCGACATACCAGTAATCGCAGTGATCGCCTCCCAGTGCCTCTGTCTGGGTACGGATCAGGCGGGCATGCATGACTTCTGCCAGATAATGATCTGTTTTGCACAGATACGGAAGAAGCTTATCATAACCATGCTCCCTGGCATGCTTTGCGATCGGACAACCGATCAGATAAAAGTTGAAGCCCTCTGTCCGGTGATCCGGGTTGATCTTCACATCCCAGGTGTCCATCCATTCGCCCTTATCCTGATGCTCTTTTTTCATTTTGTTAAAGTTCACATAGGTTTTCTCAAACATTTTATAAGGCCACCGGCTCTTATTTCCATTCACAATTTTCCCCAGAAAACGCATTTTATCCGCAGCTTTCCGCTTGATATTGAGAAGCACTTCTCCGTCCAGCTTATGGTCGCTTGCCTCATAAAACGAAAGAATGGTAAACCAGTCCAGCATATTTTTTGCCATCAGGTTTTCTCCCAGATCCGGCATATCATTTTTAACAAACTCTTTATAATACTGCTCTGCCTTATCAAAAATCTCCTTCGCCTGCTGTGGTAGATATTCCTTGCAATACTGCTCATAGCACTTTCCGTATTGCGACACTGCATATGCCCGTTTCATGTGCATTACCTCCCATAAACCTGACTATAACCATAGGCTTAACTGAGCCTGACTGATTTTGTTTCTGTTAGTGTTTCCTAACTATAGGTAGTTTAGCATATCCGTGGGAGGGGTGCAAGAACAGAGAGCTGATTTACTTGTCTGAAATTTGGGCGTCTAAATTGTCTTTAACATATTAAAAAGGCGGGTGTCTTACCCGCCATTTGGTGGACCCGGGTCTTTCGACCAGCCCATAAGATGTGAAGACTGTTCTTCTCTGCTGGATTTGCAATCGGAAGAATAGTCGAAAGGTTTATAAACAGTAAAAACAACCGCCGTTAGTCCCTGAGAAAGATTTCGACGGTTGTTTTTACAACCATAAATTATTCTGGGCTAGCCGTCTATCGGTAGCACCTTTGTGATTCTATTATAACACAACTGATTTATTCGTCAATTCTCAGCAGATAAATGATTCTTATCCAAGGTTGCATACACCTGCATACAAATTTTCTAATATCCTTAGAACCTCGGCTCATGCATAATCTGCTCCGCAGATGAGCCGAGGCTGCATCATGCATCTTTGGTCACATATTTGCGTAGCAAATGTGTGACCAAATGATACATGACATTATAAAAAAGCTCCAAACCCTTGATTTACAAGGATTTGAAGCTGTTTTAAATCGTGCCCGCGACCGGAATCGAACCGGTACTGTATCGCTACAACAGGATTTTAAGTCCTGCGCGTCTGCCAGTTCCGCCACGCGGGCGTATACATTATATACAGGGACTTCGTGGGTCCCTCCTTAGTGCAATGGGCGGAGAAGGATTCGAACCTTCGAAGGCATTGCCAGCAGATTTACAGTCTGTCCCCTTTGGCCACTCGGGAATCCACCCATATGAGACAATATTGCTGTCTCAACCATTAGAAATATTAGCATATCATGTCTTAAATTGCAAGAAATTCTTTTTCTATATAATTTAGTACATTTCTTTACTATTTCATGTTGAAAATGTCATCTTATGATACTCTTTTTGTAAGATTTGGCAAATTTTACCAACATAGTATTTTTCTCAGGAGCTTTGCAAATGGATACCTTTTGTTATACCAAGCAGATACGGAATTTGCGCGAAGATCATGACTACACACAACGATATGTTGCCAGTTATCTTGGCACATCACAAACCATGTATGCACGATACGAACGTGGCGCAAACGAACTTCCCATCCATCATCTGATTTCTCTTTGTACTCTCTATCATGTTTCCTCCGACTACATTTTAGGAATATCTACCCAATAGCTGATATTATAATGGATATTTTTCACTATAGTTTATTTTGCGTACAAAAAAGGATAGCCGAAGCTATCCTCAATTATCAGATCATTTCGTTTTATGCATTTAGTGCATCCATCTCTTCCTGTATCCGGTCTTCCGTTGCTGCCATGGCAGATAACGTCATAGTCAGAAGTTTTTCAAGCTCCCAGCCAAGCTGCTCCGCACCACGCTCGATCACTTCACGTGAACAGCCTGCGGCAAAGCCTTTGCTCTTATATTTTTTCTTCAGGGATTTCAGCTCCATATCCTTTGTACTCTTGGACGGACGCATCAGTGCTGCTGCCCAGATCAGACCGGTCAGCTCATCTGCCGCAAAGAGCACTTTTTCCATTTCATGCACCGGCTCCACATCGATTGTCTTGCCACATCCAACCGTGATACCATAGCCATGTGAGCAGACTGCATGGATCAGTTCCTCGCCGGCTCCGCCTTCCCGCAAAAGCTCCGGTGCTTTCAGACAATGTTCCTCCGGATACAGCTCAAAGTCAATGTCGTGTAACAACCCGACAATGCCCCAGTATTCTGCATCATCCCCGTAGCCCAGTTCATTCGCATACCATTTCATAACTGCTTCCACAGTCAGGGCATGCTGAATATGAAACGGATCCTTATTATACTTCTGTAATAATGCAAATGCTTCTTCTCGTGTCATTTCTGTCTCCTTCTCTATGATTATTTCATCCTTCTCTGTTTCACAGCTTTGTGCTTACACAGCCTGCCTCTGTCAGGAAGCTGAAATGCCTTCCCGCCAAACCTCGTTTGTTTTATTACAGTACTTCTTAAGTTGCTGTCTAAGGTATTCATATCGCAGGCGTTTTTCCTCTTTTGCAAAATGTACTTCCCGGCTTTGCTCCGGATTTTCTGTATAGTCCAGCTTTTCGCTGCCAAACTGCTCACTGGTCAGATCGAATGCACAATCTCCAATGACATTATAGCAGTGATAATTGCCTCCAGCTCTTAAAATCCCATAAACTTTTCCACCGAAAATGTCCTGCGCAAGAAACGCTGTAATGGAACACTGCCCCAATGTTTTATTTTCTTTCGTCCATCCATCGCGCATACGCGGTGCACACGTTTCGCTGCACCAGATTTCAGAAAGGGCATCATACAGATCCCAGGGCGTTCTGATCCCCGGATAATCATTGCTGACCGCCAGCACATTTGCGTTTTCCCAGCCCCAGAAGGCATATTCCTTTGACGGCTTTTGATCTGTCAGACGCCAGTCAGAGCCTTCTTCCAGGCCATGCTCTGTAAGAAATCGGTCAGGAACTGTGACATATTTTATAAGCTCTTTTCCGTTTTCCCCGGTGTCTTCTTCGACCAATGTAACAGAAACCATCGGCTCTTTTGCCTGTCCGGTTTCACTGCAGGTTTCCTCACAGCCGTAATCTCCGTCAAAAATCTGTTTTATTTTCCACATATCAGCCTCTTTTCCGGCGCGTTATCCACCTTTTGATCTAATATATTTTAGAAATACCGGATAACTTATAATGCTTTTGAAACGCCTCTAAATCCTTCTCATTCCGGATCAGCATAACATCCGTGAAATGCCCGGTCTGCCTGTCCAAAAAGCCTGCGACCTGCTCTCCGGTACAGATTGAGCACTTCAGAACCGCCTGCTGACGCTCCGGGTCATAAGATGGAAATGAAATCGCTGTTTTCCTTTGAAATAGCATGGATGGTTCCTTTCTCTGTTCCTTATGTATCCGTAACTTTCTGATTGCAGATCCAGCCTTGCCTGTTATAATCAAGGCATCGAAACTACTATAACGGAAGGCACTCTTTTTTCTATCATCATATTAGTACGCATCCATGAAAATGTCAAAATCCCTTGCATTTCCGCTCTACCACACAATCTATACAAAAGTAATTGACAAAGCTGTTCCAGCGTGACAAGTCAACTATTTCAAGACATATAAAAAATATATTTGAAGAAGGCGAATTAGCACAATCGGCAACTGTTGCAAAATTTGCAACAACTGCCATCTGTAATATATAACAATAATACAAAACCGCTCCCGCATTTAATTTTGATGCAATCAGCTATAAATGTGTCTTTCTACTTGGCTAAGTAGAAAAGCATGCATAGCCTGCATCAAAATTAAATGCAGAAGCGGTTGTATATGTGTATATGCAATCCTATACTATATTCATTCATTTCTATTCCTTATAATGCTTCAGCACCATCACGGAAGTCGGCGGAAGAGTCAGCGTCAGCTTACCGGCCACAACATTGTATGTTTCCTTCTCTACCGTGAAACCGCTGTTACTTGTCAGGATCAGACGTTCCATCTTACAATCGCGCGGAATACCGAATTCCCAGACAAGGATATCCTTTGTCACGTCATTGTATCCGTTATTGACTACGATCAGGCACTGCTCCTCTTTGTTAAATCGCGCATAGGAGATAAAATTGTAATCTCCCGCAGCCTTTTTGATCGAGCCTGTGAGAAGCTCCCGGTTTTCCTTGTGGATACGGATCATTTCCCGGTGGAAATCGATCAGCTCCTGATCTTCATGTCCCCATGGGTAGGTTCTTCTGTTATCCGGATCGGTAAAGCCACAGACACCTGCTTCGTCTCCGTAGTAGATCGTTGGTGCGCCCGGCCATGTCATCTGGATCGCAACAGCTTCACGCAGAACAGCCTTGTTGACACCCTGATTGGCTGCTTCACTGCCCATTGTGTTCACACGACCGACCTTTTTGTTGGTTCTTGTCAGAAAACGCGAATGATCGTGGTTGGAAAGTTCATTCATCGCGATCTGCAGAGATGGTGTTGTCATTGCAGCGCTGTGGTGGATCATCGCGCCCCAGAAGCTGTCCGCATTTCCGTATAAATCCTCGCGGTAATCGTCACTGTGCTTCTGCATGCCCGTCAAAAACCAGGTAACAGGCTCCATAAAAGCGTCATAGTTCATGACCGTATCCCATTCACAGTTCTCGATCCATTCCTTTGGAGAACCGTAATGCTCTGCCAGAACGATCGCATTCGGATTTGCCTGTCTGACCGCATTTCGGAAATCTTTCCAGAACCGATGGTTCATTTCCGGCGAATGTCCGAGATCCGCAGCCACGTCAAGACGCCAGCCATCCGCATTATACGGCGGAGATACCCATTTCTGTCCGATGTGCAGTACATAATCGTAGAGTTCACGCGAGCCTTCGTAATTCAGCTTAGGCAGTGTATCATGTCCCCACCAGCCATCATAAGAACCGTTATACGGCCACTGGTTTGGGTCATAAAAATGGAAATAATCACGATATGGACTGTCAGCGGAAACATAAGCCCCTTTTGGATAACCCTCAAAGTTCTCATAGACACGCTCTCTGTCCATCCATTTATTGAAAGAACCGCAGTGGTTGAATACGCCGTCTAAGATTACCTTCATGCCACGCTTATGCGCTTCCTCGACAACCTGTGCAAACAACTCATTGGAAGCATCCAGGTTCTTCTTATTGGCAACACGGTTGATATATTTCGTTGCATAACGGTTTTCCATCTGACCGGGCTGCAGAAGATCACCCTGCTCATCTACGATCTTACCGATATGCGGATCGATATTATCATAATCCTGTATGTCATATTTATGATTGGAAGGCGATACGAAAAGCGGATTGAAATAAATGACATCCACGCCCAGATCCTGCAGGTAGTCCATTTTCTGCAAAACGCCTGCCAGATCACCACCGTAAAATTCACGCACGCCCATAACAGCCGGATATTTTCCCCAGTCTGTCACACGGTTTACATGCTCTCCGATATAAGTATATTCGTCTGTAAGCACGTCATTATCCGGATCGCCGTTATAGAAACGATCAATATAGATCTGGTACATGACTGCACCTTTTGCCCAGGCAGGTACTTTCTGACCGGGAATCAGTGTAAATTTATAATAATCCTGCACGTCTCTCGTCACGCCGCGCAGGTCAAAAAAGCAATAGACTTTTCCCACATGGATCTCAAAATAATATTCATATTTCTGGTCATCCAGTGCTACTTCGATCTCGTAATAATCAAACTGTTCATCCTGTGATGCCTTCGACATGAGCAGCTTTTCATTATTGTGTACAAACAACACATAGTCTACATTGTTGATCGCACTGCGAAATCTGATCTTCACTTTTGAAAAAGGTTCCGGCTCCTGTGGAGAAATATAATCTGCCGTCATATCGGAAAATAAGGCCCTCTTATTAAAAACCGGCCGCATAGATGCGATATAGCGCAGATTCTTTTCTATCTGTTCATATTGTTGATAATCCATTACGAAACCCTCCCTATTTCTCTATATTTTATAGTATATGCAAAGTAAGTTCAATAGTTTTTCCACCCGAAACGGTCGAAAGACCAGTTAACAAGTTAACTGGTCTTTCGGAGAAGGTATTTCTTTCTTATGGGGTATAGCAAAAAACTATGTAATGTATTGGGGGGTTACAAGTGTATTGTAGCAAAGCCCCCCTATATTGTCCATCTTCACATTCTACAAATTTAATAAAAGTTGATGATATTTTTTGTTCATTATTACCAATAGCAGGAAAGGTGTGTCAACAAAAGACACACCTTTCAGCATTTTCAATGTTCATTTTTCACAATACCGTTACCGTGCCCGGTAATCCATTCCTTTATACCGGCTCACCCATCGGCACTTCTTCTTCCGGCTGCTTATAATAAACCGGGAAAAGCGCCTCAAATTCATCTCTGGTAATACGTTCCTTTTCAAGCAGAAGTCCCGCACAGGCATGCAGTACATCAATGTTTTCCTCGATCAGCTTCTTGGCCTTTGCATAGCAGTCTGTAATAATCGTCTTTACCTCTGCATCGATCTCACCTGCCACAGCTTCACTCATTGTCTTGGTATGTGCCAGGTCACGGCCGATGAACACCTCATCGCTGTCGTCATCATAATTGATCGTTCCTATTCTGTCAGACATACCAAAACGTGTTACCATCTTGCGTGCTTCATTGGTTGCCTGTTTGATATCATTGGAAGCACCTGTTGTGATATCATCGAAGATCAGCTCCTCCGCGATACGGCCGCCAAGATCTACCATAATATCCTGCAGCATTCTGCCCTTTGTCATAAACATATCATCGCGCTCCGGCAAAGGCATTGTATATCCTGCTGCGCCAACGCCGGTCGGAATGATGGATACGGTATAGACCGGCCCCACATCCGGAAGAACATGGAACAGGATCGCATGCCCTGCTTCGTGGTATGCTGTGATCTTTCTTTCCTTCGGAGAAATAATACGGCTCTTCTTTTCTGCGCCGATCCCCACTTTGATAAATGCCCGCTTGATATCTTCCTGCTGGATAAAGTTTCTGTTATCCTTTGCCGCAATGATCGCAGCTTCATTCAGAAGATTTTCCAGATCCGCTCCGGTAAAGCCTGCTGTTGTCTGTGCGATCTGCTTCAGATCCACATCTTCCGCAAGCGGTTTATTCTTGGCATGTACTTTCAAAATAGCCTCTCTGCCACCGATATCCGGTCTGCCGACACTGATCTTTCTGTCAAATCGTCCCGGACGCAGGATCGCATGATCGAGAATGTCCACACGGTTTGTCGCTGCAAGGACAATAATACCTTCATTGACGCCAAAACCGTCCATTTCCACAAGAAGCTGGTTCAGCGTCTGTTCTCTTTCATCATGACCGCCTCCCATACCGGTTCCACGCTGTCTTGCAACAGCATCGATCTCGTCGATAAATATGATACACGGATGGTTTTTCTTCGCATTTTCAAACAGATCTCTGACACGGGATGCGCCGACACCGACAAACATTTCCACAAAATCAGATCCCGAAATGGAGAAAAACGGAACATTTGCTTCTCCGGCGATCGCCTTTGCCAGCATCGTCTTACCTGTTCCGGGAGGTCCCTCTAACAGAACGCCCTTTGGTACTCTGGCACCGACCTTCGTAAATTTACCCGGATTTTTCAAAAATTCAACAATTTCTTCCAGCTCTTCCTTTTCTTCCTTCAGACCTGCAACATCCTTGAGTGTGATCTGCACATCACCACCGGTCGTCATGCGTGCTCTGGATTTTCCGAAATTCATCATCTTATTGGAGGCACCGCCGCCACCGTTTGCCTGTGCATTCATCAGCGAGAAGAAAAATACAAATACAATAAATACGATCAGGATCGGAAGTACATAATACAAAAACCAGTTTTCACTTGGCATATCGTGCATGACAACTTCCACATTTTTCTGATGCATATATTCTTCAACGACCGTTACATCCGAAACAAACAGTTCTTTGGAGGAACCGTCTTTCATTGTAAAGATGACACTACCGGTCGGTACTTCTGCATTGGGTTTGATCACAGCCGAGCTGATCTGATCCGCTTCATAATCTGCCATAAAATCATTCCAGTTATAACCGGTCTCGGAACTCCGCATACCGGAGATCCACATCACAAGACCCAGCAAAAGCAATATCAGGATGAATGAACCACCCATTCCTCTTGTTCTATTTCCGTTCATAATTAAATCCTTTCCTGTCTGTGTTATTTGGAAGCTTCATCCAGCTCCACAACACCGATGTAAGGCAGATTACGATACTTCTGTGCATAATCAAGTCCGTAACCCACAACAAACTCATCCGGGATCTCAAAGCCCGTATAATCCACATGCACCGGTACAACACGTCTTTCCGGTTTGTCTAAAAGCGTGCACAGACGCAGGCTCTTCGGTCCTCTGTCTTTCAGCATATCCAGCAGATAGCTGAGTGTACGTCCTGAATCCACAACATCTTCCACTACGATCACATTTTTACCCTTGATAGAATCATCCAGATCCTTGACGATCTTAACAACACCGCTTGATTTTGTATCCATGCCATAGCTGGAAACAGACATAAAATCCAGTGTTACCGGAACGGAAATCCTTTTTGCGAGCTCACACATAAAGAAACTTCCGCCGCGCAGTACGCAGATCAGATGTACTTCTTCTCCTTCGTATTGTTTACTGATCGCTTCTCCAATCTCCTTGATTCTGGCATCTACCTTATCTTCCGGAATCATAACTCTGATTTTTTCAGCCATTTTTATCCTCCTGTAACTGTAATTTCTAATATATGACGGGTATCTTCCGTTACCTTGTAATAATTGCTGATCCTGCGTCCTAAAAAATAAACCATATGAGAACCGTCTGCGAGCAGCAGCTGCTTTTCCCTGTCCGCTTTCGGTATCTTTTCATTCACCATATAGTCTTTAACAAACTTGCAGTTCTTATCATTGAAATAGAAAAAATCTTCCGCCTGTGGACTGCGGATCACCAAAGACCCATCTATTTTATCATAATCAATCCATTTCGTATACGCTTTTCGCGGTATATTTTCCATGGAATTCCCCGCCTGCGGTGCTTCCCGCAGCCGAATCAGAAGCTTTTGTCCGTCCGGCAGATCGATCCTGCTCTCCGCGCCTTCCGTGATACTGATCTCTCTTTCAAAAAACGCGGTCTGCTTCTGCCCTTTTTTCACAAAGCAGATACTGTCGTAGCTGCGATACGCCATGATCTGATACGGCAGATCCAGACTGCTTCCGACCTGCTTTTCACAAAGTGACAACAGCGCCTGCACATGTATATTCGCCAGGTCTTTTCTGCTGCCCGACATCTTTTCCAGGCACGTAAGCAGAACCTGTCCTTTCATATATGGATGCAATGTATCAAACGCAGGAAGAATCAGCCTAAGACAACCTCCGTTATCTCCTTCCTCTGCTTTTGTACACCTTTCCAGCTCTCTTTGCAGGCAGTCCTCCAGATAATCGCAGGCAAGTCCGGCGATCTCCGCCATCTGTCTCATATGCTCCACGCTTCTGCTGCTGACCTTTTCCTCCAGAACAGGGATCACCTGATTGCGCAGCGCATTTCTGGCGAAAGTGCTGTCCGCGTTTGTCACATCTGTCACATAGCTTTGCCCGGCTGTCTGTAAATATACCTCGATCTCTTCTCTTTTTAAACATAGAAGCGGTCTGATGATCTGCTCTCTGACCGGACGCATTCCGACAAGCCCCGTCAGACCACTGCCTCTGCAGAGATGAAACAGCAGTGTTTCCGCCTGATCGTTCGCATGATGCGCCACAGCAATCTTAGTTGCCTTCAGCTTACTTGCAAGCTGTGCAAAGATCTGATACCGTGCCATTCTGCCCGCCTCTTCGAGTGTCATGCCCTCCGCCTTTGCCAGCGCTTTTACGTCTGCCTCTTCCCGGTAAAAAGGAAGCCCCAGCTTACTGCAGAGCTCTTTTGCAAACGCCTCATCCGCATCTGCTTCTTCCCGCAGTCTGTGATTCACATGTACTGCAGTGATCGTGATCGGTATATGCTTTTTCATGGCAAGCAGCAGATACAAAAGACACACAGAATCTGCGCCGCCGCTCAGACCGCAGAGCACATGATCGCCTGCTGCCAGCATACGATGCTTTTCCACATAAGAAAGCACCTTTTCTTCTATTTCCTTTTTCTTTTTCAAAGCTGTATTTTCCATACAGTAAATATAGCTTTTTTCAGCCAAAAAAGCAATAAAGTCAGTTATCCTCCTGATACAATGAAACAACAAGTACCGTCATATCGTCCCGGATCGCACCGGCAGCTTTGACCGCCAGCTCCAGAATGCCCGTTGCAAGATCCGTCGGATTTTCCGTTTTCAGCCGTTCCATTCCTGCCCGCAAAAGCTCCGGTCTTTCATAAAATTCCTCCGCGATACCGTCGGATATCAAAATGACCGTATCTCCCGATTCCAGATACAGCACCTCATCAAATTCCGATGGCACAGATGACAGGCCGAGTGGCTGCCTGTCCGCTGCGATTTCATGGATCTGCCCATGTCTGATCCAGTAGGAGGCACTTGCACCGCACTTATAAAAATGACATTCCCCCGTATACTGGTTCAGCTCCATCAGATCCAGAGATACTGTCCGCTCTTCTTCCCGGTTCATAAAGAAAAGCTCATTGCATGCCCGGATACAATCCCGCAGAGGCAAAGAAGATTCTATGTACTTTTCCACCAGAGACAATGTTCTTTCACTGTCCTCCCCCGCCAGTACGCCGCTTCCCATGCCATCCGCGATCGCCGCCAGATATGTCCCGTCTCCGAATTCCCGCAGAATATAGTTATCTCCGGACACCTCTTCCCCCTCTTTTGTTGCCTTTGCAAAACCACCAAAGATCCGATAAGTCACTTCTTCCTGAAAACAGACGACTACAGGTTCACTGTGGATATAAGCATGTCCTCCCACGGGCAGCATCGATTTATGCGTGATTTCCGACAAAAGATCTGCTATTTCCATTACATCATAGTAACAGCGGTTCTCGGACTTTACGACCATTCCGATCTCCAGATATCCGTTCCGGTTGCTTGTCCGGTAAAACTCCAGGACACTGATCCCCTCTTCCTTTAAAAGCTTCACGATCCGTTTCTTCTGCCGCTCACAGACAGCGGATCCAGCAAATTCCGTCCCGGCCAGATTTTCCAGCTGCTTTGAAGTATCCATGACAAATCCTGCAAAAATAGTTGTATTTTCCCGCTCCTGCTCGCGCAGCAGCAAAGAAGACCTGGGCAGACATGCTTCTTCTGCTCCCTCGGTTCTTTTCTGCCCTGCTTTATATTCCTGTGCGATCTCCTGTAAAAGCTGTGCGTATCCGATCAGGCGACTTCTGGTATATGTTTCGATTCCTTCTTTTCTTCCCATAGGTCAGACTCCTTTTTCTCTTTTCGGAATCTTAGTATACAGCATGGGCAGTTCAAAATTTGTCAAAATGTGGTGGGCACTTGTTTTTTCTTATTCACAACAGAGACGAGAGACGCTCTGCAAATCTCGCTCTGATCAGCGGTCATCAAATGCACCGCATAAATGCGTGCATTTTCCTCGTCGCCATAACAAAATAAGCAGAAGCCGATTTATCAGCTCCTGCTTACTTTGTTGTCTTAAATATGATCTCTCCATTATGAACAAGTCCCAGCTTTTCTTCTGCGATCTCTTCCACATAAGAATCTGTCTGGACATATTTTTTCAATTCTTCCAATTCCTCGGCTCTTGCTTCCTCGTCTGCTATCTGCTGCTTGAGCTCCTCCTGTCTGACAACGTATTGATCCTGTTTTTCTTTCAGCTCCACACACTTGATGGAAACCATCAGCATCAACACAATGACAACCGTCGAAACCAAAAACATACCAGACCGATTCTGCCGCCTTCCCCGATACCTTCTACGGCTCATCACGATTCCCCATTTCTAACTGGTTTTTGTGTTTACATAAAGTTATCTTACCTTCTTTTATGTTAGCCGTCAACTTCTTTTTTAGCCGGTTTCTGCCGCTCCTAATAGCCCGCAAACCCTTTATAACTGGGCGTTTTACAAAGTTTAGTGGGATGCCCAGAATACGCACCACTATATCTAGTATACGGCGTATAACTGTTGACATAAAATTTACCAAAAAATCCCTGAAAATTTTTTTATAAAGAAACATACCGGTAGCAAGACCGAACACGGCAAACCAGCGCAGCGTTCCTGCATTCATACGATACAGCAACGAAAAAATGACGATCCCCGCAAAAAGCCAGAACAAAAGATCCTCGATCGCAACCAGAACAGATCCATGCGGCAGTACACGTCTTACAATTCTGATCTGATCGTAAATAAAAGTGATTACAGCCCCTGTTACAAAGCAGAATAACCAGAAAATACCCTGATCTATCACTTCCGCACTCATTATTTAAACAATCTGCCCAAAAAGGACTCTCCCTTCTCCCCATACTGACCGGCATCTGAATAAGTGAATGAGTCGATCTGCCCCTCGATATCAACTTCTCCGCGCTCTAATGTCAGACGGTTTACGTGCAGATCCTTCCCCTTGATCATCAGCATGCCCTGATCTGTTTCCAGCAGGATCTCTGCCAGATCAAAAGAGAGCACATCTGCCACGCCGCTGACCATACATGTCCTTCTGTTTGTCAGCATGACTTTATGTGCTCTCTGCTTTGTCGCCATATTCTCTTCCATGTCATTCCTCCCATATATGATCCCTTGTTTATTCTTTTCAATATATGTGAGAAATCCTGATTTATAACTACAACAGTTTAAACATTTCCTTTGCTTCTTCCTTCCGCACGGTTTCCTGTACGGAAAGTACTTCTGCTTTGACATCTTTATTGCCGAAGTTGATCGTGATCACATCGCCGGCCTTCACTTCCGTACCTGCCTTTGCGACCTTGTCATTGAGCATGACACGTCCTGCATCACAGGCATCGTTTGCAACGCTGCGGCGTTTGATCAGTCTGGATACTTTTAAATATTTATCAAGTCTCATGTTGTTTCCTCTTTTCTCATTATTACTTCTGTCCCATTGCTGCATCAACTTTACCATGATTACCTATCTTACAACGCAGACGGGATCAGCGCAAGAGGGAAGAAACTGCCCGGCGTCCGAAAAAGCGCGGATATATATTTTTATACCGGTAAATACTCAGTACAATGCCCATCAGCGTATAAGACAATAAAATATTGCCGCCGCCTGCTGACAGGAAAGGAAGTGAGGTCGCACAGGCGGGAAACAGTCCGAGATTGATCATAATATTCAATCCGGTCTGTGTCAGGAAAACCGTTCCGCATCCACAGCCCATCATGAAGCCAAGCTCATTTTTCTGATGCAGGGCTGCACCGAATACAAGCACAAGCAGGATACCAAGAAGACAGCAGAGCAAAATGCCTGCCAAAATACCATATTCCGACCAAAGATACGTGAAAATATAATCCGCATTCAGATCCGGCAGTTTCGCACCTGCCTGCTGATCCATAGCACCGATCCAAGTTAGCGACTGATAACTTTCCCGGAGCGCTACAGTCACGTAACCGGCTTCGCCTCCTCCTGTCGCAAAAGCCTTCAGCCGCATAATCTGGTAAGGCGCAAGCATTTGTAATTTGTAGAGCAGGAAAAGCCCCAGTATGGGAAGCAGCAGTACAACAGACCACAAAGCGGTCAGCACCTTCCATTTCGAAACTTTGAACCATCCCTTTGCCACCGCAAGCGTCAGTACAACAGATAAGCAGATCGCAAACGAGAATGTCATGGAAATGCTGTTTGCCCGCCCAAGAATCACTACCGGTAAGAGCATCCAGATCAGGCTCTTCAAAAGCCCTCGATAGCCCTGTCCATAATACTGGTACAGGATCGCTCCGTACAATGGTACATAAATAAATCCGAGAAACGGAGAATAAATGTGATAACTGCCTATTGTAATATAGTAAAGACTTCCATTGGCCATGCTGCCAAATAGGACAGCATATATCCCAACAAGCAGTATCGCTGCGCCGATCCACTTTGCATATGCGGCGATCCGTGTATAATCCACATACTGCACAATGCTCATCAGTACGATACCGGTCATAACAAAGAACACATATTGTGTTCCATCCATATAGGATGTACCATCTCCCAACTGTCTGCTGATCTCCATCTGCAAAAAGGTACCAATCCCGCTGATCAGCGCCACAAATGCCAAAAGTCCCCAAGCGGTCTGCGGCTTATGGACAGTATCCAGAGAGATGCCTGCCTGCACGGGATCTCCCATGTCACGTACTGCTGCTGCCCTCGCTTCATCCGGGCTCATACCGTTTTTCAGATTCTCAGCGATCTGGTCCTCTATATGTCCCCTGATCTCTTCTTCTATAAAAGGACGCGCCTTTTTGCTGCGGATCTGTGATAATAATTTTTCTAAATATTCATCCATAGTTACCCTCCGCTATCCTTGAAAAGCCAGCACGTTTGTCACGGCGGAAGCATATTCCTGCCATTCTTCCGTCTTTTTGGCAAGCTCCTGTTTTCCCTTTTTCGTAATGCTGTAATATTTTCTCACCTTTCCCGCATATTCCTGTTCGTAAGCGGTAAGTAACCCTTTTTCCTCCATGCCATGCAGGAGAGGATATAAAGTACCTGCCTTAAGTTCAAATACATTCCGGGATTTCCGGCGGAGTGTGTCGATCATCTCATAGCCATACATATCCTTCTCTTTTAAAAGCCCCAAAAGCAGCATTGTCATACTGCCTGATACAAGTGATTTTTCTACTGCCATTTTTGTACTCCTTTCTCGTTATATAGATTGTCGATATATCGGTTATCTATATATTATATCGATCATCTATCTATGTCAAGGGCGGATTTTATTTGTAAGAAGAATCTTGAAATGATAAGATGCATATGCTATAGTAAAGCTAGCTAAGAAATGAAATGAATATTTCCATGTATGCACCTCCCTTCTGTTGCCAGAATGAGATGCGACAACGTGAACATTATAACATAGCCACATACATTTTATGGCATCTATGCTACATCTATACTATCTTATACTTTCCCTCCAATTTCCCCTGCGCAAAGTCAATAACATTCTGCGCGGCAATTTCATTCATGCGCACAAAATTTTCCATTGTATAAGAAGCCGTATGTGGGGTCAGGATAACATTCGGAACGTCGATGAAAACAGAGTCCGTGCATGGCTCATGCGGAAACACATCAAGTGCTGCACCGCTTAAATGCCCGTTTAACAGATATTTTTTCAGAGCATCATTGTCTGCAACAGGGCTTCTGGCAATATTGATGAAATAGCTGCCTTCCTTCATCTGTGCAAATTCTTTCTCTCCGAAGAATTTTTCTGTCTGCTTTGTCAAAGGAATATTGGCAGATACGTAGTCACTTTCTGCCAGCAGCTCCTCCAGCGGTCTGTAACTTGCGCCATAAAGCCCTTCCCACTCCGGTTTCGGATGTCTGCAATAATAGAGCACATGCATATCCATGGCATTTGCCCTCTTTGCAATCTCTTTGCCGATTCCGCCAAAGCCGACCAGTCCGATTGTTCTTCCTTTCGCGCCCGGATGCATACATCTGTTCCAAAGTCCTTCATGCATATCCGCAGATTGTGTATGCAGGCTTCTCGCAAAATATAAAATATATGCCAGCACATGCTCCGCAACTGCCGCTTCTACCTCGCCTGTCGTTCTTGCAAGTGTAATACCGAATTTCCGACAGGCAACAGTATCAACGGAATCATAACCGATGCCTCTCCTTGAGATCAGCTTCAGTTTCGGGCAGCGGGAGAGCAGATGCTCCGTATAAGGCTCCAGCCCTGCGATCACAACCTCCGCGTCTTTAATTCGTTCATAAAGCTCTTCTTCTCCGGATCCGACACCAAATTCATGATCCTTACATTCTTCTATTTCATATCCAGCCTGCTTTAGTTTCTCGATCGCCGCTCCGCTTCCGGCGTCAAAATTCCGAGCTACAATGACAACCTTCATTTTGTTACTTCCCTTCTATGGCTTTTCTTTTGTCTGTTCCATTTCTTTTATATGCCTGTCGCATCAGGCAGTCAACTATTTTATACCTATCTCCTATTTTTCGCATTGTTTACTCTTTGAAAGTATTCCTATTGACATAAGCGTTAGGAATTGCTAACCTAAATATGACTAAACTAACTTATTTTGGTCATATGAATAAACTACGATATTACAGATAGGGGTCAGCTATGAGCCAGACAAGGAATTTCAGAACAGAATATGAATCTTTTATACAGAAATATCCCTACAAAACGATTGAGGTGAACGGGATCAAAGTCAGATACCAATATGGCGGAAAGAAAGACGCGCCTGTCCTTCTCTTTTTCCACGGACTGGAAATGCAGGAAATGTGGACAGCCTATGCGACGCATTATGAAAAGGACTATCGATTTTTGAACTATGAATATCCGCTTCATACCGCATCCATTGATAAACAGATGGAATTTGCCTATGCGCTTTTGCAGAAACTCTCCATCAGCCGGGTTATTTTGATCGGTGCAAGCGATGGCGGTATCCATGCACAGATGTTTGCCAAGAAATATCCTGCCATGGTACAGGGCATGATACTGATGACAACTCTGACCTTAGATTCCGATTATTGCCGACATGTCAAAAAAGAATGGCTGACCTGTCCGATCCTTTTAACCACACTTCGTCTGACCCCGGCAAAAAAGGAAATGCAGCTTCTTTTGAAAAAATGCGATGCCTTTTTAACCTGTGAATCACCGGAAGATCAGGCATATGGCAAAACCTTTTATGAAACGGTCGCCTCCGATCTACATTATAAAGAAAAATTTATCCATAGCGTAAAGGCTGTCAATGAGCTGAAAAACTGCAAGCTCTTTACAGAAAGCGACTTTGCCTATCTACGTGGCAAGGTGCAGGTTCTGCTCCCGGAGCATGACATTTTCACAAAAGAGGATCAGGACAGACTGGCTGCTCTTTTCAGGCCTTTAGATGCACAGATTCTGTCTGTTCCGGGCGGTCATGTCGGCTTTATTGTACAGGCAGACGCTTATCTGGAAAAAATGGATGCATTTCTGAAATGTCATATTGTAAAAGACTGATCTCTACATATTTTGCCTATGCATGGCATCAAAAAACCGGCTGGTTACCATTAGCTTTCTTATCTGCTCCGGGTAACCTTCGCCGGTTATCTGAATTTCGGTGTGTATTTATTGAATTAAAATTTTCTACTTCTGCAGATTAGCTGCTTCGAGTGCCTGATTTGTACTTTCTACCGCCATATCCGCAGCTTCCTTGGGATCGCCACCGTTAAATACGGTTTCTGCACCTGCCATCATATCATTTCTGATCTGTACAAGTGTTGTTACAAGCGGTCCTGCAGTCACTTCATTTACCTTTGCATTGCGAAGCTGATCGGAAGCTATCTTCATCTGCGGATTATCTGTATACAACTGTTTCATAGTTTCTGTATCATAGGAATCCAGATTAACAGGGAAATAGCCTGTATTAGCAGCCCATGTCGCCTGTACTTCTGAACTTGTTGCATATTTTAAGAACTCAAATGCTCCTTTTTGTACATCATCATTCAAATCTTTTGCCATAACAAACGCTCCACCACTTGCGTAAACACCCTGTGCTTCCTTATCAGCAAAATGTGGAAGGCATGCAATTCCCACTTCAAATGGTGCAGATTTGATAATGCTGGTTGCCCATGCAGAAGTTGTGATAAACATGGAAATATCACCATTATTAAAGCCAGCATTGATATCATCATCACTTTCTCCGTAATTTACAAAGCCACCTGCTTTATCAAGATCACTGATAAACTGGTAAAATCTCTGGATACCTTCTCCGTAAACAGCCTCTGTTGCTCTTGCTGAACGTCCGTTATCATTATTAACGATCATATATCCGCTGTTTGTAAGAATCTGATCAAGCAGATATCCCCATGATGTAATGGAGAATTCTTTCATTCCCTCATTTGCCTCTGCAATCGCAGGAGCAGCTTCAATGAGTCCTTCAAATGTATCCGGCGGTGTATCGATTCCAGCCTTTTTCAATGCTTCTACATTATAGTAGATTACGCCTGATGATGAATTAAATGGCATTGCGCTCATTATACCATCTACGGTATAGAAGTTTTCTACCTGTGGCAGTAACTTGTTATCATATCCATATTTATCCATCATGTCACTGATATTCTCTACTAATTGAGAATCGATCATTGCCTGCAGATGCTGATCACCGATCTGCATGATCGCAGGCGAACCATCTTCACCTGCCATATTTAAGAATTTTGCTGCAGCCTCATCATAATCCCCCTGTGATTCGGCAACAACTTCATATGTATCCTGACTGGCATTAAATCCGTCTACAATTACCTGTAACTGTTCTTCCCTATCCCCACTCATAACATGCCATAACAGAACCTGCGTCTTCTTATCGCTTTCTGTACCGGCTTCCTGTGTGTCATCTGCTTTGGCACTGTCAGATGCCACAATTTCAGAAGTTTTTGTCTCTTTCTGTGTTTCATTGGTTGCTGTGTTCCCACATCCTGTAAGACACAGTGTTGCAACAAGTGCTGCTGCTAAAAGTTTTTTCTTCATTTTTTCTTCTTTCTCCTCCAGTAATGGTTTATAGGTTATTTATTTTAATGCCCCTTTTGTCAGCCCCTCTCTAAGACGGTTCTGACCCAGGAAAATTAAAACCAGAGTTGGTAATGTGACAATCATGGTAGCTGCTGCCACTAAACGGAAATCTGTTTGTGTATCTGAAGATGCCATTTGTCTCAGTCCGATCTGAATCGTACGGACTGTATCCTGCGTTGTCGCGATCAATGGCCACAAATAGTTATTCCAACTGACAAGAAAGCTGTATACACCCAATGTAATAATGCTGTTTTTCACAAGCGGAACAACAACCTTCCAAAAGAAATAGAACTTTCCGACACCTGCCACTTCACTTGCCTCCTGCAGTTCAAACGGGATCTGTTTCATATTTTGTCTCATCAGAAAAATGCCAAATACCGATACCAGGCATGGCAGGATAATGCCTGCATAGGTATTGATCAATCCCAACTTCCGAATTGTCTGGAAATTTGACATCATCAGAACGTCCATGGGAATCATCATACCTGACATAAAAAGAGAAAATACAAATCCTCTCCCTTTAAATGGAATAAATACAATCGCATATGCTGTCAATAATGCCAGCACCACCTGTACAACAGTTGTCACAGATGATATGATGATCGAATTTTTCATATAATAAAGCAGATTTGCTTTATGAAACGCTTCCACATAATTTTCAAAATGCAAAGTTGACGGAATGTAATTACCGTTCATAATATCTACATTGTCAGACAGGCTGAGGGACAAAGTGAAAAGCAAGGGGAATACCATAAGCACTGCTAAAATGGTCAATACCGTATAGAGCACTGCTTTCTTACGCCAGGTCATCATTGATAAGTCACCTGCCTTTCCACAATTTTCATCTGAAATAACGAAATCAATGTAACGATAATAAACAGTACAACTCCCTGTGATGCTGCTGAACTGTAATTAAAATTCACAAAAACATCTTTATAGATTGAGTAAACCAGTAAACTTGTACTGTTAGCAGGACCTCCGTGTGTCATCATATCGATCACGCCAAATGACTGAAATGCATTTACAATCGAAATGACCAGTACATAAAACAAAAACGGAGATAATAGCGGAAGTATCACCTTTTTCAGTTTCTTCCAGAAACCTAAGCCGGCAATAGCCGAACACTCCATATACACCTTATCTATACTCTTTAATCCTCCAACCAGAATCAGGTAGCAATAACCGGAATTCAACCAGATTGTTACCAGACTGATAGATATGATCGCAATATGTGTATCTGTCAGCCAGCCAATCTTTTCTCCGCCCAGTTTGGCAATGATCGCATTGATAAGTCCCATAGTCGGATGATACATAAAATTCCAAAACATGGATGCAGCTGCACAAGATATTCCCATTGTAAAGGTAAATATCGTACGAAAAATATTCATACCCTTGATGTCTGCATTCGTAAGCAATGCCATAACAAGTGCCAGAAGAACGGTTCCAGGCACAGTCAGTATGATATACATGATCGTATTTTTAAAACTTATCTTATATAAAGTAGATTTCAGTAAGATCAGATAATTTCCAAGTTCATTAAATCTGATCAGATCACCTCTGGTATTCGTTGCAAAAAAGCTCTGTATGCAAGTCCAGACAAACGGATATAACGTAAATACTATAAAGATCAGCAATGATGGCATGATAAAGACCATTGCCCATTGCATAGTATGTTTGCTTTTCATAACTGGTCTCCTTCCTAGCAGGCAATCACTTTTCCATCTGCTTTATCAAAAATGTACAGATTTTTATCCTGAATGCCCAGTTTCAGCTTATGATCTGTTGTTACCGGAATCTGACCAAACCATTTTGCAATGGCATATTCATTTCCATGACGAAAAGAGATCTGTGTCTCATCCCCGGTATATTCCACACCGGATGCTTCCACTTCTATCACATAATCTGCATTCTCCTGCTCTTTATCCAGATGCTCTGCACGTACACCCACGTAGAATTCTCCATCCGGAAAGTTTCGGATATTTGTGTTTCTGATATTTACAGGAATCGCATCATCCAGAATCAATGTATTTCGTTCTGCACGTGCATGAAAGATATTCATTTGCGGAGTTCCGATAAAAGTTGCTACCAGCTTATTTTGCGGATAATTATATACTTCAAGCGGTTCTCCGATCTGCTGGATATGTCCTTCATTTAAAACCATGACCCGATCTCCCATTGTCATGGCTTCTACCTGATCATGTGTCACATAGACAATCGTCAGACCAAGCATTCTCTGTATCCTTTTGATCTCACTTCTCATCTGCCCGCGGAGTTTTGCATCCAGATTGGATAGAGGTTCATCCATTAAACAAATCGGTGCCTGACTGCAAATACTTCTCGCCAGTGCTACGCGCTGCCTCTGTCCGCCCGAAAGCTGTCCCGGTTTCCGTTTAAGATATTCGGAGAGACCCATGATCTGTGCAACCTTTTGCAGGCGTTCCTGCTGCTCCTCTTTCGATATCTTTTTTACATCCAGTCCAAACAATATGTTTTCTCGCACTGTCATATGTGGAAACAATGCATAGTTCTGGAAAACCATAGAAAGTTTTCTATCCTTCGGTGGCAGCTCATTTGCATGTACGCCATCAATCCAGATATCACCTTCTGTCATTTCTTCCAGTCCTGCTATCATTCTCAGCAAAGTGCTTTTTCCACAGCCTGATGGTCCAAGCAACACAAAAAACTCTCCCTTTTTAATTTCCAGATCAATATCCTCTATTACCTTATTTTTGCCATCATAGCTTTTTGCCGCATGTTCGATCTTTATCATATTTCTCATCCTCTTCTTTATAAAAACAACGCATTTGTCCAGGCTGTTTTCCCGTTTTTATCCACACACTCCACACGGATATAGGTTTCCTGTCCGTTCAACGGATATTCCGCATATGTCATATATTCTCTGTGTTCCCATCGTTCCTGCTCCGTTTTCCATCCCATCTGTCCTTTTAAGACAGTAAAACCTGCATTGACTGCTCCACCGCAGATGAAATTGATGCGTTCCGCCTCTGAGCATCTGACATATGCAATGCCATCCTTGATACCCCAGTCATAAATTTCAGGTCCCGATGATGCATAAAAATTTCCATTTGCAAGATTTTCTGTAATGCATTCTGTTGTCAACTCTTTTGCATTGACAACAACCCATCCGCCGCAGCTGTCCGGAATTGGCTTTGTATTATGGTTATCATCTGATGCCACTCCATAGATCTGACGTCCCGTTGCAAGAATACTGTCCCAATCTCTTGTATCTACGCCAAGACCACTGTCCAAAACTGTACTGTGATTATAAATTTCAATTGCCCACACATTTTTTAAATGGATATATTCCTCTGTCGCTACCTTTGACCATAAAGGATGATTATACATTACCAGACAGCCATGCTCACAAAACTCGTCGATCTGCTTTTGTGCGGCCTGTTCCCCATTCCAAGTCTTTTCATATACAAAAACCGGTAGATCTTCTATATCCGCATAAGATGCAGAAGCATTTTTCAACATTTTCTGGGTTCCTGCAATTCCATGGATATGGTGTGTTTTCTTTACTGCCAGAAAGCCATTTCTTTGTGTAAGCCAGTCTTCCCTTGTCATCTTGTCAGGATCTTCCGCATTTCTCCGGGTGACTTCTTCTCCCGGCAAAACTAGATTTACAGAGCTTTCCGCTCCGGGTATCATAATAAAATCTTTCCGGTTAAATTGACCGGTATAATCTGCATATTTTTCATGATCACTGATACACAAGAATTGATATCCGTTTTCCTGATACAGTTTTACAACTTCCGCCGGGGTCAGACATCCGTCCGATTCTGTTGTATGGCAATGCAAATTCCCTTTATACCAGCCTTTTTCTCCGGCAAATCCCTTTTTTGTAATGTTCTTTTCCAATTTACTGCATACTCCTTTTCACTAGATATTTTTTATATAAAACAATAGATACCAGAATTGTTACTGCCTCTGCCATGACATATGCCACCCAAATTCCTTCCAGTTCTAGTAATTTAGTGAATATCCACGCTCCTGCCACAAGAAACACAACTGTTCGCAATGCTGTTATTATTGTAGCTTCTTTCCCCGCTTCACATGCATTTAAGATTGTGGAGCAGCTGCTGTTAAAACCCATTGGAATACAGGAAAATGCAATAATGCTGATTCCTCTTTGCGCCAGCATAAAAACATTCGTTCCGGTATTTAAAAAGATCCCCGCTAACTGACCAGCACACAGATGGCCTGCGATCGTAACAAAAACTCCTGCAACAAGAGAATACTTCCATACAAATGGCAATATTTTCTTTACCTTCTGTTTGCTCTCGCCATATGCAATAGATACATAGGGAGCAAGTCCAAGTCCTATTCCAATAAAAACAGCAGCCAGTGCATATTGCACATAACCAATAACTGTATAGGCAGCCACACCATCTTCCCCGCCGTACTGCAGAGCATAATGATTAAACAACCATATCGTTATCGCATAAGATAACTCCATCACTGCGCTTGCACGGCTCAGTTTCTCTATAGATAACACTTCTGTAAAATCCTGTTTCCTGACTTTACAGAAATGGAGCTTTCCTCTTTGTATCAGACTCAATACATTGATAAGCAGTGCGATTGCCATTCCAAGCAATGTTGCGATTGCTGCACCTCTGATCCCCAACTCGAACGTTTTGATAAACAGTGCATCTAATACAATATTGATAACACCTCCGGTAATAGAAGAAATCATACTGATAAGTTCTAGTTTTTGCGTTCGCATAACTGCAGCCAGAATTTCTTTTAAAATACCAATCGGATAAGATATAATGGCAATTCTTGCATATATTCTGCAATAATCTATCAACAGGCTTGTTGCACCCAGTTTTCTGAGCAAAGGATCTAAAAACCAGAACAGCAACACCATGCTGATGGCACTTAACAAAAGTCCCAAACTAATAAGTATCGTAAATCGTTTATCCGCTTCCTCTGGTTTTCCTTCCCCAATCGCTGCGGCAATTCTAGTACTACCACCAGCTGCCAGACCGAACCCGATCGCAAACATGACATTTACAATAGGATATACAATATTGATCGCTGCCATGGCATCTGTACTGACACATTTTGCCAGATACATACCATCTACTGTCGTATAAATGGACATGAAAAGCATTGTCGCAACAGCAGCCAGCACACTTTTCAAATATGTTTTCAAGATTGTTCACCAAGGCAATGTTGCATTGGAATTCTATTTGTAAAGGTGGTTATTTCCGTAAAGCCCAGCCTCTGTAAACAATCCATTGCCTCTCTTATCCCTTCTCCTATATATTGTGGTTCATGTGCATCTGAACCGACTGTGATGATGCTTCCCCCACATGCTTTATACAGTCGCAGGATTTCTTCATTCGGAAGCATTTCCTGTAAGGAAACCCGTAATCCTGATGTATTAACCTCTATTCCCTTTCCTCTCCTTACAACAATTTCAAATATTGATTCAAATTGTTTTCTGTATTCTGCGATGTCCAGTTTCCAGCCTGTCTGTTCATGGATTGCTTTCATCGGATAAGTCAGATGTGCCAGCACATCATAATCAGCATTTAAAGCAACCTGATAAATCGCATCCAGATATGTATGATAAAAATCCTTTATATTTATTTGTTGATAGTTACTATAACCAACATCTTCATTTTCCTTTAAATTATGTACGGAACCAAGTATAAAATCCCCATCAAATTCTTTTGCCAGAGCAATCCCCTGTTCCAGATCAATATTGACATTTCCCAGTTCAATCCCTCTTTTTATAATGATTTGATCCTGATACTTCTCCCTGAGCTTTGCAAATTCTGCTTTGGCTCCATTAACCTGAAAACCAGTTGCAATATCCGGTGCTGCAAGTTCAATATGGTCTGTTACAGCAATTTCCTTTATCCCTTTTCTAATACTTTCCTGTATAATATTTTCCAGTGACATTTTACCGTCAAAGGAATAACAGGAATGCATATGATAGTCTTCTTTCATCATGTACTGCTCGCTCCTTTTTGTGATCCATGAATAATCATATCGCTAAATTTTGTCTGAAAACTATCAGATTTTTGTAAAATCATGTAAATATTTGTTTACATCACACCCTTGTCAATATAAAAGAATGTAAAATCAAAATAAAAAAAGCCAATAAGTCTTAATTTCCAATTTTGTCGGATTTTAAGCACTTTTATTGGCTTTTTTCTCTATATTTTTGTTCTTATTTTTATGTTTTTATTTCAAACAATTTCAATTTGTTTTTTACTTTTTATTATTTATTATGCTTCTGGAATGCAACTATATAGTAAATGATCGTCACTGTCAGCGCTCCCACAAATAGAATAATAGAAGCCCAGCCCGCATCTTTTCCACGGTAAATGCTGATCGTGAGAAACAGGGTAAATACGCTGATCTCCAGCTCCATCCATGCGATCATGGATATCATATCCTGTAATGCCCTGACCGCATTTTGCGGTTTCAGCTTTGACGGCGTATTCCACATGGTTGGTGGCATAACATGCATGATCAGACTGGTCATGCCATTGCAGATCAGCATGATAATAGGAAGAATCAAAAGCGTTCCCGGAGAGCCATATCCGTCGATCTCGCCACTCATCGTAAAATGCGTCGGTATCTCGTCCGGTAAAGTTGCCATACCAACGATCGCAATGATAAAGCATACAAGCAAAAGTACATAGGACAGGATCTCCAGCACAAGATGCCTTTTTGTCATATATGGTTTGTTCATGTTTACACCCCTTTCCTACTATGGCTGCAGCATCATAAACCTATCAGTAATGAAACAATCAAAGACTGCATCAATGTATATCAAGCTCCGGTGGTACATCCAACTCGGTTGATACATATTTTCCATCTTTTTTACGCTGTCTGACACATTCGGAAAGCAGATATTCTATCTGTCCGTTGACAGAACGGAAGTCATCTTCTGCCCATGCGGCAATATCGGCATATAGCTTTTCCGAAAGACGCAGCGGAATCTGTTTTTTGGCAGCCATCAATAAAGGCTTCCCGAATTTACGATGGGCTGCGCATCATGGTTGCCGCACAAAACAACTAAAAGATTTGATACCATGGCTGCTTTTCTCTCCTCATCCAGTTCAACGACCTGTTTCTGGCTAAGCTGCTCAAGAGCCATTTCCACCATACCGACAGCGCCGTCTACGATCATTTTTCTTGCATCTATGATAGCAGATGCCTGCTGACGCTGCAACATAACAGAGGCGATCTCCGGTGCATATGCCAGATAGGTGATCCTTGCCTCAACGATCTCAAGCCCCGCATCATTGACCTTGCTCTGGATCTCATCACGGATCCTTGCTGCGACGATCTCGGCGGAACCTCTCAGGCTTCCTTCATCTGCCTGCCCGTCACCTGTCGTATCTACATTCGGTGCCACATCATATGGATAGATCCGCACAATATTACGAAGTGCGCTGTCACACTGCAGAGATAAATATTCTTTGTAGTTATCTACGTTAAATACTGCTTTTGCGGTGTCTGTCACACGCCAGATCACGGCAATTCCGATCTCGACCGGATTACCGAGACAGTCATTGATCTTCTGTCTGCCGTTGTTCAGTGTCATTGCCTTTAAAGAAATCTTCTTTCCGGAAGCCTCTGCTACAGAAATTGCTGCGCTCTCTCCGGAAATATTGAGTGTTGTCTTGGCTGTCTGGATATCACCGGACTGTGCCAGCTTTGTCGCTGCTGCAGGATTGATCGCACTGCAGAACGGATTGACAAAATAAAAGCCTGCTTCACGGATCGTACCGACATACTTACCAAACAATGTCAGTACAAGTGCTTCCTGCGGCTTTAAAATACGCAGACCGCAAAGTGGGATCCACGCGATCGCTGTTACGACAATGCAGAGAACCATCAAGACAAGTGTGCCCGTTCGCGGATAGTTTTCATAAGAGATCGCGAAAAGCACGATGCCCGTGATCGCCAGCGCATAAACCAGAAGCTCTGCCAGCAGAACTACCATACCGTTTTTCTTTGTTGTGTAAATTTTTTCATTCATAGGAAATACCTTCCTTTCTATTTGATATCATCATGATATCACTTTATATTTATTTGTCAATAAATATTTTTTCAGAACCATCATGCAATCCTCTACAGCAATTTCCACAAGAAAAAAGACGGGAAAACCCGTCTTTTCATGTCCTGTTATCTGACTTCTTTCTGTTCCTGTTTATCCTTTTCTTTTGATCCGCCGTGTTCCATTTTCCATCCCCATATGCCTGCAGCGATCACTGCAAGACCCATGAGACCGGCAAAAATATTTTCCGCCATTATGATAATCCTCCTTTTCAGACATCATTCATGCGGTAACCGACTCCCAGTTCATTTAATATGTATTTATATTCGCCCGGCTTTTCTCCGAATTTCTTCCGGATATTTGCCATGTTGACCTGCAATTTTTTGATACTGCCATAATCGGAGTAGCCCCATACTTTTTTGATGATCTCCGCATAGGTAAGTACTTTTCCCGCATGCAGCGCTAAAAGCTGTACAATATTATATTCTGTCTGTGTCAGTTTGATCTCTTCTCCCGCGATCGAAACCCTTCTTGCATCATATTCGATTTCCATGTCATACAGAGAAAAAGATTCCCGCACGCTTTTACCCGTACCCTGAAAACGGCTGTTCCGAAGTGTTGCACGGACTCTTGCCAGAAGCTCTGCTGTTCCGAATGGCTTTGTCACATAGTCATTTGCGCCGAGATCCAATGCCTCCACCTTATCAGACTCATCGGTTCTGGCTGACAGAACGACGATCGGTGTATCATTTTTTGCCCTGATCTCCCGAATAACATCAACTCCATCCATATCGGGCAGTCCCAGATCCAGAATGACAAGATCCGGATTATGTGAAAAGAACATTGTCAGTCCGTTCTTTCCGTTCTGTGCAAAAATGACCTGATAATCATTCGTCTCAAAGATCATTTTCATAAAATTGCAAATATTCTTTTCGTCTTCTATTACAAGAATTTTATAGCTGTTCACTTAAGCTGTCCTCCTCATCAAGCGTAAATCGGAAGATACATCCGCCTTCTTCCCGGTTTTCCACGGAGATCTCACCATCATGTGCCTTAATAATAGATGCACATACCGCAAGTCCGATTCCCATGCTCTTTTTATTATGATCTACGGGAGCATCCTTGATCTCAAAATAATCTTTGAAAATGCTCTTTAACCGTTCCCTGGGAATGCCACAACCATTGTCGATGATCTCAAAAACAACTTTTCCGCCTTCCGTATGAACCGTCAGGGAAAGCTCTGTCATTCCCTGTGCATGCTGCACAGCGTTTTCCAGAATATTGATGATAACCTGCTCGATCAGCACCGCATCCATCGGAATACTGATAAATTCATCCGGGATTGACACGGTTACTTTCTGGTTTGGATATCTTTTCTTAAATTTCACCAGCACAGAGTTGATCAGCTCTTCCAGTACAACGGAATTTTTTTTGAGCCTGACACCTCCGTTATCAATTCTTGTAATGGACAGAATATTTTCAACCATATTCATGAGCCATTGCGTATCTTCTCTGATACCTGTTGTAAGCTGCAGGATCTGCTCTTTTTTCAGATGATCATAATTTTCTATGATCGTCGTACTCGAACCATAGATCGTTGTCAGCGGCGTTCTGAAATCATGTGATACTGCACGAAGCAGATTACCGCGCATTTTTTCCTTTGCGCTCTCTGCCCGCACTTTTTCCTGCCATTTCAGCTGTGTCATTACAGTACTTGTCATGATCGTGATGATCAGCATGATCAGTGCGGATATGATGTTTTCCGGTATACTGAAGTTAAATGCAAAATAAGGAAATGCAAATACAAAGTTCAGCGCCAGAACACTCAGGATTGACGCAACAATACCGTAAACATATCCTTCTGTTACACGCGAAACAAGAAATACTGCAAGTGCCATGATCGCAGGCGCTACCATATCAATCGCAAGATAGTGCTCTATGATAATGCAGACAAGCAGACATAAAGACGGTATCAAAACCGTTTTCAGTATGTTTTTTCTTATGTTTTTGTTCATGGTGGCCTCCCATACAATACATTATAAATAGTTACCGGTTAAGAATCAGCAAAGGATGCTTTGCATTCAAAACTACGGTATGTTATGATTTTCCGGTAAAGCAATATCTATAAAGATAAAGGAAATAAAGGAGAAATATTACAAATGATTAAAAATATATTGTTTGATGTTGGAAATGTACTGCTTGATTTTGATCCGGAGCGGTTTTTAAAAGAGGCGGGCTATACAAAGGAGCAGCAGGAAATTGCCATGCGCTGTGTATTTACGCATCCACTGTGGGATCAGCTTGACAAAGGAACGGTCATGGAAAAAGAAGCCCTGCCGGAATTTATCAAGGCAGATCCTGCGCAGGAAGCTCTGATCCGGGAAATCGCCGGGCGCACAAAGGAAACTCTTTTCCCGCTTTCCTATGCGGATGACTGGGTAAAATCCTTAAAGGCACAGGGGTATCCTGTTTACATCCTGTCCAATTACGCCGGAGAATTATATGAAAAAACAAAGCACCTTATGACATTTTTACAATACGTGGATGATGCTTTGTTTTCGTATCAATGTAAAATGATCAAGCCTGACCGTGAAATTTATGCCTATGCCTGCGAAAAATTCAATATTTTACCGCAGGAAACTGTTTTCATTGATGACCGCGCCAAAAATATCGCCGGCGCAAGGGAGTTTGGGCTGCAGACTCTGCAGTTTACCTCTTACGAAGAAACCTCCTCCGGGCTTCGTGCACTACTTGGCAAATGAAATTCCCATTATGCCTGATGTCAGTGAGCTTCCCGCTATCTACTGTAAACATATCGGTGATCAAATAGTGGAGGAATGCCACCTGCATACAGTTTAGTCAATTGGCAGGCGGAGAAGCTGCCAGCTCAGATCGATCATTTCCTGCTTTTCCATAGAATTTTCAAAAATAATCTTCTGCTCCCGTTTTTCTGCGTGGAGCAGATTTTTTTCTCCCAGACGTCTTTTCAGCTCTTTTGCCGTTCCCATACTGCCATCAATGATCTCGATCCTTCTGTTGCCCAGAAACTCCCGAAGGTGTGGTCTGAGGAACGGATAATGGGTACAGCCGAGCACGATCGTTTCTGTTTTGTCTGTTATGTAAGGAAGCAGATATTTGGAAAAGTAAGCATCCAGAAACTCGCCGTCCAGATGTCCTTCCTCGACAAATTCCATCAGTCCCGCACATGGCACGGGAATGATATGCGCCTGCTCTTTATACAATCCGAGCAGATTGTGAAATTTCTCCTGCCGGATCGTCATAGGGGTTGCCAGCACTAAGATCTCGCCGCCCTTATACTGGCTGACTGCAGGCTTGATCGCCGGTTCGATTCCGACAAGCGGAAGATCAGGGTACATCAGCCGCAGATCCTTTACAGCCGCACTTGTCGCCGTGTTGCAGGCGACCGCCAGTCCCTTGATTCCCCGTTTCATCAGCTTTTCCACCACATGAAAGGTCAGCTCTCTGATCTTTTCCCGGTCTTTCACGCCATATGGCGCGTTTTTGGAATCTCCGAAATAAATAAAATCTTCATTTGGCATGATCTGCACTGCTGCCTTCAGTACGCTGATCCCGCCCAGTCCGGAATCCATAAAGCCGATTGGCAGTTCTTTTTCTTTGTTTTGTTCCATTTTTGTGTCCCTGTTTTGTTTCTATGATAATTTTAGCAGATATTACTTGCTTCTCTACGATATCCACGAATTGCTCCGCAGCTACGCTGCTCTCGCAATTCTACAAACATTCGGAATTCGCAGATTTGCCTTGCAAATCGCTACTTCCTCATGTTTGACGGGTATCAAATACAAAAGCGCAATCATACAAGTATGATAGCTTTTGTTTTTGATACCCTGATATCGTTATTATAAAATCATATTTCATGCGGCGCAAGCACATGCTGCATATCCGCCGGCATTGGGGCGGTAAACTCCATGCGCTCCCCGGTGATCGGATGCATAAAACTGATCTTATGCGCGTGCAGCGCCTGTCTGTCGATCAGCTCCTTATCCGGGTTATACAGATAATCGCCGATCAGCGGATAGCCCAGATATTTGAGATGCACGCGGATCTGATGCGTCCTGCCCGTCTCCAGCACAAGCGCAAGCAGGCTGTGTCCGTTAGCCTCCGCTACCACACGGTAATGCGTTACCGCTCTGTCTCCGTGTTCAAAATCTATCATACGCTCCAGGCACGAGCTTTCTTTCCGTCCGATCGGCGCATCGATCACACCGGCGGACGGCGTTACCTTGCCTTTTACGATCGCATAATATTCTCTGCTGATCCCCTCTGCCTGCTCTCCCTGCAGGGATTTTGCCGCAACCTGCTGCCCCAGGATCGCACCGCTTACCATATGCTTTGCCACGATCGTAAGCCCGGATGTATCTCTGTCCAGCCTGTTGATACATCGAAATACAAAGGGCGTATTTTTCTGCCTGAAATACCACGCCAGCGCATTACCCAGTGAATTATCATAATTATGCAGTGATGGGTGGATGGGCATGCCCGCAGCTTTATTGATCACCAGCAGATCTTCATCCTCATATACGATATCCAGCGGCAGTTCCACCGGAAGGATCTGCTCTGAGCCCTCTGTCTCGCATATCGTGATCCTGAGCGCATCGCCATCCTGCAGAATGTAATTCTGGTAGACAAACTTTCCGTTTACCTGCACGCTTTCCGGATCTTTTTTCAGGTTGATGAGATTTTGTGTGGAAAATCCTTTTGTTTTCAAAAAGCCACTCACCTTCTGCCCGGGCATCGGATTTGTGATCTTGTAGGTCAGTGTTCGTTCCATTTGTTGTTCTTTCTATTAGTATTTTGCATTTTGCTTCTCTTACTTGGTTTTATGACTTTGGAATTTCATTATACCACCACATACTGCTGTCTGGGGGAAATTCATACTTTTTCTCTATTTTGTTCCTTTTGGTATGAAATTTTTCTCTTTCATAACCTGATTTTGTATCACAGCAATCTATCTGGCTGAATTTTTTCATCCAAAAACGACAATTTGCTCCATTTAAGATGAATCCTTGAAAAATCATGAAAAGCGACATCTTTTTTCTTCATCCAAAATCCTAGAAATTTCAGAAAAGGACGAACTTTTAAAAAACAGAAAAATTTCATTCATACATATCATCTAATTTATCGGATATTGGACGAATCCATCAAGATTTATCCCCTGACTGAATGCTCATGTACGGTAAGGAAGCAAGCAACCGAAAACAAGAGATAGACCGCCAGCACTACACTATTCCGAACCAAAGACCAAAAGATAAGCATTGTGGGAAAATCTAAACTTTTGGATTTTCCTACAATGCCAACTACGGCGGAATCCCTCCCACTCCTTATATCTTTCTGTATACATTGAATTTGTATTTAGTAAAATGCAGACAACACCACGGATCGGCTTTTGGTTGGACAATTCCAACCAAACACCACAGCAGACAGCAGAAAACATTCTGAACGCTAGGAAGCCGGTATGATTGTTACATATAAGGGGAAGAAAAATTTCTTTTAGGTACTTGCTTTCCTAAAACTGATGTGATACAATGATTTAATCCAGAAAAGGAGTAAAAAATATGCGGCAAGGTATTCTTAAATAAAACTATAATCAAATAGTGGGAACAAAGGATTATGATAGCTCCTTTTGTAGGGGCTTAGTTTTTTGTACCCAATTTAAGAATACTTTTGCCTTATCAATTTTGACATATCCCCAAAAACAGCAATCACAAACAGGTGTATGCTGTATATGTGTATGTCCGCAACTTATAATCCCCAGTGGTAAAAGTATTTTACTGCTGGGGATTTTTATGCCCTTTGGGGCTGTAAAGGGAGGACAATCACATGAAAATAATCAATATTGGAATTCTTGCCCATGTAGACGCTGGAAAGACGACCTTGACGGAGAGCCTGCTATATGCCAGCGGAGCCATTTCAGAACCGGGGAGCGTCGAAAAAGGGACAACGAGGACGGACACCATGTTTTTGGAGCGGCAGCGTGGGATTACCATTCAAGCGGCAGTCACTTCCTTCCAGTGGCACAGATGTAAAGTTAACATTGTGGATACGCCCGGCCACATGGATTTTTTGGCGGAGGTGTACCGCTCTTTGGCTGTTTTAGATGGGGCCATCTTGGTGATCTCCGCTAAAGATGGCGTGCAGGCCCAGACCCGTATTCTGTTCCATGCCCTGCGGAAAATGAACATTCCCACCGTTATCTTTATCAACAAGATCGACCAGGCTGGCGTTGATTTGCAGAGCGTGGTTCAGTCTGTTCGGGATAAGCTCTCCGCCGATATTATCATCAAGCAGACGGTGTCGCTGTCCCCGGAAATAGTCCTGGAGGAAAATACCGACATAGAAGCATGGGATGCGGTCATCGAAAATAACGATGAATTATTGGAAAAGTATATCGCAGGAGAACCAATCAGCCGGGAAAAACTTGCGCGGGAGGAACAGCAGCGGGTTCAAGACGCCTCCCTGTTCCCAGTCTATCATGGCAGCGCCAAAAATGGCCTTGGCATTCAACCGTTGATGGATGCGGTGACAGGGCTGTTCCAACCGATTGGGGAACAGGGGGGCGCCGCCCTATGCGGCAGCGTTTTCAAGGTTGAGTACACCGATTGCGGCCAGCGGCGTGTCTATCTACGGTTATACAGCGGAACGCTGCGCCTGCGGGATACGGTGGCCCTGGCCGGGAGAGAAAAGCTGAAAATCACAGAGATGCGTATTCCATCCAAAGGGGAAATTGTTCGGACAGACACCGCTTATCAGGGTGAAATTGTTATCCTTCCCAGCGACAGCGTGAGGTTAAACGATGTATTAGGGGACCAAACCCGGCTCCCTCGTAAAAGGTGGCGCGAGGACCCCCTCCCCATGCTGCGGACGACGATTGCGCCGAAAACGGCAGCGCAAAGAGAACGGCTGCTGGACGCTCTTACGCAACTTGCGGATACTGACCCGCTTTTGCGTTGCGAAGTGGATTCCATCACCCATGAGATCATTCTTTCTTTTTTGGGCCGGGTGCAGTTGGAGGTTGTTTCCGCTTTGCTGTCGGAAAAATACAAGCTTGAAACAGTGGTAAAGGAACCCTCCGTCATTTATATGGAGCGGCCGCTCAAAGCAGCCAGCCACACCATCCATATCGAGGTGCCGCCCAACCCGTTTTGGGCATCCATAGGACTGTCTGTTACACCACTCTCGCTTGGCTCCGGTGTACAATACGAGAGCCGGGTTTCGCTGGGATACTTGAACCAGAGTTTTCAAAACGCTGTCAGGGATGGTATCCGTTACGGGCTGGAGCAGGGCTTGTTCGGCTGGAACGTAACGGACTGTAAGATTTGCTTTGAATACGGGCTTTATTACAGTCCGGTCAGCACGCCGGCGGACTTCCGCTCATTGGCCCCGATTGTATTGGAACAGGCATTGAAGGAATCGGGGACGCAGCTGCTGGAACCTTATCTCTCCTTCATCCTCTATGCGCCCCAGGAATACCTTTCCAGGGCTTATCATGATGCACCGAAATACTGTGCCACCATCGAAACGGCCCAGGTAAAAAAGGATGAAGTTGTCTTTACTGGCGAGATTCCCGCCCGCTGTATACAGGCATACCGTACTGATCTGGCCTTTTACACCAACGGGCGGAGCGTATGCCTTACAGAGCTGAAAGGATATCAGGCCGCTGTCGGTCAGCCGGTCATCCAGCCCCGCCGTCCAAACAGCCGCCTGGACAAGGTGCGCCATATGTTTCAGAAGGTAATGTAAAGATACATAATCGTCAAGACGGCAACAATCAGAAGTTATGGAGGGTAACAATGGAATATAGTAAGGAAGATTTAATGGAAGCAAAAAAGCAAATTTGGGGAGTGGGAGAGAACATGGGAACAGAGGAAAGTAAAAAAATCTGGGAGGAGAACGCACAATTTTGGGATAATGCAATGGGTGACGAATCTAATGAATTTCACAGAGAGGTAGTGCGTCCCAAAGTAACGGAACTTCTATCTCCTAATCCTGCGGATTACATTTTGGATATTGCGTGTGGCAATGGAAATTATTCTTCGTATCTTGCACAAAGAGGCGCTTCGGTTGTCGCTTTTGATTACAGCAAAAAAATGATAGAATTGGCTAAAAGACGGCAATCACAATATGCAAAACAAATTGAATTTTGTGTGGCGGATGCGACCGATAGAAAAAGTATATTAGAATTAAAAAGAAATCGAGCCTTTACGAAAGCAGTTTCTAATATGGCAATTATGGATATTACGGATATTGAACCACTTCTTATGGCTGTTTATGAACTGTTGCAGGAAAGCGGAATTTTTGTCTTTGCAACGCAACACCCTTGTTTTGTCACGTTGACTGAAAAATATATGACACCGCACAGTTACTATGATATAGCGATTGAAGGGCAACCGAAAGAGCAGATTTATTATCATCGTTCCATACAAGATATTTTTAACCTTTGTTTTAGAGCTGGATTTGTCATTGATGGATTTTATGAAGAATGTTTTAAAACCAACAAAGAAATTCCTATGGTAATGATAGTAAGGCTTAAGAAGGTAAAACGTGATAGCTTAAAATAAATTCAAGTTTGTCGGGTAAATAGCAAACCCAGCCGAGCCAGTCAACGGTCAAGATGAACGGCGCATATGCGCAGCCGTTGACAGCCCCGCCCGCCTTTGCTGGTAGGCAATCAAGGGGCGACAGCAAGAAGTGCCACCGCCCCGCACTATTATTCAGAAAGGGGAATTTCCATGACCGACCAGATAGCCTATCAAGAATATATCCAGCGCAGGTACAACGCCTTTTGCAAGACTGTTATCCGCTGTGCCGCCTTGGACAAGATTTTGAAGCTTAAACGGCAATGGGAACGGCAAGTTTCCCTTGACTATCTGATGAACGAGAAGTTTGTCCAGTTTGCCGCGTCGGAGCCGGACGAGGAATACCCATTTACCGTCTGCGGTCAGACCGTCCTGCTCTGCAACGCCGCCCTTGCCGACGCGATCTCTGTTTTGCCGGAGCAGACGCGGGAAGAAATCCTGCGCTATTACTTTCTGCCCCAGCCGCAGCGCGTGATCGGCGCGTGTATTGGCCGGTCACGCAGCACAGCGGGGCGGCATATCCAGCTTGCCTTGCAGCGGCTACGCGAAGAAATGGGGGTGAGCCGGTATGAGTAGACTTCTCCCCTATGAAACAATCCTCAAAGCCCGTGAGGGCGACCCAGAAGCCGTGAACGCTGTCCTGCTCCACTACGCCGGATATATCCGCTATTTCTCAAAAGTGAACGGGCAGGTCAACGCCGAGGTGGAGGACTATGTAAAGCAGCGGTTAATTGACTGTCAATTCAAGTTCCGGCTTGACGAACCACCGGACAAGTCATAAAAACTGAATACCAGCCGCCACCGACGCGGCCAGCGAAAGCAGTAAGTCTTGAAAAAGATTTACTGCTTTTTTTGTTGTCCGGCTCCGCTCCCGGCCATTTTGCCCCCTGCCGGTTGTAGTAGTAAGCGAGGAGGGAATTTTTCTGCCCTGGTGTTTGGCATTTGGAGCATTTACCCGTAGTAGAGGGCAAAGAGAAAGGATTTCTCCAACACCGGGTAGAAACCACTGCGTCCGGTGTCATTTTAGCGAAAGCGGGCAGGAATGCCCTTTACAGGATTAGTAGTAGCAGAAAAAGAGAAACAAACTTTTGTGGTTGCAGTTTTCCAAAAAAGTGGCGGACGGAAGTGAGAGAAAGTTTGCAGTCACGGAGAGCAAGTTTCTACCACGGTGCCAAAATCCGCAATTCTGCAGTTTTGCCCCTCGCGGGAAACTTGTTGGGGAGTGCCTTCCCCAAACCCTGCTCATGCGCCCTTACGGGCGAGAAAGGAGGTCACACCATGCGAAAGAAATACAACACGCCCCACCGCAGCCGCGTTGTGAAAACCCGGCTGTCCGAAGATGAGTATGCCGACTTCACAGCGCGGCTTGCGCCCTATGGTATCAGCCAGTCCGAATTTCTCCGGCAGGCGATACGGCGGGCGACCATACGCCCGGTTGTCCATGTGTCGTCGGTCAATGACGAGTTGCTTTCCGCTGTCGGGAAGCTGACAGCCGAGTACGGCAGGATCGGCGGCAACCTCAATCAGATTGCCCGGTATCTGAACGAATACGGCGTACCCTACAACACCCTTTCCGGCGAGGTACGCGCCGCCATATCCGACCTTGCCGTCCTCAAGTATGAAGTCCTCAAGAAAGTAGGTGACGCGGTTGGCAACACTCAAGCATATCAACTCTAAAAACGCCGACTACGGAGCCGCCGAGCAATATCTTCTCTTTGAGCATGACGAGTTTACCATGAAGCCCGTCCTTGATGAAACCGGCAGGCTTATCCCCCGCGAGGACTACCGGCTGTCCACGCTGAACTGCGACGGGGAGGATTTTGCCGTTGCGTGTATGCGGGCCAATCTCCGCTATCAGAAAAACCAGCGGCGGGAAGATGTGAAAAGCCACCACTACATCATCAGCTTTGACCCGCGGGACGGGCCGGACAACGGCCTGACCGTAGACCGGGCGCAGGCGTTGGGGGAACAATTCTGTAAAGAGCATTTTCCCGGCCACCAGGCCCTTGTCTGCACCCACCCGGACGGGCATAACCACAGCGGCAACATTCATGTGCATATCGTCATAAACAGCCTGCGGATTGAGGAAGTGCCGTTCCTGCCCTACATGGACAGGCCGGCCGATACGAAAGTCGGCTGCAAGCACCGATGTACCGACGCTGCCCTGCGCTACTTCAAATCCGAAGTCATGGAGATGTGCCACCGGGAGGGGCTTTATCAAATCGACCTCTTGAACGGCAGCAAGAACCGCGTCACCGACCGGGAGTATTGGGCGCAGAAAAAGGGACAGGCCGCGCTGGACAAGCAGAACGCCCCCATGATTGCCGATAGTATCACGCCCCGGCAGACCAAGTTTGAAACGAACAAGGAGAAGCTGCGGCAGACCCTACGGAAAGCCCTTGCCACCGCCGCCAGCTTTGACGAGTTTTCCTCTCTGTTGCTGCAGGAGGGTGTGACCGTCAAGGAGAGCCGGGGGCGGCTTTCCTACCTCACGCCGGACAGGACAAAGCCAATTACCGCCCGGAAGCTGGGCGACGATTTTGACCGCGCCGCTGTCTTTGCCGTTTTAGAGCAAAACGCCGCCAGAGCAGCCGAAGCGCCAGCCAGATCCCCCGATCCCCCACGCACCATAAAAGACCGCTTGCAGGTTGCCAGAGCCGAGATAGCCGCCCCGAAACAGGACGGAGTGCAGCGGCTTGTGGACATTGAGCAGAAAATGGCCGAGGGCAAAGGCCGGGGCTATGAACGCTGGGCGAAGATACACAATCTGAAGCAGGCCGCCAAAACGCTGTCCGTCTACCAGCAATACGGCTTTACTTCCCCGGAGCAGTTAGAAGCCGCCGTTGACACCGCCTATCAGAAAATGCGCCAGACCAGCGGCGAACTGAAAGCACTGGAAACGAAGCTGCAAGGGAAAAAGAAGTTGCAGCGGCAGGTGTTGGCCTACGCCCAGACCAAGGCCGCCCGCGACGGGCTGCGGGCACAGAAATCCGAGAAAGCCCGCGCCGCATACCGGCAGGCCCATGAGAGCGATTTTATCATAGCCGACGCAGCAGCCCGGTATTTCAAGGCGCATGGCATTACCAAGCTGCCCGCCCGGAAAGCGTTGCAGGCCGAGATCGAGCAGCTTATCTCCGAGAAAGACGGCCTGTATAACACCTATCACGAACAGAAACAGCGGTTCAAGGAGTTGCAGACCGTCAAGCGGAACATCGACCAGATTTTGCGCCGGGACGAGCCGCACCGCAGAAAGGAGCAGAGCCATGAGCGATAACCTGCCCCACATGGACTACCGCCAGCACCGGCGGGCGCGGCGGCTGGTACATGAGTGCTGTAACTACGATGAGGGGAACTGCCTGCTATTGGACGACGGGGAGCCTTGCGTGTGCGTCCAGAGCATTTCCTTTTCCCTCATGTGCCACTGGTTCCGTGTGGCTGTCCTGCCCCTTGACGGGGAGCTGGCCGCAGCCCTCTTGTGCCGGGGAAGCCGGAAACGGTGTGCCGTCTGCGGGGCGGCCTTTGTCCCCAAATCCAACCGGGGAAAATACTGCCCCGACTGCGCCGGGCGCATGAAGAAAATCAAAGCCGCCGAGAGAAAGCGGAAACAAAGGCAGAGATGTCACGCTTTAGAGCCTTTCAAACCCGCATAAATCAAGGCTTTTTTCGTGGGTGTCAAAGGGTACGCGATACATTTATCCTTTTCCCCCGGAAACGGCGTTTTAATGCGTGACAATACGCCAAAATCAACCCGAACACAGGGAGGTGATCCTATCGCTGATTATATCAGGGCAGACACGCGGCTGCCCGCCTATCTGCCGTATCCCCGTTTCCTGCTGAAAATGGAGATTTCACAGACCGCCAAGCTGCTGTATTCGCTGCTGTTAGACCGTTCCACCCTCTCCCAGAAAAACAAGTGGCTGGACGACGAGGGCAGGATTTATATTATCTATCCCATCGCGGAGATAGCAGAAATACTGGATAAAGGCAGCACCACCATCAAGGGGGCGCTTAATGAACTGGACACGGCGGGGCTGTTGGAACGGGAACGGGGCGGCTTCTCCGCACCGAACCGGCTTTATGTCAAAGTACCGCCAGTGCCACAGGTACAGTTTTCAGACCAACTGATGGCCGGAAGTCCGCCCCTCATAGAGCCGGAAAACCGTCCTACTGATGGTCAGAAAACCGACCTTATGATGGTCGGAAAACCGTCCCCTAACCAAACTACTATAAACAACCTTACAGAGAGCCAAACAAAGGGAGTGAGTGGGGGGCCGTCCGCGCCCTATGGCCGATATGGAAATATTTTTCTGTCACAGACCGAATACGACGAGTTGCAGGCAGAGTACCCTGACAGGCTGGAACGGTTCATCGAGGAAATGAGCCGCTACCTTGCCGCCAACGGGAAAAGCTACCAGAACTATGCCGCCGCCCTGCGGATATGGGCGGGGAACGACAAAAAGGAAGCCCCTAAAAAGGGCATACCAGACTACTCATGCAAGGAGGGCGAGAGTTTATGAAGAATGAAATCAACGCGGTTTTGGAGAATATGACGACCACCATCCCGGAGCCGGAGGACTACACCGGCGAGGACGGTTTACTGTACTGCGGCAAGTGCCGCAAGCCGAAAGAAGCCTATTTTGCGCCGGATAAGGCCGCTATCTTCGGGCGCGACCGCCACCCGGCAGAGTGCGACTGCCAGAGAACCGCCCGCGAGGAACGGGAAGCCGCCGAAAAGCGGCGCAGACACCTTGACACCGTGGAAGAACTGAAACGCCGGGGCTTTACCGACCCCACCATGCGGGACTGGACTTTCGAGAACGACAACGGCAGGAACCCGCAGACCGGGCTTGCCCGCCGGTATGTGGAGCATTGGGAAGATATGCAGACAGACAATATCGGCTGCCTGTTCTGGGGCGGCGTAGGCACCGGCAAAAGCTACCTTGCAGGCTGTATCGCAAACGCCCTCATGGAGAAAGAAATCCCCGTCCGCATGACGAACTTTGCTCTTATCCTCAATGACCTTGCCGCCAGCTTTGAGGGGCGCAACGAGTACATTTCCCGCCTTTGTCGTTATCCGCTGCTGATCCTTGACGACTTCGGCATGGAACGCGGGACGGAATACGGGCTGGAACAGGTGTTCAATGTGATTGACAGCCGTTACCGCAGCGGCAAGCCGCTGATCGTCACGACCAACCTTACGCTGGACGACCTGCACAACCCGGAGGACACCGCCCATTCCCGGATTTATGACCGCCTGCTTTCCATGTGCGTCCCGGTACGCTTTACCGGCGACAACTTCCGGCAGGAAACCGCCAAGCGGAAAATGGAGAGCATGAAGAAACTGATTACCGACTGAAAGGAGTATTGCCTATGGCAGATAACAAGCAGCACGACACCCGCACCACCCGCCGCCCTGACTGTGTGACGGAAATCCGCATGGGCAATTCCGTCCTTGTCGTGTCCGGCTATTTCAAGAAAGACACCACAACCACAGCCGCCGACAAAATGGCGCGGGTACTGGAAGCGGAAGCCGCTGCTACACAGGAGCCGACTTATCCGGCGTGAACCGGGGCATGGAAAAGCGGCCATGCCAGGGAGCATGACCGCTGGAACGAAAATCGGAAGTGCTTTAGCAATTCTTAATCTCATTCTCTATAAAATAATTTGCAATTTCAAAGGCTTTTATTCTTCTCTTTGCCAATGTGATTTGTGATTTATAACGCTCGGAATTATCCTTTGATTCAAATGTTTTTACTGTTTCTCTTAGCTTGTGCAGAGTTGAATCAATTTGCCTTTTGGCCGCGGTTAATTCATCTATTGTATACTTCATGTTTTCTCCTTTAACTTCTGATTTTTTTGTTAAATCAGAGTATACCACGGAGTTATGAACTTTTCTACTGCAAATATGGGACGACAACCCATACCATAAAAATCGGAAAATTGAAAAGCTGTAAAGAAGCAAATTTAACGCTTTTGCCGCTGTACAGCCCCCGCCGTTCCGTGGTACAATGAAACCACGGAATAGTGGGGCTGGCTGTCGGAAACGGAGGATTTTATGTTAAGACAAGCCACCCAAAACCTCATTACCGCCCTTTATCCGAGATTGTCCCACGAGGATGAATTGCAAGGCGAGAGTAATTCCATATCGAACCAAAAAAGGATACTCGAAACCTACGCAAAACAGAACGGCTTTACCAATCTGCGCTGGTACACCGACGACGGTTTTTCCGGCGCGAACTTCCAGCGGCCCGGATTTCAAGCCATGCTTGCGGACATTGAAGCCGGGAAAGTGGGTACGGTCATCGTCAAGGACATGAGCCGGTTAGGGCGAAACTACTTGCAGGTAGGGTTTTACACGGAAATGCTGTTCCCTCAAAAGGGTGTGCGTTTTATCGCTGTCAACGATAATGTGGACAGTGCCAGCGAGGGCATGGACAACGATTTTACCCCGCTGCGAAATCTGTTCAATGAATGGCTGGTGAGAGATACGAGCAAGAAAATCAAGGCAGTGAAAAAGTCAAAAGGCATGAGCGGCAAGCCTGTTACCAGCAAGCCGGTTTACGGCTATGTGATGGACGAGGACGAGAATTTTATTATAGACGAGGAAGCCGCCCCGGTGGTGCAGCAGATTTACCAGCTTTGCCTTGCCGGGAACGGCCCGACCAAGATTGCCCGTATGCTGACGGAGCAGCAAATCCCCACGCCGGGGACGCTGGAATATCAGCGGACAGGCAGCACCCGCCGTTATCACCCAGGCTATGAGTGCAAATGGGCGACCAACACCGTCGTTCATATCCTCGAAAACCGAGAGTACACCGGATGTCTGGTGAACTTCAAAACGGAAAAGCCTTCTTATAAGGTCAAGCACAGCATAGAGAACCCCGTCGAGAAGCAGGCCATTTTCGAGAACCACCATGAGCCGATCATCGACAAGGAAACATGGGAACGGGTGCAGGAGTTACGCAAACAGCGCAAACGCCCGAACCGCTACGATGAAGTGGGGCTGTTCTCCGGGATTTTGTTCTGCGCCGACTGCGGCCATGTGCTGTATCAGCAGCGGTATCAGAACAAAGACCGCAAACAGGACTGCTACATCTGCGGCAGCTACAAGAAGCGCACCCGCAACTGTACGGCGCACTTTATCCGCACCGATCTGTTGACCGCTGGTGTCCTGGCAAATCTCCGGCAAGTGACCGAATACGCAGCCAAGCATGAGAGCCGGTTTGTGAAACTACTTGTCCAGCAGAACGAGATCGGCGGCAAGCGAAAGACCGCCGCAGCCATCAAGCAGCTTGAACAGGCGCAGGAACGCATTTCTGAAATCAGCCGCATTATCAAGCGGCTGTATGAGGACAATGTAAACGGCAAAATCAGCGATGAGCGTTTCATGGAACTGTCGGCTGACTACGAAGCCGAGCAAGCGGAGCTGAAAAAGAGAGCCGCCGCCCTGCAAGCCGAACTGGACAAGTCACAGGCAGCTACCGTCAACGCCGAGAAATTTATGGGCATTGTCCGCAAGCACCTTGCCTTTGAAGAACTGACCCCCACTCTCTTGCGGGAAATGATCGAGAAAATTGTGGTGCATGAGTGCAGCTATGATGAGAACGGCACCCGCAGGCAGGACATTGAGATTTATTACAGCTTTGTCGGCAAGATTGACTTGCCCGAATAACCGCCCGACCTATCCGACACAATGGCCAAGTGTCGGATAGGAACGGCAAAATTTTTTGCACTTCTATTGCTTCTTTATCACACATAAGCAAAACATCCTGTGATAAAACAAACGGGGCTTCGCGATTGCGAAGCCCCGTAAAACATTCTAAACACATAAAGTACATAGCATAACAGCATAAGCTGTTACATACTTATTACATGCTATCCTACAGTCTCTTTAACAGCTCTTCTCTCTGTGCTTCAAAGCCCGGTTTGCCAAGGAGAGCGAACATGTTCTTCTTGTAGCTTTCAACGCCCGGCTGGTTGAATGGGTTTACACCGAGGATGTAACCTGATACGCCGCAGGCGAACTCGAAGAAGTAGAATAACTGTCCTAAGTAGAACTCGTTTACTTCCGGTACGTTAACCTTCAGGTTTGGAACCTGTCCGTCTGTATGAGCAAGGATTGTACCGTTCATAGCTGATTTGTTGACGAAATCAACTGTCTTTCCTGCTAAGTAGTTCAGTCCGTCAAGATCAACCGGTTCTTCACCGATCGTGATCTCTTCACGGGACTTCTCGATCTCTACAACTGTTTCAAACATGGATCTTGTACCATCCTGGATGAACTGGCCCATAGAGTGAAGATCTGTGGTAAGATCTACGCTTGACGGGTAGATACCCTTCTGATCCTTACCTTCTGATTCTCCGTATAACTGTTTCCACCACTCAGCTACATAGTGGAAGCTTGGCTCATAGTTTGCTAAGATTTCAATGCCTTTGCCCTTGCGGTTCAGTGCATTACGGACTGCAGCATATTTGAGGGCATCGTTTTCTTCGTATGGAAGATTTAATGCGTTTTCTCTTCCGCTTGCAGCACCTTCCATTAACTTGTCGATATCTGCACCTGAAACAGCGATTGGCAGAAGGCCTACTGCTGTCAGAACTGAGAAACGTCCACCGATATCATCCGGAACAACGAATGTCTCGAAGCCTTCTTCTGTAGCAAGACCCTTTAAGGATCCCTTTGCTTTATCTGTTGTTGCGTAAATTCTCTTTGCTGCTTCTTCTTTGCCGTATTTCTTTTCCATCATTTCACGGAATACACGGAAAGCGATTGCAGGCTCTGTTGTTGTACCTGATTTGGAGATCATGTTGATAGAGAAATCTCTGTCGCCAATGACATCCATTAAATGCTTGATATAAGTAGAGCTGATAGAGTTACCTACAAAGTAGATTTCAGGAGTCTTACGAACTTCCTTCGGAATCATGTTGTAGAAGCTGTGACGCAGGAATTCGATCGCTGCTCTTGCACCAAGATAAGAACCGCCGATACCGATGACAAGCAGTACCTCTGAATCGCTCTGAATCTTGGCTGCTGCCTTTTTGATACGTGCAAACTCTTCTTTATCATAGGCAACCGGAAGATCGATCCATCCTAAGAAATCATTACCTGCACCTGTTTTGGATACTAATGTTTCTTTTGCATCCATTGTGATCTTTTTCATTAAGTCAACTTCGTTTTCGCTTACGAAAGAAGTTGCTTTTGAGTAATCAAATGTAACTTTACTGCTCATTTTTTTCGCTCCTTTATTTCCTTTTCTGTTATGAGGTTCGTGCCATCTGCCTTCTGTTCTTCATAGGAATATTCCGGCTGATGCAACACATCCGCCAATAATGTTGTAAAACATAACAGTACATGGCACAAAATATGTCCGGCATCAGACTATTATCCTGTCATAAACAAACAGTTGCACACTCTGACATTCCTCAAGTATCTCAAACAGCTTTAGTGTAGCAAAAGAACGTGTATTTTGCAAGCATATCGTGCAATATCGTTTTTTCTCACATTCCCGGAAAAATCTCTTTTACAGTCAAATAGTTTCTGCTATAATGCACTTTGAAGAAGTATATTTTGCTTCTTACATCTTCATATATTTATAGAAAGAAGGGAAACTATGATATATAAAACATCAGGTACTTGTTCAAGTGCGATCAACTTAGAAGTAGAAGGCGACATTATCAAGTCCGTTTCCTTTACAGGCGGCTGTAATGGTAATCTGCAGGGTATTTCCAGACTGGTGGAGGGCATGAAGGTAGAGGATGCCATTTCCAGATTAAAAGGAATCCGATGCGGCTTTAAAAACACATCCTGTCCGGATCAGCTTGCACGTGCTTTAGAATCTCTGGAGGCTGCTAAATCATGAAAAAGATTGTCCTGACCGGCGGTGGAACAGCCGGACACGTCACACCCAATATCGCACTTCTGCCAAAGCTCCGCGAGCTTGGCTATGAGATCCATTATATCGGTTCTTATGACGGGATCGAGAAAAAGCTGATCGCAGACTTTGATATTCCGTATTACGGGATTTCGACAGGAAAGCTGCGCCGTTATTTCGATGTGAAGAATTTCACGGATCCGTTCCGTGTTGTAAAGGGCTTTTCAGAAGCGAAAAAGATCTTAAAACAGATCAAGCCGGATATTATATTCAGCAAAGGCGGTTTTGTATCCGTTCCGGTCGTCCGCGCTGCTGCCAGCCTGAAGATCCCGTGCATCATCCATGAATCCGATATGACACCGGGTCTTGCAAATAAATTATGCATTCCGGTCGCGACAAAGGTTTGCTGCAACTTCCCGGAAACACTGCAGAATCTTCCGGCTGATAAGGCCGTTCTGACCGGATCTCCGATCCGCGGGGAACTGACAAAGGGCAATAAGATCGCAGGTCTTGATTTATGCGGCTTTTCTGCCAATCAGCCTGTGATCATGGTCATCGGTGGCAGTCTTGGTGCTGCCAATGTTAACAAAGCAGTCCGTGATGCACTGCCTGCCCTGTTAAAGGATTTTCAGGTCGTACACCTTTGCGGACAGGGAAAAGTGGATAATCTGCTTCTGAATACAAAAGGTTATAAGCAGTTTGAATATGTAAAAGCAGAGCTCAAGGATTTATTTGCCATGGCAGATGTTGTCATCAGCCGTGCAGGCGCAAATGCAATCTGTGAGCTTCTTGCCCTGAAAAAACCAAACCTGCTGATCCCGCTTGTCAGCGGAAGCCGCGGCGATCAGATTTTAAATGCAAAATCCTTTGAAGCACAGGGCTTTTCCATGGTGCTTTCCGAGGATGATATTACAGAAACTGCTCTGACAGACAAAGTACATGAACTGTTCTTTACCCGTCAGACTTACGTCGATAACATGGAAAAGAGCAATCAGCTCGGTGCTATCGCAACCATTACGGGGTTAATTGAGGAAATAGTATGCGACGAATCTCACTAAATGAAGTAACAGATGACATGACTCTGGCAAAACCGATCTATCAGGGCACAAAGCTGATCCTGCAGACCGGCGTAGCAGGGATTCCCAAATATAAGGAAAAACTGAATAATGTCGGTATTTTTTCCGTATATGTCAACGATCCTGTCTCTGATGATATCTCAGTTCCTGACGTGGTATGTGAACAGACCAGAGAAAAATGCAAGGCAACCTTGCGTCTTGTCTGCGATCACCTGCGCCAGCAGGGCAATTTTCATGAGCCGGAGCTGGATGAGATCGTAACTGCTTTATTCGATGAGATCTTCCGGAACAAAAATATCCTGATCTGTTTAAGCCAGATCAGCACAGCGGACGATGCCACCATGGTACATAGTATCAATACAACTATTTACAGCATCCTCATCGGTATTAAATCCGGTCTTCCCACACATGAGCTGAAAGAGCTTGCGGAAGGCGCACTCCTGCATGACCTCGGGAAGATTATTTTAAATGAATCCATCTTATTAAAATCCTCCGCCCTCACACAGGAGGAATTTAATCATATTAAGCAGCATCCATCCCTGGGCTATGAAGCACTGGAGAAAAAGCATCTGCTTTCCGATGCTTCCCGCCTCATTGTCCTGCAGCATCATGAAAGGCTGGATGGCAGCGGATATCCCGCCGGTTTAAAAGGTGATGAAATCCACCCGTATGCACAGATCGTTGCCATTGCAGATGTCTATGATGCCCTGACCAGTGAACGCTGCTACCGGAAAAGCCTGAGCAACTACAACGCCTGCAGGATCCTTAAGGAAGATGTCCAAAGCGGCAAGTTAAACAGTGCTTACTTAAGTGCTCTGCTTTCCAATATTGCAGTCTACCCAAATGGCATTGTCGTTTATCTTTCCGATGGGACACATGGCATTGTAAAAGCCCAGAATCCGGATCTTTTATATCAACCGGTGATCCGTATCATTGATGACAGAGATCCAGACGGAAAGATTTCTGTGTATGATCTGGATCTTGCCACCAGCTCAGATGTATCTATCATAGAACCATAGCACCGGAAATCTTCCTGTTTTCCGGTCGCTGCGCTTTCACACTCTTTGCTCTCTTTACCGCTCACTCATACCGGAGAGCTTTGATCGGATTGAGCTTTGCGGCTTTATTTGCCGGATAATATCCGAAAAATACACCGATAAAGATGGAAAATACCACAGAAAACACAATACTGGCAACAGTCATTTGCCGTTCCTTCATAAAAGCTCTTCACCCGGTCCGCCGGATCCGCGGGGACCACCACCCGGGCCTCCCATACTACCGCCGCGCATCCTTTGCGGATGTCAGCACAATACTCGTCTTGGCAGTCATACCTGAAACGAAATGTCAAGGACTTTTTAGTACCCCTACCATTCATTGCATGAAAAAAGCCACTGTAGATTTCTCTACAATGGCTCCAAAGTCATTTTTTATTCACTTTTGATTACCGGCAAACTCGTGCCCAAACTGGAATTTCACGCAGACTATTCCTATACCGTAATGTCTATTCTGACCGATGATTTCTT
>ENA-ORRH01000108-ORRH01000108.1-human-gut-metagenome-genome-assembly--contig:-NODE-108-length-88724-cov-18.3028_pt1 | contig 88724 bp, 77 predicted proteins | sample MGYA00242173_ERZ509130 | MGnify/ENA primary metagenome ERZ509130 (study PRJEB26280, sample SAMEA2338633) | human gut metagenome | biome: human gut; feature: human-associated habitat; material: faeces... | reverse complement strand
GCAAGAACTATACTAATCGTTCCCATTAGCGCAGAACTCCTCAATGTGTCTCTCCTCAAAACAATAAGTCCAATAATAAAGACTATCACTTCCAAAACAGATTTTGCATTAAAATACCAGCATCCATATACAAAGCACATATTGAACAATACTGCCAAAATCAGCGCCGATAGTATAAGTGCCAGTTTGCTTTTCCCCCTTGCATACCAGCAGGCAAAAGACAATAATGGAGAAACAGCTGTAAATCCAAACCAAATCACCGCATAACTTCTTGGAAAAAATCCTGCAATATAGTTTGAATACAAATAGTAACTTGCAACCATACCAATAAAGAATGCAAAAACATTAATGCTTGCTCTTATTGCAGAATTGCTATAAATAGAAATACACAGTGCAATCAATACCCAGATTGCAAAACGTCCAAGGAAATTATGAACATCTAATGCTCCATCTATTGCCATAAGCACACTGGGAAGTTCAGCTTGACGAAAATCCAAAAATTTTGAAAAAGTCCCCAAAGCTATTCCAAGGAACAATACAGCTATAGTATTTATAATTTTTCTATTATTAGATATTGGTTTTTCTGCATTCCTGATATCATTCAAAAACTTTATCATAATTACCCTCACAAACTTGAATTTATGAATGAACATTCTCTCGTTTTTTCTGAATCCGGATGCTAATTATCGTTGAGATTGCTGTCATTACAGCCAGTAACACATAATATAACGAATCTTGATTGATATCTACCACTCCCATCAATGTGTTTGTCCATCCATGTAGGATCATGCAGAACATGACAGCTCTGGTGGCATCATAAACCATAGATAACCAATAGCTGAGCGCCAGTCCTAAGACTGCAAACCAGATAAATGATATGCTCTGATGTGAATTGCCTTCTATGAACCAGAGTGGAATATGCCAAATGACCCATACAATTCCAACGATTAATGTTGCTAAAGGTGCAGAAACTTTCTTCTCCAGAATCGGCAACATAGTACCTCGCCAGCCAAGTTCTTCATTTCCACCGTACAGGAACGCAGCCTGTATAAATATGATGAATACCACAACCGCAGCTATCGGCGATCTGGGGATTGAGGGCAGCAGTCCCTCTGAGCAAATGAAGAATACTATCGTTTCAACTATAACAGCAGCAAGAATTGTCAGCCAGTTCTTTTTTGTGTTGTTAAATAGGAACCGCTTTAAATTCTTCTTGGTAAAACCACCTTCCATGCAGAAACAGGCAGCAATTGTCGGTCCAAATCCTCCCATTGTAAAAATAACCATCGGAAACACGTTTGACTCCGTTAAAGATGTGACTTTAACCAGCAGAGCATCTCCCCACCAGCAAACCCAGGTGATGAGAAATGTGATTATTAAATATTTTGTTAGTCTTTTCTTATCCATTATACCTTCCTATGCAACTTCCGATTTCACGCTTTCTTTCACCCTATATGTTTGTATCTGAGGTATTCAGTCACAAACTTCGGGGATAGGCACCTATGCCGCAAGGGGAAACTCCCCTTGTACGAATTATCTGATTTCGCTGTATTTCCCGGATTGAGATTTTTCAAAACCGGAATCGCGCTGCCAAGAGATTTATGCCATATCCTGCGTGTTATCCTTTTCAATTTCTGAAGCATTCTGTCAGTTCTGATAATTTAACATGTCTGCTCATATTATTCATCATCTGTAAATTCCATCATTTCATCAACGGTGCAATCCAGTTTCTTGCAGATCTTCTCAATCGTCTCCATTGATACATACTGGTTTTTTCCCATCCGGAAAAGTAATCCATTCTTATCTGTTTTTGGTGCTTCCGGCGAATCCACTCCGACACCGCTATCCTTGTTCTGGGCAAATAATTGCGGACAGTAAACCGCAACACTTAAATTTCATCTGCATTTGGAATGATCGCTGCTGCAATAAAGTAAACAAGCAGCCCGGTTCCTGTGCAGCCGAATATGGCAAACAGCAGACGGATGATCGTCGGATCCACGCCGAAATACTCGCCAAGTCCGCCGCATACTCCACAGATCATTCTGTGTTCTCTTGATCTTGTCAGTTTCTTCATATTATTATCGTTCATATTGATACACTCCTTTTCTTCCGCCTATTCATTCATGATATATATTATGATGTCAGGGGCATAAGCCCCGAATTGGTTACCTGCTACTATCTGAGGAAATCCACATTGACACTTCCCATGCCACAATCGATTTCCAGCTTCTTTCCTGCTCCCTTGTCCGTCGTATATTCCTGTGACAGACCGCTGAAATCATGGGATCCGCACTCTACTGATCCGGCTCCGACAGATATATCTGTATCAAAGTCTGTCTCGCTGCCTGCCACGATCAGGTCTGCTTCTCCCATACCGACATCTACTGTCAGCTTTTTGGAAGCATCCACTGCTGTTTCAAGCGTTCCCATACCAACTTCCAGCTCCACCTTTTCAGCCTGCAGCGTCATTTCCGATACGGCAGTTCCGGCTCCGATAGAAAGTGAGATCTTTTGGTACGCCTTTTCCGGCAGATAGACCGTTGCAGTGCCTGCATTTGTGTCATGTACGCCAAACAACGTTATCGTCTGTGTTTTTGTCCGGATACTGAGCGTTCCGTTCTGTTTTTGGAACTGTAGTCTGCTTTTGCCGTCATAGCTTGCATAAAAGGAATCGTCCCCGCTTGGCTTAATCGTAAACTCTCCTGCACCAAGTGCCAGATCGATTTTTTGGATCTGATCGCTTTCGGATGCTATCATTGTTTTTCCCGATTCTTCTGCATCATCCCATGCATCATCAGTGGCTTCGTCCGAGTCATCGTCATCTGAGTCATCGTCCATCTCTTCTTCATACCGGTCATCCGTAATAGCCGCAGCATTTTCAGAAACTCCTAAATCCGGATCTGTATCGACATCACTCCAGTCATCCTCTTCATCCGTATCTTCCCAATCTGCGTCATCACTTACCACGTTCATATTGAGCCCGTCTGTTCCTGCACTCAGGCGAAGCCTTAAGCTGTGCGGAAACAATACGACCGATACCTCTCCGTTTTCCCTGACATATTCCCTGTACTGCTTATTGCCGCCAAGTGCGACACCGATCAGGATCAGGATCATTCCTACAGCGGTTAAAACCGCTGCTGTGATCAAAACAATTTTCGTTGATTTTTTCATGCTTTATGTGCCTCCTTTCCGCGAAATGGCATACCGATCAAATGAATACAGCCTTTGATCACTTCCGGTACAACAACTGCACAGAGCTTGATGAGTCCCCAGCCACAGAGCAGGAACAGTCCCGCGCATAGGAAGGAGATGCCGATCATCATCAGTCCGACAAGTGGAAGTCCCATATTGGATATTCCAACTACAAACAAAAGAATTGCTGCTACAAGGAAGGCTGCTACAATACTGACAACCAGTACGACAGCGCTTACGATCAGTGCAACCACGCATGCCAGAACCGCGATCACAACTCCAAACAGTGCAATAGCGAGCGGGATCACCACCGGTGACACAAGCACACATACGAGCACGATAAATGCGATCTGCCAGCCGTTTCTTTCCTTTTTCTGCTTCTTCTCTGCCCGATAAGGCACAATGCCTTTGTCAGCCAGTTCCTTATGGATCGTCTCTGCTACCGTCTCAGGCGTTCCAAGTTCGCGCATCACTTCTGCTTCCCGCTCCGGTCCTGCCTCTTCAAAATATTCCACATAATACTCCATTGCTTCCCGGCGTTCCTCTTCCGGCAGATCCGATAGCAAGTATTCTAATTTTCGTAAATATTGGTCTTTATTCATCCTTCTTGCCTCCCTCAAAAATCGAAGTTATTTTTTCGGCATATCCCAGCCATTCTTTCCTGTACTCGGAAAGCTGCGCCTTACCAAGCGCTGTCGTCTTATAATAACGCCTGTTCCTGCCCGCACATTCTCTGTCATAGACTTCCAGAAAGCCACTTTTCTGCAGCCGCCTCAGAACCGGATACAGTGTGGATTCCGAAATCTCGAGCACCTGCCGGACATCCTGTGTGATCCGGTAACCATAAGTACCGATCTCTTCTTTATCTACAACAGCAAGCACGATCGCATCTAAAAGCGCTGCTCCTGTATTGAATACCATATACATTACTCCTTTCCGTGTAGTATTATATCTTTTGTAATACTATACATCATATAATATTATTTGTCAATACTATATTATATGATGTAAGGATCAAAAGCCAGAATTTGATGCTCATATCGGGGCGGGTCCCAAGGTCTTTCCCCCACCTATGAGAAAGCTCACATAGGGTTAGACCTTTTGACTCTGGCTTCATTATATATTTTCCAAAAATAAATAAGGAGCACCTGTCTATCGACAGGTGCTCCCAAACACTTCTTACTTTATGTTTTTTGTTTTACATTTTAAAGCTGCATGGAATCTACAAGACGCTTCTTCTCCTCATCGAACTCTGCCTGAGAAATAATACCGTTGTCCAGTAAGATCTTCAGCTTCATGGCTGCCTTCTGGAATTCATCCAGTGACATTGTCTTTCCTGCGCCATCAGATGCAGCAGGTGCACTCTTGGCTGCGGTCTGCTGTGGTTTCTCGGCAGGAGCCGGTGCAGGAACCGGTTGTGGCTGGCTCTGCTGCTTCATAGCGGCTACAGCTGCGGCTGCGGCCGCATCAACTGTCTTAACCGGTTCCTGAGACTGCCCCTGTACTGCTGCCTTTGCAGCTGCAGCCTGCTGTCTCTTTGCTTCTTCTTCATACTTGCGGAACTGAAGAGCTTCTGCTGCTTTTCTTGCCTTCTCAGCAGCTTCTGCCTTTTCTCTTGCTTCCTGTTCCTTACGGCGTTTCTCTTCTTCTATTCTACGCTTTTCAGCCTCTTCTGCTTCTCTCTTTGCACGTTCTTCCGCTTCTTTACGTGCTTTTTCTTCTGCAGCAAGTCTTGCCTTTTCTTCCTCTGCACGACGGATCTTCTCTTCTTCCATCTTCACAATGGCATCCTTGGCAAACTTCATGGCTGCAGCTGCAGCTTCTTTCTGTACATATTCTTCTACCTCACGTACATTCTTGGCATCTTCAGCCTTGGCTGCTTCCACTTCTTTTGCTCTTGCATCCGTACCAACCTTTGTCACTGCTGCTTCTACTGCGGCTGCAGCCTGCTCTTCTGCCTTCTTACGCATCTCAGCAACCTGCCTCTGTGCTTCTTCCTCAGCCTTGGCTTTTGCAGTTTCTACCATCTTTTTGGCTTCTTCCTGTGCTTTACGAAGCACCTCATCTACCATCTTCTTGGCTTCGGCTTCTGCCTGCTGTACCTTCTCTGTTACTGCCTGCTTTGCTTTCAGATCCGCAGCTTTGACTGTTGCTTCCACAGCCTGTTTGCCTTCAGCTTCCGTCTTTTTTGCAACTTCTTCCTTCAGCTGCTTTATGCGCTCATCAGACTGCTTTGCAAACTCCTGCGCTTTCTTGATATTCTCTTCTGAAAGTTTTCTGGCTGTTTCCTCCGCAATCTTTCTTGTATGCTCACTGGCTGCTTTACGGATCGTCTCCTCCTCCAGCGCTCTTCTTGCCGGATCTTTCTCGGAAGAAGTACTTTCTGTTACATCATGTGCTGCCTTTCTTGCGGCTTCGTCCGCAATCCTGAAAGCTGATTCGATCGCTGCTTTCTTTGCGTTCAATCCGGCAGTCTGTCTGATCGCATCCTCTGCGGATTTAATATTGCTGCCATCACCTGCTGCAGCCTGCTCTTTTTTCGGTTCAGCCTTCTCCGGTGTATTTTTAATTGCTGCTGCTGCCGCCTTTCTTGCGGCTTCTTCTGCTGCTTTTCTTGCAGCTTCCATTCCTACATTTTCCTGCATGTCATTCGCCCCTATTTCCAGTATTTGTACTAACTGTCTCACAAAGAAATCTGCCTGTGGAAGTTTTACACTATTCAAAATACAGTATACCATAACCTTTTAGAGTTTTCTACTAATGAACAGAAACTTCTTTCGTACTTTTTTATGAAAATTTCATACATTTTTTGTGCACCTCGTCCTAGATATTTTTTTCTTTCATAATTCACAAAACAACTTTTTTGCGCCGATGCTCATCGGATATTTCATACACTTCTGCCATGTCCCGCTTTTTGAGACGAATTATTTTTTTCAGCATTCAGCAAATTCATCCTTTACTACATATTTTCCCGCCGTTGGGCGAAATTTCCCGGCACAGGATTCATTTCCCGGAAAAAGAAAGAAACGACACCCAAAAAAGATGTCGTTTCTTGCCGCGCATTGCGGTAACGCTGTCTGTCCGCCGCAGCCATATATAATTCTCTACAGCTTCCAGATATCGCGGTTATATTCAGCGATTGTTCTGTCAGATGAGAAGAAACCTGCTTTTGCCGTATTGATGAGCATCTTCTTTGCCCATGCCATGCGGTCTTCATAATCTGCAAGCATCTGCTCTTTCTTTGCAATATAATCTTTAACATCCAGAAGTGTCATGAACCAGTCTTTATTGCAAAGCTCTTTGTATAAACGTCCCAGATTTTCAGGATCACCGATCTGAACCAGTTCCTTGCTGACAATAAAATCAACAAGCTCTGCAATCTGCGGATCTGCATAGTAGTCCTGTGGATGATAGCCTGCTGTATCGTACAGGCGGATCACTTCTTCGCTGGACTTACCGAAAATGTAAATATTGTCTTCTCCAACCAGGTCATGGATCTCCACATTTGCACCATCCATCGTGCCAAGTGTCACAGCACCGTTTAACATAAACTTCATATTACCTGTTCCGCTTGCTTCCTTACTTGCCAGAGAAATCTGTTCAGAAATATCGCAGGCAGGGATCAGATGCTCCGCTTTTGTCACATTGTAATTTTCTACCATGACAACCTTCAGGTATGGACTTACCTCCGGATCATTATCGATCAGCTCCTGCAGGCAGAGGATCAGATGAATAATATCCTTTGCAAGAATATAAGCCGGTGCTGCCTTTGCTCCAAAGATCATGGTAACAGGTGTCTTCGGCTTCTTGCCTGCCTTGATCTCCTTATATTTATGAATAATATAAAGCGCATTCATCTGCTGTCTCTTGTACTCATGCAGTCTCTTGATCTGGATGTCAAATACAGAATCTGCTGCAATATCAATATTCTGTGTTTCTTTCAGATAATTTTTCAGATCTGCCTTCTTTCCGTCCTTGATCTCAATAAAACGGGAAAGCACTTTCTCATCATTCTGGAATTCCAGCAGCTTTTCAAGCTCTGCAGCATTCTTCTTCCATCCGTCTCCGATCAATTCCGTAATATATGCTGCAAGCTCAGGATTACAGTGCAGCAGCCAGCGGCGGAATGTAATACCATTTGTCTTATTATTGAATTTTTCCGGATAAATATCATAAAACGGCTTCAGTTCGGACTTCTTTAAAATCTCTGTATGCAGTGCAGCAACACCGTTTACGGAGAAGCCGTAATGCATATCCATATGTGCCATATGGACTCTGTTTTCTTTGTCAATGATCGCTACCCGCTCATCCGGATATTTGGCTTTTGCCATTTCATCCAGCTTGCGGATGATCGGCATCAGCTGCGGTACAACCTCTTCCAGATAAGAAACCGGCCATTTTTCCAGTGCTTCTGCAAGGATCGTATGATTTGTATATGCACATGTTTTTGCCACAATCTGTGCAGCCTCTTCAAAAGCAACTCCTCTTTCCTGCATCAGACGGATCAGTTCCGGAATGACCATGGAAGGATGTGTATCGTTGATCTGGATCACCACATGATCACTTAAGGATCTGATATCATAGCCCTTGTCCGCAAGCTCTTTCAGGATCAGCTGTGCACCGCTGCTTACCATAAAATACTGCTGATAAATACGCAGAAGCTGTCCTGCCTTGTCACTGTCGTCAGGATATAAGAAAAGTGTCAGATTCTTTTTCACATCATTCTTATCAAAAGAAATACCATCTTTGACAAGTGATTCGTCTACTGTATCAATATCAAACAGATGCAGCTTGTTGACACCACTGTCATATCCGGGTACATCTATGTCATATAATGTGGATTCCACAGTAAAGTCCTTAAACTGTACAGGAAAATGTAATTCTGTCTTTGTAAGCCAGCTTTCCTTTTCGATCCACGGATTTTTTTCTTCCCGCTGTTTGTGATCCACAAATTTCTGCCGGAACAATCCATAATGATAATTCAGTCCGATGCCTTCTCCGTTCAGACCGAGTGTAGCAATAGAATCGATAAAGCAGGCTGCCAGTCTGCCAAGTCCGCCGTTTCCAAGCGATGGTTCCGGCTCGATCTCCTCAATCTGGGCAAGTGACTTGCCGTTCTGGGCAAGCAGCTCTTTTATCTCTTCATAAACGCCAAGATTGATCAGATTATTGGATAACAGTTTTCCGATCAGAAATTCTGCGGAAATATAATATACCTTTCTGTCTCCTTCATTTGGCTTCTTCTCGCTGCAAAGCTCTTTTGTCAGTCCGAGCAGTGCGTAATACAGCGCCTTATCATCCGCCCCGGCGATCGTTGTACCCAGACGTTTTTCTATATTTGTCTTTAAATCCATGCGTGCCTCCTCTTTTTCATTTTTGCAGGTTACCTCTGCAGTGTTATTCTTTTCCTGTTATTTCTGCTGTGTTATCTTTCTTTTGTATCTGTTGTTACTTCTGTTTCTTTCTCTTCTTCTGCTTCCTTCCGTACCTTGGGCAGACGTGCACAAATCTCCGTCATTCGTCTGATTTTCCGGATCTTTGCCGCATCAAATGTCTTTTTCGGCAGTCTGTATACCCAGTTACCGCCAAGTGTTGATGGTGTATTGATCCGTGCTTCCTTGCCGAGCCCCAGATAATCCTGCACCGGAATGATACACGTATCTGCCACACTGCGCATGGCAAGTGCGATATAATCCCAGTAGATCTCTTTTTTCGGTGTGTATGCATTATGCAGATAGTCAACTGCCAGCTTTTTATCCTCAGGTGCCAGTTCATCATACCAGCCCATTACAGTATTGTTATCATGTGTGCCCGTATATACCACACAGTTTCTTTCGTAATTGTGCGGCAGATAGTCACTTTCTTCCCTGGAGTCAAAAGCAAATTGCAGCACCTTCATGCCCGGATAGCCGCTTTCCTTCAGCATCCTTCTCACGCTGTCTGTCAGAAAGCCGAGATCTTCTGCAATGATCGGCAGATCGCCAAACTGCTCTCTGACCGCACCAAACAGATCCATTCCCGGACCTTGCTGCCATTTTCCGTTTCTTGCTGTTTTCTCTCCGTAAGGAATTGCATAATATTCATCAAAGCCCCGGAAATGATCGATTCTGACGATATCATACAGCGCAAAGCAATGTGCGATACGCCGCATCCACCATGCATACCCGGTTTTCTTATGATACTCCCAGTCATAGAGCGGATTTCCCCAAAGCTGTCCGTCTGCCGAAAAGCCGTCCGGCGGGCAGCCTGCCACTGCAACCGGCAGATTGTCCTCATCCAGCTGGAACTGCTTTGTATCACTCCATGTATCTGCACTGTCAAATGCCACATAGATCGGAATATCTCCGATGATCTGTATACCCTGCTCATTCGCATACTTCTTCAGGGCATCCCACTGTCTGAAAAACTCATACTGCACAAATTCATAAAAACCAATATCGGTTTTATATTTCTGTCCGGCTTCTTCCAGTGCTTCCGGTCTTCGGTTCCGGATGCCTTCTTCCCACTCGCTCCAGCTTTTGCCGTGGTTGGCATCCTTCAAAGCCATAAAAAGTGCATAATCCGGCAGCCAGCTTTCATTCTTTTTCACAAAGCTGTGATAGTCATCCGTTTCCGTAATACCATTTGTCACAGCCCGCTGGTATGCCATATGCAGGATACGGTATCTGGTATGAAACATTTTTTCATAATCTATGGTGTTTCCTGTTCCGAAATCTGCTCCTTCACATTCCAGTCTTCCCAAAAGGCCATCCTTGACCAGTGTCTCCAGATCAATAAAATATGGATTTCCGGCAAAAGTGGAGAACGACTGGTACGGCGAATCCCCGTAACCGGTCGGTCCGAGTGGCAGAATCTGCCACAGGGACTGCCCGCATTTTTTTAAGGTATCCACAAATTCATATGCTTCTTTTGAAAAACAACCGATCCCATAATTGGAAGGCAGGGCTGATATCGGTAAAAGCATTCCGCTAAGTCTCATATCGTTATCCTTTCCCAAAAGAGCGCTTAGCCTTTGACTGCACCGTCAGCTACGCCCTTGATAATATATTTCTGTCCGAACAGGTATACAATGATGATCGGAATGACGGTCAGCATGATACTTGCCATCATCGGTCCCATTTCTACCTTTCCGTAGCTGCCTCTGAAATACTGGATCAGCATCGGAATAGTTTTGTATTTCTTAATATCCAGTACAAGTGTCGGCAGAAGGTAATCGTTCCATACCCACATAGCTTCCAGAACACCTACTGAAATCATGGTTGGTTTTAAAATCGGTACAACCACCATGAAGAATGTCTGAAGTGGATTGCAGCCATCGATCATGGCAGCTTCCTCGATCTCGATCGGAATGGATTTTACAAAACCGCAGAACATAAATACCGCAAGTCCCGCACCAAATCCGAGGTAGATCACCCAGATGTTGAACGGTGTGTTCAGTTTCAGCTTATCTGCCGTCTGGGACAGCGTAAACATAACCATCTGGAACGGTACGACCATGGAAAGGACACACATATAATAGATGATTTTTGAAAATACGCCGTTCAGTCTTGTGATACACCACGCACACATGGAGCAGCAGAGCAGAATAGCTGCCACAGAAGTGACTGTGATCAGTGCACTGTAGCCAAGACTCTTTAAAAATCCCTGGGATGTCAGGGAACTTACATAGTTTGAAATACCTGCAAAGGTATCTGCTGTCGGCAGTGTAAATGCAGTACTTGTGCTGATCGCTGTTTCTTTCTTTAAAGAGTTAAACAGGATCATCACGATCGGGTATATCCAGAAAAGGGAGGCCACTGTTAATACTGTGATCCAGATAATATTTGATACTTTTCTTTTCTGTTTCATTACTGCTGCACCTCCTTAGATTTGGTAAGCTTCAGCTGAAGCATGGAAATCGCAATGACTAAAATACAGAATATAACAGCTTTTGCCTGACCGTAGCCCTTGAAGAGCGCGCCTGCACGTGCGTAGAAGGTCTGGTAAATGTTTAGGGCAAGCATTTCTGTGGAATGGTTCGGATCACCACCTGTGAGGGCTAAGTTCTGATCAAACAGCTTGAAGGAATTTGTCAGCGTCAGGAATACACAGATCGTTACGGATGACATAACCATCGGTAACTTGATCTTCCATAATACATCCCATGTATTTGCTCCATCGATCTCAGCTGCTTCCACAAGATCTGACGGTACATTCTGCAGACCTGCAATGTAGATGATCATCATATATCCGATCTGCTGCCAGCACATCAGAATGATAAGTCCCCAGTAACCGGCTGATGAATTCAGTGCCAGAAGCGGTTTGCTTGCAAGTGACAAAATACAGTTGATGAGGATCTGCCAGATATAACCAAGTACAATACCACCGATCAGGTTCGGCATAAAAAATACGGTACGGAAAATATTGGTTCCTCTCAGTTCCTTTGTCAGCAGAAGTGCCAGACCAAAGGCGATCACATTAATGAGTATAATGGATACGACCGCAAATAAAATTGTAAATTTAAAAGAGCTTAAAAATGAAGCATCCTTCAGGATGACATTATAATTTGCAACTCCAACCCACTTCGCATTATCAACCGTTGTAAATTTACAAAAAGAAAGATATAACCCCTGTGCAAACGGAACAATGAATCCGATGATAAATGCAAGCAGTGTCGGCAGCACAAAAATGGGCGAATAACGTTTCAACGCTTTATGCATAGTACCTACCTCCAAAAAAGGGGCAGGCAGCTTATCCTGCCTGCCCTTTATTCACAATCTCTTATTCCTGAGAAGTTAATTCGTATTCAGTCTTCCATCCGTCTACGAATGCAGATCTGACTGCTTCCCAGTTGTCATCTGTCTGATCAGCTGCATAAGCTGTAAGAGCCTGACCTACGCCGTTTTTCCACTCTTCTGATGGCATTGTAGAGAAGTTCCATGAAACAGGAGTCTTTCCTTCTGCTGTCATTTCCTTATCCTGCTGTACGAACAGGTTCCGAGATTCAACAGCGTTCTTGAAAGGAATTACAAATCCCATATCTTCGCCCATAGCCTTTGTTCCTTCGTCAGAAGTTACACACCAGTTCATGAAATCAAGTGTTGCCTGAATATCTGCTTCATCAGCTTCCTTGTTTACACACCAGTAGTTTTCTGTACCTGTGCAGAGGCCCTGGTTTGCTTCATCGCCTACACCGATGTAGATCGGGATCATAGCCAGATCATCATCTGTAAATGTGCCGTCTGCTGTCAGGTTTCCGTATTCCCAGGAACCATTCTGGAAGAATACTGCCTGGCCTGCAAGGAATTCGTTTCTGGAATCATCACCGGTCTTTGCTGCAAGTTCTGCAGGATCGCATGTACTGTTGTTGATGTACAGATTCCAGATATCACGATAGTTGTCAAGGTACGTGCCTTTGATTTCTTTTGTAGTTCCGATTCCGTCTGCCTGATACTCGAAGTAGATTGGAAGGTTTGCAAGGTGTGTCTTAAATCTCCAGTCAGAAGATCCGTCCATACCTGCTGATGTAAATGCAGCAAATCCAAGTTCGTCCTTACGTGCTGTGATATCTTCTGCAACCTTCTTTAAATCTGCGAAAGATTTAATATCATCAATTGTATATCCTGCTTTTTCCAGTAATGTTTTGTTTGTGATCAGTCCGTAAGACTCGATAACGTATGCGATACCTGCTACAGCATCTCCATCCTTCAGTGCGAAATCTTCGTTTGTCAGCTCACCGTAGATTGCTGAATCTTTTAAATCATAGCAATAATCTTTCCAGTTTGCAAGACCTACAGGACCGTTTACCTGGAACATAGTAGGAGCACCGCTCTTACCCATTTCACTCATCAGAGTTGTTTCATATTCGCCGGATGCTGCTGTAACAACTGTTACATCTACGCCTGTCTCTTCCGTATATTTTGCAGCCAGCTCCTGCCACTGTGGATCCTGCTCCGGTTTGAAGTTCAGGTAGTAAACAGAACCGCCTTCTGCGTTTGCTGTTTTGTCATCTGTGGAAGCATCTGTTGCTTCTGCATCTGTTGCTTCTGCATCTGTTGCTTCTGCATCTGTTGCTTCTGCATCTGTTGCTTCTGCATCTGTTTTTGCATTTGTGTCTGCATCTGCAGCTCCTTCATTGCTGCTGCCGCAACCTGTCAGCATGGATGCTGTCATGGTCACTGCAAGTCCGAGTGCCAGTAATTTTTTTACATTTTTCATAAGCTCATCTCTCCTTTTCTTATCCTTCAGAACTCTGTGTTCTTGTTGATGAACTTATCTTAGCAGAGAAACTCGGGGGAGTATTAGCAATTTAAAAACGTAAACTATCAAAAATCATACATGCCTGTCTATTCTTTTTTATACTTCTTTTTTTATGCTTCTTTTCTCCTATTTCATACCGTTTTCTATTCTTCCTTCTTCGATTCCATTATACTCTCCGTGAGCATTCTGACAAAATCTGCCTGGGTGATCTTTTTCTGTGCCAGCGCCGGAAGCGCCTCTCCCAACGTGCTCTCCTGCAATACAGAATTCCATTTTACCTGATAATTCGGTACGATCTGCGGCTGACCGCAGTACGCCCGGATATAATCCTGCAAAAGACGTGATGTGTTCTGATCCTGCGAAAACAGATCTTCCTTCAGCTTCTTGTTTTTCTTCGTACGGAATTTCAAAAATTCGACCGCGCCCTGCTTCACCTCATCACTGTAGCTGTCTACTACCGCCCAGCCGAAGGTTTCCGGAGAAGAAATCAGCTTATTACCCGGGAACGGTGAAAATCTGACTTTTTCCCTGAATTCCTCCGGGAGCTGGTCGATCATCCAGTAGCCGTTTGCCAGCATGGCAGATTTTCCGGCAATAAAATTATTGTATGCCACATCAAAATCCGCATTCATGGCATCCTTTGTCGTATATTTATAAAGCTTTTGCAGTGTATCTGCCATATGATAGATGCAATCCTTCTGATAGCTGACCGGATACAGCTCATTCATAAACGCCGCACCTTCCTCACTGTCTGCCATTTCAGCGGTTGCCAGCAGCATGGCGGACCAGCCGGTTCCTTCCGTGTGCAGCCCAAGCGGTGTGATTGCCCTTGCCTGCAGCTTCTCGCAGCAATCCCAGAATTCCTCCCACGTCTGCGGAAATTCCTCGATTCCTGCCTGCTCAAACAGCTCTTTGTTCCAGAAAATACCAGAACAGGAAAATGCCGCCGTACTGACCGGCCCCAAATAAACGCTTCCATCTTCCTCACTGCAGCTATCAAGCACAACCGGCTCTATCATCTGTTTCCATTCCTGATCTGCCTCTATATAAGGTGCCAGATCCACAATCCTGTGATCTTCGACCAGCAGGCGGTAATAAGAAGGCAGCATACGCAGATCCGTGATGACCGCCGGCAGCTTATCCGTCACATTCAGTCGTTTCAGATTCTGTCTGTAATCACTCTCCGTTTCCATGATCCATTCCACTGCGATATGGTATTTTCCTTTATAGGTAATATTAAAAGCATCCACCAGCTCCTGCTCACTTTTCTTTCCGCTGGTAGGACTGACTGTCAATATCATGGGAATCTCAACAACTTCCTCTTCGTTATCTGTCTTCTGTATCTGTTTTTTCCCACATCCGCCAAGCAAAACAGCAGTCAGACATAAGCTCATTAAGATGTACACGCTGCGCCGTACTTTTAATTTTCTTTTCCCGTTCATATGTCTGTCACCTCACACTCTGTCCAATACCAGCCTCGGAATCCTGATCACAAACGTTGTCCCATCCTCTTTCGCGATCACATAAAAGGAAACACGCCCCTCATATGCCAGCCTGAGTCTTGTCAGCACATTCACAAGCCCATAACCGTTCTTTTTGCTTTTGAAACTTTCCTTCATCTCAGCGATCGACATCTGCATCAGACCATTGATCTTCTCACATGCATCCGGCGCAATCGGTGTTCCACTGTTATATGACGTCAGCACCAGTTCCTCCTCTTCCCTCCGGACTGTAATCTCTATCCTGTAATGTGCAGACTGTCCATCAAACCCGTATTTAATAGCATTTTCCACCAGCGGCTGTAAAACAAGCTTCAGCATCCGTTCCTTGTCCGCATCCACTTCGCAGTGTATCTCATACCGGAACAGATCCGCATTCCTGATCTGCTGGATTTCCATATAGTTTCTCACGTTTTCCAGCTCATCCGCTACTGATACGATTTCTTCTCCTTTGCTTAAGGAAAGCCGCAGATATTTGGAGAGTGCCTGAATCATACGCATGGTCGTCTCTTCCTTATTTATACGCGCCAGCATGTAGATCGTATCCAGTGTATTATACAAAAAATGCGGATTCATCTGGTTCAGAAGCATATTGACCTCGACTGTCCGCAATTCTTTTTCCTGCGATTTTACCTCTGCCACAAGCTGCTCGATATTACCCAGCATTTCATTATAAGAATGCCCAATCTGATCCAGCTCTGTTTTGGTATGCAGCTCTTCCATCCGCGTATAATCATTTCCGTGAAATCCTGCCATCTTTTTGCTGATCTTCTGGATCGGCCGGGAAAGGATCCGTGAAAAGTATACGCTGAGAATCAGTGCCAATACCATCGTAAACAAAAAAATCAAAAGCATCACGGTCATTATTCTTCCCATCCCCGCATGCAGCACATGACCCGGTACATAAACAGAAACTGTCATCCCGCTTTCCTTCTGCCTGTATGCACACAGCATACCATGTCCTATTTTCCCCCTGCTGATGATCATTCCGTTTCCTTCGGTTGCAAGAATCCGCTCTTTTGCAAGTATCAAAGGTTTCCTTGCCTCATCACTATCGTTATTTTGAAAGCAGACTTCACCGTCCGCATCCATGATCTGCATCAGAATACCTTCTTCTGCCAGATCGCTGTCTCCGGTTACATTCTGAAAAAAAACAGGATCCATTTTCAGAAACAGCATTCCGGGTTCATGCTCATAGTTCATGTTTCGGATATAACGCCCTATAAACAACGCGTCCTTTCCTGTCCCGAACAGTGTATCCTTTGTCCAGAACCACGTCGTTGTCGCATAAGAGCCCTGCAAAAACCTCTCCATGTCACTTTCCCTGAATTTGTGATATGTAAGTTTTGAATAGGATCTTGTATATACATTTTTTTTATTGTCCACATAACAATATTCTGCTACATCATCCAGATTGATAAATGCAAAATACCGGCTCAGCGCACTTCTCTGGGTTCTGCTCATAGCTGCTTTACGCAGACTTTTCTGCACACCGTCATAAACGATACAGTCCGCTGTCGCCTCATCCGTTTTTTCAAACAAAAGATCCATTGCAGCACCCAGATTTTCACACATGGTATTATAATTATCCATCATTACGGTTTCCTGGTTTTTCTGCACGACCCAACTGACACCCGCACCACACAATACCATGGCAGATAGCAGAAGACATACTGTATACTTCAGATATCTTATTTGAATACTTGATCTCTTCTCCCTTTTTTTCATGCTTCAAATCCCTTTTTATAGTCGCTTGGCAATATACCGGCGTATTGCTTAAACAAATGTGTAAAGTACGAGGGATTACTGATACCAACCGTTTCGCATATCATACTGATGCTCGCATCCCCCTCTTGCAGCATTTTCTTTGCTTTCTCCATCCGTCGCTGTAATAAATACTGCTTAAATGTCATCTGCATGGCGTTTTTAAACACACGTCCGAAATATACCGGATTCAGGAACACATACGATGCAACAGAAACAATTGACAGATTTTCATCCTGTAGATTTTCTTCTATAAAGCCAAGTGCATCTGCCATATATTTTTCGGCAGATTTTCCGTCCTCTTCTGCTGCAATCTCTTTTCTGTCCTGAGTTGCTTCCAGAAGAATTTTATAGCAGACATCAATTGCTCTGGAAGGGCTCAAATTCTGCAGATTCTGGTAGTACCTGCCAAATTTGTCCCGTAGTCTGTCTGTCATACCGTATGTCTCCATCAGCATATCATCTGCATGGATCATCAGATAGTGAATATAGCCGCACTGTTTTTCCTCTTCCGGCGGCAGCTGATATATAAAAGAAACAAATGCATTTTTCAGATCCGCATCCGCATTTTTCCGTATCGCGCTGAGCACAGACGAAATCGCATCCATCATCTCTCTCTGCTTAAAATCCTCCTCCGTCTTCCGGATCGCAAAAATGCCTTCATTGTTTTCACCTGCCTGCATAAGGATCCGGTCTGCTTCCACACAACTTGCCTGCAGTCCTTCTATTCCCTTATAAGGCCTTGAAACAGCCATGGCAAGCGGTCTGTTGATCGCATCTCTTGCTGCTTCCAGCATCTGTCTTGCCTTTTGTACAGCTCCGTTGTCCTCTGTATGCAGAATATAAATCAGCACGCCCGATCTTCCTATAAAATGATAGCAGGGATATAACGGCAGCAGTTCCCTTTCCAGAAACTCCGCTAACGCCAGACGGCTGTTTTCAAAATCCGCCGGGGAAGTAATCTGATATACAAGATCGATATCCGCAAACACAGCAATATATTTTTCATTTGGCTGCGGTATTTCCTCCAGCATTTCAAAAATTTCCATCATCTGCTTTTGTAATATCTCCCCGCGGATATATTTCTGCACCATAACCTGCAGAAAATTATTTTCATCCCTTCGCAGGATATTTTCCATTTTATGCAGCTTCTGCGTTTCCCGGATCTTTTTCATGCACTGCTCGTAGGCACCTCTCATGGTTTCCGTCAGCTTATCATCCTCGATTGGCTTTAAAAGATAAGCGTACGCACCCATATCGCAGGCTTTCTGTGCATATTCAAAATCCCTGTAGGCACTGAGCACAATAAACAGGCAGTCAATGCCTCTTTTTGCCATTTCCTCCATGACCATCAGACCACTGATCTGCCGCATCCTGATATCCGTCAGCACAACATCGGGCCGCTCTTTTTCAATTACCTCGATCGCCTGCTCGCCGCTCATGGCACTTCCGACAACACGAAAGCCCATCTGCTCCCAGTCATAAGTCTGCAAAAGTCCCTGCAGCAGAATTGCCTCATCATCCACGATCACCAGTTTTAATAATTCCATGCCCTGCCTTCCTTTCTGTTCATCGCCCACAAAAGGGCAGACTGTGGCAGTTTATCCATTATATATATTTATAATAGTACCTGTTTTAAACACCCGATACTTTTTATTCTGTCCGGATCGCAGCCAATGGGCTTAATTTCATCGCCCGCAGGGACGGGAAAAATCCTGCTATCATACCAACTAGAACCGCAAATACGATTGAGATAACCGCCAGCCACCATGGAATATAGGATAGTCCCACACTGGCACTGACCGCTTGGTCCACACCCAGATCAGCTGTTTTGACCACAGAATTGATCACGCCAGACAGTCCGTAACTCAAACCAAGTCCGACTACGCCGCCGATCAGACCGATATAGCCTGCCTCCATCAAAAACATACTCTGGATATTACGCATATCACAGCCAAGTACCTTCATAATACCGATCTCTTTTGTGCGCTCATAGATTGACATCATCATTGTGTTCGCGATCCCGATTGCCGCAACAAAGAGTGAAACCGCACCAATCCCGCCGAGTGCCAGCTGGATATATTTGTACTGTCCCTGCATGGATGCCACCCACTCCGCATTTGAGGTGGCCTGATAGCCCATATCATTGATCTCATTCTGCACCTGCTGGACATAATCCATGTTATCTACATTCACAATAACACTGGTATAGTAAATATCTTTATATGCCTTCCCATTTGCCGTCGTTGGCTGTCCGGGGATCACGGAACCTCTGAATTCCTTACGCAGAAGTGTTTTGAGCTGTTCCAGATCACAGAATACATAACTACTGTTACTGTTATAATCCTCCATACCGCCTGCCATGACACCTGCGGTATCCACCACATATTTCTTTGGAACAGTCACTGCCTGTCCTTTATCATCCGTACCGCCCCAGATTGCATTATAATAACGATCCACATCAAAGACATATAGGATCGTATCCTGCATCAGATCAATATCCGGTAATGTTCCGTTGTACCAATAGCCCTCTCCGGTCTTATCATTATAGAAATCACCCAGCACCATATTGCCGTATACAACGGAAAGCTGACCTTCTCCCGGCTGGGGGAGACTGCCCCTTCCCAGATCAAGCTGCAGATTCTGCATTTTATCCGCTGCCACACCTCTGAGCTGGATATTTGCCTGAAAACCGCCGGAAATAGCAAGTGCATCCGTATCCAGCACCGGATAGGCGTCTTTCACATGATCCAGCTGTAGGATATTTTCCACCAGAGCATCATCCAGATGCTCCGCTGTCTGTGACTTGGAAGCGGCTCCGGTAATAGAGGAATCCACCGTATAAGAATCCTGTTCCGTTACAGTAACGGTTGTTATTCCACCATATTTTTCGATTTCAGCCATCGATGCTCTGGAAAGCCCCAGTCCGAGGGAGATCATGACCACAATAGACGCGGATCCGACCACAACACCAAGCACGGTCAGAAACGTCCGCACTTTTCGTTTCCACAGACTGCTTAAGCTCATGCGAAACATATCACGAAATTTCATCCGCGTCGTCCTTTCCGTTTTTATCCTTTTCTCCGTCATCTACAGAATCTGTTTCTTCATCATCCTCTTCCAATAGATCTAATTCCTCTGCCAGAAGTTTCTTTGCCTTCCGCTTTTTCAGGAGAATTACAATAACAACCGCTATTGTAAGCAATACAACACCGATCAGTGTAATGATCACAGCCTTTTTACTGCTTCCCGTGGAATCATCATATTCCACTTCCTCCATATCCCAGTCATCCATACCGGCCAATCCTGTATCTTCTGTCACCATCAGCGTCATTTCCTGTTCGTAGCTGGATTCATTCCCTGCTTCATCTTCATAGGTGATAACGGCCTTGATCGTTCCGTCGTCTTTTGTGGCAGCCTGTCCTGTCACAAGTGCATCTACCGTTCCGGTACCGCCTGCTTCAATCTTACCGATAAAGCTCTCACCGCCTGTGACGGAATCTCCTTCAAATTTTACCTGTACATTGTACAGTGTTGTTTTTCCTGTATTGTAAATACTGAACATGATGTCAGCTTCGTTTCCGACCGAGATCGTAGCAGGCAGGATCTCAGGTGTGCTGAGCTCAAATTTTGCAGCCTGATGGATCGGGATCGATACATCTGCCGTAGACGTATACGCCGTATAAGCATCATCCTCATAATCCATTGTCACGTCAAGCTGATATGGTTTTTGTGACAAATCAGACTTTGCCGTCATTTCTATTGAAAGATCTGTTGTCGCATTTTTGCCGATAGAACTTATATAAGCCGTATTGGAGCCGGAAGTCGGCAGAAAAGCCGCATAGGTATTTTCCGTATCACTGCCTTCCGACGGTGCGTTAAAATTAACCAGCATATTGGATACTGCCGTTCTCTTGGATGTATTTTTCAGATGCAATGTCAGCGTAAAGGTATCTCCTGCATTGACTTCCGCAGGATCTGTCGTAAAACCTGTCACAATGACACGCGGCGTCGAACTGCCGCTTCCTTCCGTTTCCACATTTCCGCTGCCCGGTGCTCCGACAACCTTCACATACGTAGTCAACGTTGCACTTTCGGCTTCCGTTCCTACATAATATAAAGCAGTAAACTGCAGCTTGTAGTACCCTGACGGTGCATCCTCTCTTGTCTTCAGCGTCCATGTCAGTTCACGTCTTCTGTCCATATCACTCTGTCCGTTGCCTTTGCCGGGCAGATCTGTGATCATCTGGGTATAACCGCTCGTTTCAATCTCAAACGGCCATTCCGTTACCGAATTTGATATAACCGGTGTAACAGATATGTTAGCCAGATTAACACTTCCCATATTGACAACCGGCAATACAATATTGACATTTTGTCCGTAGGTTGCGACCGGCGTGACCCAGTCACCACCCACCATCACAAAATCGCTCGTGGAAGATGGATTCACGCTTGCGTCATCCTGTCCGTTGTTATCGTCTCCCGCCACCAGTGCATCGACTGCCGCCTTTGCACTTGAAACGCAGTCCTCAATACTGGCAGAAGTGGAAAGACCCGATTTATTCTTATCCTTATCCGCAGTTCCGATCAGCTCCTGATACTTTGCAACAAGCTCATCTATCTTTTTTGCGGTTTCCGCATCGGTCTTCAGCTTTGTAATACTGCCGTAGTCCCCGATCTCTTTTACCGCATCTTCTTTTTCTTTCTGCAGTGTATCTGTCTTTGACTGTGTCTGCGTCGTCTGCTGTGTCCCCGCTGTCTGCGTTGCCATAACAGGTGTTACATTTCCCAGAACAAGCATTGCAGACAGAAGTGCAATTCCCGTTTTTTTCAATTTCATAGTCATGAAACGAACTCCTCCTTTATTTCATGCGCTGTATGCCCATTATTGTTCTCTTCCTGCTTCAATACTGACGATCTTACCGTCAGAAATCCGGAAAATCCGGTCTGCAAACCCGGCCAGATGGTCGTCATGCGTTACCATAACAAGCGTCTGGTTTTGTTCATGTATGATCTTTCTGATCAGCTCCATTACTTCCGCCGAAGTATGGGAATCCAGATTGCCCGTCGGTTCATCCGCAAAAATAATCTGCGGATTGACAACAAGTGCCCTTGCAATTCCGACTCTCTGCTGCTGTCCGCCTGACATCTGCGTCGGTTTATGGTTCTTATGTCCGGAAAGCCCTACCAGATCAAGCACCTGCGCTGCTTTTTCCAGCCTTTTTGCCTTATCCATTCCCTGAAAGGTAAGCGGCAAAGCTACATTTTCCACAGCACTTAAAGCCGGCAGAAGATTAAACGACTGAAAGATAAAGCCGATATGTTCTCTTCTGAACTTTACGAGCTGGTTTTCACTTTTCTTTTCGATATGTTCTCCCGCGATCACGATCTGTCCCTTTGTCGGTTTTTCAAGTCCTGCCAGCATATTCAAAAGCGTAGACTTACCGGAACCGGATGTACCTACGATAGAACAGAACTCTCCCTTTTGAATGGTGAAATCCACGCCATTCAGCGCCTTTACCTTACTGTCACCAACTCGGTATACCTTATAGAGATCTTTTACGCGGATAACTGTTTTACCTGCCATCTATCGCTCCATTTTCCAAAATGCCGCACTGTATGGTGCCAGCTCACTGCCACCGCCAAAATCATGTATATCGCCCGTTATTAAATCGACAGCCTGTCCACAGCCCGCATCAAAATGTGCTGTGTAGCTGTTCTCATCCGCATTGATCGCAACGAATACTCTTTCACTTTCTGTCTCTCTTGCAAAGATGCACTGTCTGTTTGTCAGTACCACGCTGCGGAAGCTTCCATAATTCAACGCTTCGCTGTTCTTCTTTGCTTCTGCCAGCTTTGTAATAAAAGCAGACAGGTCATTATATACAGGTGCATCAAAGCTTACGCGGAGCGCCGGATCCCCCTCGCTCTTATTAGCCTTTGCGCCCCATTCACTTCCGTAATACACACATGGGATGCCCGGCATACCAAACATCATCGCATAAATAAGCGGCAGATGCTTTTCGTTTGTCAGATTGCTTGCAATTCTTGAAACATCGTGGTTATCCACAAATGATAACAGATGTTTTCCTTTATATAACGTCCAGTTTTCCGGTCCGAACTGACGCAGCAAAGAATGAACGATCTCAAACATGTTCATGCTGTTGAAGCTGGAGAACAGTCCCTTGTAACACTCGTAATTCGTTACGGAGTGGAACATCTGGTCATTCATCATTCTGTTATAATCTCCATGCAGCATTTCCCCTACCAGAAAGAAATCCTGCTTCTGACTGTCACAGAAGCTCCGCAGCCGTCTTGCGAAGTCTTCGTCCAGGCAATATGCCACATCAAGGCGCAGTCCGTCGATATCAAATTCCTCGATCCAGCCCTTGATCGCATTAAAAATGTGCTGTACCACCTCTTCATTTCTGAGATTTAATTTGACCAGATCATAGTTGCCTTCCCAGCCTTCATACCAGAGGCCGTCATTATAATTGGAATTGCCGCCGAAATCGATCCGGGCAAACCAGTCTTTATAACGTGAGTTTTCCCGGTTCTGTAAAACATCCTGAAATGCCCAGAATCCTCTGCCCACATGATTGAACACGCCGTCCAGCACAACACGGATACCTTCCTTATGTAATGCATCACATACCTTGGCAAAATCAGCATTCGTGCCAAGACGCTTATCAATCTTTGTATAATCTCTTGTATTATAGCCATGCGTATCAGATTCAAACACCGGCGAGAAGTAGATTGCATTTGCTCCCAGCTTTTTGATGTGCGGGATCCAGTCGATCACTTTCTGAATTCTGTTTACTTCCACACCATCGTTTTCAAACGGAGCACCGCAAAAGCCTAACGGATAAATCTGATAAAACACACTTTCATATGCCCACATAATTCCATTCCTCTTTTCTGAAGTTTGTTTTTCTTATCTTGTTTTTCTTATCTTGTTTTTCTTTAGCGCTCATTATGATTTGCTCACGAATTCCGTGCTGTCGCACTCCATATCCTGCTACGGTATCCCTTGCAGGATATTCGTTCGCTAATGGCGCTAGAAAAACAAATGCCACCTGTCATGGAACCACGGCTCACGCACAATCGTCTACGACGATGAACCGCGGCTACATCATGCATCTTTGATGCATGACAGTTGTCGCTTGTTTTTCTTTAGCGCTCATTATTATATCACACTCCGGTTGCAAAACCAAGATATGGCTCCCGGATTCCGGCATGGTTTTTGTGAAATATGTGTGACTGCTGCCATTTTGCATTTTCATTTTGCATCTGCTGTTATTTTATAGATTTATCTTTTCTCAGTTAACATAAGCATGATTTACGATTCGTTTTATTTTGCAAGATGTCTTGCAAGATGTTTTTTATATCTGCAAGAGTGACATTTGGAATAAGTTATCCACTTTTCCCGAGAAATCCACACTTTCCACATAGTTATCCACACATTATGACAAACCTGTCTTATCCGAAATTTGCTGTCCAAAATTGCAAAAAATGCATGTCATAATTGATTTTTCTAGTTTTCTCGACATTTTATCAATTTCATAACATGCATTCTTATTTTTCTTTTATGTCAACTTTCCTATGTGGATATCTTTGCGCTTCAAGTGTTATTTATCATCCTTGGTGTATTTCCAAAAGTTATCCACCGCCTCTGCACAGGTTGCCCCCGTTACACACTGGTAAGACTGCCACTCCCGTGGGAACAGCTTCTGATAACCGATCTGCAAAAAACGGTCATCCAAAAGTGCTACAATCCCGCGATCCGTTTCGCTTCTGATCACTCTGCCTGCTGCCTGCTGTACCTTGTTCATGCCCGGATAGCGATAGGCAAAATCAAAGCCGTTTTTTCCCTCCGCATTAAAATAATCCTTCAACAATTCCCTCTCAAAGCAGACCTGCGGCAGACCGGTTCCCACAATAATGGCACCGATCAGACTTTCCCCCTTCAAGTCGATCCCTTCCGAGAAAATACCGCCCAGCACACAAAAGCCGAGCAGACTCTTATCCTCCTGTTCGATCTCCATATGCACAAGGCTTTCCCATGAGGCAGCTCTGCTTCTATCATCGGTATCCGGATGAGGTTCTGCTATTGCAAAACGCTTCAGGAACTGCTCTCTTGCCGCTTCATTCATATACTCCTGCTGCGTGATACACTCCTGTGTTTCTTCTATATAAAAGCGATCCATATAACAGTTATATACCTGCTCCAAAAACTGGTGGGACGGAAAGAAGATCATATAATTACCATTCCTCTGCGCTACAATATCAGAAATATAGGAAGCAATATGATAATATTCCAGTTCGCAGCGTCTCGTGTAACGACTTGTGACATCACTTGCCAGAAGCAGCTGCATCTGTTCCTTATGAAATGCAGAGCTTGCATACACTTCAAAATCTTCCTTCGTTCCGCCTAAAAGCTGCTTATAATACTGGATGGGCAGAAATGTCGCCGAAAACAGAATGGATGCAACCCCCTCGTCCATACATTCCTGCAGGCGCGAAGATGGATCGATACAATACTCCCGGATCAGGAAGCTGCCATCCTCCCTGAGACGCGTATAGATCCTGTAGTGGTCATCCAGCTGCTCACTGACGTCCAGAAACCGTCCGGCTTCAAAATAAAACTGCAGAATTTCTTCCCGCACCGGACTGTCCTCATGATCCTCCAGATAAGTACCTATCGCGCTGTGCAGCCTGGATAGCTGCATTGTAAAGCTGCCTGCTGATTCCACGACCATATCACATTGCTCCTTTTTGAGCGCAAGCAATTCCTTATTACAGCGGTCAATATATTTATCCAGTCCCGTCTTATATTCTTTAACAGTCTTCTTCAAAGTAAGAAAATCTTCTTTCACAAGCTGTGCACTGTACATTTCCCGCCCACGTTCCACAAGATTGTGTGCTTCATCGACAAGAAACAGATAAGGGCCTTTGGTCCCCTCCGCAAAAAAACGTTTCAAGTGCACATAGGGGTCAAACAGGTAGTTATAATCACAGATCACCGCATCCGAAAACAGGCTCATATCCAGCGACATCTCAAACGGACAGACCATAAACCGCTCTGCATACTCCAGCACAGTATCCCGGTCAAAGCAGTCCCGTTCCTGCAAAAGTGCATAAATGGCATCATTAATCCTGCTGAAATGTCCTTTTGCATAAGGGCAGTCCACAGGATTGCAACTGCATGCCTCCATTGGGCATATCTTTTCTTTTGCGGTCAGCAGTACGGTTTTATAGCAAAGTCCGTTTTCTGCCAGGATTGAGAACGTTTCTTTCGCTACTGTCCTTGTGATCGTTTTTGCCGTCAGATAAAAAATCCTGTCTGCCTTTTCTTCCCCGACTGCCTTCACCGCCGGGAAGATCGTGGAGATTGTCTTGCCTACGCCGGTCGGTGCCTGAATGAACAGCTTCTTTTTGTGGCAGATCGTCTGGTACACATGTCCGACCAGTTCCTTCTGCCCTGTGCGGTAATCAAACGGAAAAGCAAGCGCATGAATGCTCTCCTGCCGCTTCTGATGCCATTCATAGGTAAAGTCCGCCCATTTTTTATATTGATCCATAAGATTCCAGAACCAATTACGGACTTCTACCCTTGTATAGGTTTCATGGAAATACTTAATCTCTTCCGTATCCATGTTGCAATAGGTCATACGGACACCGATCTCCCGCAGGTCTTCTTTTTCTGCCACAATAAATGCATAACAGAGCGCCTGCATCAGATGTACTTTCTTTGGCTCCCTGATATGCTTCAGTTCCTGGTAGGTTCCCTTGATCTCATCTACGATCACCTGTCCGTTTTCCCGGTGGATCACGCCATCCGCACGTCCCTCAATCTGAATTTGATAGTTCTCATATGGTACGATATAACGAAGAGGCACCTCCGCTTCATACTCCAGCCCCATGCGTTTCTGGATCATTCTGTGGATCCTGCTTCCGTCCTGCATGGCATCCGGCGAAGCCGCATGTCTGTTATCAATATCACCTTCCCGGAAAATAAATTCCACAAGATTTCGCACCGAAATCTGAATATCCACGTTGGTACCTCCCTTCTGTTTTCTCTGTCTGTGTTTTCTGTCAGTATCTTTATCTATATTTGCTGTCTGCTGTTATCTGTATTTTTTTCCATGTTTCCTTCCTATTTTCCATACTGCATGGATCCTCCGCCCGGAGCCTCCTCCCGAATTCTCTGCATGGAGCCTCACATAGCATCTTTCTTATTGTCTCCCACCGCATGGAAGGTGTCAAGTATCGTATGCAGGTTATGGATGACGGTCTGCCTTTTATCTCCTGCTGCCATTCATACACATTTGTTGAAAATCATTATTTGGGATGAATAACAATACAGAATCCGGCAAACAGAGACGAGATACGCTCTGCGAATCTCGCTCTGATTAGCGGTCGTCAAATGCACCGCATAAATGCGTGCATTTTCCTCGTCGCCATAACAAAAAACACCCCCGACAGCGTCGGGGGTGTTCGTCTGTTTCTGCAATATACTTAGCAGGCCATTGCATACTTGCCAAGATATTTTTCAAAGCCTTCATCATAGCCGTGACAGCATACTGTCAATGCCTGTCTGAAGTCCAGAGCTAATACGCCTAAAATGGATTTTGCGTCTACTGTATAGTGATTATAAGAAATGTCAATGTCAAAATCGCACGCGGATGCTCTCTTTACAAATTCCTTTACCTCATCATGTCTTAAAAAAATCTTGTGTTGTGTCATAGAAATTACCACCTTTCTTACTATGCCAGAATACTGATTTTTGTTCCATTGTTTGCATTATACCCAATTCACGCCAAAAGTAAAGTATTTATTTTAATACAATTTTGCTTTTGGATCTTTTCCGTGCAATCCTGCACAGTGCATTTGTTTCCCATCTGCCGGCATTGTGAAAATTTCACTAATGAAATGTGGTATCCTTTCACTTTTTTGCACATTTTTCTTGCATTATATGTCTTTTTTTCATTTTGCGAGTCAAAATGATGTATTTTTTACTGAACATACAGATTAGAATAACCCATCAGGCTTTCATCTACTTCACGTGCACATTCACGTCCCTGTCTGATCGCTTTGACAACCAGAGATTGTCCTGTGTGCATATCGCCCGCTACAAAGACATTTTTCACGTTTGTTTTAAAACTATCTTGCTCTGTCTTCACATTGGTTCTTGGTGTCAGTTCCACCTTAAAAGCATCCGTGACGTATTTCTGTGCCCCCAGGAAGCCCGCAGCAATGAGTACAAGCTCGCAGTCCATGATCTTTTCACTGCCTGCTACTTCTTTACTATTCATTCTGCCTGTCTGAGGATCCTTTTCCCATGCAAGTTTTACAATCTTAACCGCTTTCAGCCTGCCGTTTTTATCTTTGATGAACTCCTTTACCGTGGATTCATAAATACGCGGGTCATGCCCGAATACAGCGATCGCCTCCTCCTGACCGTAATCTGTCTTACAGATCTTCGGCCATTCCGGCCACGGGTTGTTTGCCGCACGTTTGTCCGGTGCTTTTGGCATCATTTCGATCTGTGTCACGGATTTACAGCCATGTCGCATACAAGTACCGACACAGTCATTTCCGGTATCGCCGCCACCGATAATGATCACGTTTTTGCCCTTTGCGCTGACATAATTTCCGTCCTTGAAATCAGAATCGAGAAGCGATTTTGTATTCCGGCTCAAGAAATCAACCGCAAAGTAAATGCCTTCCGCATCTCTGCCCGGTGCTGTAATGTCACGCGGGTTGGAAGAGCCGCAGCAGAGTACAACACGGTCAAAGTCCGCAAGCAGCTTTGCCGGCTTGATATCCTTACCGATATCTGTATTTGTCACAAATGTGATACCTTCTGCTTTCATCACATCGATCTTCCGGTCAATGATCCGCTTTTCCAGCTTCATATTCGGAATACCGTACATGAGCAGTCCGCCGATCCGGTCATGACGCTCAAATACCGTTACCAGATGCCCACGCTTATTGAGCTGGTCTGCAACAGCAAGTCCACTCGGACCGCTGCCGATTACCGCTACCTTTTTACCGGTTCTCACTTTGGGCGGATGCGGCAAAGCATAACCCTTTTCATATGCATTTTCTATGATGGCATACTCATTTTCCTTAGTTGCCACCGGATCTCCGTAAAGTCCGCACGTACATGCATTTTCGCAAAGTGCCGGGCAGACACGGGAGGTAAATTCCGGGAAGTTATTTGTCTTTTTCAGTCTGTTATATGCCTGCTGCCAGTTTCCTGTATATACCAGATCGTTCCATTCCGGAACGAGGTTGTGCAGCGGGCATCCGCTCGTCATACCGCACAGATCCATCCCTGCCTGACAGAACGGTACACCGCATTCCATACATCTTGCACCCTGCAGCTGCTGCTTTTCTTTCGGAAGGTGCGTATGGAATTCATTAAAATGTTTGATTCTCTCTTTTGGTTCCTCGGCTACTGAAACCTGTCTTTCATACTCCATAAAGCCTGTTGGTTTTCCCATGCTGCCACCTCCTACTTATTTTTGTTGGCATAAAATGCCTCGATCTGTGCCTGTTCTGCGGAAAGTCCTTTTTCCTCCATCTGCACGATCGCTTTCAGCATACGTTCATAATCATGTGGGATGATCTTCTTGAACTTCGGCAGATACTCTCCGAAGTTATCAAGGATCTGTTTGCCCTTTTCGGAATTTGTATAAGCAACATGCTCCTTGATCATATCCTTCAGCTCCAGTACATCGTATTTGGATGTAATTTCGGAAGAAGAAACCATGTCTTTGTTGACCTTTGTATACAGATCATTGTTTTCATCGAGTACATAAGCGATACCGCCGCTCATACCGGCTGCAAAGTTCTTGCCGACACATCCAAGGATGACTGCACGGCCACCTGTCATATATTCACAGCCGTGATCACCGACACCTTCCACTACAGCGATCGCACCGGAGTTACGAACGCAGAATCGTTCTCCCGCTACACCGTTGATAAAGGCTTTGCCGCTTGTTGCGCCGTACAGTGCCACGTTACCGACGATAATGTTCTCATCCTGCTTGAATTTGCTGCCCTTCGGTGGATATACGATCAGCTTACCGCCTGAAAGTCCTTTGCCGAAGTAGTCATTGGAATCGCCGACAAGTTCCAGTGTCAGACCCTTTGGAATGAAAGCACCAAAACTCTGACCGCCGGCTCCGTTACAAAGTACACGGTAGGTATCCTCAGGTAACGTATTGTAGAAGCGCTTCGTGATCTCTGCACCGAGAATTGTACCGAATGCCCGGTCTGTATTGGTGACATCCACTTCAATACTTCTCTTTGCACCTGTCTCCAGTGCTTTGCCAAGCTGCTTTAAGAGTACCTTTTCATCCTTAGTCTTTTCCAGATGGAAATCATATGCCTGTTTCGGATCAAAGGTTACCTTCTCCTTACTGCCTGCATATGGGTTATTTAAAATATTGCTCAAGTCGATACGTTCGTATCTGGCATCCAGTCCCTCGCGCACCTTCAGAAGATCAGTACGTCCAACCAGTTCATCGATCGTGTGGATACCAAGCTGTGCCATATATTCACGCATTTCTTCTGCAATAAAGCGCATGAAGTTTTCGACATATTCCGGTTTGCCGCGGAAACGCTTACGAAGCTCCGGATTCTGGGTTGCGATACCAACCGGACAAGTATCCAGATTGCAGACACGCATCATCACACAGCCCATCGTTACAAGCGGTGCTGTTGCAAAGCCATATTCCTCAGCACCCAGAAGTGCTGCGATCACAACGTCACGACCGCTCATCAGCTTACCGTCCGTCTCGATGATGACCTTATTTCTCAGTCCGTTCATGATCAGTGTCTGGTGTGTCTCGGCAAGACCAAGCTCCCACGGAAGACCTGCATTGTGGATGGAGTTACGAGGTGCAGCTCCTGTACCGCCGTCATAACCGGAAACAAGGACTACCTGTGCACCGGCTTTTGCCACACCTGCTGCGACTGTTCCGACACCGGATTCCGATACGAGCTTGACAGAAATACGGGCATCTTTATTGGCATTTTTCAGGTCGTAGATCAGCTGCGCCAGATCTTCGATCGAATAAATATCATGATGCGGTGGCGGGGAGATCAGGCCGACACCCGGTGTGGAGTGACGTGTCTTTGCGATCCACGGATATACCTTGCCTGCCGGCAGATGTCCGCCTTCACCCGGCTTTGCGCCCTGTGCCATTTTGATCTGGATTTCCTTTGCACTGGTCAGATATTTACTTGTTACACCAAAACGTCCACTTGCTACCTGCTTGATCGCAGAGCATTTGTTCAGTCCGTCCGGTCCGATGGAAAGTCTTTCCAGATCCTCGCCGCCTTCACCGGTATTGGATTTACCGCCCAGGTTGTTCATAGCTATCGCCAGGCATTCATGTGCTTCCTGTGAAATGGAACCATAGGACATCGCACCTGTCTTGAAACGTTTTACAATCGAATCAACACTTTCCACTTCATCAATGGAAATACCTTTTTTCGGATAGTTGAAATCCATCAGTCCACGCAGTGTCTTGATGCTTGTTTCATCATTCACGCAGGCTGTATACTGTTTGAACATCTCATAGTCGCCACGTCTTGTTGCTTCCTGCAGCAGATGGATCGTCTTTGGATTATACAGATGTTCATCACCGCCGGAACGCATCTTATGATGGCCCGGGCTGTCAAGTGTCAGGTCAGTTGCAAGCTCCAGCGGATCAAATGCCAGAGAATGCAGCTCGTCTACCTGCTGCTCGATATCCTTTATTGTAATACCGCCGACGCGGCAGACTGTATCTGTAAAGTATTTGTTGATCACATCATAATCGATACCGATCGCTTCAAAAATCTTAGAACCCTGATAAGACTGGATCGTGGAAATACCCATCTTGGATGCGATCTTGACGATACCGCTCAGTACCGCATGGTTATAATCGTCTACTGCCGCATAGTAGTCCTTATCCAGCATATGGTTGTCGATCAGTTCCTTGATGGACTCCTGTGCCAGATACGGATTGATCGCGCAGGCACCAAAGCCTAACAGTGTCGCAAAGTGATGTACCTCTCTCGGCTCTGCACTTTCCAGAATGATCGCTACGCTTGTACGTTTCTTTGTGGTAACCAGATGCTGCTGCAGAGCAGAAACTGCAAGCAGGGATGGGATTGCCACATGGTTTTCATCCACACCTCTGTCGGACAGGATGATAATGTTGACACCGTCACGGAACGCTCTGTCCACTTCTACGAACAGTCTGTCGATTGCCTTCTCCAGACTTGTATTTTTATAATATGTGATCGGAACAGTTTCTACCTTGAAGCCTTCCGCCTTCATGCTCTTGATCTTCATCAGGTCTGTATTGGTCAGGATCGGGTTGTTGACCTGCAGCACGTTACAGTTCTTCGGTGACTCTTCGAGCAGGTTACCGTCAGTTCCGATATAAGTCGTTGTAGAAGTAACGACTTCCTCACGGATCGCATCGATCGGCGGGTTGGTTACCTGTGCAAACAGCTGTTTGAAATAGTGGAACAGCGGATGTTTTGCTTTGCTGAGTACCGGAAGCGGAGTGTCCACACCCATGGCTGCGATCGCTTCACCGCCATTTTTTGCCATCGGCAGAATGCTCTGCTTCAGCTCATCATACGTATAACCGAATGCTTTCTGCATACGCTGTCTTTCTTCATAGGTAAATTCCGGAACACGCTCATTCGGGATCTTTAAAGAATGCAGCTCTACGAGATTGGAATCCAGCCATTCTCCATACGGCTCTTTTCCTGCATAAGCATCCTTGATCTCATCATCATCAATGACACGGCCTTTTACCGTATCCACAAGGAGCATCTTGCCCGGACGAAGCCTTTCCTTCTTCACGATCTTTGTCGGATCGATCGGCAGAACACCGACCTCGGAAGAAAGGATCAGCTGATCGTCATCCGTAATAAAATATCTGGAAGGACGCAGACCGTTACGGTCAAGAACCGCACCCATCACATCACCGTCCGAAAACAGGATAGAAGCCGGTCCGTCCCATGGCTCCATCATCGTTGCATAATAATGATAGAAGTCCTTCTTTTTCTGGGACATAGTTTTATTGTTTGCCCACGGCTCAGGAATCGTGATCATGACTGCCAGTGGCAGATCCATACCACTCATGACAAGAAATTCCAGTGTATTGTCAAGCATTGCGGAATCGGAACCGGATGCATTGATCACAGGCAGGATCTTGTGAAGCTCTCCGTGCAGATGCTCGGATTCCATATTCTCTTCACGGGCAAGCATCTTATCTGCATTACCGCGGATCGTATTGATCTCGCCGTTGTGCACGATAAACCGGTTTGGATGTGCTCTTTCCCAGCTTGGGTTTGTATTTGTGGAGAAACGGGAGTGTACGATCGCGATCGCTGATTCGTAATCCTCATCCTGCAGATCCTTAAAGAAGGTACGAAGCTGTCCGACAAGGAACATACCTTTATAGACGATCGTACGGCTGCTCAAGGATACCACATAGGTCACATCTGTAGACTGTTCAAAGACACGTCTGACAATATAAAGCTTCCGGTCAAAATCAAGTCCCTTTGCCACATTATCAGGCTTCTTGATAAATGCCTGCATAATATAAGGCATGCATTCGATCGCTTTATGGCCGAGCACGGACGGATAGGTAGGAACCTCTCTCCAACCTAAAAACTCCATGCCTTCCTTTTCTACAATGATCTCAAACATCTTTTTTGCCTGATTACGCTGCAGCTCATCCTGTGGGAAGAAGAACATACCTACTCCGTATTCTCTCTCCTTACCAATAGAAAAGCCGAGGGTATTTGTGACCTTTGAGAAGAACTTGTGTGATACCTGTGTCAGGATACCCACTCCGTCTCCGGTCTTACCCTCGGCGTCTTTGCCGGCTCTGTGTTCAAGATTTTCTACAATTCTAAGTGCGTTTTCTACGGTCGCCCTGCTCTTTTGTCCTTTGATATTTACGCAGGCACCGATACCGCAGTTGTCATGCTCAAACGATGACCGGTATAACGGCGGTCGTTTGGCAGATGGTTGTGCGTCAAACATATCTGACTCCTTTCCCTGTCTGCTGCCAGTCGGTTTTCTTTTGTTAGAGAAACTATACCTCTATTTTTTTCATTTGTAAATAGTAACTTTTTGGCAAATTGTCAGATTATTTGAATATTCGTTTATTTTTGTATTATTGTTTGAATATTGTATTTATTTTTTATGATATGAGCTATTTAATATACAATTATTTTGCATATCCTCCCAGTTTTCTTTCCGGTTTTACAGATTCAGTCCATATTTCTTTGAAAATAATTGTTCCGGTTCTTCCTTTTGCAAAAAACATTATCTTGCCTGCCTGTAAAATTCCCGGTACAAAAGCAGGCTGACTGTCGTTGTAATGATCTCCGTGCAGGGGAAGGTCAGCCAGAACCAGTCAAGCCCCAGACGGGAAAAAGCATAGCCAAGCGGTACAAATAAGCACACCGTACGAAGCACCGTCAGAAAGGAACTCTGAAAAAACGAACCGACTGCCTGAAAGAAAACCGGGAATGTCAGTGAGCTGACAAGCGGCAGAAAGGCCAGCCCGATAATGTGAAATGCATGAATACCGATCCTGATCACTTCCTCATCTCTCGAAAAGACCCGCAGCATCGGCCCCGGGATCGTTTCAAAACAGAGCACACCTGTCACCAGCATAAAGCCCATGCCAAATAAAAGAGCTTCCATAACAGTTTTATGACACCTGTTCCAGTCTCCTGCGCCATAGTTATAGCTGATAACAGGCACAATACAGGTCTGCATCGCACCAAGTGGGATAAAGAAGATCGTCTGCCACTTGTAATACAGTCCCAACGTTGTCACTGCCTGATCGGAGAAGCCCTTTAAGATCATGTTCAGACCGAAAATGTAAAACGTATAAGCAGACTGCATCAGTATATTCGGAAAGCCCAGATAATAAATACGTTTGATATAATTTTTCCACGTAGAAACCGCAGGCACTTTCCGATAGCCCTTCGGCATGACAATGAGAGCTGCTGCGATCTGTCCTGCCACGGTCGCAACCGCCGCTCCCGCAATACCCATTTTGGGCACAAAACCAAGCCCGAAGATCAGCACCGGATCCAGCATGATATTGACAACCGCTCCTGCAATCTGTGCCACCATCGGCAGACGCATATCTCCCTCTGCCTGCAAAACCTTTGTCCAGCCGCTTTCCAGAAAAAGCCCTATGCTGCACACACAGACGATCCGCCCGTATACAATGACTTCCCGGATGACATCGGATGATTTTGTAGAAACCCTTGCATAAGCAGGCATGAAAAAAAAGCAGAGCAGAGCAAACGCGATCCATGACAAAACGGCAAGCGGCATTGCAAGCCCCGCACTCTCCTGACTTTCTTCTTCTCTTCCCAAGCCGCTGAAATGTGCCATCAGCGTATTGATCCCGACACCTGTCCCTACTGCCAGTGCGATCATCAACAGCTGCAACGGATATACGATAGACAGCGCAGTCAGTCCGCTCTCCGAATTACGTCCTACAAAAAAACTATCCACAATGTTATACAGTGCCTGGATCAGCTGTGCCAGCATAACGGGCGGTGCAAGCCGGAATAATATCTTTGCGATCGGATCCTTGCCAAAATCAACCGTTTTTTCTTTCATCTTTCCCTAAGCCTCTCTTAGCGTTTCTCTTTCTTCAAGCATCTTTATCGACTTCTTCATACAAAGAATACAAGTTGGTACAATATAGATACATGCTGACACCCATGCAGTCTGATCTGCAAAACAGATGGCTGTATAACCATAAGTACCTACGAATCCCAGGCTGACTACGGTTCTGGCGATCATTTCCGTGACACCGGAGAATACCGCTCTGCCCGAATAACCCAGTCCCTGTGTGACCATTCTCGCCACATTTAAAATTCCAAGACTCCAATAGAAGTATCCCATACAACGCAGATATTTGGCAGAAGCATCCAACACTTCCACTGCATCTTTCTTGATAAAGATCATAGAAAGCGGTCTTCCTAAAAAGACCAGAATCACACCTGCAAACAATCCATACAAAACTGCGACACTGATTCCTTCCCAGAATCCTTTTTTAATCCGGTCAGCCTTTCCAGCTCCCAGATTCTGGCTGCAAAATACAGAAGCTGCTGTACCGAATGCATCAAACGGGCACATGGTAAATTGTTTGATCCGCATACCTGCTGTAAAACCCGATACACAAATACTGCCCAGTCCATTGTTGGCAGACTGCATCACCATACTGCCGATCGCCGTGATGGAAAACTGGAATCCTGTCGGCAGTCCCATTTTTAAAAGCTCCGCACTTGTATTCCTCTGCATGATCCGATTTTCCTTTTCCAGCCATAAAAGCGGCATTTTTTTCTTAATAAAAAGCAGACATAGTACCGCACTGACAGCCTGCGCCGTTACAGTTGCAATAGCTGCCCCCATACATCCCCAGTGTAAAACTATAATGCAGAACAAATCCAGAAAAATATTCAATCCTGCTGAAAAAGCCAGAAACAGAAAAGGTGTTCTGCTGTCTCCGACCGAACGCAGGATACTGGATAGATAATTATACATCAGCGTAAACGGGATACCCAGAAATATAACGATCAGGTATCTGTATGCATCCGCATAAATATCAGACGGTACTGACAAAATATGTAAAATACTATTACATAAAAGGGAGCAGGTAATTGTCAGAATGACTGCGATCAACGCTGTCAGAGCTGCACCGTTAAATACGCAGTCCCGCATCTTTTTCTGATCCCCTGCGCCAAAATATTTCGCAATGGGAACGCCAAATCCCGCACAGCTTCCCATACAAAAACCAAGCACAAGGAACTGTACACTGCTGCTGGCTCCTACGCCGGCAAGTGCCTGCGCACCAAGTGTCTGCCCAACAATTGCTGCATCTATAATATTGTATGTCTGCTGCAAGAGATTCCCTGCCAGAAGCGGCATTGCAAAGCGCAGCATTAATTTCAGAGGGCTTCCCTCTACCATGGATGTTGACATAAGCTACCTTCTTTCCTCCTAGTATTATAACGATCCCGTTTTATTAGTCAAGATACCGCCAGATGATGCATGACATTAGGTGGAACCTCGCTCCTGCAAAATCTGCTTCGCAGATGAGCGAGGCTGCATCATGCATCTTTGATGCATGACATTATGTGGAACCTCGCTCTTGCAAAATCTGCTTCGCAGATGAGCGAGGCTGCATCATGCATCATTGATGCATGACATTATGTGGAACCTCGCTCTTGCAAAATCTGCTTCGCAGATGAGCGAGGCTACATCATGCATCTTTGATGCATGACATTATAAAAAAGGAAGCCACTGGGGCTTCCTTCCGTTTCATATTTTATATGTTCTACAGATCCAGCTTTTTTCGAATGATCGTCTCAAGCAGCTCAGCCGTTCCGCTTGTCCCAAGCAGTCCGCTGTTTATCATGATATCCTGATGATTTTCATCATTTGGCAGATATCCTGCATATCTGCTATGGTAAGATTCCCGTGCCTGATCCACTTCCTTGATCATCTTCCTTGCCTCCCGGGGATCCATACGCAGTACATCTACACAGTTTTTCAAACGCTGCTCCTCACTTGCATAAATATAGATCCGGATACAATTTTTATGCTCTTTCAGGACGGCATCTGCACATCTGCCCACAATAATACAATCCTCTCTGTCGGCAATATCCTGAATAATATTCTTCTGAATATCGAAAATGTGATCCTGTACCATTCTTGTCTCGGATAAAATAGGGAATTTCATCTTCCAAAAGCTGTTAGAAGCACTTTCTTCATTATCACTGATTTCAGCAATACTAAGATTGGTCTTTTTCGCAACACCCTCTACAATATCTCTGTCATAATAATGAATTCCAAGTCTTTCTGATAGTTCCTTTGCAATCGGTCTTCCCAGACTGCCAAACTGCCTTGTTATCGTTATTGCATAGTGACTCATACTGATACAACCACCTTTCTGCATTGCATTCAATGCGCTTTTTTTCATTTTAGCATGCTGCAAAACGGTGTCAATTGTACAGGATACAAAGGAATCTGACTTTTTTTATACCATTTTCCATAGGCATCTACGCCCTTTGTTGTTCCTTCCTGATATACCAGTAGGTCAAGAGCAGAGAAAGCCCCAGCATCAGGAGCATACAGAACATGGTCTTAGTGCCTCCCGCAAAAAAACCAAGCTTGGAACAGGTATAGACAACTGCATTGGCACTGATATGGAACAGGATCGGTGCGCTGATCCTTCCGTAGCTTTCATACACAAGTGCCATGGCAAGTCCCATCAGGGATGCGTATAGGATCTGTACCGGATTTCCGTGATAACAGCCGAATACAAGTCCGCTCAGCAGCATGGCAAGGACACGCGGGAAGTACTTTTTGATCCGGTTATAGATCACACCGCGGAATAAAAGCTCCTCCGTGCAGGGCATCACAAGTCCATATACAAGAAGTCCCAGTGGAAGGGAAATGCCATATTGTGCACCTGCAACTTTCTGATAAGAAGCAGAATTTTGTGCCAGCTGCAGCAGAGAAATAAACAAATTCAAAAACAGTGCCAGACTGATCCCATAGCACGCGATCAGCCCCCATTCCCGGATAAGGCGTTTCTTTTTCCTTCTTGTCACAACCTCTGCACAGTCCGGTATGCGGCTCTTCTGATAGCATCTGACCACATACGGCCATGTCGCCAAAGCTGCTGCCACGTTCAGCCATGCACTGCATACCGCCGATACTTCCCCGGACTTTGCCAGCACATAATATAGAATATTATAAACAGCAAGCTGGATCAGCCAGTAAGCGGCAAGTGGCGCAAGGATCTCCAGTGTCTTTTTCAGAGAGCTCATATCCGCATACTTCTGATATGGCTTTTTCCCGGTGATCAGGCTGGCAACTGCCTGCGGATCTTCTGCCAGATAAGTTGCTCCCGCCTTTGTCAGTTCGCCGTCATTTGCATAGCCGTAGGTAACTCCTACACTGTCTACGCCGAAATGCCGGGCACCTTCAATATCAAATTTACGATCACCGATCATCAGTACCTTCTTTTCGCTGTAGGCTCTTCCCACCCTCTTTTTGAGCTGGGCAAAGGTTTCTTCCATGACTTCGATCTTTGTCGTTCTCGTTCCGTCCTTCAGGCTTCCGACAATGATGCTGAAATACTGCTCGATCTCAAACATCTGTAATACCCGGTGAACAGATACCTCCGGCTTACTGGATGCGATTGCCAGAAGACAACCATTATCCTTAAGCTCCTGCAGCATTTCCTTCACGCCCGGATAAATCTTGTTTTCCGTGATCCCGACTGTTTCAAATCGTTCCCGGAAGGTGCGTACCGCCTTTTCGGTGTCTGCCTCATTCATTCCGTAAAATTCCCGGAAGCTGTCTGAAAGCGGCGGTCCGATAAACGGCTCCAGCTTGTCCAGATTTTTTTCTTCTATTCCGAAAGACTGGAGGGCATACTGGGCTGACTTGGTGATGCCTTCTTTAGAATCGGTTAATGTGCCATCCAGATCAAATAAAATATATTGATACATCATTTTCCTCACTTGTTTCACAGGTTTGTTGCTCTCGAATCCGTGCTTCCGCACTCCTCATCCTGCTTCCGCAGGATATTCGTTCGCAGCCGCTTGTTTTTCCTTTGCGCTCTACATTATACGCGTAAACTTCCTCTTGACGCAACCGGAAAATGTCGTTATAGTTGTTGTGTAAAAATTAAACAAGCGCTAGGGGAGCAACTGCTGAGATTGACCTATGGTCTAACCCTCAATACCTGATCCGGATAATGCCGGCGAAGGGAAGCCGAAAATACACAGCCATGGCTGTGTCCTTTTTCTGTTTCATTCTCCCCTCCTGCACACAAAGGAGGATTTTTTTATGTCTACATTTATCACCCGTGAGGACGGTTACTTCGCCCTTACCAAACCGGGCTATATCGCCCTTGTCATCCTGATGCTCATCATCATGTTCCTGACTGCTTTTATCGTGGATAAAAAGCAGAATGCCAAGAAGTTCCAGGCAAAGCAGCTTGCATTTGCAGGTATCGCCCTGGCACTGGCTTTCATCACCTCTTATATCAAATATGAGCTTCCGATGGGCGGTTCCCTTACTTTATTCAGTATGTTTTTCATCTGCTATATCGGTTATCTGTATGGCATCAAGGTTGGTCTGATCACAGCCTTTGCTTACAGTATCCTGCAGTTTATCCAGTCAGGCGGCAGCTACTTCCTGTCTCCTTTCCAGACCTGCTGTGATTATTTCTTTGCGTTCACCGCACTTGGTCTTGCAGGTCTCTGGTACGGCAAAAAGCACGGCCTGACGATCGGTTATATCGTCGGTGTGCTTGTCCGCGGTCTGTTCCATACGATCGGCGGTTATATTTACTGGATGGATTATATGCCGGAATCTTTCCCAAAATCATTGTCAGCGATCTACCCTATCGTTTATAATTATTCTTATGTACTGGCAGAAATGATCATCACACTGATCGTCATTAACCTGCCTCCTGTAAAAAAAGCCATCGATAAGGTAAGTGATATGGCACATTCCTGATGCCGGTTCTTCCTTATCCATTTGGTATGAAGCGCTGTATCCCGTCGATACAGCAGGAAAGGAAGAATGCCTATGATCACAATCAGTCTTTGCATGATCGTCAAAAACGAAGAAGAAGTACTTGACCGCTGTCTTTCCTCCATCGCAGATCTGATGGACGAGATCATTATTGTCGATACCGGTTCCACAGACCGCACGAAGGAGATTGCGCGGCGTTACACATCAAAGATCTACGATTTCACATGGACAGGCAATTTTGCCGATGCCCGGAACTATTCCTTTTCCAAGGCATCTGCCCAGTATATTTACTGTGCAGATGCGGATGAGGTGCTGGATGCGGAAAATCACGCCAAATTCCGGCTTCTGAAAAAAGGACTTCTGCCGGAGATCGACATCGTGCAGATGTACTATTGTAATCAGCTTTCCTATAATACGATCTATAATTACGATAAAGAATACCGCCCCAAGCTGTATAAGCGGCTGCGTACCTTTACCTGGGTCAATCCGATCCACGAGACAGTACAGATCCAGCCCGTCATCTATGACAGTGACATAGAGATCGGACATTTTCCGACCTCTTCCCATGCTTCCCGCGATATTCAGGCATTTGAAAAAATGTATACGGATGGGCTGAGAATCCCTGCTTCGCTCCATACGCTTTATGCCAAGGAGCTTCTGATCGCCGGGCAGTACAGCGAACTGATGCACGCCATTCCGGTTTTTACCGATACGCTGCAGGACAATACGCGCAGTCTGGATGAATGGATGGAAGCCTGCTGCGTTCTGACAAGAGCTTACCGGGAGAAAAACGATATTCCGTCATTTTTCAAATATGCCATGAAGGCAGTAACCTTTGAAGGAGACGGCTGTGCAGAGGTCTGCTATGAGATCGGCTGCTATTATCTGTCAGTCTCCGATCCGCAGGAAGCATCGATCTGGCTTTCCGCCGCACTTTCCGCTCCCTGTATTCTACAACTTGAGGTACACAAAAGGGCGGAATCGGCTCTGCAAAAATGTCAGGGAAAACTTTCTGAATAAAATGTGTCATCGCACAAAAATACCCCCTTTCGTCAGACTTATTTTGTACGGCAAAAGGGGGTTTCTTTATGATATGCGGGATGCTTCTTCCAGCTTAGAGAACGAATACAGTATTTTTTCTTTCACAGGTTTCCCGGACAGGCGCGCTACCGCCTGTCCGTAATAATCAAGCTGTGTCTCATATCTGTTCCAGAGCTCTTCCATGCTCTGTACCCTGTCTGTTTTATAATCGAGGATCACAATACCGTCCGCTTCCTCAAAGTAAACGTCGATGATTCCCTGCACCAGTACCTTTTCCGAAGCCGGAAAGCCTTCCTGTACTTCGTCTGCCGCTACGGAAAGCACAAATGGCTGTTCTTTAAACAGCAGTCCTTTTTCCTGCGCCGCCGCCATTCTGCCTGCCACATCGGACTGCAGAAACGCATCGATCTTCCGGATATCGATCAGGCTGCCATATTCTTCACTCATTCTGCCCTGTGCCACAAAAGATGCTATGTCCTGCTGCAGCGCTTTTTTTCTTTCTGCCGCACTATCATAGTTCCGATAAGCCGCAATATCCAAAAGCTCCAGCAGTCTGTGGAACGCGCTTCCCCGTGCAGTTCCGCCACTCTTTTCTTCCTCACGCATAAATGCCGGAAGATATGGCTTTGTCACATCTTCTGTCTCAAACATCTGATGGACTTCCTCATCCATTGCCGCGATCTTCAATTCCGACACACTTGTCTTTGTGTAAAGTCCCTGCAGACCCACATGTGGATATACATAAGAAAACCGCTCCTGCAGGCTCTCATACTGCGGATCTTCTGTCCCCTGCTCCAAAAGCTCCAGCGCTTCCTTTCTTCCGAGCTGCGCCGCCTGTGCTGCCAGATTTTGATACCGGAGATTTTCTTCCCGGACGATCCGAAGTCCGATATGCTCCGCATGCTTTGTCCGGGCAAGCAGAATATCATCCAGAAAACAGCCCACACTGCTTCTTTCATAATCGGATACGGCGGTATCTTCTCCCTGCAGATACGCATATTCTAACAGGCGCTCCTCTGCTTTTTTCGTCGCTGCCGTCAGATACAGCCGCTGCTTTGCTCTGGTCATTGCCACGTATAATACGCGTGTCTCTTCTCCCAGACTGTCCCGTTTCAGTTTTTCCGCCAGCATCTGCTTGTGCAGTGTCTTCCCGGTTACCTGCCGCTTACTGTCAATATAGTTCATGGCAATGCCCCAGTCCGCATCCATCAGCACCTGCTTTGTCGTATCCCGCAGATTAAATTTACGATCCAGTCCCGCCACAAAGCAGACCGGAAATTCCAGTCCTTTACTTTTATGGATCGTCATGATCCTGACAACATCCGCCTGCTCGGAAAGGAGAGACGATTCTCCAAAATCCACGTCATATTTCTGCAGCTGCTGCATATAGCGGATAAACTGAAACAGCCCATGATAGCTGGTTGCTTCAAATTCCACCGTCTTTTCCAGCAGCATTTCCAGATTGGCACGTCTCTGCTCCCCGCCCGGAAGTGCTGTCATATATTCGATATAATGAAAACGACGCATCACTGCCTGCGCAAACTCAGGCATAGTATCCGTCACTGCCTGCTCCCTGAGCTCTGTCAGCATCTGCAGTGCTTTTTGTATCTTTTCAGCCAGCACCGGATCTTCTGCCTGCTCCGGATCTTCTGCCAGAAGCACATATTCCCGGAAGCTTTCGTACAGGCTTCTGCCACGCGTCGTCTTTGCCCGCATCATTGCCAGTTCATCTTCCGTAAATCCCATGAAAAGAGAAGTTGCCACACTGCAGAACGGAATATCCTCATATGGATTGTTGCACACCCGCAGAAAATCCATGAACAGACTGACCTCCATCGCGGAAAAATACCCTGTTTTCGAGGTAACGTGCACAGGGATCCCTTCCTCTGTCAGCACTGCCTGCAGCTGCTCGATCGCACTTGCGCCGCCGCGCACCAAAATCACGATATCCCGGTAAGACAGCGTATGCATCTGTCCGGTTTTGACATCCTCGATCTGCTCCCTGCCCACAAGCGCACGGATCTGTTCTGCGATCATATAGGCTTCGCCTTCGCGGGCTGTGAGCGTATCTTCTTCCTGACTTTCATACAATAGCAGCTCCGTGCTGCCCGGCTGCATGGAAAGTCCCGGATATAACCGGGCATCCGCATCATATGCGATCCCGCCGATCTCAGGCTCCATGATCACAGAAAATACGTCGTTGACACTCTCTAAGATTTCTGCACAGGAACGGAAATTCTTCTTCAGCGTGATGAGGCAGCTTTCTTCCTCTCCGCTCTGATAGCTTCTGTATTTTTCCATGAAGATCTCCGGTCTGGCAAGGCGGAATTTGTAAATACTCTGCTTCATATCACCCACCATGAAACGGTCAGGCTTTTCCCCCTTCCGGGAAACGCTCGAAAGCAGAAGCTCCTGTACCATATTGGAATCCTGATATTCGTCGATCATGACTTCTTCATAAAATGCCTGATAGCTCTTTGCCGTTTCTGTCAGCTCATCGTCTCTGATCAGAACGGATAATGCTGCGTGCTCCGCGTCGGAAAAATCCAGTATATTTTTCTCCTTCTTTGCCTGCGCAAGTGCCTCTCTGTATACAAGTGTCAGATCAAGCAGCGCCACGGAAAGGGCTGCTGCCTGCTGCTCCCTCTCCAGCATAATATCTGCCGGATCCGAAAAGTACACCGCAAGCTTTGCAAGCAGTGTCTTGTAGGAATCGCGCAGATTTTTTGCCTGCTGCCTTTCTGCTTCCCCGACACTTTCATCCTTTTTCCGGGAAAGCATACTCCATTTCACTTTGCTGATCCGCTCTCCCAGTGCATACAGATCTTCTATCCCCGCAATGTGTCTGCTCTGCGCAAGACAATCCTGCAGGAAAGCTTCATCCTGTTCCAGACATTCCGCATACATATAAGGCCCCGCCGGCTTTTCACATATCTTCTGTGCTGCCCCTGCAAGAGAAACAGCCGCCTGCAATGTCTTTTCCAGCCGTTGCAACAAATACTGCATCCACTGCGTCTGCCAGAGCGTATCCGCCGTTATATGTTCCAGTTCTTTTCTACAGTGTAAGAGCCACTCCTCCGGCCATGGATGGCTGTCCGCATAACGATACAGTTCATCCACCAGTGCTTCCAGCCTGCCATCCTTTGCATCCGGGCTGAGCGCATCCGCAAGCTCCAAAAAAGAAGGCTCCGCTTTGTTATATGCCTCTTCCAGCACCGCCTGCATCACGTCCTTTTCCAGCAGCCGGATCTCTCCCGGATCTCCGATCCGGAATGACGGATCCAGATCGATCTCATGAAAGTGGTTGCGCAGCAGGAACATACAGTAGCTGTCGATCGTCGTGATCTGCGCATTATGGATCAGTGCTGCCTGCCTTTGCAGATTTTCATCCTCCGGGTGCTCTGTCTGTGCCTGCAATAAGGCTGCATGGATCCTTTCGCGCATTTCCGCTGCTGCTGCACTCGTAAAGGTCACAATGAGCAGCCTGTCGATATCGATCGGATCCTTTCCCGTGATCCGTGACAGGATACGCTGTACCAGAACCGCTGTCTTGCCGCTTCCCGCCGCAGCGGATACCAGTATATTTTTATTTCTCGTCTCGATGACCTTCTTCTGATCCTCCGTAAACTGCACGTTCCATCGCCTCCTTTCTTTCCTCGTCTGTGAGCGACGTAAGCTCCTGCAGACGATAGCCGTCTATTCTTTCATCCATCCGGCAGACTTCCCGGTATTCACAAAAATCACAGCTTGTATGATTTCCTGTTTTCAACGGTGTTACCGCGATCTCTCCTTCTGCCATCTGCTGCATCATCTGTTCCGCCTTTTTCTGCGTGTAGGAAAGCAAAAGCCCCAGATCTTCCTGTGAAATCACCTGCGAAGCCGCCTTAAAGCTGCCATCCTTTTTTCTGCCGACACGCATGACATCCGAATCCGTCGTAAAGCCCTGATCCAGCATGGTAAGGACACAATCCTCTCCCAGAAGCAGCCCATCCGGCTTCATCTGCTTGCGGATCTCTGCTTCGATCTCCTCTTCTGCCTTTGTACCTTCTATTTCAATGATCGGCTTCTGCAGTCTGTAATACAGCATTGCCGCCGGTATAATAGTTGTCTGTGGGTAACGTTCCTGCAAAAATGAAACCGCCGCATTCATATAAACAGGGAGCTGCATGGACAGCCCATAATATACATCATCCAGTGAAAACTCTTTCCTGCCCGATTTATAATCCATAACCTTCAGATAGATCTCATCGTTTTCCCTGCGGATGTCGATCCGGTCGATCTTGCCGACCAGCGGGAAAGCACCCTTCATACGGAATTTCTGCTCAAAATAAGCCGGCTCAAAGCTGCCCTTCTGCATCTGATACTGCATTGTCCTGACACTACGCAGCAAAAGCCTGTGCATCTGCCGGATTCTTCTTTCGTTTCTGGCACTGCTGTACAGGATCGTTTCACCATATTCCTTCGTGAGTACGGAAAATGCATCCCAGAGCCGCTGTTCCATTTCTTCTTCGCTCAGCGTCCGAAGCGAAATGCCATCCTCTTTCAGGCTCCGTTCAAACAGCTCCAGCACGCCATGATACACACTGCCAAAGTCCACCGCCTCAAAGGTATATTCCGCTCTTGGCATCAGCTCCAGTCCATAGCGCAGGAAATGCGCATAGGCACAGGAAGCAAAAAGCTCCAGTCTGCTGACACTGCCCTGATTCCGCTCCGCATACAGGCTGTCTGCCGCCTGTCTGGACAGCTTGCCCGGCTCATATCGGTAAAAAGCTGCTTCCCGGATCTTTTCCGCATCCGGTGTATCATACACCTTCTGCAGGACACGCAGCTTAGGAAGTGCTGTCTTTTCCAGACTGCCTTCCCTGTATTTGCGCAGTAGTCCTGCAAAATCGTCCAGTCCGTCCTCTGCACTTTCCACTTCTGCAAGAAATCCTTCGTTTTCCTCTGTTTCCGTCTGTACATGCAGCTTTGGAAACAGCCCTGTCATGACGCGGATCAGATAGGAAGGCAGTCTTGTCTTTCCGGCGCTGTCCACCTTGGCATAGGACAAAAAGAGATATTCCGCCGGCTTTGTCATATTCTGATACAGGTAAAGCTGCTGTTCAAACAGCTTCTGCCGCGGGGAAGGTGCCAGTTCTCTGCCGCTCTCGATCAGATATTCCCGTTCCATATCCGATAGCAGGCCACCATTGCCGCCACGCGCAGGGATCACCCCGTCGTTAACACCAAGGAAAAACAATGCTTTGATCTTTTTTAAACGGGTCCGTTCCATATCGCCTACCACAACCTGATCGACATTTTGCGGGATCGTTCCGATCTGGATCTCCGAAACACCCGCCTCAAAAATCTGGATAAATTCGTCCAGGGAAAGCGGATCTTCTCCGATCAGTCCGTAGATCTGGTCAAGCAGATCCATCAGCGCCGGATAGATCTTTTCAAATTCCTTTGCTTTGACAAGATCTCCCGTCTCTGTAAACTTTTCCGCCAACTCCCGGCACTTTTTCTGCAGGCTGTTTTTCTCACACAGGCTGTATACCTGCATCGTATATTCCTTTGCTGTTTTGCAACGGACAAGCAGTGGTGCGATCTCCTCCATCAGCTTCTCGCGCAGAGCATTCATCTCGCCTGCTTCCTCTCCACGTGCAAATAGCTGTCCATACTGCTTTCTGCCGTGGATTCCCATTTTCATCACATACAGATCCAGCCTGTCGATCTCATCCATCGTCAAAGCCGTCATACCTGTCCGCAGGAAACGGAACACACTTTCATAGGAAAAGTTATCCCGCACAAGCTGCAGGGCACCTTTGACATATTCTACCGCCGGCTGGTGCAACACACTCCGGTTCTGGTCTAAAAACAGCGGGATTTTGTAACGCAGAAACTCCTTCTCCACAATGCTTGCATATCCACTCAGATCACCGGTCACAACTGCAATATCCCGATAGCAATACCCCTGTTTTCTGACAAGTCTTTTGATATGGATACACATCTGCTGTACTTCGCTGACAAGCGTTTCTGCCTCCTCGATCCGGATCATCTGCGTTTCCTTCGGATAAAATGCCTTATCATAGCGGAACAGATGCGCCTCCAAAAATGCCAGCTCCGGGTTATGCAAATACCTGTTGACCGGCTTCTTTGTCAGATAAATATTCTGTCTTACCGTAATATCTTCCTTCCGGGCAAGCCCTGACAGCTTATGGTACGTCCCTGCGGAAAGCCCGAACAGATGCTGCTTTGTCCGGTGCAGATCCGCCCCGCTGTCCGCATCCAGCGTAATGATCACTTCCTGCGCCACATGCATGAGTTCTAAAATGACCCGGTTCTGGATCGGCGTAAATCCGGTAAATCCGTCAAATACCAGCACCGCATTTCGCAGGATATGAGACTGCGGAATCATATGGCACAGCTCATCAAGTGCTTCTTCCGTTACAATATATTTCTCCTGAATATACTTCTGAAAGCCTTCATACAAAAGCTTCAGATCACGCAGCTTATAAGGAAGAAGCCCTCTGCCCTTTGCTGCATCTGCCATGTCCTCCAGCTCATCCGGGGAGATATCATACTGATAAAATTCCGACAGCATGGACTTGACCTCATGGATATAGCCCGGCCGCTTCAGTTTCTTTTGAAACAGTACAAGCTCCTCTTCCACATCCGCTGCCACCTTACGGAGCACAAGGTTTTTCCCCGTATCATCCAGCATCACACGTTCTTTCTGTCCCACTTCGTCCGCGATCCGGTGGATCAGTCTGGAAAAGCTCAGTACATCGATATTCATAATGCCGCCACGCGGATGCATCTCACAGATTTCTTTTTGTGTGTACATCGTAAACTGATCCGGTACCATCAGAAAGAAATGCTTTGCCATATCCTGCTGTGACTGTTCTATGACCTTTTGAAAAACCAGCGTGCTCTTTCCACTGCCGGAGCCGCCAAATACAAATTGTAATCCCATGTTCTGTCCTCATGTCTGAAAGTTCTGATCTACTTTTCGTCTCTTTATCCAGTGTACCATTTTTAAGAGCGGTTTGTCACATTTTCTCTCTTTTTCCAAATCATTTTCAACGAGTGCTTTTCTATGGGCGTATTGACATTTTCACACACGCTTTATAAGATAATGCATGAAATCTATATATACTGTTTCGTTTACTATTTCATTGATATAACATCGGAGGCACTATGGCAGAAAACAGACCTGCAGAAGAAGCATTTGAAAAGTTGATCGGTAAGCAGCCGCTGACTGACGAAGAGTTAGCCGCGCTGCTTAATGCGGCAGACTATGACGACCGCCTTTTTGCAGAAGCGGATCTTGTCCGCAGACAGATGTACGGAGATACTGTTTTTGTGCGCGGTCTGATCGAGTTTACCAATTACTGCAAAAATGACTGCTACTATTGCGGTATCCGGTCCGGAAACAGTCATGCTGACCGCTACCGGCTGACAGAAGAAGAAATCCTCTCCTGCTGCAGAGAAGGCTATGCACTCGGCTTTCGTACCTTTGTCCTGCAGGGCGGGGAAGATCTTTATTTTACAACAGAACGGATCTGCTCTCTTGTGGCAGCGATCCATGCGGCATTTCCCGACTGTGCTATTACACTCTCCATCGGCGAAAAGACAAGAGAAGACTATCAGGCCTATTTTGATGCAGGTGCAAGGCGGTATCTGCTGCGCCACGAAACAGCAGATCCGGCGCACTATGAAAAGCTGCATCCCGCTTCCATGTCACTTGCCAACCGCAAACGCTGTCTGTATGATCTGAAGGAGATCGGCTATCAGGTCGGTGCAGGCTTTATGGTAGGTTCCCCTTACCAGACGACCGCACAGCTTATCTGCGACATCCGCTTTTTGCAGGCACTTTCTCCGGATATGATCGGTATCGGACCTTATATTTCCCACGCCCAGACACCTTTTGCCGGTCAGCCAAACGGTTCGCTTGCGCTTACCTTACGGCTGCTTGCCATTTTACGGCTTCTGTTCCCTTATGTACTGCTCCCCGCCACGACCGCACTCGGTACGATCGCACCAAACGGCAGAGAACTCGGACTGAAAGCCGGAGCTAACGTAGTCATGCCCAATCTGTCACCTGTCCGTGTCAGGAAAAAGTATGAACTGTATGAAAACAAAATCTGCACCGGCGAAGAAAGCGCACAGTGCAGAACATGTTTAGAGCAGCGTGTCAAAGCTGCCGGCTATCATATTGTAACGGACATCGGTGATGTCAGACGTTAGACAAACACTCTTTTGATGCTGTCATAATGCAGGAACTTGCCCTCTTTTCCAAGTGCGGCGATTTCCTGCGCAGTTGCCAGCTTATAACCGTCTGTTTCCGCTTCCTGCAGCTTCAGATCCGTTTCCGCGAAATCCAGTGTGAAGCAGTAAACATCTACAAAATAGTTGTCCCCTTCTCCCGGATTTTCTCTTTTATAAGTAAACACATAACCGCCATCGGCATTTGCCACATCAAGTCCTGTCTCTTCCAGTACTTCACGACGTACCGCATCTTTAGAATCCTCACCAGCCTGCGCAGCACCGCCGGATACTTCCCAGCAGCCCGGTGCCCATGCCTTTGTCATGACACGTTTTGTAATGAGGAATTTCCCATCCGTTCTTTTCACCACGCCAAGCACGGTCAGATGATATTCCCCGTCCTGCAGGATCCAGTCGTTCCGCTTCATCGTACGACCGGTTCTTTCTTTATTTGCATCATAAATATCCCAAAATTCCATAATTTCCTCCTTCTTACAGAAGCGGTGCAAACAGACGCAGGAAGTACTGTCCCAGTCTCTTGAGCGGAGATCTTGCAGTGTGGTAATTGTTTCCTACCTCGGTTGATACCGCAAATACTTCTTCAAAATCCTCCCGGATGTCTTTGATCGCCGGTACATCATATAAATACACACCGTTTTCAAAATGGAAATACAGACTTCTATAGTCCAAATTGATCGTTCCCACTGTCGCGATCTTCCCATCACAGATACACTGCTTGGCATGACAGAAGCCCGGCGTATATTCATAAATACGCACGCCATCCCGGATCAGACCCGCATAATAAGAACGCGTCAGCCTGTATACCAGCTTCTTATCCGGAATACCCGGTGTGACGATCCGCACATCGATACCGCGTTTGGCTGCCAGCCCGAGCTCGCGCTTCATTTCATCACTGATGATCAGATACGGTGTGATAAAATATACATATTCCGTTGCGCCCTTGATAATGTTCATGTAAACATTTTCACCTACGCGCTCCCTATCCAATGGGCTGTCCGCATATGGCTGTACATAACCGCCGCCCTTTGCTTCAAAAACACCGTCCGGCAGATACTTTTCATACTCTGTATCCGTATCCCGGATGGCATTCCACATTTCCATAAAGATCAGCGTCAGACTTCTGACCGCTTCTCCCTCCAGACGAACGCCGGAATCCTTCCATACACCGTACGGATGTGTAATGTTAAAATACTCATTTGCCAGATTATAGCCGCCCGTAAAACCGACTCTGCCATCAATGACCGTGATCTTACGGTGATCTCTGTTATTCATAAAAATATTCAGAACAGGCATCATCGGATTGAAGATCCTGCAGTCAATGCCATGCGTCTTCATCTGCTTGACAAATTCCGGACTGATAAAACCGACACTGCCCACATCATCATACACGATGCGGACCTCCACGCCTTCCTTTGCCTTTGCAAACAATACCGCTTTCATTTCCGCAAATGCCTCTCTGTCCTCTATGGCATGGTATTCCATAAAGATGAACTTCTGCGCCTTCTTCATCTCTTCAATCTGCGCATGAAATCCATCAGCTGCTTCTTTATAAAAAACAACATCTGTATTCTCATACAGCGGATAGCCTACCTTATGCCCGATGTAATAGCACTGATGATAAGCAGTCACATCCTGCTCTTTCAATTTCTCCATGACCGGATCATCTTTTCGCAGATACACACGGAGCCTTTCCCATGTAGCATGAAAACGCTTCCGCATTCCTTTTGTGGCACTGGAATGACCGCAGAACAGATACAGGCAGACACCCATGATAGGGAATAGCAGGATCAGCATGATCCACGGCATTTTCATGCCCGCATTCATTTCTCTTCCGTAAATATGCAGCACCAATATAAATGACAACACGCTTGTTCCCAGTGAGATCCAGGTGGAATATGCATTTAACCGGACCAGAAGATACAGAATCCATAAAACCTGTACCAGCACTGACAAAGCTGCAAAGATCAGCCTGCTGACACTGTTTTTTACCGCGCCTTTTGTTTCAGCTCTCATTTGTATATATCACCTACCTCGTACCATCATAACAAAATCCTGCGGAAAAATCTACCTATTTCCGTTCAGACAGCCAGCCGGCATTTTCATTCACGTAACCAGCCGGATCACCTGCCAGCTCTGTCAGTTACCCGCCTGTTTCCTAAAAAATAGTTGACATTATGGTACAATCTCCATATAATTACTTTCGGTAATTACCTTGGGTAATTATCATGCAATAACTAGAAAGGACATGTAAAATGGAAATAGCAACTATAAAAGCCGTGCTGGATGCCTGCTATCAGGCGCAGCGGATCCGCGCCATGCTTCCCACGCTTCCCGATGGCATTACCCCCTCCTACATTCATTTCTTTGATCTGATCGAAACAATAGAGCAAAAGGGCATGCGCGTAAAAGTATCCGATATCAGCGACAGACTGGGCATTCCGCGCCCCGGCGTAACACGGACTGTTAAGGAAATGGAAGCAAAAGGCTATCTGCAGAAGGTTTCTTCTGCGCAGGATAAGCGTGTGACCTATCTTTCCATGACGGAAGCCGGAAAAGCACTTTCCCGGAAATATAACGAAGAATTTTTCAGTCAGCTTGCACCATTGCTTTTGGATATCACGGAAGAGGATGCAGACTGCACAATCCGCACGATTACAAAAATGTATGACATAATGTCTGAAAGGAGGATTTCTCTTACATGAATGATAAAACTGATTTTACACAGGGAAGCATTCTCAAAAAACTGGCACTGTTTATGCTTCCGATCTTAGGTGCCCTTGTCCTGCAGGCAGCCTACGGCGCTGTTGACCTTCTGGTTGTCGGACGCTTCGGTTCTACAGCAGGACTTTCCGGTGTTTCCACAGGCAGTCAGGTACTGAATCTTGTGACCTTTGTGGTCATACAGCTTGCCATGGGTATTACTGTACTGATTGCCCGTTACCTTGGTGAAAAAAAGCAGAAACAGATCGGAGCTGTACTCGGCGGCGGTGCCATCGTCTTTACCATACTTGCCCTCGTCCTGCTCGTGATACTGGTATGCTTTGCGCGTCCGATCTCGATTCTGATGCAGGCACCGCCAGAAGCACTGACAGCTACAACAGGTTATGTCCGGATCTGCGGTTTTGGTATTCTCTTCATTGTTGCCTATAACTTACTTGCTGCCATTTTCAGGGGACTGGGGGACAGCCGCTCTCCTCTGCTCTTTGTGCTGGTTGCCTGTATCGTTAATATCATCGGCGATCTTGTCTTTGTTGCAGGACTGCACATGGATGCATCGGGTGCTGCCCTCGCCACGGTTCTGGCGCAGGCTGTCAGCGTTGTATTTGCGCTCTGCATTCTGGCAAAAAAAGAGCTGCCCTTCACGATCACAAAGGCAGACTTCCGATTAAACGCACAATGCCGCAAATTTTTAAGCATCGGGCTTCCGCTGGCACTGCAGGAATGTCTGACCCAGATTTCCTTTCTGGCACTCTGCGCCTTTGTCAACCGGCTGGGACTGACCGCTTCCTCCGGTTACGGTGTTGCCTGCAAGATTGTCAGCTTTGCCATGCTGATCCCAAGTGCCCTGATGCAGTCCATGGCTTCCTTTGTCGCTCAGAATGTAGGCGCAGGCAATTCAAAGCGAGCCCGCCAGTCCATGCTGACCGGAATTAGGATCGGGCTTGTCTTCGGCTGCTTTGTATTTGCACTTGTTCTGCTGAAGGGCGACCTGCTGACCGGTATTTTTTCTACCGATGCAGAGGTTGTCCAAAACGGCTTTGCTTATCTGAAAGGCTTCGCCCCCGAAACGATCCTGACCGCTGTTTTGTTCAGCATGATCGGCTATTTCAACGGCAATAACCAGACGCTCTGGGTTATGATCCAGGGACTCACGCAGACACTGCTTGTCAGATTACCTTTGGCTTACTTTATGAGCATCCAGCCAGATGCCAGCCTGACAAAGATCGGTCTTGCCGCTCCTGTTTCCACCGCAGTTGGCATTGTGCTGAATGTACTCTTTTTCATCTGTTTTCAGCGGAAGCTGGCGAAAGCATCCGCCCAAAGGGTCTAATCCCTTATCAGAGACAGAGACGAAAACCGGACATGTGGAAGCTTCTACATCCCCGGTTCTTATTTTCCTATATTTGGTTACTATGCAGCAACTTATTTGTTGTCCATGAAGTTCATGTCCAGACCACGGTTCTTATCAGCCTGTGGATTTTTACCGAATTCATAATCCTTGCCCGGCAGGATCGCATTTAATAAAACGCCTGCGATAGCTGCGATTGCAAGTGCTGTTAATGTGATGGATGTACCACCGATCGTAAATGTCAGACCACCTGAGAAACCAAGACCGCAGACAAGGATAACTGCTGCAATGATCAGGTTTCTTGATTTTGTCAGATCTACATGGTTTTCTACTACGTTTCTTACACCGATTGCAGAAATCATACCATACAGCATGAAGCTGACGCCACCGATGATAGCGGAAGGTAATGTACTGATCAGATCAGCTATCTTCGGGAAGAAGCTCAGGATAACTGCAAATACAGCAGCCAGACGGATAACACGTGGATCGTATACTTTACTCAGTTCCAGTACACCGGTGTTTTCACCGTATGTTGTATTGGCAGGACCACCGAACAGAGCAGATAAACTTGTTGCAAGACCGTCACCGATCAGTGTACGGTGAAGTCCCGGATCTTCAATAAAGTTAGAACCAACTGTTGCGGAAATGGCAGACATGTCACCGATATGCTCCATCATGGTTGCGATCGCGATCGGTGCCATAACAAGAATGGCTGTCAGGTCAAACTTGCAAAGCTGGAAAGGCGGCAGACCGACTACCGCATCTGTTGCTGCCTGAGAGAAATTCAGGATAGCGGAGCCATCTGCATTTGTCATACCTGCAAAGTGCATGATCAGCGCTGCAATATAAGAGATCACAACACCCATCAGGATCGGGATGATCTTGAACATACCCTTGCCCCAGATATTGAAGATAACGATGACGCCAAGAGCGATCAATGCCAGTAACCAGTTTGTGGAAGCATTTGATACTGCTGACGGTGCAAGACTCAGACCGATACAGATAATGATCGGACCTGTTACTGCAGGCGGCAGGAAACGCATAACCTTCTTAACGCCGACAAGCTTGATGATCAGCGCCAGAACCAGATATAACAGACCTGCCACTACGATACCGCCACAGGCATATGGAAGTTTTTCTCCCATTGTCATATCCGCAAAAATACCGGTATCCAGATTCGCTACTGTAGCAAAACCACCAAGGAATGCAAATGACGAACCAAGGAATGCCGGTACTTTAAATTTCGAACAAAGATGGAAGAACAGTGTACCAACGCCGGCAAAAAACAACGTCACCTGAACGGATAACCCTTCTCCTTCAAAATAAGTGTTCACTAAGATTGGAACTAAAATAGTTGCGCCAAACATGGCAAACATGTGCTGCAGACCAAGTAGCAGCATTTTGGGAACACCGAGCTCCCTCGCATCACGAATGCAGGTTTTTTCTTCCGTATTCATAATACACATCCTCCTTCATAAGATAAATTTCTGTTACCGCTAACCATTCTAACATAGCCACTTCGATTTTGCACTCTTTTTTTGCTTGTCTTTTTCCCCGCTCACAGGTAAACTGAAAAGGAATACATATCAATGAATATCCTGTTTCCCGCCAGATTTGTACCTATATCCGGATCTGCGCAGGAAGAAAGAAGAGGCAAATGAAAGAAACACTATACACCATACCATTAACCGATGCATTTCATGCAAATGACGAGTGTCCGCTCTGTTTTGTGGAACGGGAAGTAGAACAGGATCTTTTAGATCTGGTGCTCGGCTCCAGCTCCTCCTATATGGAAAGTGATATGCGTGAAATGACAGACAAGGCGGGCTTCTGCCGTGCCCATTTCAAAAAAATGTTTGACTATGGTAACTCTCTCGGAAATGCCTGGATTCTGAAAACACACTATATCCAGATGCAGAAAGAGCTGGAAGGTCAGATCAAGATGTTTGCACCGGGCAAAGCTTCCTTTATGAATCGTCTGAAAAAGGCAGACACCACAGATAACGCCATTTATAACTGGGTACAGGAAAAAGAAAAATCCTGCTATATCTGTACAAACTTTGAGAAAACTTATGAACGATATCTGGATACCTTCTTCTTTATGTATAAGAAGGACGGCGAAATGAAAAAGATGATTGAAGGCAGCAAAGGCTTCTGCCTGCATCACTTTGGTGATATCTGCAGACGTGCGGAAACAGAGCTGAATGACAAGCAGAAGGCTGAATTCTATCCGCTGATCCTGAATCAGATGCTGGACAATCTGAAACGTGTCGGCGAAGATGTTGCATGGCTTGTTGAAAAATATGATTACCGGAACAAAGATGCTGACTGGAAAAATTCCAGAGACGCCGTACAGCGTGGCATGCAGAAGCTGCGTGGCGGTTACCCGGCTGATCCGGTTTATCAGCAGTCCAAATAAGCCGAAGCTACCAGCACATATTTTCTTCTAACAGCTGCAGGTAACTTTCCACTTCCGTAAAATACGATTCCGCATCGATACTGTCGTTGCGGAATTGTTCATTTAATACCCCATCCGCTACAAACAGACACATTTTCAGAACGGCGGATGCATCAATTCCTGTCTTAAAGCAGCTCAGATCCGCCTTTTGGTAAATACCGGAAAGCATTGTGGAATACTGATCCATACTGTCTGCGATCAGTGTCAGGATTTCTTTTTCTTCCCGAAATGCCAGCGTCACAAACAGATTCATGTACGGATAATTGCGGATGATATCACGCTTTGCTTCTTCTACCTTGCGCTGCAGGGAAAAGAAATCAATGGAAAACAGCGGTACGGTACGGGAATATTCCATACTGATATATTTCACGCTGTACATATAGACAAATTCGTATAGCCCCTGCTTACTTCCGAAATAATGGAATAACAATCCCTTGGAAATGCCGGCTGCTTTCACGATCTCATCGGTACTTGCCTTTTTGTAGCCATTTTTCGCAAAGATCTGCAGTGCTGCATTGATAAAACGATCCTGTTTTTCCTTTGGAAGTTCAAAAAAACGATTGTTCATTGTAGTTCCTCTTTTTCCGTATCATTGACTCCGGCGGTCACTTTATCCTACCACAGAACAGCTACTCTTGCAATTCCATAAACTTCTTATAAACTGTACACAAACTCCTTGTGTTCCGGGCAAAATTATTTTAAAATAAAGAAAACAGATTCCATAGAAAGGGGTTTACAATATGGCTAAAAAATTTGGTAAATTTCTGATGTTCAGCGCTGCTGTCGCTGCTGCGGCAGGTGCTTATTACTATTTCAAAAAATCTGATGAAGACAGATTTGACGATGACGATTTTGATAACGATTTTGATTTTGACGAAGAGGAAAAAGATCTCTCCGGCGGCAAGGAACGCAGCTATGTACCGCTTCGTTTCTCTACCGTAAAATCTGAGGAAGAGACGGCTGCAGAAGAAGCCAAAGAAGATGTACCGGCAGAACCTGTCAGGCCAGAAGAACCTGCTGTAGATCCTGTTGTTTCCGGGCAAGAAGAGAAACCGGCAGTAGAAGAAGTAAAGGAAGCGGTCTCTCCGGCTGCTGAAGGTAAAGAAGAAACTCCGGCTCCGGAACCGAAGGAAGAAGAAAAAGAAGAATCAGCCGAAACTGAACAGGCTGACGATGAACCTTTCGATGAAGAAGATGAAGAACCGATCGACAATGTAGAATCCTCAACCGAGACGATCGAAGAATTCTTTGATGAAGAGGAAGACAACAAATAAGATATGCAGCTAAAACAAGCCCGAGGCAAAATGCTTCGGGCTTTTTCTTTGCATACAGCTTTAAAATATACCAAACAATTTCGGAAGCTGTGTAAACGTCAGCTTACCAATATCAAGTATCTCTCCTTGCAGCGGCTGCAACTGCCCCTGCTCCAGATAAGAAAGCTCCAGACTCAGACTGCCATCGGATCCGATCCTGATCTGTTCCAGATCAAGCCGCGGTATTCCTTCCTGATCTTCTGCCAGCGTAAGCAGTGGCTCACCATCTGCTTCAACGCCGATCGCCGCAAGCTGCAGTCCTTTTTGGTAAAACCGGAAAGTGATCTCCTCCTGTTCCCCAAGCCATTCATTCTCCGAAAGTACCGGAAGCAATACACCATCCTTTTCACAGATGCGGGCATAGCCTTCGTAAATATCCAAAAAATCCGTCACAGGAAGCACGATCTCCGTACAGCTGCAAGTTTCATATGTTCCATTTATGTATGCATGCTTTTGCTTACCTTCTGTCAGCGAAAGCCCCTGCATCACTTCTTTACTGTAGGAAACCAGTTCTTTCTGCCGTTCTTTTCCCAGCGCACCTGCGCCTTTCCCTGCAGAGCTTCCATTTTCTGTTCCTTCGATCACTGACAGCCAGAAATCGATCTGTGTCTCCGCTTCCTCCCCCAGAAGCCTTTGCAGTGCCTGTTGATTATCCGCATCCTGATACACATATTTGTAGAGAATCTCCCTGTTGGCCGTCGGCTGGAATAATACCGTTCCATCGGAAAACTGCGCGGTAAATTCCATATTTTTCTTACCAAGCAGTGGTAGAGAGATCCGGTATCTTCCATCCAGCTGCGCAAGCTGCCCTTGTTCCCGTCTTTCCCAGAATTCACCAAGCAGACCTTTTTCTCTGAGAGCCTGCTGCATTGTGACCAGAAATCTTGTTTCCGGTTTTTGCAAGATCCATACAGCAACTGCAGCAGCAATAAGCAAAAGCACACCCACCGTCGCTGCACATGCCCCAAGAACTTTTTTCTTCATATTATTTCACCTGATTTACCGGGTTGACCGCTGCGTTTTTGAAATCCATTGCATTCTGCAATGTTGTCCGGCTGATCGCCGCAAGTGCCTCCTCTGTTAAGAAGCCCTGATGGGAAGTTACGATCACGTTAGGGAAGGACAACAATCTTGCTGTTGTGGAGTGCTCTAAGAAATCATCCTCCCTGTTTTCAAACACATTATTGGTTTCTTCCTCGTACACATCCAGTCCCACACCAAAGAATTTCCGGCTTCGGATGCCTGCGATCAGATCATCCGTCTTGATCAGTGCACCGCGCGATGTATTCACAAGGATCACTTCATCCTTCATTTTCCGGATCGTATCCTGATTGATCAGATGATAATTTTCCTCCGTCAGCGGGCAATGCAGGGAGATCAGGTCACTGTTTGCAAGTAAGGTGTCAAAATCCACATATTCCACAAAATCCAGATCCGGATTCTGATAAATATCATAGGCGATCACCTTCATGCCAAATCCGTGACAAATCCTGCACATGGCTGCGCCGATCTTGCCGGTTCCGACAATACCTGCTGTTTTTCCATAGAAGTTAACACCGGTTAATCCTACCAGGCTGAAGTTGTTCTCCCGCACCTTGATATACCCCTTATGGATATGCCGATTCACCGCCAGTGCCAGTGCCATGGCATGCTCTGCTACTGCCTCCGGAGAATAGCCTGGTACGCGAAGTACAGTAATGCCGTTGGCATCCGCAGCAGCAAGATCTACATTATTAAAGCCCGCACACCGCATCAGTACAAGCTTTACCCCACGCTGTCCCAGTATCTGCAGCACCTTCTCACTGACATCCGAGCTGACAAAAGCACAGACTGCATCATATCCCTTTGCCAGTCTTGCCGTCTGCACAGACAGATCGGCTTCCAGATAATCTATTTCCGTCTCCGGAAAATCTGTTACTACTTTTTCAAAAGAATCTCTGTCATATTTTTTTGTATCATAAAATAAAATCTTCATTCCGGACCTCCTGACTACGCCCTAGCTCTACTGTTTAGTATGTCTGTTTTCCAGGATCTCTATTCGCTCAGCTTTGGCTGTGGATCGTTTTTGTATAATTGAAAAATACCTGATTGCCAATGATCTGATACTCATTTTTTTTATACACCGAGAAGAAATCTGAATAATTTCTTGCATAACTGAGTGCCCAAAAGTTGCACCAGGTAAACTCGCTGCGCGGAAATTCCTTTACACTGTCCTGTGCTACCTTATAATCTTTCAGCAGCAGCTTTGCAGCATTTCTGCACTCTGTACTGATCCTTGTCTGATCCTTCAGAAGTGCTGTCAGAACGCCGGTTCTTGCCGGTTCAAACTGATACTGCGCATAGACAATTTCCTTTACGGTCGACGGGTAACTTCTGCTCGCCATACGGTTTAAGATCGTATAGCCCACAGCTAACTGCCCCTTATAGACACGGATTGTTTCCTGATTCAGCGTTGCGGAAAGTGCTGTCTGTCTCTCGCCGCCTGCTTCCGCATACAAAATTGCTGCAAGTAATATTTCATCACTGACCTGTGGGTCTGTCCGATACTGCACCTGCATCTTTCTGCCATTTACCATACAATAGGAGGCTGTAATCTGATATGCCCCGTTTTCATCAAAGCGCGCATAGATCTTACCGACTTTTTTCGTTGTGTTCCTGTATGCCTTGCCATTCGACGCAAAATAATATTTCACACCATTGACTGTTTTCCAGCCTTTCTGCATCACACACGATGTATTAAAATAATACAGGTTCTTCTTGATCGTCTTCAGTCCCCTGACCGCTTTTCCGTTCGCGCCAAAGTAGTATTTCTTTCCTTTTACGGTCTTAAACACCTTCTTCTGCATCACGCCGGTTACTTTGCTGAAATAATATTTGCTGCCATCGATCGTTTTCAGCCCTTTTTGCTTTTTCCCGTTTTTATAATAGTACGTTTTGCCCTTCTTTTTCACAAAGCCTGTTGTTTCCTTTGTCTGCGCTGCCTGTACACGCGTCTCCGTAACTGCCGCCGCACTGATACAAAACAGTAATGCCAACATTAAAATACAGATCCATTTTCTTTTGTTTTTCCGCATACAGCCTCCATTTTTCTGTTTTCTTACTCTTTCCATATCGGATATTTCTGTTTATCAGCCTCTGTGATCTTACGGATCACTCTGCACGGATTACCCGCTGCCACAACGCCGCCCGGAATATCTTTGTTTACCACACTGCCTGCACCGATCACGGTATCATCTCCGATCGTTACCCCGGGCAATACTGATACATTTGCGCCGATCCATACCCTGTTTCCGACTGTAATGGGTAATGCAATTTCCATGCCTTCTGCGCGCATCCGAGCATCCAATGCGTGTCCTGCTGTAGAAAATACACAGTTCGGCGCAATAAATACGCTGTCTCCGAATGTCACCTTTGCACCATCCAGAATAATACAATTGTGATTGGTATAAAAATTATCCCCGATCGAAATATTACTGCCATAGTCACAGTAAAACGGAGCCGTGATCGTAAAACTTCCTCTGATTTCACCAAACATTTCCCGGATCAGCTTCTCCTGTGTCTTAACATCCGACGGCCTGCACGCGTTAAACGCATAACACAGATCCGCACATTTCGTTCTGGCATCTACGATCTCCTGATCATAACTTGCATCATATAAATAGCCCTGCTGGGCTTTTTCCCATTCCGTCATATCCGCTTTTTTCTTTCTGTCAGTTTTGGGGAATCTGTCCATCCACATACAAAATATGGTTTACCAACCATTCTGTAAGATATTTTAAAATTTCCATGATCTGTTCATCCTGATCTTCTGCATCATCATTATGGTGTTCCATAAATTCATCAAGCTTCTGTATAAATTCATGATGCTGGATTTTCTGTGTGAATAACTTCTTATAATTGATAGATTCCATATACTGTTCTTCATCAGAAAAATGCTTCACGGTATAATTCCGAAGATTCTCTAATATTATATCAATTTTGTCATACTTATCAGGTGTAAACTCATCATGAAGCAGCTTATATGCCTCGTCCGCATACTCAAACAGCTGCTTATGTTCCTCATCAATCATATCTATTCCAATATAATATTCCGGTTTCATTTCATACATAAAATATCCCTGCTTTCCTTATTTATTCTGCCTTTAAACATTACTCTGTTCCGGCAAGTCTGATATTATGCCGTTTTTTTCTTTCTGTCAAGAGAGCCCGTTAATGATTCGCCTACCCGGCTAACCCCTGTGTAATAACAGCTCATAGGTCACACCGTACTTCTGTGCGATCTGACTCGCATATGACTTTCCTTCCGGTGGTGCCACTTCAATCTGATAGGAACGCTTTGCATCTTTTGCATGCACGATCAGGGAAAACGCTCTTCCCTCTGCCTGCCCCTGTTCTTCATTGATCCGGGCAATATCAAATGCCAGCTTATGCATATGCGTATTATAAATAGTCCGCATCCCCTTACATAAAATTGCCCTGATGCAATCCTTTGCAATATAGTACCCTTCCTCAAATGAGGTAGTTGAAAAGGATTCATTCAGCAGCAGTAAGCTTCTGCTATCTGCATTTTCATAGATTTCCTTAAATCGTTTACATTCTTCGCCCAGACGTCCCAGATCCAGTGTTTTATCCTCATCTGCCGGAAAATGGGTATAAATACAATCCGCCGGAGAAAAGGTAAATCCGCTGCCCGGTATATAAATACCGCCCTGTGCCAGTACAAACAGTTGTCCGATCGCCTGCGTGATCGTTGTTTTACCACCGCGGTTGGCGCCCGTCAGCACATAAACTCTGTGGAGCTTATCAAAATCCAGATCATTTGTTACGATATTACCGGATTCTTCCGTTTCAAAAACCGCAAGCTTCAGATTATAAATGCCCCTTGCCCGCATTTCATATCTGTCTGCCTCTTGATCAGATGCCTGAGAGACTACTGCCTTTGCAAAGGAAAAGCCTTTATCCTGCAGCTTTTTCATATATTCCGCCCACCGGATATAGTACATCATCTCCGGGATCAGATCGGTCATATCGGTGATCGTAACAGAAACATATTTATTCAATACTTCCTTTGCTCTTTTGACCATATGGGAAACCATATGATTTACAATGCGGTCCGTATATCGCGTTACATCTTTTGCCTGATCGCCTTCCGGAATACCGACAATTCCAACCATAGCATCTGCTACCGTCGCCCCTGCTCCCATCGCTTTTTGCAGCGGTGTATGCAGCGCACCTTCCGCATTGACATCAAACGGCTGGAATTTAAAATCCTTCTTCCATGCTGTATCCGCATTGATCCGATCCTTCGCCGCAATATGCTCATAGAAATTACCGAGAATGCCCGCTTTCGTAAAATACTTGCTGTTAATCGAAACAAGTCCGATCCCATCCGCTTCAAACCGGTCATTCAGATTGATCCCTACCGTGATACTTTTCAGCTGTGAAGTGTCCAGCTTCAGTCCTGCAATATCCTGTTTCAGCTCTGCAAACCCATTATCTGCATAGATTTCTTCCACATATTCCCGCAGTCCCAGAAATCCCGCCGAGTGGAGCTGCGGATCCGCCAGACAAGTATGCAGTGCATCCACACATTTGATATAATCGTTGATCTCATCCAGCCTGTGCAGCAGATCCCAGATGCTGGCACTGTCATCGTATTCCCTTTTAAAACCACCATAATCCTTCAGGAAGCTGATACGCCCAAGTATTTCCATCATATCGTCCCGCATCTTTTTATTCTGCAGCACATCTTCAAAAATATCACAGCGGTACTGCGTCACCACAGGGTCTGCATACATCCGCGCCATAACATTTAAGATATAATTCTGCTCTGCCTCTTTGGCTGACAGTTTTTTACAGATCTGATCCAATCCCAGATCATGCATGGTTGTCTGACTCAGTGTTTTATATTCCGCCTGCTCTGCCGGATATAGCAGGCTGTATTTCCTATGGCTCATAGACACCCTCCGTTCTCATCCTTATAATGATATTTTTTCCAGATCATCCGGCACATACAGATTGCCATGATAATACCGCTTTCCTTCCTCTGTATACAGTTCTTTTCTTTTTGCAAGATTTCTGTCTTCTGTGTGATAGAGAAGCAGATTTTTGACATGGAGCTGCTCCGCCAGCTCACAGGCATCTTTCACCGTGGAATGATGCTTCTCATACGGATGGAAGATATCCGCCTGTCCGTGCAGACAAAAGGCTTCGTGTAACAGCCAGGTGCTGTCCTTCGCATATGCTTCCTCACAGCTGTTATACGGTTCGTCTCCGCAACAGGTCAGCTTTCTGCCCGCGCCCAGATCCATACAAAATCCAAACTGTTTTGCCTTGGTAGACTGAATATCGAAAAAGGTAACCTTCTTTCCCAAAATTTCTTTTGACACACCATCTTCTACCGGGATCAGATGCAGTCTCTGCCCGATCATCGCCACGTTCTTTTTCTGGATCAGCTTTTCGGAAAGCTCCCGCAAAAGCGCGATCACTTCCGCATGTCCATAGATGACAGCTTCTCCGTCATATGCCCCCTGTCTCATATGCTGGCAGATCACGCGGATCATCCAGATAATTCCCATGATGTGATCGATATGCTTATGTGAAATATCTGAATCAATAAAACCATTCTGTGCCATGTCATCAAGGATATCACATATTTTTTCAGTCACTCCTATAGAATCTGCATCCTATCATAATATATTTATATCAATTCACCTTAATAGTTTTCTTCATGTACTTCAAAATAACTCTGTGGATGATTGCATACCGGACATACCTCAGGAGCTTTTGTTCCTACCACAATATGTCCACAGTTACGGCATTCCCATACCTTAACCTCACTCTTTTCAAATACCTGTGCAGTTTCAATATTCTTAAGAAGTGCACGATATCTCTCCTCATGGTGCTTCTCAATCTCTCCTACAGCCCTGAATTTTGCTGCAAGCTCAGGGAAGCCTTCTTCCTCAGCCGTTTTAGCGAAGCCTTCATACATATCTGTCCACTCATAATTTTCGCCTTCTGCAGCAGCTGCCAGATTTTCCTTTGTATCACCAATTCCTGCTAATTCCTTGAACCACATCTTTGCATGTTCTTTCTCATTATCTGCAGTCTTTAAAAACAATGCTGACATCTGCTCGTAACCTTCCTTTTTCGCTACAGAAGCAAAATAGGTATACTTATTTCTTGCCTGTGATTCCCCTGCAAATGCCTCCTGTAAATTCTTCTCTGTCTGTGTTCCTGCATATTTGTTTGCTGCCATTTCTTTTACCTCCGTATTCTTTACTATTTTTTCAAAATCAGATGCCGGGTGCTTGCATAAAGGACATATAAAGTCATCCGGTAATTCCTCGCCTACATATTCATATCCACAAATTCTGCAACGCCATATTGTCTGACCATCCTCGGTTTTTCCAACTGCCTGCGGCTTGGGCTTAATATTATTCTGGTAATAATCATATGTCACTGATGGAACATTACTTAAAACTTCCATATCGGTTATTTCACCGATAAACATCGTATGTGATCCTAGATCTTCTGTTTTTTTTACTGTTACAGAAATGTATGCATTTGTACCTTCTGTAATATAATAAATACCATTTGTGTCCCTGGCACACTGCTCAAATGCTTCAAACTTATTGGTATCTCTTCCTGATTGGAAGCCAAAATGTTTGAACAATTCAAATTGTGCCTTCTGACTTAAGACTGATACAGTAAATTTTCCGGTTCTTTGAATCATATCATGCGTATAATTTGCCTTATTTACACAGATACTTAACTGGTTTGGTTCCGAAGCTGCCTGAATGGCTGTATTAATGATGCATCCGTTATCTTTTTCTGCTTCTTTAGCGGTCAATATAAACAGTCCATAACTCAACTTATACATTGCTTTCCTATCCATGCTGTTCCTCCTTTACCTTCTCCCTGCATTTCGGGCAAATGCCTTTAAATGAAATATCATAATCCACAAATTCAATTCCATGAGTGTTATGAATTCTTTCCAGCAAATCCGGTATTTGATCTATATCCACATCAAAAATTTCACCGCACTTTATACATCTTACATGGTAGTGATTTTTCAAGGTAAAATCAAATCGGTTCGGTCCATCTGGGACTTCAACCTTTCTTATAGCACCTTCTTCTGCCAATATGTCAAGGTTTCTATATACGGTTCCTTTTCCGATTGTAGGATATCTTTCCTTTATGAATTCATATACTTCATTTGCTGTAACATGCCTTTTCATCTCATATACAGCATGTCGTATCAGATCCTTTTGAATAGTATTTCTTCTACTTGTCATTCGCTCTCCTTATTGGGATTCGTTCTTAATAAAGATTATATTTCGTTAGTGTTGTGTTGTCAAGATAAAATAGTAATAATTCCTATTATATAATAAAAAGATGCCCATATTGCGCATCTTTTATCTGTCTTAATCTCATTTCCTATAAAACTATAATCTTCCGCCGTATACCGGGAAGCCACTGTTTGCGCCGTAGCTTTCGATTTTCTTAAAGTGCTTCAGCACTTCCATGTCCTCTGCACTGATCTCAAAATCTACATCTGCATTTGTCTTCATATGGGCAGGTTTTCCTGTTTTCGGCAGAGAGATCGCACCAAGCTGCAGTGTATAACGAATGCAGAGCTGTGGAACGGATACGCCGTATTTATCTGCCATTTCTTTGATCTGTGGCTGATTTAAGATCTCGCCATGTGCGATCGGAGAATGGATGATCATCATATCCAGATAATCCAGCCCCATGGTTTCAAGTGTTTTGTTGCAACTTTTCACAAATCAAATTCAAAGGAAAAATAATATGCATAATCGTTTTCCGGGATATACTCCCCGGTCTCATATGCCTCTACGCCTACTGTCTCTATTGCATTTTCTCCATATAACAGCGTAACCAGTCCCTGCTCCTCATTATATCGGATCTGTGTCTTCTCATCGATTCCCGACGCGGATCTTCCATAATAAAGCCGGTTTTTCACGCCTTCCAGTATCGGCAGATCTGTAGACATCTTGGAACCATGACCGGTTGCGATCAGCTTGACCTCAAACCGTTCAAAATCCGGGACGATCGCAAACATCCCTCCTTCGAGGATGCCTGTATTCTCATGCATCCGCATGATCTCGTCTTTGCTGATAAGCTTTCCTTTCTCATAAGTCGAAACATAGATCGTCAGCTGCTGAAATGGCTTGGATACCTTATATTTATAAAGAAATGCACCATCTATACCGGCTAAAAGCTGCGCCGTCTTCATTTCCGCGCTTTCCGGATCAATGGGCTCCACATAATTCTGCGGTCTGTGCTGCCGGTAAAACATGACTCCCAGAGCCAGCACGATCACACCGGTAAATGCCAGAAGTCCGCCTATGATACGTTTTAAAACCTTCTGACGACGCTTTCCATCCGTCGTTACCTGCAGAAGATTATCCTCCGACTTCTGCTGCAAGTCATCCTGTCCGATATCTTCCCCGGCAAGGAATTCATTCAGACTGATCCCAAGTATCTCGCAAAGCGGGCTGTATACAGAGACATCAGGCAGACAAATGCCGCGTTCCCATTTGGAAACCGATTTATCGCTCATACCGAGCCGGTCCGCCACCTGCCTCTGTGTCAGCCCCAGTGCTTTTCTTTTTTCTGCAATATATTTCCCGATTTTTACAAGATCCATTCCGGTTCTCCTTTTCAGATAAGTGTCCTTCATTCCTGCATATACGAATACCGATATGCGTCACCCAGCATTACTATCCACGCAGAATGATTATATAAATCATACAATGATTCACCCCAAAATGACACCTCTTAAAAGTAGAATTATGTTTTAACGCTATCATCTGATCTATCCGGAGTCCCGAACCAGCCCTTTTAGAATGCAGCCTTATAAATCTCTACGATATCTTCCTTGCTGAGCGGTACAAAGGAACCCTTGGAACCGTCACAGGCTTTCTGTGCCATGACATCAAAATTCTTATCATCTGTAATACCAACTGCCCGCAGATTCTTTGGAAGTCCCATCGTCTCAAAGAAAAACGTCTTGAGCGCATCGATTCCCTCATGTGCAAGTGTATACTCATCCTCCCCGGAAAGTCCCCAGACATTTTTCGCAAATGCCACAAACATCGGAAGTGTGGCATCATTTAAAATATGCTCCATCCAGGCAGGTGTCAGTATTGCAAGACCTTCTCCGTGGGTAATATCATAAAAAGCACTCAGCTCATGTTCCATCGGATGCACACACCAGGCAGGAGAACAGCCGTCTCCCACTACACCGTTGATTGCATGTGTACCTGCCCACATCAGATTGGCACGCGCTTCGTAATTATCCGGCTCTGCCAGTGCTACCGGTCCGTTTTTGATCATGGTGCGCAGCAGTCCCTCTGCCATAAATTTCTGGCAGTCTGCATTTTCCATAGAGAAATAATTTTCCATCGTATGGCTCATCATATCAGCCGTTCCGGCTGCAGTCTGCTTTTTAGATACAGAATACGTATATTCAGGATTTAAGATCGACATGGTCGGAACCATGTACGGAGATCCTGTACCCCATTTTTCATTTTTCGTCAGATCTGAAATTACCGCAAACGGATCCATTTCTGTTCCGGTTGCAGAAAGTGTCAGAACATCAAAGATCGGAAGTGCTGCCTTGATCTTTGTTGCATCTAAGACAAGATCCCATGCATCCCCGTCATACTTTGCACCTGCTGCAATTACCTTGGAGCAATCGATCGTACTGCCGCCGCCAATGGCAAGCACCATATCAATACCTTCCTCTTTGCAAATTGTAACACCCTTTCTGACTGTTTCAATACGCGGGTTCGGTTCTACACCGCTAAGTTCAAATACTGTAAGTGCCGCATCCTTTAAAAGCTGCATTGCAGTATCATAAATTCCGTTTTTCTTGATCGATCCACCGCCATACACAAGAAGGACTTTATCACCATATTCCTTCAGTTCTGATAAGTAGGAAATAGTATCCTTTCCAAAATGGATTCTGGTTGGAATCTGAAGTGTAAAATTGTACATAAGCTTTCCCTCCGTTTCTTTCCTGTCTGCAGGAAATGATTTTGTAAGATTTTCTAAGATCACGTTTTGATCTATCTTTATTATACAAAAAAATGGGGAATTTCTCTATAAAATTTCTCTTAATTATTACGCCTCTTTCTTTAAAAGGCTGGCATAGCTCCGGTCGATCCCGATTGCTCCCAGCGGTGCAGTCAGGATGATCGCGAGAACCGCTACCGATAAAACTGTCTTACCGCAGGCAAGCCCTGCTGCCAGCGGAACAGAGCCGATCGCTGCCTGCACGGTTGCTTTCGGCAGATAAGCGATCACGCAGAATAATCTTTCTTTCCGGTTCAGCTTCGTTCCCGCCACACTGAGCAGGACACCGATTGTTCGGAATACAAGTGCGCCAAAGATCAGCAGAACCGCCTGCAATCCTGCGCCTAGTGTATACCGGATATCCACAGCAGCACCCACCAGAACAAACAGGATCACCTCTGCTGCCAACCACAGCTTCCCAAATTTCTCAGACAACCGCTTTGAAACAAACGCCGTACTTTTCAGCCTGATCACACACGCCATACTGACCACCGCCAGCAGACCGGAAACTGCAACCGTTCCTTCCAGCCAGCCTTCTATCGCGATCAGCAGGAAAGAAACTCCCAGTACGATGATCACTTTCATACTGTTTCTGATGCAATGTTTTTTTGCGTATGCCGTTTCAAAGAACAGACACAGCAAAAAGCCAAAGATGCCGCCAAGCAGAATCCCCAGCACAATAGAAACCGGAATATTTACAAAATCAAGCACATTGGCGGTTCCGCCCTGGGCCATGCTCAAAAAAGTCGTAAACAGCACGATCACAAAAATATCGTCACAGGAAGCCCCTGCCATGATCATCTGCGGGATTGCTCTTTCTGTCCCATATTTTCGTTCCATCAGGCTAACCATTCGAGGCACAACGACCGCCGGTGAAACTGCTGCCAGAACCGCTCCCATGACTGCTGCCTCGATATGATTCACACCCAGAAGCACCGGTGCCAGCAGAATATAACCAACGATCTCACAACTGGCAGGTACAAAAGAAAGCATGATCGCAGATCTGCCTGCTTTTTTCAGATCCTGCAGATTCAGTGAAAGCCCGGCTTTCAATAAAATAATGATCAGTGCCATCTTTCTGAGTTCCGCGGAAATCCCCAGAATAGAAGGATCTAACAGATCCAGTACATAAGGGCCTAAAATAATACCGGTTGCCAGCATACCAATGATACGCGGCAGTTTGATCTTCTGGCAGATGGCTCCCATTGCCAGTCCTACCAGAAAAATGAGTGATAACGATGTCAGCATAATTGCTCCTCCTTATTGCTTACGCAGAAGTTTAGCTTAAAATAAAAAAGCTGACACTTCTGCGACATAATATCGTAGAAGTCATCAGCTCTGTAAGCAGTTTAGGTTTCCCAAGGGAGAACTTCATTCCCTACGCTGTATAATATAACAGTGTTTTATTTCTTTGTCAAATCAGCTAAATAGCCAGACTGCCGGTAATTTTCTGAAATTCTGTGCACCGCACTGATTACTTAATTTCGGCATAACTCTCTCCTTTGTCTAATATCTGCTTCAGCTTCTGCGCCGCCACGCTCATAGGGCGTTTCCTGTCATATACCATACATACATAACGTTCCGGGATCTCTTCCTTTAACCGGATCTGAATGACCTCATGCTTTGCCAGTGCTTCTTCTGTCATCTCTTCCGGCAGAAAGGCAAGCCCCAGCTCACTTTTGACAAGTGGCAGCACCTGATCGGTCGTCGCTGCCTCTGTATCCGGAATGATCTCCACGCCATATTTTAAAAAGAGCTGGTTGTAAAAATGATAGGTTGTTGTTTCTTTTCCCAGACAAATATAAGGATACTCTTTTAAATCTTTTAAGGACAACTCCTGACTTCCCATCGCCGTAAATGTCCTGCCGCCGATCAAAATATCTTTAAATGCCTTTAAGCGAACCTCTTTCAGCGGTGCTTCCACATCAGCCGGTGTTGTAATCACCGCAAAATCTGTTTCTCCGCTTCTGACAGCACTGATCGCCTGCGGCGTAGAATGATTGTATATCTTTAGCTGTACCCCCGGATATGCAATATGGAATTTTTTCAGTCTGTCGAGCAGATAGATATTCAACGCGATCTCGCTGGCACCGATTGAAATGCTGCCATGCTCCAGCCCGACACTTTCCGCCAGTTCTTCTTCTGCCTGCTGGATCTGCATCATGGCTGCTGAAACCCTTGTATACAGCCGTTCTCCTTCCGGCGTCAGAAAAGCGCCCCGGTTTGTACGGATAAAAAGTGTACAGTTGACCTCCTGCTCCAGACAGTTCATTGCCCGTGTGATATTAGGCTGGCTGTTATGCAATATATTGGCAGCTTTTGTAAAGTTATTGTACTTTGCTACATAATAAAATATTTTGTAATACTCAAAATTGACATCCATACTATACTATATTTCCTTGTCATATCAAATACTTATTTTTGCCATATCAATAATATCTTTTACTTATTTCTGGTACATCATTATAATCATTGCAGAACGAAAAAACAATAGATGGAGGTAAAAAATATGTTAACTGCTGTGACTGGAATCAACTGGGGTGACGAAGGTAAAGGACGTGTTATTGATCTTCTTGCGGAACAGGCAGATATTGTTGTCCGCTATCAGGGAGGAAACAATGCCGGACATACCGTTGTTACCGATCAGGGGAAATTTGTACTTAATCTGCTTCCTTCCGGAATTTTGCATTCAAATGTCGTCTGCATCCTCGGAGATGGCATGGTTGTAGATCTGGAACATCTGGAAAACGAAATCGCACAGATTCGGAAAAATGGAGTTCAGGTATCTCCTTCTAATCTGAAATTATCCACAAGAGCAACCATTTCCATGCCCTGGCATCGTGTACAGGATGAACTGGAAGAAGATCGTCTTGCCAAGTCCGGTTCTGCTTTCGGATCTACCAGACGTGGTATCGCATATGCTTACAGTGATAAATATCGTAAAAAAACAATTCGTCTCGGTGATCTGCTGCATCTGGATGATGAAGCTATGCAGGCGCGGCTAAAAACCATACTGGAATCCAAAAATCTGGAGCTTGCAGGCTGTTACCATCAGGAACCGATGTCTTATTCCGCACTTTTATCCTGGTGTCAGAAACAGGCACAGCTCTTTGCTCCTTATATTTGTGATACAGGACATTATCTGGAACAGGCACTGCTCAACGGCAAAAAAGTAGTTCTGGAAGCACAACTCGGTGCAATGCGGGATATCGATTACGGTATCTTCCCTTACACTTCCAGTTCTTCCACAATTTCAGCCTACGGTCCGATCGGAGCCGGTATTCCGGGCACACCGATTGACCATGTGGTAGGCGTTTTGAAAGCCTATTCCACCTGCGTCGGTGCAGGACCGTTTGTCGCAGAAGGTGCCATGTCAGACTCCTGGATGAAAGCACTCAGGGACTATGGCGGAGAATATGGTGCAGCTACCGGACGTCCGCGCCGTGTCGGACCTTTTGACGCTGTTGCCAGCCGTTATGGACTGAAATGCCAGAAGGCGGATAAAATTGCCCTGACAAAACTTGATGTTCTGAGCGCCTTCAGCGAAATACCGATCATTATCGGTTATCACAAAAACGGAACCATCACCAAAAACTTTGATCCACTGGATAATCTGCATGATTATCAGCCTGTTATCGAATATCTGCCTGGCTGGACAGAAGATATCTCAGCATGTGAAAGCTGGGAGCAGCTTCCGGACAATGCTAAAGCCTATGTTGCCTATCTGGAGAAACAGTTGGATCATGAAATACAGTTTGTTTCTGTTGGTGCCAAACGGGAACAGTATATCGTAAAAGGAGAATGGGTATGAGACATTTGATCGATCCTCTTGATTTTACCAAAGAAGAAACATTGCGGGTTCTGGATCTTGCCGACCGGATCAAAGCAGATCCTTCCATCTATTCCCATGTGGGAGACGGAAAAAAACTTGCTACTCTTTTTTATGAGCCAAGCACCCGGACCCGCCTTTCCTTTGAATCCGCCATGCTCAGCCTTGGCGGACAGACTCTCGGATTTGCCGGTGCTAACCAGTCCAGCGCCACAAAGGGAGAAACCATTGCAGATACTGCACGCGTTGTCAGCTGCTATGCTGATATCATTGCCATGCGTCACCCAAAGGAGGGTGCGCCGCTCCGTGCTTCCATGTATGCAAAGGTTCCCATCATCAATGCCGGTGACGGCGGACATAACCACCCATCCCAGACGCTGATCGACATGATGACGATCCGTCAGCTGAAAGGCAGACTGGATCATCTTACCATAGGCTTTTGCGGGGATCTGAAATTCGGTCGTACCGTACATTCTCTCGTAAACAGTCTCGTCCGTTTTCCCGGCAATACATTTTATTTCATTTCCCCAGATGAGCTGCGGGTTCCCGAATATCTGGTGGAGGATACTTTAAAACCATCCAATACCACTTACCATGAGGTAACTGATCTGGAGGCAACAATCCCGAAGCTGGATGTCCTGTATATGACGAGAGTACAAAAGGAGCGTTTCTTCAACGAAGAAGATTATATCCGTTTGAAAGGCACCTATATCCTGACTGCGGATAAACTAAAGCTGGCTGCTCCCGATATGCCCGTTCTGCATCCGCTCCCCAGAGTCGATGAAATCACACTTGATGTGGATGACGACAGCAGGGCAGCCTATTTCGACCAGGTACAAAACGGTGTATACCTGCGAATGGCACTCATCATGTCACTGCTTGGTATCCCGGATCCACAGACAAAGGAGGAAATACTTTCATGTTAAAGGTTGAATCCATACAAAATGGAATTGTGATCGATCATATTACAGCGGGAAAAGGGATGGAAATCTACCGTCTTCTCGATCTGGAGGCTTCCAGTCAGTCCGTTGCACTTTTACAAAATGTAAAAAGCCGGAAATACGGAACAAAAGACCTGATCAAGATCGAAGGTACCACAGTACCGTCCCGGCTGGATATTTTAGGATATCTGGATGACAAGATCTCCCTTATCTACATCCAGAACGGTACAGTAGACAGAAAGGTACATCCTGTACCACCAAAGGAACTGAAAAATGTGATCCGGTGTCAGAATCCCCGCTGTATTACCAGTATTGAGACAGACTGCGATCACATCTTCCGTATGTCCTCCTCCGGAAAGTACAGATGTATTTACTGTAATCAGGAAATTCATATGAAAAGCCAATCATACACAGACAAATGCGCCATGGTAAGGAGATGATCTTATGGCACTAGTATTACCACGGGAAGAAGAAGTGGAAAATATGTTTTCCAGAATTCTTTCCTCAGAAGAATCCTGTGAAAGACTGATGGAAACATTTTATGATCATTTATGTGATGATAAAAGAGAAATGGACGCTGATCCACAGCATTTTGCGGAAGTATTGCTCAATGCTTACAAGAACGGAGATGTCAGCGCCCTTTTACTGGAGCTCTGCAACAGAAGTATGTTTGATCTGTTAAAGGAGGCTTACCTGATCCCCCGCCGTTTCCATGGGAAAAGCGGCGAGAATCCCGTTCTTCTCACAGATGCTGAAGGAAATCTGCTGCCAGATAAGTCGGACAAAGTTACCCGACACGAATATAAGAAATTTCATGAAATCTATGAGGCACACCATGCTGCGCCCCGTTCCAAACTATATCTGGCAGATGGCTATCATCTGGTCCGCTATTATACAACCGGCATGCAGATCTGCGAAAAGCAGGAAGACAAAGAAAGAGGTATTTTAATTCTTTATGCACTTCCTGATACAAAGAAACTGCATCTGACAGAGGCACAGGCTTATGATATTATCTGGTCTGCCTTTCAGGATATCCAGAAAGAAGCCTTTTCTGCCATCGTCTTCTATGGGCAGGATACCGGCATAAAATCCGGTAAAGGCTTTGATGAACTCGGCGTTTTATTGCCGATCCACCAGTTTGAATCCAATATGCTCCATCACATGCGTGCCATAGACGGTCTTGTATTGTCCTGCCGTGAAGAAATGATTAAGTTAGCCGGGAGCAACAGTTTAGACCTGACATCAGAATAAGGAGTATATCATGAAAGCTTCTACTGTCACAATACCTGTCAAAAAAAATCATATGGAGATCCACTGGCACGATTATGCAGACAAAGAAAATCCTGTTCCGATCGCCAAAGCCAGTCTGGATGCCAAGGCATCCGTGATCGGAAGAGTCGGCATTATGATGCTCGCCTGCGGAACAGGAGCCTGGCGTGTGCGCAGCTCCATGAATGAATTGTCAGAACTGATGAATATTACCTGCACCGTGGATATCGGACTGATGTCCATTAACTATACCTGCTTTGACGGCGACAACAGTTTTACACAGTCTCTCTGTCTGACAAACACCGGTGTCAATACTTCACAACTGAATCGTCTGGAAAAGTTTGTGATCCATTTTCAGGAAAAAGAACTGCTGCTAAGCTGCGATGAAATTCATTCTGCCCTGGATGAAATTGAACGGATCCACAGCCTGTATTCCCCGGTGGCACTCGCTGTTTCCGCTGCATTGGCATGCGGTGCATTTACGTTTCTACTTGGCGGCGGTATGATCGAGATGCTTTGCGCCTTCATTGGCGCAGGAATCGGTAATTATATCCGATGTAAACTGACAAAGCATCATTTTACTTTATTCCTATGCATTATCTCCTCTGTTTCCGCTGCCTGCTTTACCTATACAGTGCTTCTGAAGCTCCTGCAGCTTGTATTTGAAGTAAATCTGCAGCATGAAGCGGGCTATATCTGTTCCATGCTGTTCATTATTCCGGGCTTTCCGTTTATCACAAGCGGAATTGACCTTGCCAAGCTGGATATGCGTTCCGGTATAGAACGGCTTATGTATTCTCTGATCATTATTACCGTTGCGACTATGACCGCCTGGATCCTTGCCATGCTGCTCGGGCTGAAACCTATTCCGTTTCTTCCCCTGAACCTGGCACTGTGGCAGATGATCCTGCTTCGTTTATTGGCCGGCTTCTGTGGCGTCTTTGGATTTTCCATGATGTTCAACAGTCCTGTCCGGCTTGCTACAGCAGCGGGACTGATCGGTGCTGTCTCTAATACCATGAGACTCGAGCTCATAGATCTTTTCTCCCTTCCCCCGGCTGCAGCGGCATTTATCGGTGCCTTTATCGCTGGTATCCTCGCTTCCACATTAAAAGGACTGTCCGGATATCCGCGTATATCCATCACAGTCCCTTCGATCGTTATTATGGTTCCGGGCTTATATCTATACAAGGGCTTTTACAATCTGGGCGTTATGAACCTGACCGTTGCTGCCTCATGGCTTGCTTCCGCACTGCTTGTTATTCTTGCTTTGCCATTCGGTCTGATCTTTGCCCGTATTATCACAGATAAAACCTTCCGCTATTGTACCTGATCTCTCCTACAGCTTTACCTGGATAAAAGAATGGTGCATTGCCGGTAATATTTTCTCGATCAGGTCAGAAGTCTTAAAACGGATGCTGGACGTGTTGATGCACGGATGGCATCCGATCATTTCTCCCGAAAGCACATCCTCGTCGATCAAAAGTTGCACCTGATCTTCCGTATCATTCATCAGTCCCATCACACTGACAGAACCCGGTGTGATATCCAGAAACTTCTCCATGTATTCCGGCTTTGCAAAGGAAAGTCTTGCCGAACCGATCTGCGCAGACAGATCCTTTGTATGAAACGTCTTTGTATCCGGAATCATCAACAGATAAAACGCCGTTTCCTGTCTGTTGCACAAAAACAGATTCTTGCAGACAGTTGCCTGCAATGCCTCATCGATCTCCTGACAGTCCTCCATCGTCATCGCAGGCGCATGATCGATGCGCTTATACGAAATACCAAGCTGATCTAAGAGATCATATGTCCGTATCTCCTTTGCCAGCCTGCCTGTTGTATCCTGTGGTCTTCCTTTTTGTAATTCCATATGTAATGCTTCCTCCTTGTCGTTATAATAGTTCTCTGTTATTTTATGATCACCGCCACAGCGCATGGCACTTTGCCATCACACCATGTATATGTTACATTCTGATACCCTGCATCCGCAAAAAACTTCTGATAGGAAGCAAGTGTGAATTCCCTTTTAAAATCTGCTCCTGCTTTTCCGATCTGCGCCGTAATCGCATTCGTTTCTCCCTTTTCATTCTCATTCATATAAGTCGGAATAATGATCCTGCCACCTTTTTGCAGACACGGTCAAGCTCATGCAGTGCCTTATACGGTTCCTCCAGCAGATGAATAACATTCGCCGCCACAACCACATCAAACCTTTCCGCCGCAAAATCGATCTGCAATATGTTACCCTGCTGAAACGTTACATTCCGATATCTTGCACATTTTTTCTCTGCTCTTTTCAGCATTGGTAGAGAAAAATCTGTGGCGATCAGACTCTTACATTTTCCGGCGATCACACCACTCAGCATACCTGTTCCGCACGCACATTCCAGTACCTCATCTGTCGGTCGTATCAGATCCGCTATCACTGCACATAAGGTCTGATGTGTTTTTCTGTTTATAATGTTTGTAAAAATATCGTAAACACCCGCTACTTTATCCCAGAACATATTATATTCCTCTTAAACTCTCACATCTTATAATAACATTGTTATTGTACCACATTGTACTTTCAGACACCACAAATATCCTAAACAGTCATAACTACTGAAACATATTCCATAACAAAACACCCCTTCACATAGTGAAGGGGATTATTTTCATGTATACATCTGCAGCATCCTATTAATACGTTTCTATTCTTTCTAGTGTTCCATAACAATTAGGCATCCAAAGTGAAACATACTTTGGTACATCTTTTACTTCTAACTTGATATTGCTCTTATCCTCTGTTACCCAAGTAATAGTAAGATTAACATCACTCATACAGTCCTCCGAGGCATGTCTAGAATAATATCTATCCTGATACCGTAATACATCATCATCAATTTGGGCAATTTCAAACGAATAAATGCCATAACTACTATCATAATTTACCAATGCCTTTTCAAATCCATCATCTAATTTAACATAAATCTTAAAAGTGACTCCTGTGGATTTTTGCATCCATGCCCCTGTATATTTTTTGTATTCATCACATAATTCTTTTTTCTTTTGACAATCTTCATAATCATCCTTTACTTTGGCAAAACAGTCAGATGCCTTGTTAAGGAATCCGCGTTTCATCCAGTTACATCCGGCATCATAGGCTATTTCGTTCAGTTTTTCTTTTGCATCAAGATATTCCCCGCATTTTGACAAATATTCAATAGCCTCTTCATATTTTTTCTCATCGCAAAGCTTGATTGCAATCTCGTAGTTTGCTTTTTGATTCAAATCCACAATCTTTGTATTATCACTCGATTCATACTTCTCAAACAATAAATCCGTATTCCCTTGCTCATAAAGTGCTAATGCATCTTCATACTCTAATTCCTCTTTCATTTTTTTTAAATACGATTTTGCATCTGAATAATCTTCAATATCGGAAAACAAAAGTTGAGCTTCTTTATAATCACCCTTATTAAAAGCATCCACAGCCCTCTGATACATATTCTCAGTAACATAATCCAAAGAATCTTTATACGTCCCTAATTCTTTCAACAATTCATAACCTTCTTCATAGTTATGATTATCAATTAATTCTATTGCCTTATCATATTTTCTCTTTGGCTGTATAACATTTTTGTTTATGTACGATAAGACACATATTATAAATATAACTGCACATATGCTACTTGCTATAACAATGATCTTCTTCCATCTTCTCTTTATTTCCGCTGCTTTTCTCTGTCTTTCCAGTTCTGCTGCTTTATCTTCCTTCTTCTTTTGTATATCACCTAACTGCCTGCATTCCTCCCGTTTTTCCACACAATCCTTATAGCCATTCATGGTTCCAAACATTTTTTCAACTGTATAATAATCCTGTGAAGTTTTGGCAGACTCCATTTTTGAAAGAATGTTCATATAATCGGTTTCCTGCCTATAGCTTGCCTCGGAAAACAGCTTCAACGCTTGCTGTTTGGCTTCTTCCACTTTTTCTTTATAAGTTTGCAAAGCAACCGCCATATCCTGATGCTCTTCTACCAAAGCATTTTCCCTTCTATGCGTAATCTCTGTAAAAATCTTCTCCTTAGCACTCGCTAACTTCTGTGCATATTCGCCCTCTGCATATTTATAAGCCTTACTAATCAATCTATCTGTTTCAAAATACTCTTCTTCCTCCTTTAGCTGCTTCTCATATGCATTTGTTTTATCATAATATGGAACGATAATATTAAATAAATCCGCAATAGTATCTGCCTCCAGATAGCCTGGAATTGTATAGGTATTCATTACACTTTCTTTTATCTGAATACTTGCTTCATCCGGTGTAATTAATTTTTTGACCCACTCGCTTTCATGATTTAGTCCTATGCAATGTGTAACAAATTCTTCTATATTGTGACATTTTAATGCTGCTAAAGCCTGTCCCATATAACTTTCTGCCGATTTAGCGTTCAGATTTAATGCCTGATCAAAAAAAATTTTTGCATTGTTCCAATCACCATCTTCAAGTGCAATAAACCCACGCTGTACAACCTGAGATTCATTTCCACTACCATTACCGGCAAACACGATTGTTTCGGTTTTAACTTGATCTTTACCTACGATTTTAGCAATGCCACGCAAAAGATCCTGGATAAATCCCACCTTACCCATATCTTGTCCTTGTAAATTTTTAAATTCAGCAGGCATATCATAGGGATCAATATCTGCATAACATGGGATCAGAGTCTTTTCTTTATCAGACATCCTCATTTCAAGGAAACGACTCCATTCATTTCGAACCCAGACAGCATTATAGTATTCATACTTTGTTCCGATTGCCAACATTACTTTGGCTGAATTCAATGCCGAGAAAATATACGGTTCATACTCCTGCCCCAGTTTGTCTTCCAAAGTAATTCTGGAAAAAAATACCTTGTATCCCTTATCTGTCAGAACATCATAAATGTCTTGTGCTAAAACACTATCTTTTGTTCTTTCTCCTTTTTCATCCGTTTCTTTATAGCATATAAAAACATCAAAAGGTTCTTCCTTCGATGCTATATCTAAAATTGATTTTTGAATTCTGTCAATTTCTTTTGCTTCCTCGCGATACACAGAAGTAGCTACAGAATCAGCATAATCCAATGCCGCCTGAAAATTTTCATCTTCAAAAATGCTCTGATAAGAAGTTCTATGGCATGTCGGAATTTTCTTCCCGGTCAACGGATCATCTACATATTCAATTCCATATTTACAAAGGCATAATCCCCAGTATGCCTCCGATTCTGCAGAATACTCTGCCAATATATTTTCATAGATCCCTGCAGCCTTATCAAATTCACAGGCTAGACGAAGATAATTTGCTCTGTTGAACAAATTCATCTTTTTCTCATTGTCTGCCGTTGGTATTGTTTGTTTACTTCCACAGTATTCGCATTCACATACTACAGAATTATTCTCTATTATAAGGTCTCCGCCACACATTTTACATTTGTATATCATTTTCTTATCTTCCTTTTTGATTTCCTATCCATCATTTGTAGTAATTTTTCGGTATTATAGTAAAAATGCTCCGTTGTACTTTCATTTTTCATTGCTAACATATAATCGATTCTACTTCTAAGTGTTAAATCCAAAAAACCATGCGCCATCTGATATGCTATTCTAAAATCATATGCTTTGTTTATAATGCCTGTAGCAAAGAATTCTATTTGCGCCAAGCATTCACTTAATACTTTATATTCATCTGAATGCTTATCATTTACAAAATCTTCTATTTCATCTTTTTGGTATTCGTAAAAGAAATGTAAAAAAACTTGCAAATGATTATATGCTTCTATAGTTGCTTTTCTTTTTTCATACATGAAGGAATTATAATATGATAATAAAGAAAAGAAAAAAGCAGCTATTGAAACCACTAATGACATCCAATTTATATAGCAATCTGTCATTTTACTTCATTCCTTTACACATCTGATTTCTCTGCTCAACAAGACCTGTTATTTCAAGTACTTTATTCTCGACAACCTCTTTCGCATCGTCAGAAGCAAGTACTGCCAAAACTTCAAGTTCTGCCTTTATCCTCACTTCTACTTCATGAAGCTGCCTATTTGACACCGGATCGGAATACTTGATCTTCTCTAATAATTTATCAACAGATTCTTTATTCTCTGCACATGCACTTGCAGATACTTTATTTGCCAATACTTTTATTGCATTCCACTGACTTGTCTCCTGCACCATATTATTCTCGACCTGTACTACCATATCTCTTGCAATATCACCTGCTTGCATTCCCACTAAGAACACACCTAAAATAATAACTTCAATTACAACAACAATCCAAATAGGTATTACAACTAAAAAAGAAAGCCCAAACACAATAAGACTGAATACGATTTGTGTACCTGTATATTTATAACCGATCGTAAATAATGGGATTCCATATATTCTGCTCTTTACATCATCCCCTTTTGAAAAAGCATAATATGTCAGTATATAACCTAGCAGCAATGAAATAATGCCAAAGAAAAATGCAATCCATACGGTTACATTTCTCTGCAAAGGCAACAAGAAAAATAATGCTGTAAAAACAACTCCTGCTACCAAATATCCCAGCCCAATTCTTTTAGCATTCTGATTCATCCTCTATTCTCCTCTCTTCTTACCACACTCAGGACAGAATTTACTGCTGATTCCCTTTTCACCACATGTACAATCCCATGTCTCTGGCATTTTTACTTCTGGTCTCTTTGCTCCACATTCGGGGCAATAATTACTGTTGATTTCCTTTTGACCACATATACAATCCCATAAATTATTATTTGAAGCAGTACCAGTCACAGAAGCCTTCCCTGCTATTACATCTGAAAAATCAGTACCCATTTCTGCTCCGGCTGTCATAATTGGACTCATCACTTCTTTCGTCATATTGATTACACCACTCATAGCACCTAAGCCTACTCCAATCCCTGCCAGATCTCCCAGACCACTTCCAGCGCCTCCATTTCCAGTGATACCATTTTGCATGGCTTCCAAACCAACTTGCCTTGCTGTTTCCTGCTGATAGGTATATCCTTTTACTCGCATTTCATCTGCCTCCGCATATGCTCTCATCTTATAAGCATCTGCCTCTGCCTGCGCTTTCAAACGTAATGCCTGTGCATCTCCACTCGCTGAAATTGCTTTAAGTTCCGCTACTGTTTCTGCCTCTACACGTTTTCTTTCTCTAGCAGCCTCTGCTTCTACCTTTCGGATATCTTCTTCCCGTACCCTTAATATTCGATCCGCATACTGCTGTTTCAATCTTCTATAATTTGGATCATCATCTGGCGTTACAATTCGTGTAATGAAAAATTCTGGCATAAATAATCCATATTCACCCAAAGTAGGATTAATTGCATTTTTCATCTTCTCAGAAATAACATCAATATAAGCATCAATCTCCAAGATACTTATATTCTCTTCCTTGATAATACGAGCGAGTAATGATTTTACCTTTGTCATGATAAGGGCTTTGAATTTACCCACCATCAAATCAGTTTCACATCCACTTCTCTGTATGATATCTGATACTCCAAATTCATTTGCTGTACCAACCAGTTTTAAAACCAGTTTTCTTGTATCAGATACTTTAATGCTAAAATTACCACATGCACCAATTTCAATATATATACCACTTGCAGGATCGAATAAACGCACTTTAGAATCCGTTCCCCACTTTATTCCCATCTGCACAGCTAAATTAACAAAATAGACCTCCGCTGCAAACATATTCTGTGAGGACGCAATTTGAAATGTCTTATTTAAGATTGGTAAACTGCCTGTCTCTAATGTATATCTGCCGGCGCCAAAAGAATCTAATGCTTGTCCATCTTTAAAGAAAATTGCCTCTTGCGATTCATGGACGATAAGTTGTGTTCCGTATGTAAAATCTTGAATAGGATGCTTATAAACAAGCATATCATTACCTGCTTCATATCTAATCACATTGATTCGATTGGAATCTGTCATTTCCATTCTTTTCTGTTCTTGGATTACACTTAGCACTCCACCACATATCGGACACTTTACTTCATTCTGTCCCCATCTGGGTTTTATTTCAGCTCCACAAGAAGAACACCTAATTGATTTTCCCATTTGTATCTCCCTACCTGTACATATTTTAGTTTGTGTTGTTTATAAAATGATATTTTCTATTGTATTTCTTCTATTTGTAATATAATAACATTTTCCCGTTGTTGTTTCAAATATTTTATCATTTTAAATAGGGCTATCATAAATAAATAATCTTCTAAAATATGTTTTGAAAGGAGATTATTTAATGGAAGAATATGTACGCGAACGAATCACACAACTCCGCATCAGTAAAGGGATATCTGAATACCAATTGAGTTATGATCTAGGACACAGCCGTGGATATATCAATAATATATCTTCCGGTAAGTCTCTTCCTTCTATGAGTGAATTTTTTGCAATTTGTGATTATTTTAATATTACACCTTCGGAATTTTTTGATTCCAAACAAACCAATCCTGCACTTATTTCAAAAGCTATTTCAGAAATGAAATCTCTGACTGAAGATGATATGTTATTAATTCTTACATTTATCAATAGATTAAAAAAATAATATTTTCCCATATAATTTGCATGCACAAAAAAGCTTCAAATCCTTGCCTTACAAGGATTTGAAGCTTTTCGTACTCTTCTCTTTATTTCCATAACCCCATAACCATGTTTATCTCATCAGCCATGCAAACGCCTTTGCCATTCGTAAAACAGGATCTTTGAAATGTCCTCCCGGATTCCATTCCAGCGTACAAAAATGCCCGCTCGCCTGCAGATGTGCATAGCCTGTCCGGATACAGGCTCCCACCTGCGCCATAACAGGATTTTTGGTCTTTTCTTCCTTCTCACCCAGACTCAGATAAACCTTTTCCGCTCTTATCTCATGCTCTTTCATATAAGGGATAAAGCCCGGAAACCAGACGGAAGGCGAAGCTGCTGCCACACCTGCAAACAGATCTGTCTGGTAAGCCGCCCACAACGAAAAAAGCCCGGCAAGAGAATAGCCTCCGATATAATAGGTTTTACTTTTGTCTACACACAGCTTCTTGATTTCTTCCAGTGTCTGTGCTGCCCCGTCTCCAAATTCTTCTGTACCATATACAGCAGGGGCTTTCCACGGCGTAAGTTCCTGATTCCACGTATCCACCTTTGCCGCGATAAGAGAAAAGGGGCGTTCGGTCATTTTCTGTATCTCTCTGACTTCGTCCTCTACTGTAGGCAGATCATGCTCTCCCACAAGCTGGATCAGCACATTCTCTGCCGCCTGCTCACCATATTGATATATTGTCATATTGCTTACCTGACATATCCACAACCGTTTCTGACCGGCTGTTCTTCTCCCGAAACATAATGTGTTCTGAATGCCATATTACATTCGCGCAGCTCCATCTTACCGTCAATATATGGCTGGTACATTTCCAGAATGCCCGGCGCACACCCATCACAGCCACCCTCTATATTTCCAAGTGACTCTGCTACGATTGCTTCTCTTTCTTCCTTTGTTGTATCTTTGATCAGTAAACTTTTCATGAGTTTTCTCCTTTTCTATTTATCTCATCCATATACCCAGCAGTAATAATGCCTGCTGGCAATGCCACAATTGCAATTCCCATAAGTGCTGAAAGCATGGTAATTATTTTTCCTGCATAAGACACCGCATAGATATCACCATATCCTACTGTAGTAAGTGAAACTGTTGCCCAGTATAGAGCATCAAAGAACGTTGAAAAAGTATCTGGCTCGATATTAAACACAATCAATGCAGAAATAAAAATATATCCAATTGCCAATATGCCAACCACCACCAAAGATTCTTTCTGCTTTTTAAAAACGTTTATGATTATCTGAATATTCTTGGAATAACGAAATGCTTTAAACACTCTGAAAACCCGAAATGTTCTTACCAGTCTAAAGATCTTCAAAACCCTAAAGCCTTTATTTAATAAAGATATTGATGGCAATATTGACAATAAATCTATAATAGCCATAGGTGTAAATGGGTAGATCAAAAATGACTTAACACCTTTTTTTAATTTATAATCTGCTGTCATAATTCGCATCAAATAATCAATAATAAAGACAATGACAGAAATTATATCAATACAATCAAATACAATTCCCTGACTTTTCGTAGTAAGCGGAATCAGACTGATAATAATTGTAACCATCATAAAAATATCATAGAAAGAGCTTACTCTATCATTATCTCCAGCCACTTCAATAACTCTATAAATTTTTTCCCTCATAAATCATCTCCCACTGCTCTTTTGTCATTCTATTTGTATGTCCCACTCTCGTTTCATTGAGCAGTGGCACCGGAACATTTTCACAAGTATGATGATAAACAAATCCAACCTTTTCCTGCACTCGTTTCGATTTTTGATTACCATCATAATAGCCGCACCATATAGTATGCATCCCAAGATCCTCAAAGCCGTGGCGCAGAATCTCTCTGACTGCCTCCGGTACATAGCCTCTGCCCCAGAACGGCTGTCCCAGCCAATAGCCCAGCTCACTCTCATCATCCCGATCAGTCATATCTGTATGCCCGTTCAATATCAGTTCAATCGCACCGATAGCTTTCCCATTCTCTTTTTCACAAATGGCATAACTTTCCGCACCGTTCAGTACATTCCTGATCACTTGCAGACTTTCTTCTACCGATTTATGTGGCGGCCAGCCTGCGATTGGACCGATTTCCGGATTCTTTGCATATTCGAACAGACTCTCTGCATCCGACTCCTGCCATTTTCTTAATAGTAATCTCTCTGTTTTTAACATTATCCCTCAACTTACGATTTACTTTCCATCAATTTAATTGCTTCATCAACAGACACACATGTAGCAAATCTCTTTGGCCACATCATATCATTGTAATATTTATAGGTTTCCTCTCCAGTCATATATTCGTTATCAAACGTTGAATTTGCCCCTTGCGGAACAATTACTTTATATCCTCTTTCAAATGCAGATTTCACAGTTGCATCTATACAGAAGTTTGTCTGTAGTCCTACTATCATTAATATATTATCATCCTTAATATAATCTGTAAAATCTTTATTTCCAAAACAACTATTGATATTTTTTATAAATATCTTTTCCCCATCCTTTGGCATCACTTGTTCTGCAATTTTGAAATCTTCATCACCGACTGAAAACCCTGTTCCCGGTCCATCATCATGCTGAAAATAAATAACCTCTATTTGATTATCTCTGGCTGCTTTTATAATTCTTGTAGTAGCATCAATAAATGCTTCAAAATTAAAAAGTCTACTATCTGTTATTCCTTTTTGTATATCTATCACGAGTAGTTTCATTCATTTCTCCTTTACACAAAAAAATTCCGATTTTCTCTCTGACCAACTATGTAACAAACCGGAATCTAATCAAACTTAAATACATTAAGCCCTGTTTCTTCATCATAAACTCTGTCAACTTTTCCATCAATGACTGTAATTACCATCTCACAGGTTGCACTCACGACAGCTCTGTTCAGATGCCCTCCAAACACTTCACCTTTCTCATTTCCGGCACTCATATGAAGATGCGCATAATATTCCCCATTCATTGTATTGATCGTACCTGTCAGTGATGTAATTTCATAATATCCTTTAAAACTGTTTGAGTAATATTTCTTCTCATCTGTCTTATATACTCCGATTGTGAAATCATTGATAGCTCCAAGAGCATTGATACTGGCAAGCTTTATATTCTCATTTATAGCAATTGCTTTCAGTTTCTCTAAAATCTCCTCCTCTTTGTCAATTCTCGCTATTATTACATTATCAAATTTTCTGTATTCCATTTTGTTTCTCCCTTCTGTTAGTATCTTATTACTGCCTGTATTTTTTAACTATTTTTCAAATAAGAATTTACCAGAAAGACAGCCGCATCTGATGCCACATGACATTTCCATGTGTGGATTTATCCGTACCGCCTTCATCCTGAAATCCAAACTTTGCATAATAAAAAACCAGTTTATCCTTATGTACTCAATGCTGTGACCAAAGCTGAATATCTTTTCGTTTTATTTTTGATATCCGCTTCTTCAACACCATAATACCTGTATAGTTCTTTTGAGATTTTCTCATAAAATTTCATTTCTTTTTTATCGCCGGAATAGGAAATCCCCAATATATCCCACTTGTAATCTATTCCCATCTCAAACATACCATCTCCAACCTGCACTCTGTACAAATGAAAATCCATGGGAATTATATTATCAGGCAGCTCTGCGATCATTTCACGGCGCACTTCCATTTTCTCAATATATTTTTTGATAGCTTCCTCATCTGTATAGTCCGGTGCAGGGATGTCCTGCATTTCACCCAAAACTTCCGGTTTATATTGCAGGATCAGGCTCTCTTTCAGACATTCCCGCTGTTCCAGATATTCCCTGTCAGTCGGCGCAGCTTCCGTAAATTTATATTTCTTTTTTGCATACTGCACAGTTTCAACCAGAGAATGCGGATCTGCAACAATTGTCTTTTCTACTTCTTTCCGCTTATGTCTATATATAGCCTGTTGGACTCTGAGCTTCAAAGATTGCTTTTGGTATTTTCCCGCTATAAAAACGCTTGTTGGTCCATCCGCACCACCTATGATCGAAACCGCACCTGTACTATTTGTTCGCATTGACTAATCACTCCGTTTCCTTTGTAGCTATCATTTTACCTCATGCCCGGTTGCTGCTTCAAAGTGATATTTCGCAATTCCGAGATCCATATTAGAATAAAATCCTCCAAGATTTTTTGCTGTGACGTTTCCATTTTTCAATTCAAAAAGAAACTTCTGCTGATTTACAGCAGTAGGTGCAAGGCTTACCGCTTCCATTCCCCTGTCAAACCATTCTGTACTTTGATCTGCCTTTCCAAGTTCCGCTATACTCTTACTTTTATGCGGAACTCCCTGCGTTTCTCCATATCCCAGAGAAATAATGACCAGCAGTTTCTGTCCTCTTTTTATTTCTGCTTTTGATTTACCGTGCGTCATTCCTACCCAGCAGGTATTAAGACCGAGTTCCTGACATTTCAGCACAATTTTCTCGCCATAATATCCTGCCTTTTCCTGCTCATTCTTATTTCCGACAATGGCAATATAATTCTCTACATTTTCAAACTTCCCATAATGAGCCATAAAAGAATTAAAACATTTTGGTTCATCATAAAAAGCCTGAATTGATAATTTACTTTTCGCATTGACATCATTTATCAAGGCATTTATTGCTTCTCTTTTAGCTAGCTCGATTGCCTGATTTTTATACTGCCTCACGCTGTGTCTTTCTTTCATAAGCTCTAATATATCCATTACATTATCCTCTCTTTCGTTTAACTGATTAAACCAAGAAAATTACATAAAGCAGTATAACATAAAATGAAAACGACTTGGTGAACTGATTGAAATGCTTCTGATTTTTTTACTGATGATTGATTGAAAGATAAGGAGATTCGATACAATGAGAACGATATTTGCAGAATACAATCCACAACGTAATAGTATTAATGTTTATACATCTGCTGGCTATATGCTCCGCATTGACTGCCTCGAAGCAGAGAAGGAGTTAAAGACTACACCCAACTCAGTTTGTCCATTAAACGCTCTTGTCATTGATAAACCACTTGAATGCTTCAAATACAGCATTACCTATAGGAGTATCCTAAGAAATCCTTGAACGTATCCGCACTATCAATCCAGATGGCGAATATATTCTAATGCATGATGGTAAACAGCTTAACAAAGATGCATTTAATCGTTGGTTAAAAAAATATTGTCTTATGGCAGGTGTAACTCCACATTCCAGCCACAAAATTAGATTTACTGTGGCATCCATGTTATATAAAAATGGAGTTCCTTTAACAACATTACAGCAATTATTAGGACATACAACATCAGCCATGACCTTACATTATTTAAGACCTGTAACACCACTTGAGGAAACGTACAACGCATTTCAATGTGCCTTGAGTTCTTAAAAAAATAATAGAAAGTGCCTATTTATCAAGGTTGCATACACCTGCATACAAATTTTCAAACATCCTTAGAACCTCGGCTCATGCATAATCTGCTCCGCAGATGAGCCGAGGCTGCA